>Ga0265594_1000223_pt1 | contig 46529 bp, 42 predicted proteins | sample saktaG_11_FD_190147 | JGI IMG/M metagenome (GOLD analysis project Ga0265594, IMG submission 190147) | Saline water microbial communities from Sakinaw Lake, British Columbia, Canada - sak_2011_5_24_80m | ecosystem: Environmental > Aquatic > Non-marine Saline and Alkaline > Saline ...
GTAAAAAGCCATCGCTCCGGCGGCGGGCATCTGATGAGCAGTAAAAACGCGAAACGCCGTAGGCGTGTCAGCAGTACGACTATTATGACCAATAAAATGGCCAATACAGCCAAGATTAAACTCTGCAAATAGGAACTATGAGAAAAGTTTCGATTAGGAAATAGTCAATAAACAATTGAATCGGCCTGCTTCTCGGCTCTCATTCAGCTGCCGCCAGCGGGCCTTAAGAATCGATAAATTTCAAAGGAAAGCTGAAAATGCCAAGAGTTAGAAAAGGTGCCGCAAGACACCAGGCGAAAAAACGAGTCCTCAAAGCAGTAAAAGGCCATAGCAATGCCGCCGGCCGGCTGTATAGGCTGGCCAAAGAAGCCGGTGTCCGGGCGGCAGTCAACGCTCGAGTCGGCCGAAAACTCCGAAAACGCGACTTCCGGGGCCTGTGGATTACCCGATTGAGCGCAGCATGCCGGCAGCGGGGCGTCAGATACAGCGAATTCATTAACGGCTGTAAAAAGGCAAATATTGCCCTGAATCGGAAAATGCTGAGCGAAATTGCCATTGACGACCCGAAGGCCTTTGACGCTATTGTCGAAGCTGCAAGTGCCACTGCGAAATCGTAAATCGTAACAAGGCCTCGTGTTACGGGCCGCGACGTGCGAAGTACGAGAAAATGCTTGAGCAATTTGAAAAAACCGGCGAAGAAGCCCTCGCTGAGCTGCAAAAGGTTACCGATATTGCCGCTCTGGAGGAATTCCGTATAAAGTATCTGGGCCGCAAAGGGCAGGTTACCCAGATGCTAAGCCAGATCGGAAAATTTCCGCCCGAAGAAAAGCCAAAGGCCGGCCAGCTTGCGAACAAGGTTAAAAAAGATGTCACCAGGGCGTTCGAAGAGGCCAAAAACGCTCTTCAGACGCAGCAGGTCAAGACAAAAGATCTGGTAGATGTTACTCTGCCGGGCATACCCGTCGGGATCGGCAAGACGCACGTCATTACGCAGACCTTAAATGAGCTGCTGGATATATTCGGCAGAATGGGTTTCGGCGTAGCTTACGGCCCCGAGGTCGAGGACGATTGGCACAATTTCATCGCACTGAACATCGGCCCGGAGCATCCGGCGAGGGACCCTTCGGACAACTTCTATGTTTCCGGTGACACCCTGTTGCGGAGCCAGACCTCGACGATTCAGATTCGCGTGATGGAACGCAACAAGCCGCCCATTCGGGTTGTCGCGCCGGGGCGGGTCTATCGACCGGACACCGTCGATGCGACGCACATGTATATGTTCCATCAGCTTGAGGCACTCGTTGTCGACGAGGGCGTCAGCATGGTCGATATGAAGACCACCATCGAGCAGTTTATTCATACCTTTTTCGGCCCGGAGACGAAATGGCGATTCCGGCCGAGCTTTTTCCCGTTCACAGAGCCCAGTGCCGAGGTCGATTTGCTCTTAAAGGATAAGACCGGCAGCGAAAGCTGGGTAGAGATGGGCGGCTGCGGCATGGTTGACCCGAACGTTTTTGACGCCGTCGGCATCGACAGCGAAAAGTACACCGGCTGGGCCTTCGGCTTCGGCATAGAACGCCTCGCCATGCGAAAATACGACATCACTGACATCCGCCTGCTCTTCGAAAACGACCTGCGATTCCTCAGCCAGTTTTAAGGTAATAATGAGCTATATCCGGAAGGATAATATTCCATGATTACAAAAGAAGAAATCCTTCGGGCTCTTGCCAAAGATAAATCCGAGTTGCAGAAACAATTTAAGGTTCGCAAGTTGGCTTTATTCGGCTCTTATGCGAGAGGAGAACAACAGGTTGGCAGCGATGTGGATATACTCGTCGAGGTTGATCCCTCGATAGGTCTGGAGTTCGTAACATTGGCGCATAGAATCGAGAAATTGCTTGGAGTCGACGTTGACCTTGTCTCAAGTAGGGCGGTCACATCCAAAGCGATGGAATTCATCGAGCCGGAACTGATTTATGTCTAAAAACCCGTAGATTTACTTATAAATGACATCCGTGAATCCATTGACAGAATTGGAGAATATACCCGGTGAATGTCGCTTGAAGATTTTACAAAAGACCAGAAATCTATCGATGCTGTAGCCAGGAACCTTGAAATTATGGGCGAGGCTGCAAATCGACTACCGGACGAGTTCAAGGAAAGCCATTCAGAGATAGAATGGTATAAAATCGTTGGATTACGACACCGAATTGTTCATGAGTATTTCGGTGTTGACCTTCAGATTATCTGGCAAATTCTGCATAAGGATTTGCCTGAATTGCAACAATCTTTATCTCAATTATAGTAGAGTTATTTGACGGAATCGTCGGGTGGCAGGCCGAGCTTTTTGTAGAGGTTTCGCCGGCCGGCTTTGTCGCCGTCGAGGATCGCTTTAGCGTATTCGGCCACTTCTTTGGCGTGGGCGCGTGGGACTACGATAACGCCATCGCCGTCGGCGACGATTACGTCGCCCGGCTCGACGAGGACGCCGCCGCAGACGATGGGGCGGTTGACCGATTCGATCTCGTTTCGGCCCGGACGAATACCCCTGCCCGGCTTTCTGAAGTAGAGCGGGATCTTTTCGGTTATGATCTCATCTGTGTCGCGGGCCGTGGCGTTGGTAACCACGCCGACACATCCGCGGACCTGCCAGCCCATGATATTGTTCGAGCCGATAGAGCCGACGTCGGAATCCGAGGCATCGTCGATAACCAGTGCCGTGCCCTTGCGGATAAGCGGCACGAATGGCTCGCTGGACAACTGGTTATACCACTGGCCGACCCAGCGGTCGAACGGTACGGTTTCCATCGCAGGAGCCGGCGGCTTGTTGGTCGGGACGTAGCGAACAGTCACGGCAATGCCGATAAAGCGGTGTTTATAATGTACCGTGTCTTTCCATAAAGCGTGGATTTCGGGCGACATCAGGCCGGTATTGGTCAGGCCGACTTTGTCCATCCCGTCGGAAACGTCAGCGACACGTAGGTCCTCGAAGAATTTGAGAATTTGCTCATCGTCTTGATCGCTGTAGATTTTTGTTGGAATATAATTTTTGCCGGCCCTCAATTCCTGGGTGTTCGGCCCGGCGTTCTCGTTAGCTAATGCCGGCCTGGAATAAGAATCTGAAAAAACCAGCGAGAATCCCAAGGTCACGATTAAAACCATTACGGTTGCAACTATTGTTGTTTTTGAGCTTCTCGTTTGCATTTTCTTGTCTCCCAAATTTGCAAATGTTCAAACCAGCTTGTTTTTATGGTCGGCACAATATCTACATGTCAATAATATATGCTCTTGCCCGTACTGTACAAGGCAAAAAGGGAAGTTCTTGATTATTTCAAGATATTCAGGTAGGTTGGCACAGTATGGAAAACCGGATAATTAATAAGCAAAAGCGATGATTGAAATAACGCGTGACACATTTATAAATGCCGATGAGTTTGTATTCAAGGCCTCTCGGAGCAGCGGGCCGGGGGGGCAGAATATCAACAAGGTCAATACCCGGATTACGCTGTTTTTCGATGTGGCTAATTGCAGAAATCTCTCCGATTGGCAAAAGCAGAGGATACTCGCTCGCCTGGCGACGCGTTCCGACAAGAATGGCGTGCTGAGAGTTGTCTCGCAAAAATTCAGAACACAGAGGGCAAATCGAAACGCCGCCGTCGAGCGATTGCAACAATTACTCACTGACGCTTTGAAAACCAGGCCCATTCGGAAAAAAAGTAAGGTTTCGTATGCAGCGAAGAAGCGGCGATTGGAGGAAAAGAAGCGGAGAAGCATGTTAAAGCGGCAGAGGTCAACGAAGAACCTGTCCGGGGATTTCACAGATTAGGGCAGCGACAGAAAAGAGAGAATCACCGGCGTTTTCGGCTTCGGACCATCAAAAGGACCACGATAGCGGTGACTACCATGATTACAATCACTTCCTGTGGACCTATCAACACAGCCGCCATGGCAATTTTAGCTCCCTGTTTATAAAGTTTATATTCGGCAGAGCTTTCTTAAAAAAACTCTTTAAGCTGAGATTTTTACGCTCATTTTCATCGAAAATCAAGTAAATATTTATCGTTATAGACTTCTTTTCCGCCGTTCGGCTATAAAAACTGGCGGAAAGAAACAATTTTTTATAGATTAAAGTTCGTGCTACTGCGTCGTATTAGTAGGTAAGCTGATTCCGAGGCTCTTTAGGCTGGACTTAGATGCTGGATGAGAAGCGTCTAATATGGGAACTCAAGCAAGGCAGCAATGATGCCCTGCGTCGGATATATATGGAGTACAAAGATAACCTGCTGACAATAGCCGCTTCGATGCTGCATGATACGTTCGCCGCAGAGGATGTTCTGCACGATGTCTTTGTTTCCTTTGCCGGGACCATCGGAAATATCCAGCTCCGGGGCAGCTTGAAAAGTTATTTAACAGCCAGCGTCATTAATCGGGTGCGTGATATGTATCGTAAAAAAAAGCATCATCTGGTTGAGCTTGAAGAAGCGGGCCAGTTGGCCTCGGATTCCGATGGGCCCGTGCGGTCGGCCGAATTTGGCGAAGATGCCGGGCGGTTGACCGACGCATTGGCCCAGCTTCCGTTTGAGCAGCGAGAAACAATCGTTCTGCATTTGACCGGCGGGATGAAATTTAAGGAAATCGCCCGAATGCAGAGAATTCCGCTGAGCACCGTCCAGGGCAGATACCGTTACGGGCTCGACAAAATGCGGACAATCCTGAAGGAGAGAGCGAAGAAATGAGTTCTGCGGACAATATAGAGCGATCAATCGCCGAGTTGAATCTGACGACCAGGGCCGAGACGGACAAGCGCATTCTTGACGACGCTTATGCGGCCCTCGGCAAAGCCGTACATAAGCAACAGCCAATGACAGGCACCGGCATTTGGAGCATGACTATACGAAGCAGATTTGCCGTGCCGGCTGCGGTCGCGGCGATGATTCTGCTGGCTTTCGCTCTGTTTGTAAACAACCGGACCGAAAAAACGGTTAACATTAAAGGAATTTACGGAGCCCTGAGCGAGATCCAAAATATCCATATCTCGAAATTCCAGGCGGGCCGAACGAGTCCGGATCAGCAGGTATGGGCTTCCGAGTCCCTGGGTGTGAAACTATTCAAAACCGAACTCGGCAATCAGGCACAATATACGCTGTGGGATACTAAAAATCGAGTCAAGATGATAAAGTATCTGTCTTCGAATGCTGTTCAGACCGTACCGATTACCCAGCAGATGCTTGCCGAGTTTGACAAATCAACGGCCGGATCAGCCGATATGGTTCCCTTTCCGGATGAAAATGATATTCCTTCAGATGCCCGATGGAGCCGGATAGACAATAGGGAAATCTCGGCTGCAGTTCCCGGCACTAAAGCTTACGAACTGACCTGGATAGTAAAAAGCACAGAATCGCAATCGGTTGTGCATAGAAAGTGGCGAGTTTTTGCAGAAGACCGTACCAATTTGCCCATGAAAATCGAATGGTATGCGAAATCCAGCCCGGAAGATGAATACGGATTTGAGAAATCAGTTGTCGTCGCATATCCCAGCGAGGATGAAATTCAGGATATTATTCGAAATATATTCGGCCGGCAGAATGACCCGGAACCCATAGGCACCCCGGGAGCCCAAAGATAAAATCCGAACCGGCAAACATTCTCCCTGTTGAGGTTGAAATCCACCGCCGATTGTGATACAAAGGTGGCCAAAAGACTAATTTCAGATCAGGGACGGTCACTATGGCGGTTCAGTTTATTCTTGGCAGAAGCGGTACCGGAAAGACCCGCTGTTGTATCCGGGCGATTGTCGATGCACTGGCCGAGCAGGGCGAGCAAGACTTGATTCTGCTGGTCCCCGAGCAGGCGAGTTACCAAGCGGAACGGGCAATCCTGGCCGACGAAAGAATCGCCGGCTACAGCAGGCTGCACGTGCTTTCATTCGACCGGCTGCAATTCCTGCTGCTGGGCAAAAATACCGCCATGCCCAGGCTTTCACGCATCGGCCGGCAAATGGTCGTCCACCGGATTCTGCGTGACAATCAGAGTAAACTACAGCTCTTTGGCGCCGAAACCGCCTGGTCCGGCTTGTCCCGGCAAATGGCTCAGACGATTACGGAGCTATACCAGTATGCGAAAACTCCCGATGATGTTGAGATGTTGCTGAGCGAATTGGCCAAAGACGAGCGTTATCATTTAGCCGCACTGAAATTCGCCGATATCGGCCTGGTTTTCAGTGAATATCTGAAATTCATCGAGGGCGATTTTATCGATCCCGACGCTCAATTAATGCGTGCCTGCGGTGCGCTATCGGCGTCAAATCTGGCCAGAGGTGCGAGGTTGTGGGTCGACGGCTTTGCCGGCTTTACTATGGTTGAGTTTGCGATTCTCGCTGAGCTGCTGAAAATGGTAAAAGATACGCACATCGCGCTTTGCCTGGATCCGTTGAATATCGACTTGAAGAATCCTGATACCGGGAAGCTCGATGATGTTGGCTTGTTCAATCCGACCGAGCGGGTTTACTGCAGCCTTTTCGAACTTGTCAAAAAGAGCAGGCTGAAAGTGAATGAGCCGCTCATCCTTGGCCGGGCAATTAGGTTCTCTCAATGCCGCGAGCTTGACCACGTCGAACGCAATGTTTTTAAGCTTCAGGCACCCAAAATGCCGGCGTCGGATAACATCCGCATCGTATCAGCGCCGAATGAGCGGGCGGAAGTTCAGTTTGTCGGCAGGCAGATACGTCAGTTGGTAAGGGAGAAAGATTTTAGATATCGTGACATGGCGGTAATCGCGTCGGATATCGACCGGTACGAACATTATATAAGGGCATATTTTGAAGACTACGGCGTGCCGTATTTTATTGATAAGCGAAGGCCGCTGAATCACCATCCGGTCGTTCAGCTTGTTTCTTCGGCCCTGCAGGCGGTGACCGGCGGCTTTATGTACGGCGACATTTTCGCCTATCTTAAAGCCGATCTCGTGCCCATAAAAAGTTACGATATAGATCTGCTGGAAAATTACTGTCTTGCGTTCGGCATATCGGTACGTGACTGGCAGAGCGACAATCCGTGGCGTTTTGCCGGGCCGGACAATGAGCGGTTTGACGAGCCGCAGATCAATGACATTCGCATGAAAATCAGCCGGCCCCTGCTGGAGCTGCGGGACAGGCTGTGCCCGGCTGATGAGCAGACAAAATCGCTCGGTGCCGAAGAGTTCACGCAGGCCATCTTCAATTTCCTTGAGCAGCTTGATGTTAAAGAAACGATTGGCGGTTGGATAATGCAGGCCAACGAGAAAAATGACCTTGCCACTGCTGATGAGCATCGGCAATTTTACAATCAGTTTCTCGATATATTTGACGAGCTTGTCGAGGTCTTCGCCGGACAAACGATGAAGGCGGAGGATTATCTTGCGATTCTTCATTCGGCCTTTTCCCAGTTGACGCTGGCGTTCATTCCCCCGGCCCTGGACCAGGTGCTTGTCGGTTCCATCGAGCGCAGCCGGCATCCCGACTTAAGAGCGGTTTTCTTAATCGGATCCACACAAAAGCAGTTTCCAGTGCCGGTTTCTTCGGACAGCATCCTGACCGACGATGACCGTATCGCAGCCGAATCGGCGGATTTCCAGTTGGCGGCGACTTCCGGCCAGACTCTCGCCGAGCGACAGTATCTGGCTTATATCGCCTTTACCCGGCCTTCGGAATTTCTTTGGATTACGTATCCTTCGGTTGACGAAAAAGGCGCTGCTGCTGCCCGTTCGCAGTTCATAGGTGATCTCGAATCGTTATTTGAAAACCTTGGCGAGGAATCAATCGCAGGTAAGGCAATCAATATCGAAAATGTGCATAGCGAGGGCGAGCTTGCGGACCTGCTCTGCAGCAGGCTTGGCAGGGATTGTTTTATGCCCGAGGTTGGGGACAACAGCCAATATGACGAGCTGCTGGATGCGATTTGTTCCGATGAGCAGCTTGTGGAACTGGGCTCGAAAGTCCTTTATGCACTCAGCTACGATAACCGGGCGTCACTGGATGTGGATATCGTCAAAGAACTTTTCGGCCGGCGGATAAAAAGCTCGGCGACAAGGTTGGGAACTTTTGCCGCATGTCCGTATCAGTATTTCACCCGGTATACGCTGGAGCTGAAAGAGCGGCAGGAATTCAAGTTCGAGCCGCTGGATCTGGGAAGCTTCTATCACCGCGTTCTTGATGCTTTGTTGAAGCGGCTTAACGCTGAAGGAAAAGATTTTGCGGGGACCGATGATGGCGAGCTTGTAACGCTTCTGAGAGAAGAAATTGAAAAAATTACGAAGAAAGATTCTTTTATATCGAATTTTGTCAGCCGCCGGGGCTATAACGAGTTCATCATAAATTCCGCCGGCAGGGTTCTCGAAGATTGCGTTATGGCGATAGCTCAAATGGTACGGACGGGAAGTTTCAGGCCAAAGTTCTCGGAGGTATCTTTCGGGAAAGCAAGGGGCTCTCGCGATACGCTCGGCGATTATGAGCTTGTCCTGGCGGATAAACGCGTGCTGTCGCTGGACGGCAAGATCGACCGGCTTGATTTTGCAGACGTTGGCGGCGAGAAGATTACGCTTGTTTTCGATTATAAACGACGAGACACATCCTTTAGCTGGCCGGAGTTCTGCCATGGCCTTGATATGCAGCTCCCGATTTACATGCTGGCTGTCCGTAATGCAGACAACCCGGGCAATAAAAACGTGGCAGGTGCATTTTATATGCCGATCGAGGTAAGCCCTAAAAAGGCCACACTCGGCAAGCTGCCGGATAGAAGTGATAGCTTTGACTACAAGGCAAAAGGGATATTCAATGGTGAATTCTACCGGCAGTTGGACGGCCAAACAGATTCCGGCTGGAGCAGGTTCTACAATTTCTGTGTCACCGCCAAAGACGAACAATATGGAAACTACGCCAGAAGCGGGGCGTTGAAGCCGAACGATTTTGAATCGCTCCTGCGATTTGCCGGGCAAAGAATCATTCAATTGGCTCAGGAGATTGTTTCAGGCAAAATTGACGCCGGTCCATATCGCCTGGGCCAGGTATCGCCGTGCAGTTACTGCAAGTACAAGCCAGTCTGCCGGTTCGACTGGCAGATTAATGACTACAATTTTCTGGAATCGCTGAGTAAGTCACGGGTTCTTGAAAGAGCAGGGGGGATTGATGGCTGAGAAGAAGATAGAATGGACCGATCAGCAGAAACGTGCGATTGACGCACGCGGCAGCGATGTTGTGGTGACAGCCTCGGCAGGCACCGGGAAAACTGCCGTGCTGTCGGGCAGATGTGTCAACATCATATCCGACAAATCCATATGTCCCGATGTCAGGAGCATTCTCGTGCTGACTTTTACCGAAGCTGCCGCCGAACAGATGCGTTTGCGAATCGCCGGGCAGTTGAGGGATGCATTTCTCGAAAAGCGGAATGACCATCTTCGCCGCCAGCTCATGCTGCTCCAGAGCGCCGATATAAGCACGATCCATTCGTTCTGCAAACGGCTCATCACGGAGTATTTCTACAGGCTCGGCCTGGATCCGACGTTCGGTGTCATTGATGCCGACGAACAGAAGCTGCTCAAAACAGAAGTGCTCGAAAAGACTATCGACCATCTCTGGCAGGAAAACAGCATCCGGGGACCTCTCGAGCAGCTTTTGTACCGGCGGGACCTTCGTACCAATGATGGTTTTCTGACTCGAATCATTGAGCTTAGCGATTTTCTGGATGGTGTTATTTCACGCGAGAAGTGGTACGAAAAGGCGGCACGGCTTGCAGAAGTCACCAATCCTTTTACAACCGACCTGGGCGAAAAACAGAAAGAAATCGTTGCCGCCAGGCTGCAGAGCATTCTCGAAAAACTTAACCACGCCAGGAGACTCTGCGAAAATGAAGGCGGCGATGCCGGCTGGGATGAGAAACTGCAGGGCAGTCATGTTGCGCCTGTTGCAAAATGTATCGAGATATTGAATGCCGGCGATTGGGACAAGTGTGCCGAGGCGATAAGGAGTTTCCAAAAGCCCACAACGCGTAAACCCAAAGGTCTGCCGGAGCCGATTGCCGCTCTTATTCAGAGTACAGTCAAAAGTGCCGTAGATGTATTCGCAGAGCTTTCTGAGCTTTCAATCGTAAATCCCGGTTATCTTGACAGGTTTGGCGGCCTGGTTGGATCGCAAACGGGTGTGCTCGTTGAGCTTGTTAAGAAATTCGATCAGCTATACGGCAAAGCCAAGCGGGCGGTTAACTGCCTGGATTTCGCCGACCTCGAACATTATGCTTTGAGGCTCCTGAGCGACCAGACCTCCTCGGCTGATGAGCCGGTTCCTTCGCAAACGGCATTGGCGCTTCGGCAGAAGTACAAACATATAGCTGTTGACGAATATCAGGATATCAACGCCGTCCAGAAGCGGATACTCGATATGCTAAGTCCCGGCGGGAATATCCTGGGGGTCGGTGACGGCAAACAAAGTATCTATGCATTTCGGGGGGCTATGCCGGATATTTTCCTCGATCAGGTAAAATTGGCTTCGTCCGATCCCAGGAATGCCCCGGTCAGCTTGCGTGTCGATCTCAATGTGAATTTCCGCTCAACGAAAGGGATACTCGATTTCGTAAACGAGATATTCTCTCGAATCATGACGGAATCTTTCACTAAGATTGACTACGACGAATCTTCCCGATTGAAGCCTGCTCCGTCGGATAAATCCGAACCTCAGGCACCGGGCGGCAGGAAAAATATTATCGAGTTCCACATACTTGACAAAATCGGCAATAGCCGGGATTCACAGGGACAGCAAGCCGGAGAGTTAGAAGATGAGAATCCGGATCTTGTAACCTCGCGCCAGACTCAGGCGGCAATGATAGCCCGGCGTATCAGGCAGATGGTGGGGGCCGATACGGGTAAAGCCGAGTTTCAGGTAAATGACCTGCAGCAGGGAATTATGCGTGACGTCGAATATCGTGACATTGTCGTCCTGATGCGGTCGTTAGCCAAAAAAGCGAATGATTATGTCGAAATATTCCGGCTGGCCGGCGTGCCCGTGAGCTGCCAGGCTACTGCGGGATATTTCGAGGCGACCGAAATCAGTGATTTTGTCGCTCTGCTGAAGGTGTTAGATAATCCACAGCGGGACATAGAACTGGCTGCGGTTCTGCGAAGCCCGTTTTTCAAGGTCAGTGACACAGATCTGGCAAAGATAAAGCTGCACAACAGAACACAGCAGCGGCACAAAAGCTACTATGACTGTGTGCTCGAATATTGTAAAGGTGACGCGGACGACGGACTGGCCGGCCGGCTCGAAAAAATACTTGCTCGGATTGAACGATGGCGAACGATTGCCAGGCGGGGCAACCTGGCGGATTTGATCTGGCGGATATATCGCCAGACCGATTTCTTATCGTTTGTCTCGGCTTTGCCGAACGGCCAGGCGCGCCGGGCGAATCTTCTCAAGCTTCACGACAGGGCAATCCAGTATGAGGGCTTTGCCAGCAGCGCCGGCGTACCTTCGCTTACGCGGTTCGTTGAATTTATTGAAAAGCTTCAGGAAGCCGGGCAGGATTGGGCACCGGCCGAGCCGCAGTCTTCGGCGGGTAATGCCGTTCGAATTTTGAGCGTTCACAAAAGCAAAGGGCTTGAGTTTCCGGTTGTCTTTTTAGCCGAGCTGGAAAGCCAGTTTAATAAAAGGGATGTCCAGGCGGACTGCCTTATCGATGCGGATCATACCCTGGGGCTGCAAATTATCGACCGGGAGTCGAACAGTAAACTAAACTCGCTTGCACACCAGGTCATCGAAGAGCAAAAGGCCTCCATGGGACTGGCCGAGGAGATGCGAATCCTCTATGTGGCGACGACACGGGCAAAAGAACGGCTTATTCTAACTGCCTCGGAGAAGCAAAAAAAATGCCGGGAGATCATCTCAAATGGTTTATTCTTTGGCGATAAGCCCGTCCCTGACTGGCAGCTTCGTGCCTGCCGAAATCCACTGGAATGGATCCTCTATGGACTCTCCGGCCGAAAGATTCTGCATGAAGCGTTTGAAACCGGTTTAGCGGAGCGGGCTGTCGGCGACGATTTATTTAGTTTTAAGCTTCATGGCTGGTCCGATCTGAAACAACTGGCCGAAACTATCATGAGACTTAAGGCCGGCAAATCGACTCGGCCGTCCACGACTTCGAAAAAAACACGCCGGAAGCAGCAAGAGCCCCAACTGCTTGCCCAGGTGAAGGATTCGTTAGCCTGGCGTTATCGGTTTTCAGATGCAGCACACCTGCCGGCGAAAAGTTCTGTGACGCAATTGACGCACGTCAACGATGAATACATGAAGTTTGATTATTCCGGTGCCCTTGATCGCCGGCCGCGTGTTTTGATAACAGCCGAGCCGGATTCGGGCGAGCCTCTCGATGGCCGGCTCATCGGCACTGCTACGCATCTTGTAATCTCGAAGCTCGATTTGGCCGGGCCAGTCACGAGAGAATCGGTTGAGAAAACGATAGAAAAGCTTCAGGCGGACGGAGCAATCATTCCGGCCGTTGTCGGGCAAATCGACGTCGAATCGATTCTGACATTTTTCGAAACTGAGCAGGGCAGGTTGATATTCGATCCGGCCAATAAGATTTGGCGTGAATGGCCGTTTACTTTCGCTCTTCCGGCGTCTGGTTGGGAGAATTCGTCTGCGGCGGAAGATACGATTGTCGTCCAGGGCATCATTGATCTGCTGGTTCGTACGGCTCAGGGCCTGGTCGTAATAGATTTCAAAACCGATAAGATAACGGCAGGGCAGGCCCAGGAGCGTGCCGGATTTTATCACCGGCAGTTGGAGCTTTACAGCAGGGCCGCTTGTGCCATTCTGAAAGACAAGCCGGCCGGCAGATGGCTGTATTTTTTGACTCCACGTGTTTCCGTAAAGGTGTAGAAAATTATGGAAGTATCCAGGTTTGGAAAGAAGATTGCAGAAACATCCGGTATCGGCCAACTGATGGAAGACCTTGGTATCGCCTACTCGGAAGGCCGGAATATTCTCATGCTCGGCGGAGGAAATCCAGCCCAGATTCCGAAGGTCCAGCAGTGCTTTCGAAGAAGTATGGATAAGCTGCTCCGTAACGGTGCTGAATTTGAGCGGATCATTGGAAATTATGATCCCCCCGGCGGCAACCGGGAATTCATCGAGGCGGTTTCGGACTTGCTCAGGAGCGAGCTTGGCTGGGACATACAGCCGGAAAACATCGCCCTGACCAATGGCAGCCAAACGGCATTTTTCATTCTGTTCAACATATTCGCCGGCGATTTTGCAGGGCGGCCCGGCAGAAAAATCCTGTTTCCGCTTACGCCGGAATATATTGGGTATTGTGATGTCGGTCTGGAGGACGATTTGTTTGTAGCCAACAAGCCTCAAATCGAGCATATAGACGACCGTATATTTAAATATCATGTTGATTTTGATAAGATTAATATAACCGATGAGATTGGCGCAATTTGCGTCTCCAGGCCGACGAATCCTACCGGCAATGTCCTGACGGACGCTGAAATTGAAAGGTTAAATGAGCTTGCCTGCGCAAATGACATTCCATTGATAATTGACAGTGCTTACGGCATGCCATTCCCCAATATTGTCTTCACGGAAGCCAAAGCTGTTTGGAACGAACATACGATTTTCTGCATGAGTCTTTCCAAGTTCGGTCTGCCGGCACTTCGCACAGGGATTGTTATAGCCAATGAAGAAGTCATTACTATGGTCACCAGGATGAATGCTGTGATGAGTCTTGCTCCCGGCAGTATGGGAGCGGCGATAGTGGTGGACCTGGTCCGAACCGGCGAAATCATCAATCTTAGCCGCAATGTAATCACGCCGTATTATCAGCAAAAAGCCCGGGCAACTTTGGATCTGGTTTACAAAGAGCTGGATGGGACGGATTTCCACGTGCACAAGCCGGAGGGGGCGTTCTTTTTATGGCTGTGGTTTCCGAATCTCCCCATTACGAACAGCGAGCTTTATGAACGGCTCAAAGCAAGGGGCGTTCTGATCGTTCCAGGTCACTACTTTTACCCGGGGCTTGAAGAAAACTGGCAGCATAAGAATGAATGTATCCGTGTAAACTATTCACAGGACACGGAGACCTTAACCGCCGGCATAAAAATCATCGCCGAAGAAGTGAAACGGGCCTGAAACGCGAAGCGCCAAGCTCTAACAGAGTCCCAGATACTTGGGCGTCAATTGTCAGTTTTCAGTTATTAGTTGGCTTCTTAGACCCAACGCTTTAACTGTTTTCTTCACTTTTTCCTTATCTCGCTGCCGTTTCCAGCCGATAGCAAGATATGGCGAGATATAGGACTAAAGTATGGGCGAACGATGTTGTTTCTTCGCAGACACCATTACATCTGAATCCGGCCAACCTATTGTGGGTACTATGTGGATCGATGTAGTCAGTGTTTGAACAGAACGAGGAGAAGCAAATGAGTGATAACAAGAAAAACGATGTTGCAGGTGGGATCGTTGGAGTGTTCTGTGCAATTGGGCTTGTTTGGTATTTATTTGGCGGAGGACTAGAAAAGCAGGCAGCCACGGACATGCAGAGGATAGAGCAGCAAGTTGCCGCTGACGCCGTTAAGCAATACGAGATTGCGAAGCGCAACGGAAGTGCCATGGATGCCTATGTCCAAGCCAGTCTGGTGGCTGCTGCCTACTTACAGGCAAAAGACGAGGTGAACTATACAAAATGGAAAGCCATTGAGAAACAAGAGGCGGCTCGCGCGGGCATGCCTGGTGAGTGAGTCTTGCTCGGACAAAGTTGGTGCAGGCGACGCGTTACCTGTCTTCGCCTGACCGTTGGTGTTGCGTTGTTGGAAATAATCCATTGAGGTAATGAGATGAGTCGGACGATTGAGAATCTCAAATCCTTCAATTCAAAGGAACGCTTCTTCCTTATCGGTCATATTCTAGGAAATGCTTCTTTCAAACCATGCCCGGCCTTTCGAGAGAGCATTACAAATGCTTTACACATCCAGCTTCCTGAAAGCGTCTTCGCGGCAATGGATTATCACCTTGACTGGCTTTATGCAAGTTTGCACTTGGCTTTCAATCCTAATCCGGAACAACGCATTTTCGAGAATACGGATCGCCTGATTAAAGGGCAACAAGAAGATATTGATTTTCTTTTTGCGTACGAAGCAGATAACATTTCCCACATCATTTTGTTGGAAGCAAAAGGGGTAGGCGGTTTCGCGAATAAGCAAATGGCTTCCAAAGCAGTACGTTTTCGTGAAATTTTCGCTATGGATGGCAAGCGATGGCCCAGAGTTATCCCACATTTCGCATTCGTTTCTCCTGATCGACCATCCGAACGGTTGCACAGTTCAGCTTGGCCAATGTGGATGAGACCCAACAACATAGTACCTTGGATCGAACTACCGATACCATCTGGATTAAAGAAAGTTACCCGCTGCAACCGACAAGGAGAACCAGACAAAAAAGGACAGTATTGGACAATACATAGGAGACCAGCATCGCGCACACGGAAGACAGGCGTATACGAACTCGTGGGCGACGGCCGAATTAGCTGAGTCGGATCTGCTTAAAGAAGCTACGCGTGATACGAAAGCACCTCAGTGAAAGGGAAAAATGAATAAGCTTCCCCAGATTGACCCTATCATGGTGGAATCGTTGATCATGTTCACAGTTGTCTTTCTGACAGCCACGAGAAAGATTATGAAGATTGGATTACAAATCGAGCAAAAGGAATGCGAAAGCTGAAAGTGGGGAAAGTAAAGTGAAAGAGACAATACTAACGATTCTATTGGGATTGATAGTTGTTGGAGGTGCATGTACCGCATCTCGGACTTACCCTTCGACAGAACCCAAATCGATGCAAGACAAGAGACAAGATGAGGAAGGACAAGAAATTGCTAAAGCATGGGATGACGCAAGAGAGGAATTGAGGGAAGAGTTACAGAAACAAGGGGTAGAATTACATAATTTGACAGAAGAAGAATTGTACAGACGATTACAGGAAGAGATATTGCGAGCACGTAAGCCTCCCCTTACCTTTACTGAGGAGAACGCCAAAGCGTCTGAACGCGACATTTTCATTGGGGCGCTGACGCGCGCGGGGATTGACAATTCAATCGTGAGTCGAGTCTCCCAAAAGGGGGACTCGCTCACTATAATCGTCGCCAACAGATGGCATTACCAACCCTACCAAATTCGACTTCAATTTGTCCAAAACTTCTGGGAGCTATGGGCCAGAATCAGGTCGCCAAATAATCCAGACAAAGCGAGGTTGGAAATCACAGACTTGAATGGCAATAGCGTGGGAGGTTCCCGATGGCTTGCGGGATCATTAATCTGGGTCAAGAAATGAATCGGTTCCTCGGGCGATTAAAGGACATTCTGCTTTTCCCCTTTTTGGGGTAGCCCACCTCTTGGTTCGAAGGGCAGTAGTGGATTGTTTGGATTTTTACTAAGATCGCGTATAACCTAAGTCTCTCAACATGAACGAGAGGCATTGAACTGCCAACTCGGCGTCCCGGTCACTTACAGTACGACAAGCATAGTGCATTTGGATGTTTGGCTTGAGTCTGGAATGCAAATCTGCAATCGTTTTTCCACAATATGCAATTATCCGTCGTTCCTTTTGTTCTGCAATTTTTGCCAATTCCCCGAGGTCTTTTTTGTTTACCTTTGATATTTCCTTATAGAATTCTGCAAAAAGGGCCGCACTTGCTGCATGGCGACAAAGTTCAACAATAGAGTCGGCATTCGCTTTATACATTGAGTCCACTACTTTTTGTACGCTTTCCAAAACTTGGGATCGCCATGTTTCCGGTATTTTATTTGGTGAAAGATCTGGAAGGACTCCTATGAAGTAAAGGGGCCGCATAGTTACAATTTCTTCGCTTGAATACATGCGATCATTTGAGACAATACGCCACATAGAATAAGCCGCTTTACTTCCAATTGCCGCAAAAGTTTCTTTAGAGGGATTCCAAGAGGGTAATCGGTATTCTTTGTAGGTATACAGATCCTTCTTTACTACTCCGTTGCTTGATCTTGCTTCGTTAATCTCTGCTTCATTTACAGGGAAAACCCGGCACTGACAAGGTTGTTGTTTCTCAGGTATATAAATCCGTCCACGTCTTACGATAGATATCGCGTCGAAACTATCTTCACGAAAGAGTAACTTATCAAATTCACTCGTGCTCTTTAAGAGTTTATTCAGGGCTTCTTCTGGAGTCTCTCCAATTTGTAAATCAAACAGATATGGTGCCGTGATCAAGGCTCTTGAACCCCAATACTTATTGCTCCCTTCATAGACAGTGCCAATGTTCTTGTCAATGCCCAGAAACATATTTTTCCTTTTGCTTTAATTGTATTACACTACCTCTCCCTCCAAAGATACCATCTCAAAGTTATGCCTGATTATATCCTATTCCCAGATGCTCACAAACAATTCTATACTCCAGTCGGTATAGATGTAGTTAAATTACACCGATCTTGCTAAATAGGCAATCCGAAACAAGGCGACTTCCTAATATTTATTAGCTTTAATCTGTCTAAAAACAAATGGCTTACGCCGGGAAGATTAGGGAGTAATCTTAAAAACCTATTCATTTTATGATTATCCTTGTCTGCTGATATTCTGTTTGTATAATGGCAACTCGAAAATCGTAAGCAGAGTCAACTTTCGAGGTCTGATACATAGTTCGAATTTAGAGGCAAAAAAGATGGGTAAAAGCAAGGTTTTGTATATTTTCTTTGCTGCCATTTTAGCTGTGGGTTCGTTCGCATCTTCGGTGCATGGCTGCTATGCCGTCGTAGTGGGTAAGGATGCTTCGACGGACGGAGCCGTTCTGTTGGGACATAATGAGCAGAATTACGGACCGCGTTTTCTTAATTTCCGAAAAGTTCCTCGCATCGAACATAGAGCCGGGGAAATGATAAAGCTTCAGGGCGGAGCCGAAATTCCACAGATCAGGGAAAGTTACGCTTTTCTCTGGTCGGAAAATCCGGGTATTGCATATAGCGACGGATATCTCAACGAATGGGGCGTGGCTGTGGTCAGCGACGGCTGCCCGGACAGGGCGGAGGAACTGCAACAGCTCGAAGCCCGGGGCCAATTAGTAAAAGGCGGTATCGGATATTTGCTCCGCCGGCTTATCGCTGAACGGGCGAAAACCGCCAGAGAAGGAGTGCAAACAGCGGGCGAGTTAATTGAGCAGGTGGGCTACCCAAGCTCACGGACGCTGGTTATTGCCGATTCGAAAGAGGCCTGGCTTTTGTCGATGAGCAGGGGCAAGCAATGGGTGGCGCAGCGAGTGCCGGATGATGCAGTTGTGCTGCTGCCTAACGTCTATGTAATCGACAAAGTGAATCTTAATGACAAATCCAACTTTCTTGGCTCGCCCGACCTCATCGAGTTCGCGATACAAAAAGGATGGTATAATCCGGCGGGCGGTGGGGAATTCGACTTTTCAAAAGCTTACGGTCAACAGCAAAAACACGTTATGGACGAGCGCCAGTGGCGGGGTCAGTGTCTGGTAACGGGAAAAGATATTGAAAAACAGCCGGATCGGAAGCTGCCGTTCTCTGTAAGGCCGGCACGTAAACTTTCCGTGAAAGATGTAATTTCAATCCTGCGATTTCACGGCGAAGGTTCGCTTTGTAATAATGCAACTCAGGAAGCAGCGGTGTTCCAGCTTCAGAGTAATATGCCGGTTGATATCGGCTGTATATATTGGCGTTGCTCGGCTGAGCCTTGCAGCAGCATTTTAACTCCCTGGTATTGTGGTATCACCGAGACGCCGAAAGAATACTATAAAGCAGTCGATCTGGAGGAAAATCTTACGCTGGAATATCATTTTTCCGAATCACCCGATAAATTCAAGCCCGATGCCGGACATGCCTGGTGGATTTTCAAGGTGCTGCAGGATAAAGTTAATGCCGATTACAGGAGTCGAATCGGAATCGTTCGGATTGAATGTGATAAATATGAAGCGGGAGTTTTTGCTGCTCAGCCGAAGATTGAGAAGAGGGCGATGGAGCTTTACCGAAGCAATAAATCTGCTGCGAAGCGTTATCTGACAGATTATTCGGGGGCTGTTGCTCTTCGTGCTGTTGATGAAGCTCGCAAGCTGACTAAGCAATTTAGGTAAGAAACTATACACTAACTTTTTAATGGAGAGTTGTCGAAATGGCAAGTGCACCTAAAGCAAATGCAGTAGTAGGGCAATCAGGCGGTCCGACCGGTGTAATAAATGCCTCTCTGGTCGGCGTTATCGAGGAGGCTAACAAGCATCCGGAAATCGAAAACCTCTACGGCGCGATTCATGCCGTGGCAGGCATGGTTAAAGATCACTTTATCGATTTGAAAAAGCTCTCGGCAGAAACGCTGGAAATCGTGGCTGCTTCACCGTCTTCTGCTATTGGTACCAGCAGAGACAAGCCCGATGAGGAATATTGTGCAAAAATTCTTAAGGTCTTTGAGAAGCGTAATATCAGGTATTTCTTTTACATCGGCGGTAACGATTCGGCAAATACCGCTCATATACTCAATACAATGGCCGATGATATGAATTTTGACATCAGGGCGTTTCACATCCCCAAAACCGTTGACAACGACCTGCTTGTAACCGACCATTGCCCCGGTTTTGGGACGGCGGCGAAGTTCGAGGCATGTGCTTTGATGGGCGACGATCTGGACAACCGTGCTCTGCCGGGCGTGAAAATAGACGTGATTATGGGCAGGCACGCCGGCTTTCTGACCGCCGCTTCGGTGTTGGGCAGGAAACGGGATGACGACGGCCCCCATCTGGTTTATGTTCCGGAAAGAGCAGTTTCGATGGAGAAGTTCGTCAGCGATGTCGTCGGAGTTTTCAAAGATCTTGAGCGGTGCGTTGTCGCGGTAAGCGAGGGAATTTGCGATGTCGATGGTGTGACCTGGGCCAAGAAACTCGCCGAACAGGCAGAGGTCGATGCGCACGGCAATGTACAACTTTCCGGCACCGGTGCGCTGGCCGACTTTCTGGCAGGCGAGGTAAAAGCCAAGCTTGGTCCGAAAAAACGCGTCCGGGCCGATACGTTCGGCTACCTGCAAAGAAGCTACCCCGGCATTCAGTCGGCGGTCGATGTCGATGAAGCCCGGCGATGCGGTCGCGAAGCGGTCAAGCTGGCTATGAAGCAGGATAACGGTTCTGTCGCTATCAGGCGTACCGGCAACGGAAAGGACTACGCCGTCGAGCTGTTCCGAACCGAGCTGAAAAATGTTGCCGAAAAGACGAAATCGATGCCGGATGAATTCATCAACGCCGAAGGTAACGGCATAACCGATGCTTTCATTGAATACGCGTTGCCTCTAGTTGGCGAACTGCCTGAGACCGAATATCTGGGTAATCATCCGAAAGTTTAAGCTGCTTCCGGCGATGGTTTATTCCCTGATTTGAGTATTAGAATTAAGCGTGGGAACGGTTGCTCGAAATGATAAAGACCAAGATAATTGCTACGCTCGGCCCCTCGTGTGAAGAGGCCGGAATACTCGATGCCATGATTGATAATGGTGTCGATGTTTTCCGCCTGAACTTCTCACACGGCACGCTTGATGGGCATGACAAATTGCTGGAAACGCTGAATGCCGCCCGCTCCCGGGGCCATCAAATGACCGCCGTGCTGGGCGATTTGTGCGGCCCGAAAATTCGGACCGGACGCATCGAGCCGGAAGGGCAGATGCTGTATGCCGGCGATAAGGTCACCATTGTGCCCGGGAATCAAGTCGGCACGGCACACCGCTTCGGCACGAACTACGAACATTTCAATCAGGACGTGGAAATCGGCCACCGCATCTTTCTCGATGACGGCCAAATCACGCTGAACGTGGTCGGTCGAGACGGCGAAGATATAGTCTGTCAGGTTGTCGATGGCGGCATTTTGTCCAGTCGAAAGGGAATCAATCTGCCCGATACGCAGATACGGATACCGTCAATCACTGAGTTTGACTGGGGATGTATTGACTGGGCGATAGAGCGGAACCTGGATTTCCTTGCCTTAAGTTTCGTACGTTCGCCCGACGAGATCAACCAGCTCAAAGAATATATCCGCAAAGCCGGGGCGGATATCAAGGTTGTAGCCAAGATTGAGACGCCGCAGGCATTGGCACATCTGGAGCCGATAGTTACTGCAAGTGACGCCGTATTGGTTGCCCGCGGCGATCTCGGCGTCGAGATGGACCTTGCCGAAGTACCCTTGATTCAAAAACGGATCACAAAAATGTGCCGGGACTACGGCAAACCTGTTATCGTTGCCACGCAAATGCTCCAGAGCATGATCCAAAGCCCAACCGCCACGCGAGCCGAGGTCTCGGATGTCGCCAATGCTATATTGGACTTTACCGATGCAGTTATGCTTTCCGGTGAAACCGCAGTCGGCAAATACCCCGTAAAGGCGGCACAGACAATCGAGCGAATAGCAAGAGTAACCGAAGCTTACCTCGATAAGCTGGACGGTACGCACCCAAGGAGCATAACAACGGATGAATTGCTCCTCACCGCGGCAATGGCTCGCAGTGTCGGGCAGCTTGTCGAGGATATCGAAGCTAAACTCGTGGCGGTCTGGTCACAAAGCGGTTCATCGGCCCGCTTTCTCAGTAAGGCACGCATCGATGTTCCCATACTTGCGTTTAGCTCCGACGAAAGGTCATGCCGTCAGATGTGCCTGCATTACGGAGTCATACCCTGCTGCCGGCCAATCCCGGAGGACATCAGGCATTTCACGTACATGGTCGATAAGCTCATTATCGAGAACAACTGGGCCCAGCCCGGCGATAGAATAGTTCTTGTGGCCGGCCGGCCGCTTAGCGCCGCCGGCACCACCAACTCCATACATGTCCACAACATCAACGCCTGAAAGGGCGAAAGTCCGGCTTGTTTTACGATAGTTCCTCCTTAACATTTATACCGAATATTTTGCATTTTCAACTTTGATTTTTACATTCACAAACCAGCCGATGGCCGGTTTGAATTACCAGCCTTTGGCCGCCTCTTCGGCGTCGGCCAATTCCCCATCCCGGCGGTGGTAGCCACACTCCTCGATGAGCTTGGCCGCCTCGGCCAGCGCCGCCTTGTCGCGAAACAGCCGCCCCCGGTGCAGCAGCACGTCCGCCATGAACAGCCGCATCGATCCGCGATCGGATATCTGCCACGCCTCATCCAAATCCGCCCGGCAGCCGTCAGTGTCATCATCTACGAAGCAGGACAAGGCACGCGAGAGCAAGCCCTTTGGGAGTTCATCGCTATACCCGGCGCGGCGCAAACCATCCACGGCCATTTCTATTTCGGTTTTCGGATTTCGGGTTTCGGATTTAGTCAGAATAGTTTCGTACAATGACACCCTCCCCAGGCTCAGGTGGTCCAGGCCGATTGAAAGCAGAGAATCGTTTGCTTCCCGCCATTCAAACCTCTTCTGGCACCGTTGCTTGACGGCGCGGCAGGAGGCTATTGCAGTCTTAAGTTCTGAGCCTTGAGTTTTGAGTTGGAGCAGACTTTGCCAAGTCGCACGCTCGGCCGGCGCAAGGAGCAAATCGCAGTACCGGAAGCCCGCTAGCAAGTAGAGTAAAGGGTAATAAGGCTGGCGCTCGGCCTGTATGGCCTCTGCCTGCCGAAACTGCTCGGCGGCCTTATCCTTTTGACCTGCCTGGAACAGCGCGTCGCCCAGCGTGGTGCGCTTGCCCATCCGTTCAAACGCATCGCCGCTGCGGTCGGCGCAGTCCACGCTTCGCTCGGCGTCCTGGACAGCCCCGGCTACATGGCCCAGAGCCAGCTCCAACTCGCTGAGGTTGCTGGCAGCCTTCGCTGTTTGTTTCGAGTTCTTGAAGTTCCCAAGCATATCAATTGCAGCGCGCATGGGCCCCAAGGCCTCGGTCAGGCGGCCCAGAGCCCGCAGGCAGAAGGCGACATAGTTCAGCAGCCATACCTGGGCGGCCTTTGACAAATTGGGGGATAGGATCGTCCAGGGTCTCTCGAAGAAGCACGCCAGGGCCGCCAGGTCCGACCCGAACGCGCCGAGGTTTTTTGTGCTATAGAAGCCCCCCGTGAAATCTGTGCCCCGCAGGATGCGGTCGGTGTAAACCTTGTCGCAAGCCTCTTGGTGCATCCCGGCCTGGCAGCCGTGCGCCACGGCCTGGTACAGCGGCTGAAGACCCGCGAGCGTATCAGGCTGCTGCTCGGTGCTCTGCGTAAGGTGCTCGTACAGCCGCCGATGCGCCTCGCGCCACGCATCGGGACTGCCCCCGCGAAGCTGCTTGCCGAAGTACTCGCGGACGAGCGGATGAGAGTCGATTGCGGATTGATCGGCATATACCGAGATGATGCCGCACTCACCGAGATTAGAGAGGGTGTAGTTCCAGTCCTCGTCATCCAGGCCGATTAACGCCTCCGTCAGCCCTTTGATAGCAGGTTCTCGGCGAAGGGCGATCAGACAGCCCGCATCGGCGGGCCGGTCGAACAGGCCAAGCAGTCTGAGTACGGCTAATTGACGTGCACCGTCTTCGCCGCCTTTGCCCAGCCATATTTCGTAAGCTTTCATGACCTTGAACGCGTGGCCTCCCTGGACTTTGGCATCCGCCTTGTCGAACTTAACCTGGTCGCGCCGGCGGATATCACCCCCGTGTGCTTTAGCCAAGTATCTACCCAGCAGGTTTAGCGTCAGGGCGTGGCCTTCTACTTCGCGTGCGGCATCCTTCAACTCCTGGTCATCGGCTTTGATCTTTGCATTACCCGCTCTCTTGACACCCGCATCAAAAAGCAGTTGCGCGCCGGCGTCCTCGGACAGGTGCTCCAGGTCCCACTTTGGCGCCGTCGTGTCCTGCCACGGTGACAGATTCTCGATACTCTCCCGTGTGGTCACGAGGCACAATCCTTTGTTTTGCTGGGTCAGGCCCTTTAGCAGGGCCTCGAGGGCCGGGTCTTTAAGCTTACCTCCTACAGGTCCGGGCGGGTGTTGAAGGGGCTCGACTCCGTCCATCACTAAGAGCGTTTTGTGCTCGGCCACGAGCCGGGCCAATCGTTCGCCCTTGTCCCAGGGCGAGGCGGCGCTTTGGGCCATTTCGGGATCGCCGAAGAATTCGAGCGCCCTGGCGACGAACGCATCAGCCGAGGCTTGGGTTGTCTCGCTCGTGCCCTGGCTGTAGAAAGACCAGTCGAAGACCCGCTCGGCCCCGCGCCAGCCGTCGCCAGCCATCCGCGCCATCCAATCGACCACCAGTGCAGTCTTGCCCACCCCGCCCCACGCTACGATAGTCACAACATGCGTCTTGGGATCGTCCCATGTATTATCAAGATTACCTAATTCCTTTTCACGACCGACGAGCTTTGCCGCCCCATGATGGAGGCGTGTGGGAGTGACTCGCAACATTTTATCGTCAGAATCGCAAGCGCGTTCGCTCAACTCTTTCAATTTGGCTTTGGTTTCGGCGATTTCCTCCTGGAGCTTGAACTTCTGCCCAGAATCAGATACTTTGGCTTCTTCCTTCAGTAGGAATTCCAGTTTCTTCCTCCACACATCTCTTGCCGATTCATGACTCATGTTACCTCTCCGCCCAATTCTCTGATTTTTTCTTTCGCTTCTTCGATACGTTGCTGAATAGCGAACCTTTGCTCAGCATCCGCTATCTTGGCTTCCTCAGTTTGGAGGAAAGCAAGCTTTTCCTGCCATTTGCCCAGAGCCGAAGATGATGGAGGAGAAGGCTTGCTTTCGAACTTCGTGGGAATGGCCTGTTGCCCCATTGGGACGTCAGGCTTCTCAGAGTCAATCTGCAATCTCTGAAGAATGATCTCGGCTATCTCCTGCGCTGTTCGCTTTCCGATGGAGACGTAGCCATCGCCCGAAAGAATCCCAATCTCGGGTACAGCGCCAATATCGTCGAAACTAAGGAACATGATTCGGCTGGCGTCGGTAGTACAGATCATCTGGCGAATGAATCGCCATTCAATCCTGCACCAGCGTTTCTTGGCATAGTCCGCACAGAGGAAAATCGCGATGAGTTCTGACTGCGTGCGGTAGAGGTTCGGCAGATAAACATCGAGATCGGGACGAGCGAACTCGGCTTCGTAGAATTTGTCGTAAAGCACGTGTTCTCGTCCGACAAGGCTTGCCAGATGCGATGCAACTTCCTCAACGAAAACCCGTTGTTCACCGGGAAACGAGAGAGCCACATGGAACCGCTTCCGAGCTTGAACAGGGATGATTTTGCCTTCCGGATGGAAAGCCAAATTACTGTCGGCAAGCGCTGCCTGAATGCGTTCGAATCCTCCCTGCCATTGTGGATTGTCGTGCAGACCCAAATTCATGAATTCTATGAGTACTTTACCAAGAAGATCGATTGCATTGATTTCAGGGTCGTCGTTGGCTCTTTTCAACCAGGCTTGGCACTTTCTAATACAATTACCTTCTGGCGGGTCACCAGGGGCTCCGTTCTCGCCGAAGAGGGTGTTCAGTTTTGTATGGCTGTAATACCAACTTCCGATCACATCACCCACAGTATAGATTACAGGATTCGGAATCATCTCAGATATCATGTTTGAATTACCTCCATCTGCTGACCTTTCTTCTGGCTCCATGGCCAACACCAAACACACCGAAAACCGGTCTCTCCCGGGCCTTATTCCTCATAGGGGACAAGTATACCAGGATTGCGTCACGGCCGCCAGTTATTAATGCTTGTATTTGGCTAAACCTTTCCGATATAATAAATCTTCTAATGTTTGGCATTTCAATCCTCAGCAGTGAAAACTGCGATTTCGGCTAAGCCTATATTCTGGGTTTCCGGCTTTACGGAAGTGACGACGAATTTCAGCCAGGTGACCTTTTTGGGGCCGAAAGTGATTTCTTTGGCGGCGGAAGCGTCGTCGGGCAGTTCGCCGACGTTTATTGTGCTGCCGTCACTGAAGGTGAGCGTTCCGGCGGTAACCTGGTCGGCGTTTGTGTTGGGTCTGTCGAAAAGCCAGATACGGTTGATAATTTGTGCTTTATCCCAGCTCAATTTTATTGTCGCCGACGCTTTTTCGCCGTTGGCGGCCCACTCGGCTGATATATCTTCCGGGTACCCGCCGACCACCCGGTCAATCGCAGCCTCGGCGGAGTAGCCTTTGTAAGTCGATGAAGCGGTTACTTTGGCTTTCGGAGCGATGTTGCTGCTGCTTTTGAGCGGATCTTTTTGCTGCTTTGGTTGGTCCAGCTTTTCTTTGTACTGGTGGTAGGTTGCGGGATTAAGTAATTTTACCTGCTGCAGGACAAGGCCGTAGCGGCTGCCCGGCGGTTTCGCCATGAACCGGATGTTATTCCAGCCCTGACTGAAGTTGCCCGAATAGCACAGCCAAAGCGTCAATCCGTCCTTACTGATAAATTTAGACGGTAAATTGAGGAAATAACCCTGCTCGCCGAACTCCTTCATATATGTAACCAGCTTCCAGGGGCCTGTAATCTTACCGGATTCGAGGATGTAGGAATTCATCTTCGCAACTGTCGGCCAGCCATCGGTTATGCACATCAGGTATTTTTTGAGCGGGGCATTATAGGTAATCGTAACGCAGCCCATATTATTGTTCCATTCCAGCAAAGGCTTGATGTCTTTGAAGTCATAGGACCAGATGGGCTTTCCGGCATTATTATATCCGGCGAAGTATTCATACTTGGATTCGTCGTTGATGTTTTCGATGCTGGGTTTGACCCTTGTAAGATAAATCTGGTCGCCGGATATCCAGCTCAGGTTGGCATATCGAGGTTTGGGATCGTTTTCTTCGGCACCGTAACCGGCCAGATAAGCCTTGCTGTCGGGCGAGTGTTCCATGTTTTTGCCGAAGTCTACGAATTTTGGTGAGCCGATTTTTAGCGGGCCCATGAATTTTGCCGGTTCGGGAAAAAGGGGACTGGCCGGCGTGTGCGGAGAATCGGTCCAGGTTTTGCCGTAGTCGGTGGAGATACGGAAGCCGGGAATGGGGCCCAATACCGGCCAATTCCATCTCATGCCCTCGTGCTCGACGCTTCCGGAAGGGCCCAGGCAATATGTGCCGTAATACCAGACGCCGTTATAAACGAGACTGCCGCAGGGATAGCGGCCTTCGTATGGGCGAGGATTGCCTTTGGTCGTGCCGAGAGCTTTGATTTTGAGATTGAGCGGGTCATTGCCGATCATTACGGCCTGGCCGGTAGTCGCATCGGATCCGCCGGAGCTGGAATTCATGCCGTCGGTTTGTCCATCTGTCCATGGTGAATATAAATTATCATCCGAAGCCCAGGAAGGATACCATGTATCGGCGGCTCGATAGTCGCTGTGCACGCCGGTAAATAATATCCCGATGAGATCCTTGGATTGCTCGAAGGGAATGTCCTCGGGAGGCTCCGAGGGCCAGAGCAGCGGACCGGCCTTTTGCTGGTACTGCACTATTCTTTCGTCGGCGAGAATAGTGCCGGATAGAACTATAATCAGTAAGCAGGCTAACAGCATTATGCCTGCTTTTAATACTGTAGCGGCCGATGATTTCATTTTTCGTCCCTCCGAAATGTTTCGTTAGGTAAACAATGCCTCCACGAACGTGGCCGGGTCGAATTCTGCGATATCTTCCGGCTTTTCGCCCAAACCGACGAATTTTACCGGGATATCGAGTTGGTCCTTGATGGCGATGACAATACCGCCGCGTGCGGTGCCGTCAAGCTTTGCTAAGAATATACCGGTAACGTTAATCGCTTCGGTGAACAATTTCGCCTGGGAGATTGCGTTCTGGCCTGTCGTGGCGTCGAGAACGAGCAGGACCTCATTCGGGGCGTCCGGGATTTTGCGGGCAACGACGTCGCGGATTTTTGTTAGTTGCAGCATCAGGTCCTTTTTTGTGTGTATTCGGCCGGCTGTGTCGAGAATCAGGATATCCGTGCCCCTGGCGAGGGCGGCTTCGCAGGCGTCGAAGGCAACGGCCGCCGGGTCGCTGCCGCTTTGATGCTTGACGATTTGTACGCCGATTCGCTCGGCCCAGATAGTCAATTGCTCCACAGCGGCGGCACGGAATGTATCACAGGCGGCAACAATGACCTTTTTGTTGTTTTTATTGAATATATACGCGAGTTTGGCGATGCTCGTGGTTTTGCCGGTGCCGTTGACGCCGGCAACAAGGACAACCGTCGGGCCGGTCCTGGCAAGGCGTAGCTGTCTGTCGCGGTCCGGCCAGTAGCTGCTGATGTGCTCCTTGAGGAACGGTATAATATCGTCGGTGGTGGCGATTTGCTTGCTGCGATAAGCCTCCCGCAGTTCCGAGACGAGCTTGTCCGTTGTCTCGACGCCGATATCATCGCTGATCAGCGTTTCTTCCAGCTCGTCGAGCAGTTGTTCGTCAATCTTTCTGCCCAGGCTCAGCACTGAAGAGAGTGAAGAGCTGATTTTGGCACGTGTTTTTCCTAACCTGTCTTTGAAAAATCCCGCTGTTTTAGTGAAGATTCCCATCTTTGTTTGCCTTTTTATAAAGATTCTTTCTAATTCACGTTAGAAGCAGCTTTTATGCTTTCAAATCGTTCCGGCTCAGCCCTGATAGTATCGGGATTTGAGATAATTTCAAGTCCCCTTTCCTCTTCCCGTTCCTTTGGGAGGGGGATAGGATTCTGAGATTGGCTTTGAATTGGCTTTGTTTTTTCGCCGTCTCAAAGCATGAAATTCTTCATAATCACCTTTCATATAGATACTTAAGCTCATTTTAGCCATTCGAAAATTGGCTTTGTTTTTTCAAATAGCCCCTCCGGAGAAACTACGGATTTACTCTCATTTTTGCATTTTACCTTTTTAATTCTTTGATTTCTCCGTTCTCCATTCAATATTCTACATAAGACATACTAAATATGTTATATAATATACGAAAATATATGATGCATGTCGGGTGAAATTTCAAAAAATCTCCGTGACTCCCTACTGAGTAATATTACATATCTTGTATTTTGTATATCAAGGCCTGATTCTTCTGGAGGAATTAGCATTTTCCTGTTTTTGTTACGGGATAAAATTTTTCTTTGACAAGTTGAGCGGTTCTGGTTAGATTTCCGCTATCGTCCTGGGCTTTTTGAGTATAAACTAATGAGTGATTCGTACAGGGCAAAATGGGAATCCTCTAACATGGATGTTCTGGTAGGTAGTTGCTTTTCGCATAGAACATCGATTCACAAAGGACGGCGGTGTGGCAACTCCGGAAGTTGAAGAAATATTCGCTGACATAGTTGAGCGTGCAAAAGCACTTGATCCTGCCAACACACGTAAGTGGTTCGAGGAATTAGCTGCTTTGCATTTCGACGGCGGCTCGCTCCGAATAGGCTGCCCCGATGAGGCAACCGTTCGGTTTTTGCAGGATAATTGCAAGAGCAGCTTCACCCGTGCGGCCCAACAAATAACCGGCCATCTTGTCACATTGGATTTCACTGTTGAGGCCAGCGAGAAAATCGAAAGCAGCGATCAACGCTTCCAGCCCTGTCTCAGGCTACATCCCGATTATTCTTTTGAAAATTTTGTAGTTGGGCCGAGTAACCGGCTTGCTCATGCCAGTTGTGTTGCTGTAAGTCAATCGCCCGGCAATACTTATAATCCACTTTTTATCTACGGAAATTCCGGGTTGGGCAAGACGCATCTTTTGCATGCCGTCTGTTTCGAAGCCCAGCGAAGGCTTAATAACGCGGTCATCCAATTTTTGAGCTGTGAAGATTTCGTAAACAGATTTATAAGGGCGATCGAGGAAGGAAATACGGCCGGCTTTCAAAGCCAATTTCGCACCGTCGATGTGCTGATAATCGACGACGTTCAGTTCCTGCGGGAACGTGAGCACAGCCAGGAGGAATTCTTCCATACATTTAACGCCCTTTATAACAACGGCAAACAAATCATTCTTAGTGCCGATAGCCCGCCCGGCAAGATTCCTTCGCTTGAGGAGCGTCTCATCAGCAGATTCAATTGGGGCCTGGTGACCAGAATTGATCCACCAAGCTATGAGACACGTGTCGCTATCGTGCAGAAAAAGGCCCACGTTCGAGGCCTGAATATTTCCGATGAAATAGCCGGATACATTGCCCGCAAAGTATACGCGAATATCAGGGAGCTGGAAGGGGCATTGACCAGCATTTACGCCGTAGCGACGACTACCGGCCTGGAGATTGACCTGGAACTGGCCCAGACAGCACTGGAGGGGCAAATCGAGGCGACGTCAAAACATATAAGTATCTCTGATATTGCCGAGGTGGTAACGAGACATTTTGATGTTCGCCTTACAGATTTGCAGAGCAAAAAGCGTAGCCAGAGCATTACCGAGCCGCGTCAGATTTGTATGTATCTGGCGAGGAATCTAACTAAGCACAGCCTCGAAGAAATCGGCGGCCACCTGGGCGGACGCGACCATACGACAGTAATGCACGCCTGCGGCAAGATAAATCAGGCAAAGGATACCGATCCTAAAATGAACGCGTTGCTGAACGACCTGACAAAACAAATCACGCAAGTCTGACAAACTTAACCGCCCGGAAATCTTCGGCCTTATCAGGCATCTTGAGAATATGGGCAATACTATCAGCGAAGCCTTCAAGAATATGGGGCTTAGTCTGAAGGCCATTTTCGTCGCAGGTAATGCAAGTTGGCGGCAATGTGTAAACAATCACACATCTCATGGGGACAGGTGTATGCGGTAATGACAAATTTTACGATGGCTAAAAGAATGTCTTTGCGATAATATATTGTCCATCTCGTGACCTGGATTATTAGGAGCGAAAGAGCTTGGCATTGGAAAATGGCAAAAAGAAATCGCTTCGGGTAGCTCTGATTGCATCGGAGCATACTATCTGCGAATATTCGATATTCATGGAGCGTCTACTGATTGGCCTGGCTGATGAGTCGATTCCAGTAGCTTTGATTTGTCCGCCCGGATTTAATCCAGGCACTGTATTCACCGGCGTTGCTGAGGTTATCAATCATCCGGTTTTCGATTTGCCTTTGATGGGGCATATAAATACCAGGCTGCTCACTGAGAGGCTTTCTAAATTCGAGCCTACAATCATCCATTGTTTGTGCGAAAGCAAGGCGTCACTTACAAGGCAATTGGCCGGTCGATTGGATTTACCTTATTTATTGATGGTAAATTCGCTGCAGAAGCGATGGAGCCATCTCTCCATTTCATCAAAGAATTGTGCGAAAATTATTGTTCCGGCTAAAAGTATCGCCACTAATATGGCGAGCGTTCATCCCCGCTTTGCCGAGATGATCGAACAGATAAATATAGGGACATTCACGGGAGAAGGCAGCGGATGTTTTTCTGAGCCTTCCCGGCTTGCGACCATGGTGATTGCAGATCCTCTGGATAAGGCAGATGACTTTGAGAATTTATTTAGCGTAATCAGGCGTTTAATGATTAACGGTTATGAATTTATGACAGTGATAGCAGGCGGGGGGCGAGCAGAGAGACAACTGTGGAAATTGCTGTCTGCATTGGGCCTTCTGCAGATTGTCAGCATTGTGCCGCGGCGTATGCCCTGGCGTTCGGTTCTTGCCGCGGGTGACATATTCATTCAGCCTAAGCCAAATTATGTTTTTGATCCTGTATTATTGGAGGCGATGAGTATCGGTGCCGCTGTTGCCGGGTGCACCGGTGGTGTCGATGACCTGATCATTGAGGACCAGACGGCTGTTGTGTTTGATCCAAACGACGAGATCAGTATCATGCGCAGCCTGCAACGGCTATTGGACAGGCGAGAGTTCGCACGGCAAATCGCCAGGACTGCGCAGCAATATTTGAAGGAGAACCACTCAGTCAGCAAGATGATTGCTGCTACGCTGAAGGTATATTACGAAACACAAGGGTAATATATTGATGATGAGAAATACTTCCTGTGATTATCTTGTTTTTTCTTATCTGGAAAAGCTAAAGAGTCGAAATTATAATGTCGGAATCCGATATGCTCAAATCAGATTATAAATAAAATCTTGTACGATAAAAAAGGAGAGAAAAATGCGAAAGAAACAAGTCTTTCTAATAATTCTGCTTGTCGGTACGATAATGCTGAACGAAGGTTGTATGATTGCCGCCGTTGGGATCGGAGCCGCCGGCACCGTAGCATATGTCCGGGGGGATCTGGAGTCAATGGAGTCCGAGAGTATCGATGTTGTTTACGAGGCAACATTAAAGGCGCTGAAAGAGCTTGAACTGCTCCCAACGAGTAAATCGAAGGATGCATTGGGAGCAGAGATTGTTGCGTATGATGCGCAGGATAAGAAAATTACGATAAGGCTCAAATCAGCGGCAGAGAAAACGACGAAGCTGTCCATCAGAATAGGCGTATTCGGCAGTGAGACGAAATCCAGGCTGATTTATCAAAAAATGCGTGAAAACCTTAAGCAGCAGCCAGGGCATACAAGAGTGCCATAATAGTTAATGAACAATCTTTAATAAAGCCCTCAGCCGTATAATAATCAGGTCAATTCGATGTCGATTGATTTTTGTGGTGGTGGACTGTCAGTAGCGGCTAACAAACTGCCGAGCCGATAAGCTTCATTGAGGGCTGAAGGGTGTTTTTCGATATCGCCGAGGGCATCAATTTTATTAACGAACAAATTGGCCGCATAGAGCATCTGAAGCGAATCAAAATAAGATTTCATAGTCAATCGAACGCTTTCGAATTGTTTCTTGCTTCTTGACCCCCCGACGGCGATAACCATAGCCCGGCGATCATGCCCGGCTGTGTTAAGTTCTTTTTTCAGCACATATTTATGCGCCCAAAGGCATTGGCAGCGGTCGATAAGCATTTTGGCCTGGGCACAAACGGTCATAAAGAATATCGGCGTAGCGAAAATTATGCGATCGGCGTCAAGTATCTTTTTCAGGAGCTGCTGATAATCATCCTGAACTTTGCATAAGCCTGTTACATAGCAGGCGTTACATTCGATGCAGGGGCTGACTTTATAATCGGGTAAACGCACATATTCAGTGCTGGCGCCCGCAGACTCAGCACCATCCAAAGACCGGCGTAAAAGCAAATCACTGTTGCCCTTAATCCTCGGGCTTGTAGATATTCCAAGAACTTTTATACTCATAATTATTAATTCGTTCAGATAAACACAGTCGGTATTTTTTGCACGATTATGGCATAATCTTATAGTTAGGGCGGGCTATAATCAAGCTGTTTTTCGGCAGAGAATTGGTACACGAAATTTCACAAAAGGAATCTTTAAAAAAATTCAAGATATGAAACAAAGTGTGCCGATGGATAATACTGGATTGATAAATGGGTGGCTCTGACAAATGACCGATCAGGCCATGTTAGTCTGAACTTGCTTTGTCTATCTTTGATGTTGCTCACAAGTTAGATCGTAATTCAGGCATGGTAAGGAATGGGCTGGCGTAAAAAAGGAAAGAGCCACATAAGCAAAGGGAGAGCTCACAAAGCTCTCCCGTTTTTTTATGCTTCCCCTAATTTCACTCAGACAGAAATTGTAAATCACCCTATTTCTGGAATACAATTTTCCCTGATACGATGGTTGTGTGAACAGAAAGGTTATCATCGATCAGGATCAGATCGGCATCCTTTCCAACAGCGATTGAGCCTTTCTTGTTTTCGAGCCCTAACAGCCCGGCGGGATTTTCCGTTACCATTTGAATCGCGGTATCGAGCGGGCAATCTGTAAATGATATGAATCTTTCGAGTATCTGGCTGAGCCCAATCGCGGTACCGATAAGAGTGCCGTCTTTGTATCTTGCCGCTCCCGCTTTGGATTCGTATTCGATGCCGTTGTAGATGAACATGCCGTCGCCAAGGCCCATAGCCTGCATGCCGTCTGTTATTGGGAATGTACGGTCAGGCCCGAGCTTTTCATAAGTGAAATTCAGAACGGCCGGATGGATATGGACACCATCAGTGATAACCTGGGCGGTTATGTGTTCAGACTGAAAGATAGCCACCAGCGGCCCCGGTGCGCGATGGTGGATCGAGGCCATTGCATTGAACAAATGCGTTACATGCGAGATGCCGACGTCGAATCCCTCGAGTGTTTGCTCGTATGTAGCGTTAGAGTGGCCGAATGAAGCGATTGTGCCCGATTCAACGAGCGAGCGGATTATTCCCAGGCTCTTGGGCAGTTCCGGTGCGATGGCCATCATACTGAGATGGCCGTCCGTAATACCCTGTATTTCATCGAGAACCTGCAAGGAAGGAGGGCATAAGCAATCAGGCTGGATCATCCCTTTCTTTTCCGGCGAGATAAATGGGCCTTCGAGATGGATGCCGAGCAGATTCGCGCCACCGAGGTCCCGGCCGACATATTCAGCCGCGAGCGCAAGGTGCCTATTAGCTTGATTTGGCTTGAAGACTGTGGTAGCAAGAAAACCGGTGACCCCAAAGCGAGCGCAGGTTCTTGAGATGGCTTCCAGCGCTTCCGGCGTCGCATCAAGGATATCGGCGCCGCCGGCACCCTGGATGTGGATATCGATAAAGCCGGGAGCGATGATTCTGCCCTGTGCATCGAGCGTATTGTTGGGGGCCGTACCGGATTCGATTTTGCCGATTTGGGTGATGACGCCGTTTTCTATGAGGATAGAAGTGGTTTGTTCATCCTTCGGGGCGTCGAACAATCTGCAATTAGTTATAAGAAGTCTCTGTAGCATATTCATGGTTGAAGCATAATCAAAGTAGGATTTGATTGCAAGGCTGAAATTGAGTATTGCCGTCTCTCCGAAGAATTTCCGGCTAATAATCTAACGTGGTGTATGCATCAGAGCATCTCATTCCCGTGGTCTATAAATTCCCAACGGTTAGGTAATTAGCCCGCACAGAGGGTTGACACAGGAAATATTGGGGCGTATGATTTGCGCCTACGGGATTATTTTTTGGAGCAAATAAAATGGCCGAGGCAGAAAAAAGCTGGGAAAAGAGATTGGCCGGTAAGCCGGATGAGTTGACGGTCGATTTTGTGGAGTCGCTTTCTATAGATAAGCGTCTCTATAAATATGATATTGTCGGATCGATCGCTCATGCGCAGATGCTGGCTGAACAGAAGCTGATTACTAAAGATGAGTTCAGGCAGATTAAGGATGGGTTGATCGAAATAAGCGAGGAAATCGCGGATGGGCGGTTCGGCTTCGACAAGCAGTATGAAGATATCCATATGGCGATCGAGGCGGCTCTGGTTGAGAAAACAGGCCAGGCCGGCATGAAACTCCATACCGGCAGAAGCCGTAATGACCAGGTGGCGACCGATATTCGGCTCTGGATGCGCGACAGGATAGAGATTCTGCAGGCCAAGATTACGTTGCTTCAGAAAGCTCTCGTCAAATCGGCCGGCAGATATACCGAGGATATTATGCCGAGCTATACGCATCTCCAGCGTGCCCAGCCGATTGTGATTGCGACTTATGTGTTAAGTTTCGCCGAGCAGTTCGAACGCGACTTTATTCGATTAAAGAACTGTGGCACCTTGCTGAATATTTCGCCGTTGGGCAGCGGGGCGGTGGCCGGCTCTACTTTGAATCTGGATAGAAAAATTACGGCCATACAGCTCGGTTTCTCCGATATAAGCTACAACAGTATCGATGCGGTTAGCGACAGGGACTTTTGCGCAGAATTTATTTTCGATTGTGCGATGATTTCAACACACCTGTCCCGGTTGGCGGAGGATTGGATACTCTATTCGTCGAACGAATTCGGATTTGTTCTGATTGACGATGCCTACTGCACGTCGTCGAGTATGATGCCGCAGAAGCGCAATCCCGATTTGCTTGAGCTGATTAGGGGCAAGACCGGTTCGGTTTATGGCTCGCTGATGGCGATGCTGACGATTTTGAAGGCTCAGCCGTCGGGCTATAATCGCGATATGCAGGAGGACAAGGTCCACGTTTTCTCCGCTGCCGATACGGTTGAAGCTTGCCTTGACGTTGCTTGTGCAATTGTTTCACATACGAAGTTCGATACAAAGAGGATTTCGGCAGGCCTGGATGAAGGATTTTTGGACGCAACTGCTTTAGCTGAGTATTTGGTTGGAAAGGGTGTCGCATTCCGCGAGGCGCACGGCATTGTTGGTTCTTTGGTTGCTGATTGTGAGAAGCAGCAAAAGAAGCTGGCCGAGCTTACATTGGGCGAGTTCCAAAAGTATTCTGCTTCGATCGAGGCGGATGTGTATGAAAATCTCGGTGCCGTGAATGTTGCAGGAAAATACGTAACGGAAGGTTCGGCCGGGCCGAAGCAGGCGAAAGAGCAGATTGAATACTGGAACAGGCAGTTGGGGCAGCGATGAGTGCCGGCGAAGACGAAATTACCGCCTGGTTTGCGAGCCAGAGCCGCTTATCCGGCACAGATTTTCCGATAGGAATCGGCGACGACATGGCCCAGATCAGGCTGGGCAATGAGTCGGTTCTTGTCACGACGGATATGCTGCTGGACGGCGTTCATTTCGACTTGCGGCAGGCGACTATAGAGCAGGCCGGGTATAAGGCGATGGCGGTCAGTCTCAGCGATTGTGCCGCTATGGCGACAATTCCTGTCGCGGCGGTTGTCTCCGTTGCGATGCCGAAAGGATTCGGCGGGGAAGAATTAAAGCAGCTTCATGCCGGAATCACACGTGCGGGCGGGAAATACAATTGTGCCCTGGTGGGCGGTGATATAACAAGCTGGAAAAAAGAGAATCCGTTTGCAATAAGCGTGGCGATGCTCAGCAGGCCGGCGGGAAACGAGCCTGTAAAGAGATCGGGCGCCAAGCCCGGTGATAGTATTTGCGTGACAGGTTCGTTGGGCGGATCGGGCTTCGGCAAGCACTTGGAGTTTGAGCCGAGAGTCACCGAGGCTATAAAAATCGCCGGGATGGTCAGGGTCAATGCAATGATTGATATAAGCGACGGGCTAAGCAGCGATTTGAATCGTATCTGCTGCCAGAGCGGAGTCGGGGCGGTAGTCGACGCTGAGCGGATTCCCATATCGAATGAGGCCATGAAGGCGGAGGATCCGTTGAGTTCGGCAATAAACGATGGCGAAGATTTCGAGCTGCTGTTTACTGTTTCGAAGAGCGACTGTCGGGAATTATTGGATAAGTGGGATGAGGCGGTACCGATAACGCAAATCGGCGAAATAACGGATACTCAGAAAATGCAGATTAAGATGCCCAATGGACGAATTGAGGATTTGCGGGTTAAAGGGTATGATCATTTGAAGAATTGACATGTGCCGAAAAGGAGGTATGGATTATGAAGTGTCGGTCATTGCTTAGCGGGATGGTTGGATTGTGTGTGCTTGTTGGTTTTTCTGCCGGTGTATCGGGCGCCGAAAAGCTGGACAGGGGCTTGATTGCTTTTGAGTGTAAAGACGGCTCGGTTTTTCTGAGCTGGCGGCTGCTCGATACCGATTCCGACGACATTGCGTTTCAAGTCAAGCGGCGCAGTTCGGTATCGGCCGCTGACACTTCCATTTTGACGAAGGGCGGGCCGTATCGAGCGGCTAATTTTTCAGACCGGACCGTCGGCAGGGGAAAAACTTATATTTACGAGCTGTATGAATCCAGCACAAAACAATGGCCCGGCGAAATCGGAAAATTGGGCGAAATCCGGATTTCACCGACCGGCCGGCCCATGACGTATATCAGTATTCCGCTCAATGGGGATTACGATTTTCAGAAGGTGGGCATTGCCGATCTGGATGGTGACGGGACTTATGAATATGTTATCAAGCAGCCAAATTTCAACACGGACCCTTATCAACAGCCGGGATATTGGAAGAAGAGTACTACAACGTACAAGCTCGAAGCCTACCGTTCGGACGGGACTATGATGTGGCGTTACGATATGGGCTGGTCCATCGAGGCGGGAATCTGGTATTCGCCGTGGATTGTCTATGATGTCGATGGCGACGGCAAAGCCGAAGTCTACTGCAAGGCCGGCGAGGGCGATCCGCGCGATGAAAAAGGGCTTGTCCAGACCGGCCCCGAATATCTGGTCAAGCTTGACGGCCAAACCGGTCGGATTGTTTCTAAAACGGCGTGGTTGACTCGTGACGGTTATCCCGATTACAACTACTACTGCCGTAATTTTCTGACGGTGGCATATCTCGACGGCAAAACGCCGTCGCTGATTATGCAGCGAGGTACGTATAATCTTATTAAAACGAAAGCGCTTGATAAAGACTTCAATCAAATCTGGTACTGGGAATCACCACAGGAAAAGGAAAAATATCACGGGCAGGGGGCTCACGGATTGATCAGCGCCGACATTGACGGGGACGGCAAAGATGAGCTGGTCATCGGCTCTGCGGTGCTGGACGAAAACGGCAAAGGTATGTGGACGACGGGAATGGGACATCCCGATGTTTTTTATGTCGCCGATATCGATCCGGACAATCCGGGGCTGGAGATATTTTATGGAATCGAGCCGCGACAGAAGACCGATGGAATTTGTGTGGTGGACGCGAAGACCGGTCGTAAACTCTGGGCGCACAAAGAGCCGACTCGACACATTCACGCCCAGGGAATGGCCGCCGACGTTCTTACCGATTCGCCCGGCATGGAGGTCTATGCCGGCGAGAGAGATTTGAAAAAGCGCTGGCTCTATAGCGCCAAGGGTAAACTGATTGAGTTTATGGAAACCGGTACCCTGAGCCCGCGTGCTCTTTGGTGGGATGCCGATCCGCAGAAGGAAGTAATCGTCTCCGGAGCGATTCGTGATTGGGGTGGTGAAGCGATGCAGCTGATTCAAGGCAGGGTCATTGCCGTGGTTGATTGTCTCGGTGACTATCGGGAAGAGGTGATTACGAGCCTCAAAGGGGAGCTTCGTATTTACAGCACAACCGTGCCAACAACCAGTCGGCGTGTCTGTCTTATGCAGGACCATCAATATCGTCTTGGGATTGTTGCTCAGACGATGGGTTATTACTATCCAGCCCAATTAGGAAAATGATTACTGGTTATTGAATATGAATTTTGATTTCAATTCGAACTCACCCGACGAGACTATTGCGTTAGGGCGAAATCTTGGCTCGCAACTCAAAGGCGGCGAGGTTGTGGCTATCTGTGGGCCGTTGGGCAGCGGCAAGACACACCTGATCAAGGGGATAGCCGCCGGAGCGGGTGCTAAGGACCAGAAACACGTCAATAGCCCTACATTTGTTATAGTCAATGAGTATACGGGCAGGCTGGATATCTACCATATCGATGCCTACCGGCTGAATTCCGTCTCGGAGTTTGAGATGTTAGGTTTCGACGATTTCTGTTATCCGCAGTCGGTGGTTTTGATTGAATGGGCCGATAAGGTTGAATCGGTTCTACAGACTATGGATTACATTCGGATAGAGCTTGAGCACGCCGGCGAAACCAAACGAGCAATACACATCAAAAATACACCCCAATATATCAATTATTGATTGTTCCGTTGTTACTGCTGATTCACCAGAGTTGTCATTCATTAATTTGGCACGGGGGATTCTATTTATTATATTTTCTTTGGATGCTCATGAGGCTTTCTTAATTAGCGGCATAAAGCGATTCTCGGACGTAGGACATTGTAGTTCTGATGTTATTGAATTGATTGAGTAAATTATTGAAGTAATTGATGCAGATAATTGTTCAAATTTCGTTATTTCGGGAGGATTTACGGCAAACAGAAGTTCAGGCGGAGTAAAGTTGTGTATCGATTAGGTCGATACCATGTATCGTGGAAGGAGCGAGTATCTTGTATGTTGAGGGTTCATCAAATAAGTCTACTAACTATTATTTTTAAGAGGAGCAAAAAATGAAAGCTAAAAACAGCGGATTTACATTAGTCGAAATTCTTATCGTAGTGGTCATTCTTGGTATTCTTGCTGCCATCGTGATTCCTCAGTTCACCGAGGCCAGCACCGAAGCCAAGACTTCGAGTCTGTGCACCGATCTCCAAACGATGCGTTCGCAGATCGAGCTGTATAAGATTCAGCATAATGATACTCCGCCCGCTTTCGCGACCTTCGAGGCGCAAATGACGGGCACGACGGATATCACCGGCGATACTACTGGTACCGATTACGGTCCGTATATCCAGAAGATTCCAACGAATCAATTCACTGACTCGGCCGTTATTACTGATGATGGAGGCGTTACGGTTGATGGTGGCTGGGATTACGTTGAGGGCACGGGTGCTTTCCATGCCGACGATACTGCTGACCACTTTGCTCTTTAGAAATCCAAAAGGACTGAATATACCGTGGATATCTCCCGGTATAGTTAGTCTCAGGTTGTTGAATATTACAAGATGAAGACAAACAGGCTGACCTTGCTGAGGTAATTACCGATAGCGGGTCAGCCTTTTTTGAACAATGTCGGAGGGTCAGGGTGATGAGAGAGGAGAAACGGTTCTCGTATATTGAGGTGGTGATCACAGTGATCGTGTTGGGCCTGGTTGGAATGACGGTTTATCCGAAGTTTATCGAAGCCAGCGGGGAATCCAGGACCGGTGAGCTGATCGATGAACTGCAGACGATGCGTGCTCAGCTTGCCATATACCGTGTTCAGCATGAGGATCTATATCCTCCCACTAACTCGTTTGAGGGTTTCAAAAGTGCAATGACGGCACGAATTGGGCATTTTGGTCCGTATGTTAGGAGGATTCCTGTGAATCCCTGCAATGGTCTTGATACGATTCGGTTTGACGGCGAACCGGCAGGGGCCAACCAGGCCGGCTGGCGGTTCGATACGAAGACTGGTTTGTTCCAGGCCGACAACAATATTGCATATGCAGCTCTTTGAAAGAACCTGGGAATATGTGAACGGCGACATGGTTGGGAACCGATGCCAATTATGTTTTATTTTATCAGTTGGGTGGGCCTTGCTGAGGTAATTACCGATGGCAGGTCAGCCTTTTTGATAGGGGAAACATCGGAGTAACAGAAAGTACAGGTGATCTGATGAGAAAAGAAAGAGCTTTCACGCTTGTTGAGATTTTGGTCGTTGTCGTTTTGCTTGGCATACTTGCTGTAGTGGTCCTTCCATTGGTCGCTGGCAGCTCGATATCGGCTAAAGAGAGCGCTCTGGCACTTGATCTGCAGATGCTTCGGAGGTATGTTCTGGTTTACAAAACCCAGCATCTGGAAGTCGGACCCGGTTATCCGGATGGTGACACGACTCAAGCACCAACGGAGCCGGTTTTTATCGAACAGACTACAATGTCAAGTAATCCAAGCGGCCAGACGGCTGCCGTAGGGACTCCGGGTTATGAGCGAGGTCCTTACTTGATGAAAATACCCGTTAATCCGTTGAACAATCTAAGTACGGTTCAGTTGCTTGGTGACGCTGAGGCTTTTCCAGCGAATGCCGATGACAGCCACGGCTGGATATACAAGGCGTCTACGTCGGAGGTCCGAAGCGATAGCACAGGAACCAATGACAACGGAAAACCATACTATGACTACTAACGGCCGAACTCATTACTGCACAAGCAGGCGAGGTTTTACACTTGCTGAAGCAATGATGGCCGTAGTCGTGCTGGGTATAGCGGCAGCGAGTGTGCTGCTTCCCTTTATGAGCGGCGCGGCCGTACGGGCCGAGGGTATTAACAGGACTTTGGCCGCCCGCCTGGCAAGCGACTTGATGGAGCAGATCCTAAGACTGCCGTTTCATGATCCTAACGACGAGACTTCTTACAGTCTGGGGCCGGAGTCGGGAGATTTTGACAACATTGACGATTATCACGGCTACAATGAGCTCCAGGGCCAGGTGAAGGATGCGACCGGGGCGGTGTTTACTGATTCGAATTATACCAGATTCAGCAGAACTGTCGTTTGTGAATATGTGCGTGTACCAGGGGAAAGCGTACTGTCGCCGCTGAAATTTATCCGTGTCACGGTACAGATGTATTATGACGGTAAGCAAATTGCGACTATAAACCGGCGTGTGAGCGAATGACGAAAAAGAGAAATATAAATGGTCTTACACTGGTCGAGCTGGTTGTAGCTTTAATTGTTACAAGCATCGTTGTGACTGCTGTAGTGACGTTGGCTTATGCCCTGGACACAGCAAATGATTTCGCAGACGATATGAGCCTGAAACAGGCGCAGATACGTTTTGCGGCGCTGAGAGTTTCGGATCTGATTCGGCACTGCAAGCTTGTCTGTTATGCGAGCACCGATGAAGTTGTTCTGTGGCGAGCCGACGACAAATACATGGATGGCAAAATCAATATTGGCGAATTAGTCTATATCGAGGCTGGAGCGTTGCAGGATCATTTGCGGCTTTGTGAATTTGATCCTTCTGATAGTACGGCGATAAATCCAGGCTCAATCGGATCGCTCACAACAAACTGGTGGTCGGCATACAGCGGCTCGGTCAATTATACGACGATGATACCGGAATGCAGCAATGTGCAGTTCGGATTTGACGTATTCCCGGCATTACCGACGCTGGCGAGCAGACTCGTAAGTATCTCGTATGATGTTGTTGAGAACGGCATTACTCGTCAGTGCCAGATAAACGCCACACTTCGCGGCCGAGCGGGAAACCTGCTCGATGGCGGCAGTATTGTGAGTGATGATGATTAGTATAAACGCTAAGAGAAACAAAAAAGCAAGACCGGGGGTCGCTCTGCTCGTTGTGCTGTTTATCGTTATGGCAATAACGATTTTGTCATTGGGCTTTGTGTCGCGGAGCGATGTAGAATTGGCCTGCGGCCAGAATATGATACTGCGGACGCAGATGGATTATCTTGCGGAGTCCGGCCTGGAGCATGCCCGAGGGCTGATTCTAAATCCTCAGGATGTCGTCAGTTCTGAATATTGGACAGGAGGCACGGGGCTTCAATTAGTATCCGGCAGCAATGATCTTTACGATGTCACGGTGAATCAAGACACAAACGATCTCTGTAATTATATCATAGACTGTAATGCCTACCGGCTACAAGGGGCGGATACTATTGGTCGAAGCAGTGTAAAGGCGATATTAAGGCTTGATCCGTGCATTGCTTACTGGGCCGGTTCGGACACAACGGTTTCGTCAGCAACGATAATCAAAGGGGATGTCTATTGTAGCGGCACTTTGACAAACAATAGCGTTATAGGCATTGATGGTGATGTATTTGCCGACGGGTTGATAGGGACGAATATTACAGGACAAGAAAAGGCCACTGCGGAGGTCGGAGTAATTTGGCCAAACCTTGCGGTCGGCGACTTTGAGCCGATGTATTATATAGATTCGACATCTTATTCAGCACAACAGATTGTTGATCCCAATATTCCGACGACGTCCTTCGAGCCTAACGAAGCAAACCCTGCTGGAATTCTTTACTGCGCCGACGACGTGAACATGCCTGGTGATGTGACGATTATCGGGGCGCTTTTCGTTGACGGCGACCTGACAGTAAGTGGGGAAAACTCCATCACGGCCGTGAAGAACTTTCCGGCTCTCGTGGTTACCGGAGAAGTGATAATGGAAGACGGTGGTTCTTTAACGATCCAGGGCCTTGCCCAAATTGGAGGCCCAATAACAGACGATCCGAGTACGACAAGTGCAAATATTTCTGTGATCGGCGGTTTGTTTATCGCCAACGGTGGTGTAACTTCGGATAAGGTTATAGTCAATATCACCGCAGCTCCGGCAATAGCGGCGATTGAAACCTGGCCCGATGCTGGCATTCCAAGCAGATGGAGACCGGCTGCCGGTGCGTTTTATCGAAGTATCGAAAGAAAATAGAGGCGGCTTATGCGGTCTCTTGACGAGTCTGCACGATGAGTTTCTTATCGGCCTTTATGTGCGATAAAAAGAAAAAACCGGAATATGTTGAGAATAACAGCATCATATTGGAACGCGGCAAAATAACGAAATACGGGATGGTTACCATAGTACTGTTTTGACGATTGTACCAATTCTATTGGTCTTGACTGTAGAAAGTATGAGAAATGACATTTATATCGTTTTCTTAGCGTCCAAAATACAGAATGTGTGAGGGAAAAACTTGTCTGTTATATAAGTTTTAAGAGGTCAGATAACACTAAAGGTGTATCGAGCTGTAACGTTGGTTTTTTAGTGGGTAAAGATGCCTCTTAAACAGGACGAAAAGAGAACGGAGGAGGGTGATAATGTATCGGCACAGAACGAGGAGGTTAGTTGGAATGCCAGGTTTAACATATCAGACAGCAAGGCTGCATTGTCCCTGTGTCGAGGAGGACACCAGGTACGGTTTGCGAGGGATAAGCGGCGGTTTTACTATGATAGAGATAATCATAGTGGTTGTGATACTCGCAATAGCTGCGCTGGCAGCGGTTCCAATGATGAGTTCGGCAGCAAGTTTACAAATACGCTCTGCCGCAAATATGATCACTGCAGACCTGGAGTACGCCAAAAGTATGGCAATCAGCAGAGGACAGGATTTCTCAGTTGTGTTCGATGAGAACACAGAAAGTTACAGAATAGAGGATCAGGACGGCGTTGTTATACAACATCCTGTGAAAAAGGGATTTGATTATGAAATTAACTTCCAAAACGACGGCAGGCTGAGCAAGGTTGACATTACTAATGTGAGTTTCGCGGGTTTAAAAGTTACGTTTGATTGCCTGGGAAGTCCCGATAACGGAGGTACTGTTATCTTACAGGCGGATGGGACTACCAAAACGATTACAGTAGAGCCTGTAACAGGGTTTATCTCAATTCAGTAAACAGAAGAGGAAAACAGGTAAATGGTATCCTGGGGTTTAAATATTCGAGGTCAGCAGCCGATAGGGTTGGACATTGGTCATAACTCTATCAGGATGATTCAGCTATTGATCGATGATGAGCAGATATCTGTTATTGCGGCGGATGAAACTCATATCGATGCCGGCGTAAACGATGACGAGCAGGCAAGAAGAAGCTTTGTTATTTCGGCGATAAAACGGATGCTTGCAAATGGCGGCTATAACGGTAGAAATGTCGTCTCGTGTTTGCCGAGCGGCAAATTAAGAATCACCAGCCTGCGATTGGCGGAGGCGGAAAGATATGGAATCGAGCAGGCTTTAAGAAGAGAAGTTACCCAACGATTCGGATTAGATCCCGATAAGGATGCTATGGACTATGTGGTTGCAGGCAGCGTTCTGCAGGGTGACGAGGTTAAAAACGAACTGATTTTATTCGCCACAGATAACGAAACGATAAAGAGCCACATTGAAATGATTGAAGAAACCGAACTAATACCGGTGGCAATAGATACGATTCCATGTGCGTTATTCAGGAGCTTTGAGAGATCGCTGAGACGTCAGGAGGATAGAGAGCGGATATCTGTTTTTGTGGATGTAGGAAGCTGCCTTACAACCGTTGTGTTTGGCCGGGGAGGAGAAATTAGTTTTGTAAAACAGATTTCGATCGGCGGACAAAATTTTACGCAGGAAATCGCAGCAAAATTGGGTGTTAACGTCAGTGAGGCCGAGACGTTGCGAGAATCGCTTCGGGCGGATTCGGACCTTTTCTCAGGTAAGTCGGACCTGGCGGAACAAACGCCTGACGAGAACCGGAATAAAGTGGACCCATCGACCCGACAAGTGATGGTTGACGCGGTAAATGCGGTTGCTGAGGACCTTGCAAAAGAAGTGTCCTTGTGTCTCAGGTATTATACGGTGACATTCAGGGGCAGGCGTGTTGAGCGGGCAGTTTTTACCGGGGGTGGAGCGTACGATGAAATTTTACTTAATGTATTAAAGCGTCGATTGGCGGTTGAGATTGAAGTGGCCCAGCCGTTGAGAGGTTTTAACTTATCAGACGCAAGAACAAGCGTACATTTTAATAGTAGCAAGCGTGGCCTGTTTTGTGAGTGGGCGGTAGCTGTTGGGCTTAGTCTTAAGGGTTGGGATAAAATCCAAAGCGGCAAACGTCAGGCGACATACGAGTTACGAGAGAGTTATGAAAGAAATTGATTTTCTTCCGGAATGGTATAAAAGCGGCAGACGGCGCCAGGTCAGTTATCGCACGCAATATATCGCAATAGGCGGTGTGTTTGTGGTAATGGTGGTGTGGAGTTTTATTACCACACACTCGATTTCGAAAGCCAAAGCCCAGTATGCTCAAATGGCGACGAATCAGGCTCAGGCGGAAAATGTTTCAGCTAAATTGGCTGAGCTTGAAAATGAAATGAGCCTGTTAAGAAAAAACGCCGAATCCATAGAAGAAATCGATTCCAGAATTGATGTTGCAGGCGTTTTGGCAGAGCTGAGTTTTTTGATTGATGAAAAGATAGTCCTTCGAAAAGCGGAGTTTGTCGCAGAGAAGTTCCTGGACAAGGATGATGTCAAATCATCTTCGGCTGCGGTTGTCAGGGCGGTCCAGGCCAACTTGAGCAATAAGAATAAACTACCGCTTGGTAATGTGCGATTCAAGGTAGTGATAGCCGGTGTGGCGGCGGATGCGAGCGATGTGGCGACTTTGATGTGTAAGTTGGAAGACTCGCCGTATTTTTGTCAGGTTGTCCTGGCCTTTTCGCGGGGGGATGCTGAAATCGGGATCGAAAGAGCGTCTTCATCCTTCGCTGAGACAGATGTTGCCGGAGGGACTGTAAAAAATAAAGATCGTGTTCGCAAGTCCGGAGTCCAAAGCAAG
>Ga0265594_1000226_pt1 | contig 46334 bp, 50 predicted proteins | sample saktaG_11_FD_190147 | JGI IMG/M metagenome (GOLD analysis project Ga0265594, IMG submission 190147) | Saline water microbial communities from Sakinaw Lake, British Columbia, Canada - sak_2011_5_24_80m | ecosystem: Environmental > Aquatic > Non-marine Saline and Alkaline > Saline ...
GCTGTTTTTAGATTTTTGAAAAAGAAAAGTTTTTCTACGACTAAAACGTCGGGCTTTAACCGTTTGTGGAGGGCATAGATACCTTTATAGAGTTTGGCCAATCTTTCCCCGGTTGATTGTTTGGGGTTGGTAGTGATTATGCCGTAATCTACCAACTCTAAAACATTTTTTGATTTTTTTACCGCGCCCCACCCCGTAGTGGCCGTGCCCGGGTCAACGCCTAGAATAATCATTAATTTTTCAGGTTAGAGTATATATCTTGCACGGTTTCGCTGTCGTCTAATTCCTCAAAAAGCCGCTCTATCTTTTCTTTGTCGCTCTCTGAAATCTCAATCTCTTCTTTGGCCACCCATCCCAAAGACGACGATTCTATTGTTAGCCCTTGCTCTTCCAGATTTTTCTTGATTGCCTCCAAATTTTCGGGCTTGGCGTTGATTTCCAGATACTCCTCGTTTTCTTCCTTGAACCATTTAATGTCTTCTGCTCCCGCTTCAATGGCAATAAGCTCCGTTTCTTCTTTTGATTTGGCGTTTTCTGTTTGCGCCTTGATATTTATCAGGGTTATGCCTTTTTGGTCGTATTGCCATTTTACCGAGCCCTCATTGGCTAATTTAAAGTTATGTTTTTGCAAGATTTGCCGCGTTTCGCTCAAGGCGCGGTTTTTATTATCAGTGATGCCTTCCAGCATTATGGATATATTGTTCGGGCCCAACGCTTCATAAAAAACTTCAACTAATTGCTCGCTTTCTGTTTCGCCCGAGCCCTTTTTCAGCGCTCTCTCAACGTTTTCCTTGGGCATGCTGAATTTTTTGGCCTCTTCTAAGGCCTGGCGAAGTTTATAGTTGGTTGCAGGGTCGGCGCCGTCTTTGGCGGCCACAGTTATCACCCGGGCTATTTTTGAGAACATCGTTCCCTTTTTTTGATTATTGGCATCTTTGGTGCGGGCCACTGTTTTGGCGTGTGAATGTCCTGACATAGATCAATTATTAATTATTATTAATATGGCGTTATTTTAACTAAAAACCGTAAAAAAGGCAAATTTTCCGTTCAAAAAGGGCCGTGGTCTTTTTTTGTCTTTTTTTTCAAGAATAAGACAATAATGGCCGAGCCAATGGCTACGGCCACGGCCAAAATGAAGGTTGGAAGCCGCGATGATTTTGGCGCGAAGCGGCCAATTTGCGCCACAGCCGAGACAATATCAGAGGGCGCGCTGTCTGGCGACGAGGTTGAGGAAATAGCCCCTTGTTTCGTAGTGGCCGCGGAGTTTGTTTGTTTGGGGCTAGAGGGTGCTTGATTAACAGCTCCGGGGGTTAGAACACTGCTCCATACCCAGCCATTTGGGCCGCGATTATACGATTGGTTGTTTGGGGCTGAAGGAAAAATAACTTGGTCAAGCAAATCGCCGTTCGGGTTGTAAAGCTCCAGGCCGTCGCCGTTGTTTTGCAAGGTGATTTTGCTTCTAGTTCGCGGAATGAGTAAGAAACCGTTAGCGGCAATTTGGCTGTCTTGGGGCAGGGTGTAGGTTTTTGTCGCGCCAACGGTGTCTTTAATTCGCCAGCCAGCCAGATTAACCGTAAAATCATTGGCATTGAGGACTTCCACCCACTCGTTTTTATCATCAGGCCCCTCGGGCGAGGGCAGAATCTCATTGATAAAGATGTTCTTGGGATATTCAATAATTTGTAGCTTAAGCTCTGGTTGCGCGGCTGGTTTGGTTGATCCATCGTCATTCTGAAGCGGCAGAGCCGCTGAAGAATCTCCTGTGTTCTGTTGTTCAGGGGTTTCTGACGGGTGAGATTCCTCGCCTGCCTCAGGCGGGCTCGGAATGACAGGAGAAGTTGTTAATTGGGAGTTTATGGCCTTAGGCGTGCCCCCGGGTTCGGGGCTGGTTTGCCAGCCGTTTTCCGCCCGTTCCATTGTTTGTTTTGTTTTATTGTCGCCCGCCGGCCAGCCCGTTTGGCAGTCAATTTGGTCAATGATAATTCCATTGTTGTCAATTAGAATGAGCGCCTCTCCGTTGTTGGACAAACTGCCTTTATAAATCAGGTCGGCGGTAATGTCGGGCAGGGTTGTATCATCGGTTCTTTCCAAAAGAAAAAATCCCTGGCCAGGGATAATGCCCTTGAGATTAATTTTTAATTTTTCGTCCGCTGATTTTAAGAGCCAGCCGTCAAGACTGATCTCTGACTGGCCGTTGTTAAAAAGTTCTATCCACTCGTCATTGGCCGAGACGGCATTTCCCATCCAGCAAATTTCATTAACAATAACAGCCGCAAGCGACACGGCTGGTTGCGCCGATAAGAGGCATACGCAGGCCAATAAAAAAAGAAAATATTTGCGCATTTTTAGAAGAGTTTTCGCTTTCTTACAGAAGCAAGCCCTTTGGCGTTCTCCTGCCTAAGTGCTCAAAGGCCAGTTTAGTGGCCACACGGCCCCTCGCGGTGCGGGCGATAAAGCCAAGCCGCATTAAGTAGGGCTCGTAAACGTCTAAAATGGTTTCTTCTTCTTCGGCGGTGGCGGCTGCTAAGGCCTGTATGCCGGCTGGCCCGCCGTTGAATTTATCAATGAGGGCCTCTAAAATGCGATGATCGTTTGAGCTCAAGCCCAGAGAATCAACTTCTAAATTATCAAGCGCTCCTTGGGCGATTTCCGCGGTAATTTTTTTCTCATTTTGCACTTGGGCAAAGTCGCGTACTCTTTTTAACAAGTGGTTGGCGGTTCTTGGGGTATAGCGCGATGATTTGGCCAAAAGATACAGCGCTTCTTGGTCAATGGCCACATTGAGCAAATCGGCCGAGCGGGCTAAAATTTTAACGATATCATCAACATCGTAGAAGTTCAGGCCAAAAATAGCGCCAAAGCGCGAGCGCAGGGGTCCGGAAACAGCCGCCAAACGCGTAGTGGCGCCGATTAAAGTGAAACGAGGCACCTTTAACTCCATGGTGCGGGCCATTGGCCCCTTGCCTAAGATCAAGTTGAGTTTGAATTCTTCCAGGGCAGGATATAGGTATTCTTCCACGGCGCGATTCAAGCGATGGCATTCGTCAATGAAAAGCACGCTGCCCTCCGAAAGATTGGTTAAAATCGCGGCTAAATCGCCAGCCCGTTCAATGGCCGGGCCTGAAGTTATTCTTATATCAGCTCCAATCTCTTCGGCTATCAGATGCGATAAAGTGGTTTTGCCAAGCCCGGGCCCGCCGTAAAAAAGCAGGTGCTCGGGTAGCTCTTGCCGTTGTTTAGCGGCGTCAATAATTACACGGACATTTTGTTTTGTTTTGGCTTGTCCTACATAATCATTCCATGTCCTAGGGCGAAGCGTTAAATCCAAAACATCCTCCCGTTCAATTTTTTCAGAATTAGGGCTTGACATTCTTTTAAAAATATATTACAATATAGCTGCTTCAAAAAAATTAGGGCATTAGCCCCGAGATAGGGATATCTTCCGTAATGGATAGCCAAGCTACGGCCTGACTACTCCCGGAAGAGCTCCTGGGCCTCAATCACACTTTGGGACACTTGGGGCTAATGCCCCGCCCTCTCTATGGCTTAATGAGGGGGCGTTTTTTTACTCTCCAACCACTCTTTTTACTTCATCTAACGTGGTAATGCCTTGAAAAACCTTGATAAGGCCGTCTTGTTTCATTGTGGTCATGCCTTTTTCGCGGGCTTTTTTGTTTAAGTCAGCCACCGACGGGTTAGCAGAAATAAAATTTTCCATTTCGTCATCAACAATAAAAAGTTCATAGATGCCAACCCGCCCTTTATAGCCGGTAGAGTTGCATTTGGGACATCCTTTGGCTTTGGCTACCTCCGTGATCTTTGGCGCGGCTTCCATGGCCATTTTCTTTTTTACAGCAATAGGCAGATTGGCTAATCCTTTTTCAATCTCCGCTTTTTCTGTCGCGGTGGCTTCAACCATTTCACGGCAATCGCGGCAGAGAATCCTCACTAAACGTTGGGCAACCACGGCATTGAGGGCTGGCGCCGCTTCAGTTGGTTTCTCTCCTAAGGCCGCTAGCCGCGCCACTGTGCCCGCGGCATCATTGGTGTGCAGGGTGGACAAAACAAGATGGCCAGTGAGCGCGGCTTGAATGGCCATTTGAGCCGTTTCTAAGTCCCTAATTTCACCAACTAAAATAACATCAGGGTCTTGGCGCACAATGGCTTGCAATCCGGAAGTGAAAGTATAGCCGCTTTTTTGGTTTACCTGACTTTGAGAAATGCCCTCTAAGTGGTATTCAATAGGGTCTTCAATGGTGACAATTTTTATTTCGGGGTTTTGCAACTTTTTTAAAATGGCATAAAGGGTTGTGGTTTTACCCGAGCCGGTGGGCCCGGTGACAATAATCATCCCGTTGGGCCGGCTTATCTCTTTTTCAAAGGCCGCTTTCAGATCTTCCCTGATTCCTAAATCATCAACGCTTAAGAGGGATTGAGGATTTAAAATTCTCATAACTATCGCTTCGCCATATTCCGAAGGCAATATAGAGACCCTTACCTCTATCTCCGCGCCTTTCGCCACGCGCAGGGTAAGGCGGCCATCTTGCGAGCGGTTGTTTATGTTAAGTTTTAAACCGGCTAAAAGCTTAACGCGCGACAATAGTTTGTTATAAAGCAACGGTTCAATAAAGGCCGCGTCGTGCAAGATGCCGTCTAAGCGAATCCGGAGCTTGGTTTTTTCTTCCTCGGGCTCTAAATGAACGTCTGAACTGTTTAAAATAATCGCGCCCGCTAAAATCAGCTGAAGGGTAACGGTAATTTGTTCGGAGTCGTTAAGATTGCCCCTCACCGTTTCTTTGAACTTGTTGATATCGGTGATTAGTTTTTGCCAGTCGTTGAATTGCTCTGATAACAATTCAAGCTCGCCCACGAGGTCTTCTTTTGCCATAGATTAATTTAGCTCCAAGAGCTCTAAAATTTTATTTTTAACGAATTGCAGGTCAAGCGCTTGGACTTGAAACAAAACGCCGTTGCCTTTCTTTGCTCCGTTTAAACTCTGGGCGACCTTATCTATTTTTTGGTGGTCCGGTGAGTAGAAAATGCCCCTGGTTTGGGTGGGGGAATTATGCTGTTCCCATAGTAAGAAGAAGTTTTCAAAAGGAAACGCGCCCGAAGAGAGCCGTTTTAAGGCAAAGGGGATATTTTTTATTGTAGCACCAATTTCTTGAAAAACCGATTCTTCCAGTAATGCCCAGCCAACGTTTCTTCTTTCGGAGAAATTAAGCTTGCTTAATATTTTTTCAAAAATTAATAATGATTTTTCATCAACTGCCTCGCTCTGGCAAAGATACTCGGCGATTATTTTGACTGCCGCCCCTTGTTCAATTAAAAAGCCGATTTTTTGCAGGGTTTGCCCCGTCAAAGGCGCGGCCGGAGGATGCTGATTCCAGCACACCATGCCGCTCAAGAGAGACGTGGCGACATTTTTGGAGAATAAATTTTCGTCAAGAAAGCTGATGATATCCAAGGCGAGTTCTGATAAGCTTGGCGCTTCTTCGGCCGTGATGTTGAGGTGTCCGTAATTTTCGTTGGCGCCGGGCGTGTCAATATTAATGAGGGTGTCGGGAGGGGTTTTGAAATAAGATAGAAGTTCGTTAAAATGGGAGATGCCAAAGGTGAGATAAACAGGCGGCTCTATTTGGCTAAGGTTTTGCAAGGTGACGTCTTCGGGATTGATAACGCCGCCGCTGGTTTTCAAAAAAACATTAACGCCCAGTGAGGTTTTTTCTAAAAAGGCGTCGGTAATTTTAGTGGCTTGTTCTTTGACGGCAACGAGAAAATCAGCCGCTCTATTGGCTTCTTTAGCGAGAAGAAAATTGAATTTTTTAGGAATTGGGCTAACAATGCTGGCATTTTTTCCTAATTGTTTTAGAATGTAGAGAAAAGCTATAACAGCGGGAACTGCGTCGTTTTCTTTTTCTTGGGAGAAAATCAGAAAGAAGTTTTGATTTTTTTCAATTAGCTGTTTTAGTTTTTTTAATTCTTCCATTTCGTTGCATTTTGCGCTTTCCTAATGTGGACTTTACCTTAACGGAAATTTTATGTCAACTTTTAATTTTAGAGAAAAAATCGTTATCAGCAAATCGGCTAAAGGCACCGCGGCCTTGGGCAAAAGAGCGGCCGAACGGCTCGTAAAGCAATGTCCGCGAGACGGGGCTTTTGTTTTGGCTTTACGCGGCGGTTTGGGCTCGGGCAAGACCACATTTTTGCAGGGATTCGCCAAGGGGTTGGGGATAAAGGAGAAAATTATCAGCCCTACTTTTGTTTTGATGAAAAAATTTTCAATTCCAAATTACCAATTACTAACTGCTAACTGCAAATTTTTCTATCATATTGACTGCTATCGGCTGGGCAAGCCCGAGGAAATTCTGGCATTGGGCTGGCCGGAAATTATCGCCAACCCTAAAAATATTGTGGCCGTGGAATGGCCGGAGAAAATCAAAAAGTTCTTGCCCGAAGAAACGATTTTTTTGAATTTTAAGTTTGTGAACAAAAACGAGCGAAATATAGAAATTACTTAATTCTCTGCTTGTAAAAGTAGGGTTTTTATTGTAAAAAGAGGGTGGTTATTTTTAACTCTATAGTATCATAATACCGTTTTCGTTTTAGAGGAGGATTTTAAAATGAAAAAATGGGTAGTTCTTTTGAGTGTTCTTTTTTTTAATTTTTTAACCTTAACGGTTTTTGCCCAAATTATGGTTACGGGCGTCGTTGAGGGGGCTGAAGTTACTTGCGAGATAAATCTTGTTGGAAGCCAATTTTCAGTGGAATGGCAGGGAAAGCGCGTTGTTTCTTGTGACATGGTTTCTTGGCACTCTGAATTGGAAAGTTTAGAGCGTCCGCAGGACTATGTACAGGTATTGTGCGCCTGTACCGACGGGAAAGAAGTCTGGCGTGGGGGATTTTTTCCTAAGAAAATTTCAGGAGCTATAGAGTTCCCTACAGGGAAACTTGTAGTTGTTACTGACCCAGGATATAGTTTTTTAGACTTCAAACTATATCCTAGAGGCCATGAGGTGAATTATCACTCGAGGTTTTCCCAGGTTTGGACTGGGAACATTGTAAGGATAATCACTCGCGATGGAAAAGAATATCTTGAGATCAAGAGAGACCTTGATCAAAAAGAAGCATTTTACATTGTTGGAGCAGAGGGTGAGTTAAAGTTGTTTTTTTCGGACGGAACTCAATATACATTTAAGTATGCTGGGCCTGACTTTTTACTGCAGGAGACTGGAGTTGGGAAGACAGAGATGCGCGCTACGCGTCTTTGTTTATCGGGGCAGGAGCAGGAGGTAGTGTTTTGGAAAAATACCTGGAATGGCGAAGGGGCCGTCCGGGAGGAATTACTAAACAAGGAGGGACTTACTTCCGTTAAGGGGAGCATTCTCTTAAAGCAGGATGACGGTACAGAGTATGAGCTCGTCTTGCAAGATTCCAATCAGATCGTCTTGTCCTTGCTTCAGCAGGGTGGGGATAAAATTCCTGTTCAGATCGGAAATCAGATTCATTGTTCGTGGGTCGTTGAAGGATCCACGGGATGGAATCAAGACGGGTTGAAAAACCCGATTCGGTTTATTTGTATTGAGTCTTCAAAGGGCGCGACCTTGCCCTTAAGATGAAAATGTTTCGTTTGCTGGTGTTGTTTACTAAAAGCCACACCAGCTTATTTTTTTATAGTAAAAAGCTAAGATGAGACAATGTCAGGAAATAAAAAATTGCTTATTATTGACGGCAATGCCTTGGTGCATCGGGCTTGCACGCTTTAATAATCAGCAATTTTATGATAAAATAAAATTATAAATTGCCTATGCTGCCCAAATACCTGCACAAATATTTTTGGGATACAGATGTAAGAAAGATAAACACCAAAGAGAACAAACGCTACATTGTTGAGCGTCTTTTAGAGTGGGGTGATATTAAATCAATCCGTTGGCTTCTGCAAAATTTTGACAAAAAATTTATCAAAGAAGAATTAACGCGCAGCCGCGGCCTAACCGCCCGTTCAGCCAATTTTTGGCGGTTATTTTTTGATGTGCCTCAAAATAAAATTTTATGTTTGAACAAGTCCTTCCAAAAGCGGCGCAAAACGCATTGGCCGTATTAGGCAAAAGCAAATTGCTAAAAAACAGCTATCTGGCTGGCGGCACCGGCTTGGCCTTGCAAGTGGGGCACCGTATTTCGGTTGATTTTGATTTTTTTACGGGGCAAAAATTTAACGCCCGAGCCATAATGCGAAAATTAGCCGATCTGCCCTTGGACTTTCAGTTAGAGAGAGAAGATTGGGGCACGATTTTGGGTCGTTTGGGCAAAACAAAATTTAGTTTATTTTTCTACGATTATCCTTTGCTGGCAAATACAGAGAAATTTTTAGATATTGATATTGTTTCTATCAAGGATATCGCGGCGATGAAATTGGCGGCTATTGCCGAAAGAGGCACTAAAAGGGATTTTGTGGATTTGTATTTTATATTAGCTAAAGAAAAAATTTTAACCTTAGGCGAGGCGCTTCAGCTTTATGATAAGAAATTTAAGCTTTTGCGCCAAAATAAAACTCATTTATTGAAAGCTATGACTTATTTTGCGGACGCCGAAGGCACTGATGCGCCGAAAATGCTAAAACCTGTTGTTTGGAAAGAAGTTAAAAAGTATTTTGAACGAGAAGTGAAGCGTTTAGCCAAGCAGGAATTTTAGTTTTAACGGTAAAAACGCGAAATTTCGTTTGGCTTAATATAAAACCAGCGGTTTCTTTGGTAAAATGAAATCCAACTGAACAGTTTAGGGCTTGCGCGTTTGCCCGCCAAATTGTCATTCTGAGGGCACTAGCCCGAAGAATCTCTGGGATTCTTCGGCCATTAGGCCCCAGAATGACAGGAGGGCCGGGATCAGAATGACAAACCCTTTGTCACCCTGAGGTCGCCTCGGGCGAGTGAAGGGTCTCATTCTTCATAAACACTTATGCAAAAAGGTTTCACATTGTTAGAGCTCCTCATCGTCATTGCCATCATTGGCCTGTTGGCCAGTATTGTTTTGGTAAGCTATGAGGGCTCAACCGACAAAGCAAGGACAGCCAAAACCCTCTCCTGGGCAGGCAGCATAAGCCACCTGCTGGGAGCCAACGCCGTTGGCGTTTGGACCTTTGACAACATCAGCGGAACCACCGTGATTGATGACTCGGGCAATGGCAATGATGGCGTTATTACCGGAGCGCTCCAAGTTGATGGAGTGATTGGTAGGGCTTTGCAATTTGACAACATTGACGATGGCGTCAGCATAGCCAATCAAAATTTTACAGGCATGACAAAATATACAATGGGAGCTTGGGTAAAACCATTAGGGAGCCATAAGCATTACACAGGGACAGTTATTTCATCTGGGAATTGGAATGTTGCTCATTGGGCATTTGGCCTTGGGCAAACTAATAGCAGCGTGGATTTGCGAAGGCCAGATGGAGTTGTGTCTTTTTCAATTGCTCACGCTTTTACAGTGGGTCAATGGCATTATGTTGTTATATTCAGGGATGGAACTATTTTTGATACATATATAAATAGCAAAAAAATAAATTCAAGAACAGTAGGTGCCGGTGTGTTAGTATCAGATGCATCAAATACTACCATCGGCAGAGAAACATATGCTGGTGGCTATTTTGCTTTTAACGGCCTCATTGACGATGTCCGTATCTTTAGCGAGGCCCTGCCCCAAGCCCGCATTGAACAACTATATGCCGACGGCCTGGAAACCCATTCTCCTCTCGCCCAGCAATAATCAATAGATGTAAGGCGCTTGGCGCCTTACAAAACGCAAGATAATGCTTTAGGTCTGCCCTAAGACAACTTATGAACATTGAACTTGACTTAGTCAGGTTCATCTTCGCAAAAATAAATGCCCCGGTCAAAAAAGTTTTTAATCATTGATGGTAACGCGCTGGTGCATCGGGCTTATCACGCCTTGCCGCCTTTGAAAACCAAATCAGGGGAGATTGTCAACGCTGTTTATGGCTTTTTGCTGGTTTTTTTAAAGGCCCTCAAAGAGATCAAGCCCGATTACGTGGCGGCCACCTTTGATTTGGCCGCTCCAACATTTAGGCACAAATTATCCAAAGAATACAAAGCCAAGCGGGTTAAGGCGCCCGACGAGCTTTATCAGCAATTGCCAAGGGTTAAAGAGGTTTTAGCCGCTTTTGAAGTGCCTGTTTTTGAAAAGGAGGGCTTTGAGGCCGATGATGTTATTGGCACTTTGACTGTTAAAGTTCAACCGCCCGTTGAAAGCGTGATTTTAAGCGGCGATATGGATAATTTGCAATTGGTTAACAAGCATACCAAGGTTTATACATTAAGAAAGGGCATTAAAGACACGGTCTTGTATGATATAGATGAAGTTAAGAAAAGATACAACGGCCTCGCGCCCGAACAACTTCGGGATTATAGGGGGTTGCGGGGAGATCCCTCGGACAACATTCCCGGGGTGGCGGGCATTGGCGAAAAAACCGCCATTGAATTATTAAAAGAGTTCGGTACTCTAGATAACCTTTATCAGGAGGTTGAGCGAGAAACTAAAAAAGCCGCTAAAATTAAGCTCGGAGTTTTGCAAAAGCTCAAGGCCAACAAGGAGCAGGCGTTTTTGTCGCAAAAGCTCGCGCAAATTGATTGCCACGTGCCGATTGATTTTAAACTCGGTGATTGCGAGTTTGGCAGCTTTGATTCGCAAAAAGCCGAAGAGGCCTTAGCCAAGCTTGGTTTCAATACCTTAGTTCAAAAACTATCGGAGTTTATGAATTATAAAAAAGGGATAAGCAAAGAAAAAGAAAAAGAAAAAGGGCCATTAACGGGGCAGGCAGGATTATTCAGCGCGGTAATCAGCCGGGAGGACGATGTTTTGGCTGAAATTAACCAATTGGAAAAACAGGGTATGCTTTCCGGGAAGATTGCTCAAGTGGAAAGGGATTTAGTTCCGGTTGTTAAGAAAATGGAGAAAAACGGCATAAAAGTAGATATTATTAAACTCAACGCTCTTTCTAAAAAATTGGAACAAGAAATCAGCGCTTTGCAGAAAAAGATTTATAAAAAAGCGGGCCATGAATTCAACCTTAATTCTCCCCAGCAGCTTTCGGAGATTCTGTTTGATAAGCTGCAACTTTCTCCCTTGGGTATGCGAAAAACTCCGGGCGGGGTGATTTCTACGGGGGCTGATGAATTGAAAAAAATTAAGGATGCGCATCCGGCGGTTGGTTTGATATTGCGATACAGAGGATTGTTTAAATTAAAAAGCGGGTTTGTGGATAGCTTAGCCGCGATGATTAATCCCAAAGACGGCCGCATTCATCCGCATTTCCACCAATTGGGCGCCGAAACCGGCCGGATGAGCTGCTCATCTCCCAATCTGCAAAATATACCCGTCAAAGGCGAGTGGGGCTTGGCGGTGCGGCAGTGCTTTACGGCTGGAAATGGTTTTCGGTTTATTTCCGTTGATTATTCGCAGGTTGAATTAAGGGTGGCCGCTCATATTGCCAATGATGAGAAAATGCTGGCTATTTTCAAACGAGGCGAAGATATCCATACTTCAACCGCCAGTGAGATTTTTGAAACGCCAAAGGAAAAAGTAAACAAGGAAATGCGTTCTTTGGCCAAAACAATTAGTTTTGGCGTGCTTTATGGCATGGGGGCCACTGCTTTTGCCGAGAGAACGGGCGTTGAGAGAAAAAAGGCCAAGGAATTTATTGAAAAATATTTTGAAGAATTCAGGGGTATCGCCCAATACGTAGAGAATACCAAACAAAAAGTAAGGCAAGATGATTTTGTGGAAACGCTTTTCGGCCGCAAGCGATTTTTAGCCGAAATTGACTCTTTTGACCCGCGCTTGAGAGCTCAAGCCGAGCGTATGGCCGTTAACCTTCCCATACAAGGCACGGCCGCTGATATTATAAAAATGGCTATGGCGAACATTGCTCAAAGGAAGCTTTTGAACAATGACTGCCGTTTGATTTTACAAATTCACGACGAGCTGCTCTTTGAGATTAGAGAGGACATTTTAATGGATAGGGCAAAAAGAATAAAAAACGCGATGGAAGGCGCCGCTAAACTCAACACGCCGATGACGGTGGAAGTGGAGGCAGGTAAAAGCTGGGGGGGAATGAAAAGGATCAGATTGTGAAAGTAAGTTTGCTTTTTAAAATTGTCAAAAGTATAATTAAAGTACAATAACGAAATAAGGTCGTAAATTTATAATATCGCAAATTAAAATAGTTAAAATATTAAATTAAAAATATGAACAAAAAAATTATTATATTTTTGGCTGTAATTGTTATCGCTATTGTTGTTGTTTGGGTGATAGCCAGCCAGTCAACTGCTCTTAAAACGGGCCTTGACAATTCAATTATTATTTTTGCCCCCGAGAAATAAACGCGAGGGAGGGCTTTGATTCGGGCTTAGACCTATGCTGAAAAATAAAATATTTAGCAAAATTTTCGGTTTGATAATGCTTACTTCCTTAATAGCCGGAATGCTTTTTTTATTTATAACTTTTTAGGATAATGTTCGCTCCACCGAGGAAGCGATCATTCAAGAGAATAAGTTATTTACCGAGGTAACGGCTAATATGATTGTGGCGGGCTATTTAAACTCCCAATGGCCGTTCCAAACCCTAAAGCTGATTAGCGACTCTGAAAATATTGTTTTCTTGTGGATTGTCAAGCCGAACGGAGAAATATATTTTGCCGATAACCCCGCCCTTTTCGGTCAAGTTATCCAAGAGCAAACTCTCGCGCCAATGGGCGAAACAGTGGTTAAGGACGCCCTTTCGCAAGAGGGCGAAAAAGTAAAGCTGTTCGTTCGCCCTCTTAATATGGAGCCGGGAGAACAGCCATGGATGCTTTATTTGGGCGTTTCTTTAAAGCCCATGGAGGCCGCCGTGAGAAGAATAATCCTTATTGATACCGTCGCTATTGTTTCTAATATTGTTTTAATCGGCCTTATTTCTTTTTATTTTTCAAGAAGGATAACGCGTCCCCTACAGGAGCTCGGGAAGGGCGCCTCAATCATTGGCAGGGGTAATTTAGAACATCGTATTGATATAAAAACCGGTGATGAAATTGAGGACTTGGCGGGATCGTTTAACAAGATGACCGACGACTTGAAAAGATTAATGGCTGTCTTAGAAGAATCAAAAAATGTTCTGAAGATAAAAGTGGCCGCCCGCACTAGAGAATTGCAAGATTTGAATAAAAATTTAGAGGAAAAAGTGGGAGAGAGAACCAAAGAGCTTCAAGGGCGGTTGAACGAATTGGAAAGATTTCATCGTTTGACAGTTGGCAGAGAACTAAAGATGATTGCCCTGAAGAAAGAGCTTCGCAATAAACAAGAGGTTCCTCAAGAGCAGCAGAATAATAAAAAAATTAAGAATAATCAGCCGAAATAATATCTTGAGGTGAAGCCATTCAAAGGCGGATTTCAAATTAGTTTTAATCAAGGCGATTCTTTGTAAGTTGCTTAAATGATTATTTTTTAAAATGTCTATTATCAGCGACGAAGAAGTTAAAAAAATGCTCCTAAAGAAAGGAGAGGTAAGGGGCGCGGCTTTCCAGAGCATCGGTGATTTTATTTTGAAGAATAAGGGTGGAGCAGGGCTGGCGGAGGTTGAGGAACGAGTGAGGAAATGGGGTGCGGATTTCTATTTTTCTAAGATTAGTCCTATGGCTTGGTATCCTATTGCTTGGGGGGCATTGTTTGTTTTGGCCGCCCAGGAAGTTTTCGGCTGGACCGAGCAAGATATACGAAAGATGGGTGCCAACGGCCCGAGGGTTTCTGCTATTGTGAAACTTACGTTCAAGCTTTTTTCTAATATTGAACGATTGGCCGAGCAGATTCCGGGTTTTTGGCGCAAGAATTACACGGTGGGCGAAGTGGAAGTGACGAGCTTCAATAAGGAACAGAAAGAAATGGTTTTTCGTTTACGCGATTGCGCCTTTCATCCGTCATTGTGCCAATATATTGAAGGATTTGCTGAAACCACCTTTCAGCTTTCGCGCCCAAAGGATTCGGTTATGACCGTTAAAGAAACAAAGTGTTCATTTAAGGATGGTATCCCCTACGAAGAGTATGCTGTTTCGTGGACATAAATCATAACTAAAAATTTAGTTTAGGATTTGCTGAATTTTTAACGTATACACATGGATGCATGCGTTTGAAACGGCGCTTCCTTAAGAATTGCTATGGTTGGCAACAAAGAGATTCAAGATCTTTTGAAAAAGCAGGGAGACGCCAGAGGAGCGGTGTTTCAGACAGATGCCGACTACATTTTGATGTCGGGTTCGCGGGACGATCTGCTGAAGGTGGAAAACAAATTGAAAGAATGGGGTGTTGACTTGTGTTATAAAGATGTTAAGTCAATGAGTTGGTACCCGGCGGCCTGGAGGGTTCTCTCATTGATAGCCATTAAGGATTCCTTGGGTTGGGACGGCGCGCGGATTAGGGAAATGGGTAAAAACGCCCCAAAGGTTTCCATTATCGTAAAGTTGTTTTTCAAGCTTTTTCCTGATATTGAAAAATTTGCCCAGCAGATTCCTAATTATTGGAGAAAACATTATACAATCGGAGAGTTAAAGGTGGTTGAGTTAGAGAAAGACAAACAGACGATGCTTATTCATTTGAAGGATTTTTCTTTTCATCCGATGATGTGTCAATATCTGGAGGGTTATTTTGAACAGGCAACCAAGCTCACTCGCTCGGAGGATTCGCTGGTTACAGCTAAAGAAGTGCAGTGTTCTTTTCGTGATAATTTGCCTTATGAGGCCTATCGCCTGAACTGGACTAAATGAAACGCTTGTAAAAAAATGTATGGAAACAAAAGATAATTTTTCTCAAAAAAGAGAGAAGGAATTGGTTGAAGACACGATTGTCTTGGAGAAGGCCGTTAAAAACTTTTGGGAGATTTTGCCTATTCCGGTGTGTACTACCAGCCCTATTTTTATTGTTTTAGAAACTGGCAGAGGGTTTGACGCTCTTTTCGGGTATACGAAGAATGAGTTGGTGGGTGAGGCCTTAAAAGACATAGCTTTTGACAAGGACGTTTTTCAAAAAATTCTTAATCAGCTTGCCCGGCAAAGAAAAATTTCCAATGTTGAGACGGTTCTTAAAAATAAAGAAGGGAAGAAAATATCGGTTTTTGTTTCAGCCATCGCCCAAGAAGACGAACAGGGCGAGGTGTTTTCGTACCTTTTTTCATTTGTTGACGTTACTTTAATCAAAGAGACAGAAAGGGAGCTGCAGGAAAAAATTAAGGATTCCGTTAAAAATGCTCAAAAGCTCACCGAGTCCAAGCGGGCCTTGATGAACATCTTGGAGGATATTGATGAAGAGAGGAAAAAGGTCGCGGTAGAAAGGGATAAAACCTTGGCCATTATTAACAACTTCGCGGATGGCCTTTTAATGCTTGAGGGGGGCGTTGTCACCCTTTTTAATCCTAAGGCCGCTGAGTTTTTCAAAGTTTCAGAAAAAGAGGTAATCGGCAAGGATATTAAATCGTTCAAGAAACGCGAGATATTATTTACTCTTTTTAAATTAGTAGAACGGAAAGGCAAGCAGCTTTTTCGGGAAGAGTTCGCAATAACTAATGATCTGGTTTTGGAAGTTTCCGGGGTTTGCATTCGGGGATGGCGCGCGCGTGAGGCCCAAATGATTATTTTGCATGATATTACCAGAGAAAAAATGGTGGAGCGTATGAAAACCGAGTTTGTTTCTATTGCCGCTCACCAGTTGAGAACGCCTTTGTCGGCCATTAAGTGGATTTTGAGTATGCTTTTGGGGGGCGATGTGGGAGAGGTTCCTTCCGAGCAAAAGGAGTTGCTTGAGAAGAGTTATCAAAGCAATGAAAGGATGATTCGTTTGGTGAATGACTTATTGAATACCACCCGCATTGAGGAAGGCAAGTTCTTGGCTAAAACTACCCCACAGGACATCAGGGATTTAGTGAAAAAAATTGTTGAGCCATTTGGTGAAGAGGTTAAAAGAAAGGGCCTGGCTTTTGATTGTCAACTGCCTATCGGCCGTTTGCCCAAGGCGGACGTTGACGCGGAAAAGATCCGTTTGGCTATCCAGAATTTAATGGACAATGCCTTGCATTATACCAAGACCGGAGGGATAAAAATCGCCTTGAGTTTTAATAAAGACGAAAGCAGCTTTCTTTTCTCTATTGTTGATACGGGCATTGGCGTCCCTGAAGACGAACAGCATCGGGTTTTTAGCAAGTTTTTTCGTTCAATTGCGGCCATTAAAACCGAAACCGAAGGCAGCGGCTTGGGGCTTTTCATCGCTAAAAATATTATTGAGGCGCACGGGGGTAAGATTTGGTTTGAAAGCCAAGATGGTCAAGGCACCGCGTTTTATTTCACTCTGCCAGTTGTTAATAATTAATTGCATTATTTTTTATAAGGTTCTAAAATAAACACATATGAAAACAATTCTTATTCTTGAAGATGAAAATATTATGTTAGCTCTTTTACAGCGGCAATTAGAAGCCGAGGGTTATATTGTGCGCGTAGCGGAAGACGGCGAGAAAGGGTTGGCCATGATGAGAGAGATTAAGCCCGATTTGGTTTTGCTGGATATCATAATGCCCAAAAAGGACGGTTTTGGCGTTTTAGAGGAAAAACAAAAAGACGAAGCCATAAAAGACATTCCGGTCATTATCATTTCCAATTCCGGCCAGCCGGTAGAATTAACCAGGGCCCAATCCTTGGGCGTTAAGGACTGGTTGGTAAAAACCGAGTTTGACCCTCAAGAGGTAAAAGCAAAGGTAAAGAAACAAATAGGGTGATTTTTCACAAATTATTTATGAGCAAAATACTTATTGTTGAAGACGACAAATTTTTAAGAGAATTAATGGTAAGAAAATTGAACACCGAGCAGGGCTTTGAGGTAGTTAGCGCTATTGATGGCGAAAGCGGCTTGAAAACGATGAAAGAACAAAAACCCGATTTAGTACTTCTTGACCTTATCCTGCCAGGTATCGGAGGTTTTGATGTTTTGTCGCAGATGAACGATGATGTTGCCCTGTCCCCTATTCCGGTTATTATTTTATCCAATCTTGGCCAGCAGGATGACGTTGATAAGGGCTTAAAGCTTGGAGCGGTGGATTATATGGTAAAGGCGCATTTCACCCCCAACGAGATTATAGAGAAAGTCAGGCAGGTTTTGAGCAAAAAGTAATATGCCGGAATTGCCTGAAGTAGAAACAATCAGAAAACAGTTGGCCCGAAAGCTTGTTGGCAAAACATTAGGCAAAAAACAAATAGTTGGTGTGAGGAGAAGGGCGAAGATTTTGATTATTGAATTTACCGACAAAACCGCTTTGCTTTTTCATTTGAAGCTCGCCGGTCAGCTTATTTTTAATGGCATTCCTGGAAGATACACTCGCCAGGCTTTTAATTTTGGCGACGGCAGTTGCTTGATTTTTAATGACGCAAGAAAGTTTGGCTGGTCTAAGATGGCGTCGGAACAAGAGGTTAAAGATATTCAGAGAAAATTGGGGCCCGAGCCGTTTGATATAGCCGAAAAGCAGTTTGTTTTAATGCTGGCGGCAAGGCCCAAAGCAAAAATCAAACCCCTTTTGATGGATCAGAAGTTCATCAGCGGCATTGGTAACATTTACGCCGATGAAATTTTGTTCGTTTCTGGCCTCCACCCTTCGCGTAAAGCAGGAGCTTTAAACAATAGAGAAATTCATCGGCTTTTTGGAAATATAAAAAAGATTTTAAAAGCAGCCATCAAAGAAGGAGGTTCATCGGTTAAAGATTATATTAATTCAGAGGGCGGACAAGGGAGCTATCAAAGACACCATAGAGTTTATCAAAAGACCGGGCAGAGGTGCGTTAAGTGCGGCAGCATTATCCAGCGGATTAAATTAAGCGGGCGCTCAACTCATTTTTGCCCCAGTTGCCAAAAGATATGATTTTTTTCCTCTACGGTCCCGACACTTACCGGCTTCAGCAAAAAGCCAAAGAAATTGAAAGCCAATACTTAAAGGTTAACCAAGGCGTTTTAAATCTGGAGAAATTTGACGCTGGAGACATCGCGTTTGAGAATTTTTGGGAGACCCTATCACAGCGTTCAATGTTTATCCAAAAGAAACTTTTTTTCGTGGAAAATATTTTTACCGCCGACAAATTTGCCGATAAGTTTGCCAAAAAAATTAAGGATATCGTTCAATCAGCCGACATTACGGTTATTTTGGAAAGAAAAAATCCGCCAGCTAAGCACCCTTTATTTAAGGCGCTGTTAAAGCAAAGCCAGGTTCAAGAATTCAAAAAGTTGGACAACGTTCGTTTGAGGGGCTGGATTAAAAAACAGTTGTTCCATTATGGGGCGATTATTGATGAAAGCGCCCTCAACTGCCTGTTGTTGTTCGCGGGCGATGATTTGTGGCGTTTAAGCAACGAATTAAAAAAGCTGGCTAGCTATCGCAAGGATATTCGCGAAGAGAACATTAAACTGCTGGTGAAGCCGAAAATTGAAACAGAGATATTCCAAACCATTGACGCTTTGGCTGAAAGGAACAACGCTCTTTCTCTGCGGCTTTTGCAAAAGCACTTGAACAAAGGCGAGAACCCTTTTTATGTTTTTTCAATGTTTGTTTATCAATTTCGTAACTTAATGGCGGTAAAATCGGCTAACGGCGACCCCAATCGTTTGCGACAGCTGAAGCTTCATCCGTTTGTGCTGAAAAAAACTAACGCGCAGGCCTCGCGTTTTTCTTTATCTGAATTAAAGAATCAATATCAGAAAATTTTCAACATGGACTTGGCTATGAAAACCGGCAAGATTTCTACCGAAGACGGCTTGCGGATGTTGATTGCGGAAATCTAAAAACGACCCGAGCGGGTCGTTTTTTTATTTATTAGCCGAGGCCTTATGCAAGGATTTAGCGATACGCGATTTTTTGCGGCTGGCCGCGTTTTTTTTAATCACGCCAACCTTAGCGGTTTTATCCAGGGTTTTGAAAAGCCGGGGAAGTAATTTTTCGGCCTCCTCAAACTTTTTTTCAGCAATCAAACCCCGCACCTCTTTGACGATGTCTTTCATCTTGGTTTTGCGTTCAATGTTTCTTTTTTTCCGTTTTGTATTTTGCCTTAGCGCTTTTTTAGCTGACTTGGTAATTGCCATATATTATCTTTTATCATTTTTTAGTTTATTTATCAAGTCCCTAATTTCAGCAGCCCTCTCAAAGTCCAAATTAGCGGCGGCCTGCCTCATTTCTTTTTCTAAGAGTTTGGCGTCTTTAACGACGGCCAGCTCGGCTATAATTGATTTTTCTTTTTCCGCCAATTGCCATTCTTTGATTTCTTTGATAATGGCTTCGGGCCTGATATGGTATTTTTCGTTGTAGGCGGACTGTATGTTTCGGCGCCTCTCAATTTCGCGCAAGGCCCCTTTAATTGAGCCGGTGGTTTTATCAGCATATAGGATAGCGCGGCCGTTCAGGTTGCGGGCGGCCCGGCCCATTGTTTGAATTAAGGTGGTTTCGTTTCTCAAAAAGCCCTCTTTATCGGCGTCCAAGATGGCCACCAAAGCAACCTCGGGCAAATCCAGACCTTCTCTTAGCAGGTTAATGCCGATAATGACATCATAGGCGCCTTGCCTCAATTTGTTTAAAATTTCCGGCCGTTCAAGCGTTTTTATCTCCGAGTGCAGGTATTGCGCCTTAATTCCCCGCTCTTTGAGATAATCGGCCAACTCTTCGGCCATTCTTTTCGTTAAAGTAATGGCTAATACTCGCTCTTTTTTCTTTATGGATTTTTTGATTTCTCCAATTAAATTTTTTACCTGATTTTTCGTCGGCCTGATTTCTATTTTTGGCTCCAGCAACCCGGTCGGCCGCAATAGTTGTTCAATTATCATTTTGCGGCCGGCTTGAGCGATTTCGTATGGCCCGGGCGTGGCTGACGCGTAAATTACCTGCTTGGTTTTTTGTTCAAATTCCTCAAATTTAAGCGGCCGATTGTCTAAGCAAGATGGCAAGCGAAAGCCATATTCAATGAGAACGTTTTTGCGAGCTTTGTCTGTGTTATACATAGCGTGCAATTGGGGAATGGTGATGTGCGACTCGTCAATAATCGTCAAATAATCCTTGGGGAAGTGCTCTAAAAGGCAGTAGGGCGTTGAGCCGGGCTCTCTGTGCTCAAAATAGCGCGAATAGTTCTCAATACCCGAGCAATATCCGGCGCTTTGTATCATCTCTAAATCATAGTTAGTTTTTTGCGTTAAACGCTGGGCCTCTAAGAGTTTATTTTGCTTTTTCAGCTCCAACAGCCGTATTTGCAAGTCATTTTGAATATTGGCTATAGCGATTTTTATTTTTGTCGCCTCGGAAACCCAAAATTTTGCCGGGAAAATTTTTATTTTTGGGATATTGTAAGGCGCTTGGTGCCTTACACTTTTTTGTAAGGCGCCAAGCGCCTTACACTCTGATATATATTTTATCGCGCTACCCGAAAACTCTACTTTTATAGTTGTATCGCCGGTTACTAAAAAAATTTCTACAATTTCACCGCGAACCCTAAAAATCCCGGGCTTGAAGTCGTAGTCGTTTCTTTGATACTGCAGGTTAACTAAATGCCGCAAAAGCTCTTGCCGTTTTAGCTTTTGCCCTTGTTTCATTTCCAAAGAAACTTTTTGATATTCTTGGGGTGAGCCAATATTGTAAATGCACGAAACCGAGGCCACCACAATCACGTCTTTCCTTCGCGCCAAGTCCTGAACGGCCGCGTGGCGCAAGCGGTCAATTTCTTCGTTTATTTTGGCGTCTTTTTCAATGTAGGTGTCGCTTGAAGGTAAATAAGCCTCGGGCTGGTAATAATCGTAATAAGACACGAAATAATGGACAGCATTTTTTGGGAAAAATTCTTTAAACTCTTGATAAAGTTGCGCGGCTAAAGTTTTATTATGCGAGATTACCAAGGTTGGTTTTTGCGTGTTTTGGATAACATTAGCAACGGAAAATGTCTTGCCGCTGCCGGTCACGCCCAAAAGCACCTGGTCTTTCTCGCCAGCCAAAATATTTTTTGTAAGTTGCCCAATGGCTTGGGGCTGATCCCCGGCGGGCTTGAATTTTGAAACTAATTCAAACATAGTAGAGTAATACAATATTATGATTTCTTATTTATCAGGTAAAATAATTGTCAAACAAGATGGCTTTATTATCTTATTGGTTAGCGATATTGGCTATGAAGTTTGGCTTGCCGCGCGTTCATTTGAAAGCATACCAGAAATCGGCCAGGATATAAACTTGTTTTGCCATATGGAGGCCAATGAGCGGGGGGTAAAACTTTTTGGTTTTTTGAGCTTCGCGGAATTAGAATTTTTTAAGATTGTCCGTAATATTCAAGGCGTTGGCCCTAAGGCCGCTTTGGAAATTTCTGGCGTTGGCCCGCTGGATAAAATCCAGGGCGAGATTAAAAAAGGCAATCTGAAGTTTCTGGATGGCATTCCTAACATTGGCGCCAAGAAAGCGGCCAAGGTTATTTTGGAGCTATCGGGCCAGATAAAAACCAACGCTCTCTCTAAGAAAAAAGGAAAGGGGGATTCGGAGAATGATGAGGCCTTTTCGGGCTTGGTTAATCTTGGCTTTTCTAAAGACACGATTAAGGAGGCCTTGGCTGGCTTGCCTAAAGAAATGCCCGCTGCGGAAAAAATTACCCAGGCCTTGAAAATTTTAGGTAAGTAACAATGATCAAGAAAACCATTAAAAATGTCGTTCCGAATTTTTTGCTGGGATGGTACCATTACGTCTTATCGTTTTTTGGCGCTTTAGCTTGCGGGTTTCCGAGCCGTAAGATTAAAGTGATTGGCATCACCGGCACCAACGGAAAAACTACAACGGCTAATTTAGCCGCCGCTATTTTGGAAGCGGCGGGGTATAAGGTGGGGGTGGTTTCATCTATAAAATTTAAAATCGGCCAGCAAGAAAAAGAAAACACATTGAAAATGACAATGCCCGGCCGATCTGTTTTACAGAGATTTTTAAAGGACGCGGTTAAAGCAAGGTGCGACTACGCCATCATAGAGTGCACTTCCGAGGGAGTTTTGCAACATCGTCATCGTTTTATTAAATGGCAAACGATGGTTTTTACTAATCTTTCCCCCGAGCATATTGAGCGGCACGGTGGTTTTGTCAATTATCGGGCAGCCAAGGGAGAGTATTTTAGGGCTTGCAAGAATATTCATATTATAAACACTGACGATGAAAACGTGGAGTATTTTTTGAAATTTTCAAGCGAGCAAAAACTTTGTTATGGGTTTGATAATTTAAAGATCAAAAAATTGGAAATTGGCAATTGGAAATTCATTAAAGCCGCCAATCTGCAAATGGACGAAAACGGAATAAAGTTTTCGGTCGACAATAAACCTTTCGCGCTCAATTTGATAGGCGGCTTTAATGCCAGCAACGCCTTGGCAGCGATTGGCGTTGGGTTATCGCAGAGTGTTTCGTTGGAGGTTTGTCAAAAAGCGTTGGCTAAAGCGGGCGGCGTGCCCGGCCGAATGGAAGAAATTATTTCCCAGCCATTTCGGGCGATAGTTGACTATGCCTTTACCCCCAATGCCTTAGAACAAGTTTATGCAACCCTTCGTCCAACCAACCAACCGGCCAGCCAACTAATATGCGTGTTTGGAGCATGCGGCGGGGGCAGGGATAAATGGAAGCGGCCGGTATTGGGGCAGATAGCGGCCAAGTATTGCAATGAGGTTATAATCACCAATGAAGACCCGTACGATGAAAATCCGATGGACATCATCAATCAGGTCGCCGAAGGAGTGAAAGGCGCCAAGCGCCTTACAGATTGTAAGGCGCCAAGCGCCTTACAAAAGATTTTAGATAGGCGGGAGGCGATTAGAAAGGCGCTGGAAATAGCCAAATCAGGCGATACGGTGATTATCACTGGTAAGGGATGTGAGCCGTGGATTTGCGCTGCGAACGGTAAAAAGATTCCATGGGACGATCGCCATGTAGTTAGAGAGGAGTTTAATAAAATCTAAATTTTATCAATGATTTCCAATACGCCACAATTTGACAAAGCGCTCGCTGATTATTTTGCTGCTTTGGAATTAGACAATAATGGCGGGCAGTGGAGAGATTGCCGGTTTTTGGGCAAAAAGTTTTACGTGCGGTCCGATGACATCAAATTTTACAAAAAAATAGCCGTGCCTTTACCCACTCTATCGCCTATGGAGAGGGCTCGGCGCAAAATGGCTTTTTACAACGGCTATAATCTTTCCAAGGGGATTTCAGCTTTTTCGGGGAAATCGCTTATCAGTGAATATCCCTCCGATACCCCTTTTAAAATATATGAGCATCAAATTTGGTTTGGCGAGGACTGGGAACCGTTTGATTATGCTATGGACTATCAGCCGCACAAGACATTTTTTGAGCAGTTTAGGGAATTACAACTGAAAACTCCCCGGCCCAATCTGCGGGTTGACGCCAGCAACATTAACAGCGATTTTACCAACGGGGCTTTCCGTCTAAAGGACTGCTACTTGATTTTTGATACCAAGGAGGCCGAAAACAGCGCCTATGGCATTGCCGTTGACCACTCCAAAAACTGTTTTGATTGCTTATCGGTTTTCCATTCAGAGCAGTGTTATAACTGTTTTGAGGGCTCGCGTCTTTTTAAGTGTTTTTTCGCCGAGCACTGCCGTTATTGTTTGGAATCGTATTTTTTGTTTGATTGCCGCGATTGCGACCATTGCTTTATGTGCGCCAATTTGCGGCACAAGAAATATTATTTTTTCAACCAGCCGCTCACCGCTCAAGAGTACGAGGCGGAATTAGCTAAAATCAATTTAGGCGACAGAGACACAATGGACCTTTTTTTGGAAAAATTCGCCAAACTAAAAAGCCAAGCTATTTATAAAGAAAATCATAACGACCGCGCGGTTAATTGCTTTGGCGATTATATGCAGGGAGCCAGGAATTGCTACGCTTGTTTTTACAGCGTGGCCTCAGAGAACTTGGCCTACTCGTTGGCTAGCTTTCAATTAAAAGATTCTTATGATGCTTTTGGCGGCCTTGACTGCGCTTTTGTTTATGATTCCAATGGGGGCTTTAACAATTATGGTTTAAAGTTTTCTTTTGGCGTTAAATTTTCCCGTAATTTGGAGTATTGCGATAGTTGCGTTAATTGTCATGATTGTTTCGGTTGCATTGGTTTAAAGAACAAGTCGTTTTGCGCGCTCAATAAACAATATGAAGAAAATGAATATTGGCAAAAGCTGGACGCGATAAAGGCAGCTATGTTAGAAAATGGCCAGTATGGAGAATTTTTTCCGCCAGAGATGGCTTTGGTTCCATATAATATATCGGTAGCTACTTCTTATCAGGGGTTTGATGACATTGAAAAAGCCAAGCAATATGGCTATATCGTTCGGAACGTTCCGGCAACACCGCCAGATACAATTCGCGAGGTTATAGAGGCAAGCGTTTTGCCCAAAGACATTAAAAATGTTCAAGATGACATTTTGGGCAAGGTTATTTTTGATAGAAAAAATAATAAAAAGTTTCGTTACATTAAAGCCGAGCTGGATTTTCATAGAAGAAATAATTTGTGCCTGCCCTTGGAGCATCCGAGTGTTCGTTTAACCAAGATTCGGAAAATGTTGGGCCCGATAACGTTAAATTTTTATGGCAGGGATTGCGCTAAATGCGGCAAGAAAATGCAATCGGTGTACCCAGCGGGCGAACCGGCGAAGGTTTACTGCGAGGAATGCTACCTTAAAGCAGTGGTGTAGATATGTTTAATCAACAATTATCTAAAATTTTTTCCGATATTGCCTTATATCTTGAAATGGATAGCGTAGCTTTTAAGCCGCAGGCCTACGAGAAAGCGGCCTTGGTATTGGAGGCGCTTGACGAAGATGTTGGCGATATTTATAAAAAAGCCGGCCTGGCCGGTCTGGAAGCGATTGAGGGCGTTGGAGCGAGTATGGCTGAAAAAATTGAGGAGTATCTTAAAACCGGCAAGATTAAATACTACGAGCAGCTCAAAAAGAAAATGCCCGTTGATGTTGAAGGGCTAACCGCGGTGGAGGGCATCGGCCCCAAAATGGTTAAATTGCTTTATCAAAAACTGAAAATAAAAGATTTGGCGGATTTGGAGGAGGCGGCCAAGGCCGGCAAAATTCACGCCTTGCCCGGATTTGGTTTAAAAAGCGAACAAAACATTTTGCAGGGCATAGAGTTTTTAAAACGGGACAAAGGCAGGTTTGCCTTAGGCAAGATTTATTCGGTGGTTGAAGAAATTTATAAAAAGTTAGCCGGCCTTAAGGAAGTGGAAAAGATTTCCTTGGCTGGCTCCTTGAGAAGAATGAAAGAAACCATCGGCGACGCTGATTTTTTAGTTGTGTCCAAAAAACCCGAAAAAGTGATGGATTTTTTCGTGGATTTGCCCGGTGTGGTAAAAATATGGGACAAGGGCTTGAGCAAATCGTCGGCGCGAATGGAGGGCGGCTTTGATATGGATATCAGGGTGGTGCCCGCTAAGAGCTATGGGGCGGCCTTGCAGTATTTTACCGGCTCCAAAGAGCATAACATCGCTTTGCGCAAGATTGCCATTGGCAAGGGTTTGAAGCTCAACGAATACGGGCTTTTCAAGGGCAAGAAAATGTTAGCCAGCCAAACCGAAGAAGATATTTATCAGGCCTTGGGTATGGTTTTAATACCGCCGGAGGTTAGGGAGAATCAAGGCGAAATAGAACTGGCTCAAAAGAATAAGCTACCCAAGTTAATTGGCCACAATGACATAAAAGGCGATTTGCACTGCCATTCCAGCTGGGACGGGGGCGCTGATAGCATTGAAGAAATGGCCCAAGCGGCCCAAGAAATGGGCTATGACTATTTGGGCATTGCCGACCACACCAAATTTTTGAAAATTGAAAACGGGCTTAACGAAAAACAGCTGGTTGAACAAAGAAAAGAAATAGAAAAAATTAACTCTAAGCTCGTCACTCGAAATGTCGATATATCGATATTTCATGTTTTGCAGGGCTGCGAGGCCAATATTATGCCCGATGGCTCAATTGACATTAACGACACCGCTTTGGCCAAGCTTGACTATGCGATTGCCGGCGTTCATTCGCAGATGAAGATGTCCAAATCGCAGATGACCGAACGCATAATCAGAGCAATGAAAAACCCCAACGTGGACATTATTTCCCACCCCACCGGCCGTTCATTGGGCAAGAGAGATGAATACGCCCATGATTTTGACAAAATTTTGCGAGCCGCCAAACAATACAATGTTGTTTTGGAAATCAACGGCTCGCCTTGGCGGCTGGATTTAAAAGACAGCAACATCCGGCGCGCCAAAACAGCTGGGGTGAAAATGATTATAAATACTGACTCGCATCAAAAAGAGCATTTACAATTTATGAAATATGGCATAGGCCAAGCCCGGCGGGGCTGGGCCGAAAAAAGCGATATTATCAACAGCCAGCCATTGGAAAAATTGTTGAAGTTTTTTAACTGACATAACGGACGCGCGCGCCTTGTTCCCTACCATCTGTTGACTTTTTTACCCAGCGGGGCTATTATAATCCAGTGCATTTGCACATTTATTGTCAAAATTTCAGAATTTTTTAGCTTTATTTTTAGGGAGGAAAAACCATGAGAGGTTTAGGAAGATTGGATATTTTGTTTGCTGCGCAATTGAAAGCAGGAGAAATTTCTTTAAAGGATATCAATCTAGAAACAAAAAAAGTTTACGTTGTCGTAGATGAGAATAAAAATATCCTTTTTATTTGTAGTTTCTCAAGTCTGCCAAAAAAAGAAGGCAAAAGTGGCAAGAAGAAAATTTATGCCATTCCTGCTGGATCAACAAAGATTTTTGTAACATCGGCAACGCCTCCTATAAAAAACCCTCGTAGTAAAAGAAAGAGCAACTTTAAGATAAAAATTTGCTAATATTTTTGAGGAGAGCTTCATGCTCTCCTCATTGCATTTTTAACGCTTGTTTGCTAAATTGGAAACACGGATAGCAGTTTTACCATTATTTTATGAATAAAAAAGAACTAACCAAGAGCCAGCGAAAATTTGTGGCTCGCGAAAAATCCCGTATTCGGGGGCAGTTTTTGGACTTGGAAAAACAAATTGAGGAAATTGCTAAGTTAAAAGGGCGTTTTTTGAAACAAACCGCTACTGTAAAAGCGGAAAACAAAGCTAAGCCCGTTGAAAAGCCGGCTAAGAAAGGAAAACCAGCCAAAGCTGCGGGAAAGAAACCAGCCGCCAAGCGCGCAGCTGTCGCCAAAGGCAAAAAGCCAATGGCCAACAAGGCAAAGATTAAAAAATAGCAAAAGGCAGTATGAAGATTCAAGAGATATTTGATTTAGCCATTAAAATGGGCCGAGCAGCCGATTTTAGAAGCGAGCAAGAGATTGACGGTTTTTTGGCTCGCAAAAAGAAACGTTATGAAAAATTGGACGAAAAAGCCAAAAGTGATTTTGATAAAGAAGAACTGGTTAACCCGTATTTGGACTCGCGGATTTTACACATTGCCCAAGACAAAGAAATCAAAAAAGTTTTGGTGGGCGTTGATATTGAATCAGCCGAGCTTTTATTGGCCAAGGAATTGGGCGGCATTGACCTGGTTATCGCCCACCACCCGAGAGGCAAGGGCTTGGCTAATTTGCACGATGTAATGAGCTTGCAGTGCGATGTTTTGAATCAATACGGCGTGCCCATAAATGTGGCCGAGGGCCTTATGAGAGAGAGGATTTCCGAAGTGGCTCGCGGCATTAACGCCTCCAACCATGAAAGGGCAGTTGACACCGCTCGCTTATTAAGCTTGAATTTTATTTGTCTGCACACGCCTTGCGATAACCTGGCCGCTAATTTTTTGAAACCGATTGTTGAGGATAATGCCATTGAAACCGTGGGTGACTTGGTGGAAAAACTTAAAGAGATTCCCGAATACAAAAAGGCGCGAGAAATTGGCGCTGGGCCCAAGATCTTTGCCGGTTTACCAGAAAACAGAACTGGCAAAATCACTTTAACCGAGATCACCGGGGGCACCGAGGGTTCGCCCAAATTGTATGAAAAAATGGCGACTGCGGGCATTGGCACGGTTATTGGTATGCATCAATCAGAGGAACATCGCAAGGAAGCCGAGGCCGCCAATATTAATGTGGTGATTGCCGGCCACATCTCGTCCGACTCCTTGGGCGTTAATCAATTTTTAGATGAGCTTGAAAAGCGCAGTATTGAGATTATTCCCTGCTCGGGCTTAATTCGCGTGTCGCGGGCTTAGTTTATTTTTGAAGAGCATGGAGCTGGCTGAAAAGCCAGTTTTTGTTTTGTCTCGTAAAGTTGTAAGATGAAAATGGTATAGAATTAAAAACTTTGCATAGGAGGTATCTTAAAATGGGACAGAAATTTAGAGCATCCGACAGAGTAATAAGAGCAGACGGTAAAGAACGAGGTAGAGAAGCGGAAGTGCTTTATGTTTATAACGATGAGCAGATGGAGATAAGTTATTGTGATACGGGGCGCAGTTATGATGTAAAAGCTAAACACTATATTCTTGCTTCAAAATGGACAAACCCTTCTTACAAACCCAAAGAATCTACCATAAAATGGACTAAGGTTGTTATTACCGAGGAGGTGTTTGAGCTGAATGGGAAGAAATATCTTGCTCCAATGAGCTGGTTGAGCTCTCGGTTGATTAATCTGCTTATTGGTAAAGGGTTTTTAAAGAGAGTCGGTCGGCTTGCTTCTCTGTTTTCCAATATAACAGAGTGGGAGAAATGGGAGAACTCGGAAATAAAAAAGAAAACCATTGGCCACCCTGTTCATTATAATTGCATTGTTTATCAGGTATTAAAGGATGTTAACCAGTTTAATGGTTGATGTTTTGACTACTCGTTGTCTTCGGCAGCGAGTAGTGCTATTTTACTACCATAAAATTGCTTTTATTGCTAATATAAAGTTAATGAAAAACTATTCTTCTAAACAGGCCAAACGAGGTAAAACAGCTTACCGAACACCCAGCAACAAGCATTATCAATTAGTGGCGCGCAACGCCAAGCGCCGGGCAAAATAACTATGGCTAATTATTCGGAGAATACAGTTGATTTTTTAAATGCCAAAAAAGAAAAGCTGGCGGGCGTTTTAACATTGCCCAAGTACACCACCAATCTGCCCGCGGTTATCATCTGCCACGGCTTTGCCAAAACAAAATCCGAGAGAAAATTTGTTGAACTTTCTCGTTTTTTGGCCGAGAAAGGTATGGCTATTTTGCGGTTTGATTTTTCGGGACATGGCGAATCCGAGGGCGAGTTTGAAAAATTGACTATGCAAAAAGAAGTTGGCGATTTGGCTTGCGCTTTTAGTTTTTTGAGCAAACAAAAAAGAGTCAACGGCAGCAAGGTTGCCATTATTGGGCATAGCTTGGCCGGGGCGGTGGCAGTGTTGTTTCAGGCGCAATGCCAAAAGGCCAACGCTTTGATTTTATTGGCCCCGGCCTTGCAGCAAAAAGAGCTTTTGTTAGGTTGGTATTCTAAAAAACAAATTGCCATTTGCCAAAAAGAAAAATATACTGATACCCCAAGGGGCCGAGTTGGCGTTGGCTATTTGAACGAGGCCATGACCTTTGACTGGCGAGAGGCCGTTGAGAAAATCGCCGCGCCTGTTTTAATAATTCACGGCCGAAAAGACGACGACATCTCTCTCAAATACAGCCGAGAGCTTTTCAGGGCGATAAAAGCCGACAAAAGATTGGAGATTGTAGAATCAGCCGACCACGGCCTGGAAAGCCACCAAGCAAAAAGAGAGATTTTTAAACATTCATATAGCTGGTTGAGTAAGCATTTGCTCTGATTTTTTTCTTGCCTTGAGCTTGTTGAAGGGTTTGTTCTGACAACAAAAAATAATAATTCTAAAGCTTTTTTAGGATTTTTTATTATTTTGAAGGGTTTTCACCATATAAGTGTCTTTGAGTTTATAGCCGAGCTTGCGGTAATACGGACGAACGCCAACGCCCGAGATAACGGCGATGCTTTTATAGCCAGCGCTTTTAGCAATTTTTTCCGCTTCAGCCATTAGCTTTTTGCCCAACCCCCTATGCTGGGCAGAATTTACCGGGGACGATCCCCGGTAAGCTATTCGCGCCATTTGGCCGTAGGTGTGGAGGTCGCGCACAAAGGCTTGTAAGGAGCTCGTTTCCTTGCAAACAGGGAAACGAAGACGGAGCAAGGCATAAAGCTTTGTTTTTGGCGTATTTTCAAAGCTTAAAAACATTTCTTTGCCGCCTGACGCCTCGTAGTTCTCGCGAAATAAACAGACTTTTTCTTTGGCGTCATAGTCGCTTCCTACTTCGCGGCACCTAACGCATTGGCACTTATAGCCCTTTTTTGCCATTTCTTTTTGGACAACCTCTCGCAGATTGAGGGTTTTACTGCCAGAAATTATATCTTGGGCGGGAATGTCCCTGATAATTCTTTCTACTCTGCACCAGCAAGGGATTTGTTTTTTTATTTCAATCAAAAGCTTTATTAGTTCTTTTTCCGAATAGGGCTTGAACTTGCCTTGCTGATAGAGCTTGTATAATTTTGTGTTTTTTATTAGGGCCAAAGGATAAATTTTTAGATAGTCGGGCTTAAAATCCGGATTGGTGAAAATTTCCTTGAACATTTTAATATCTTTTTTGAAACTGGAGCCATAAAGCCCGGGCATCATTTGGTAAGCCACCTTGAAGCCGGCATTTTTTAGCAATTGGGTCGCGGTAATTGTCGCGGCTGCAGTATGGCCGCGCTGGTTGAGTTTTAAAACATCGTCATAAATGCTTTGCACGCCCAATTCTACTTTAGTAACGCCCAAGGCCCGCATTTGTTTGATCTCGGCTGGATTGATAAAATCCGGCCGCGTTTCTACGGCAATGCCGACAACGCGGCATTTCGCTCGCTCATTTCGGAGTTGTTGCTGGAGCTGTTGCCGAAGTCCGACTTCGGCGAATTCGCCGAAGTCGGACTTCAACAAACTTTGTTCATGATTGTTGCAGGCGCGGAAGCACTCGCTGACAAATTTTTCTTGGTATTTTTTCGGATAATAGCTCCAAGTGCCTCCAATAACACGCAGCTCTACTTTATCAATGGGGTGGCCAGTGGCTTCAAGCGCTTTCAGACGCATGGCCACCTGCCGATAAGGGTTGAATTTATTGGCGATTGCTCGCTGCACTGCTGGCTCGCCCGCTAAATAGCTCTTGGGAATGTTTTTTTGCGTAGGGCAGAAAATACACTTGCCCGGGCAGGGATATGGCTTGGTTAAAACCGAAACATTAACAATACCCGAAAGCGAGCGCACCGGCCTTTTTCGCAAAACACTTTCTAAAATCGGGGAAGGACAGGCCTCCCTACTTTTTTTGGCAGCGGTTTCGTGGTAGATTTTAAGTAGCTCCGAGTTTTTAAGTATGGCTATGCCATATTTTTTAGCCGTTTGGCGTTTGAAGTAGTCCAAATCAGCGCGGTTTTTTAAGCGAGCCGCCAGCAATTCGCGGTAAATTAGTTGTTGTAAACTTTTGTCCATGAAACAAGATTACGCCCGACAATTATTGAATAAAGTTAAAAACGATTATAACAAAATCGCTCCTGATTTTTCAAACACTCGGGTAAGTATCTGGCCAGAAATTGCGATATTGTTTGATTATATCAAAAAAGGCGATAAAGTTCTGGACTTGGGCTGCGGCAATGGCCGGTTTGTTGGTGTTATCAAAGAAAAAGGCGGTGAGTATTTTGGCGCCGATGTTTCTGAAAATTTAATTGATATTGCCAAACAAAATTATCCAAAGGAAAATTTTCAAACAACCGAGCCATTAAAACTGCCTTTTGCTGATAACTATTTTGACGCTATTTATTCTATCGCGGTTTTGCACCATATCCCCTCAAAAAGTTTTCGTTTAGATTTTTTACGAGAAGTTAGGCGGGTATTGAAAGCAGGCGGGATATTTGTTTTAACAGTTTGGAAGCCGAAAGACAAGCAAGAAAGGTTTTTGAAAGTAAAGTTTCTGCTGAAAAAAATTTTTGGTTTGGCAAGCGGTTTGGATTTTGGCGATGTTATTGAAAAGTGGTTTGGCAACAATAAGGGCGAACGATATTTTCACTGTTTTTCTGAAAAGGAGCTGGTAGATTTAGTAAAAGAAGCTGGCCTCGCAGTTATTAAAAGCGGCATCATCAGCAACGAAAAAGGCAACAGAAATAACATCTACCTTGTTTGCTCCCATAGCTCAATCGGATAGAGCGCAGCCCTCCGGAGGCTGAAATGAAGGTTCGAGTCCTTCTGGGAGCACAAAAATTGCAGAGCAATTTTTGTGTGCCCAGAGTAAGCCAACTGCTTGGCTTGCGTAAGGATGAGAACGGCGGAGCGATGCCGAACCAGCAGGCGAGGCCGCGAGCCGGTGGCCAGCCCGAGCCCGCTGGCGAGCGGGCGAGAGGGTTAAAGCCAATTGATTGGCTTTAACGGGCATTTTAGCGAACCCTCCGCGGTGAGCGTTAAAAAATGCCCCGGGGAGGCCGAGTCCTTCTGGGAGCACAAAACAAAACCCCCTTAAGGGGGTTTTGTAATTAAGAATATAAATTGCTGTGAGTGTCCACGGCCACAAAAATATATTCGTTTTCTGAAAGCATTTTGAAAACTGCCCTTAAATCTCCAGTAATGCTAATGCTGCGGTAGTCGGTATACTTGCCTTTGAGCGGATGGTTATTGAGCAAAGGATTAAAAGGATTTTCTAAAAACAATTGTATTTTGTCTTTAACTTTTTGTTTTTCGCTGGCTTTCAATTTTTTATACTGCTTTTCAAAACTTTTGTGCAGCTGGATTGTCATAAAGAAGAAAGGTGGTTGTCTATCTCTCTTTTTGAAACAAGGGGTTTGGAGAGATTTTTGTTTCTTTGAATGTCGTATTCCACGCCAGCCAGCAAATTTTCCAGTTCACTGGACATCTGGGGCGCTACGCTGAAATAGGCCGCCTTGTTCCTGACAAACTGTCTTAAATAACTATTGATTATGGCGCTTAAAGACAAGCCCAGATCGCTTGCTATCTTTTGAGCGTCGGCCTTTAAATCTTGTTTGGTTTTAATGTTAATAATGGTTGTATTGTTCATATAACAGAAGTATATACAAAGGATAGATGACTGTCAAGAGAAGCCACGGCTTGTTTTTTTATTTGAGAGTGTTAGTTTGAAGCTGTCGCGAGAAACTTCATTTTCGCGATACCAACCGCGGGTAGGCGGTATTGCTTTTTTAAAACTGAAAAGAGGGGTGAAAATGAAAGAAGATGATTTGTATATAGACCTGTTTGGTTTGAGAATCTTTAGGATTGGCAACGCGGCTGGAACGGTTCGAAAAATAGAAGAACTTGAAGAATTGGCTGTCTGCGAGTTCGTGGGCCCAATTCTGGTTGGCTCTTACACTAAAGAGGCGCGCCCGGGCAATCCTGGGCAAGTTTATTGGGCAGGTCCAGATTATTCAATAAACGTTAATGGCTTGCCTAATGGCGGGGCCGAGTGGTGCAAGAAATTTTTGCCAGAGATGATAAAAGTTGCCAGAGAGCCACTTTATCATCCAGTCATTGTTAGCGTGGCTGGCTTTAACCCGCAAGAATATGCCGAGTTGGCTGTTTTGGCTTTGGAATCTAGCGCGTTTGGGGTTGAGCTCAACTTGAGTTGTCCAAATATTTATTCAGCGGATGGACAACAGAAGCAAATCCCCTGCTTTCATCCTGACTTAACTGATAAAATTTTGACTACCGTGGAAAAAGCGGTAGGGTCTGAAGCCATTGTTTGGGTCAAGATATCTCCTTGCTGTGATTTGCAGCAGGAAGAGCTGTTGACTAAGGCGCTGGCTGATAAGGATTTAACGAAAGAAATAGTTATCACGTCAGGTCTCGTTTATTCTCTTAAGGAAATGGCGCAGGTTTTACTAACTTACAAAATAGTAAAAGCTGTGGTTTGTGTTAACACTTGGCCCAACGTTCTTGCTGTTGACAGAGGAGGCAATCCGCGGCTTACTTTTGGCCAAGGCGTTGGAGGACTGGGCGGCCCTATTTTGAAAGTCATTGGCTTGAATCAAGTAGCTCGGTTGAGAGACCTACTGTCCGAGAGGATCAAAGTTGTTGGTTGCGGCGGGATTGGCACGGGTCAAGATATTCTTGACTACTGGGACGCCGGCGCCGCGTTGGTGCAGGTTGGAACTGGTTTCTTGGAAAAGGGGGTGAAGATTTTTGACGATATAATGTGGCAATTGGCGGATATGATAGAATAGTTTTTAGAAAACATTGTTTTAAATAGGAGGTAGAGAGATGACCGGAGTAGGAATTTCGCATTGGTTGGCACCATTTGAGCGTGATTCGGCTATCAAGGGTTTATTGCAGCATGGTCTTATTAAGTTTGATAACAAAAGAGACTTGCCATTAAAGAGTGGCGGGAAAACGGATATCTACATCAATTTACGCGATGCGCGTAATAATCCGAAAGCGATTGATTTTCTTGCAAAAGCATATGCTAATCCCTTGCTAAGGTTAGATCCTGATTGCTTTGCGGAGGTTCCAGATTCGGTGAGTTGTTTTGCCGGTCCACTTGCGATTCGGACAGATAAGTCATATATCACTGTCCGAGAGCAGGCAAAAGAAGGGAGAGTCGCCAAACCAACCGTGATAGGCGCGGTAAGCAGGGGGAAAAAAGTATGCATTGTTGATGACGTCATCACTGATGGGGCGTCAAAAATTCCAGTCTATCGGGAGTGCCAGGAATTGGGTGTTAATATCCTCCCGTTGGTTGTCTTGGTAGACCGCCAACAAGGATGGAAAAAGAAATTTGAGGAGCAAGGAATATTTATGGATGTTTGGGCGGGCATGACTCTCCATGATGTTCGCAGGTATCTAATAGAAAACGGCATAATGCAACGTTGTGACGAAACCATAGAGCACAAGAATCCTCTTATTGTGGCTCTAGATGGTAAAAGTTGGGAAGAAATTCTGCCAATAGTTGACCAGCTTAGGACAACCGGCTGTATTCTCAAGGTAAATGACTTGTTGGTGTATGAGGGCGCTAAAAATCTCATTCCTAACCTTCAAGTTTATGGCAGGGTTATGGCTGATATAAAAGGCCATGACATTCCCAATACCCTTGGAAACATCAGTAACCGGTTTTTAGAAAATCCGCCTTGGGCGGTGACAGTGCACGGCAGTGGCGGGGAGGCAATGATCAGCAAGGTCGTAGAGATTTTTAAGAAAACTCCTACCGAAGTGCTTGTTGTCACGGTTTTAACCTCCATCGATCCTGACACGTGCGAGGAGATTTACCACCGTATGCCTCTTGATCAAGTTAGGGTATTAGCCGCTATAGCGAAAAGAGCTGGCGCCCATGGATTGGTATGCTCCCCTCAAGAAGTTAAAGAGTTGAAAGAAGCTTACCCTGACATGACCTTTGTGTGCCCTGGTATTCGTTCAGTCGGGGCTGACGCTAATGACCAAGAAAGAATTGGCACGCCAGAAATGACACTGGCCAACGGCGCTAATTTTTTGGTGATGGGCAGGCAGATTCTTGGTGCGAGAGACCCTGTGGCAGAAGTAATGAGATTGCTTACAGAGGAAATCAATGTACTATAAAAAACAAAAGTGATGAAAATCACAAGGTTGCGGGAAGGCTATGGTAAAAACCATTATGCCGACCCGCTTTTTTTGTTTGGGAAAAGTTTGGGGTTGTGGATAATTATAGTTGACAAAAGATACCTTTTGTATATAATGAAAATACAGGCGGCTTATGAAATATTTTGACTGGGATAGAAATAAAAACGAGCTTTTGAAACAAGAAAGAGATGTTTGTTTTGAGGAAGTATTGATGGCCATAGAAGAAGGTAATATTTTGGATATTGTTGAAAATCCCAATGTTGCTAAACATCCGCGGCAACAGATATTTATTGTAAGAATTAACAATTACGCGTATTTGGTGCCATTCGCGGAAGACAGGCAAAAAGTTTTTTTAAAAACCATCATTCCTTCTCGTAAGGCGACTAAAAAATATCTTATTAAAAATAATAACTAAAAATATGAAATATTTTGAATTAGATCAAAATGAAAAAAAGGTATTAAAAGATTTTGAGCAGGATAAACTCAAAAAAGTTCCTAACGCGAAAAAGAAGGCCTTGCTTTATAAAGAGTGCGCCAGGCAGACATTGAACAAAACAAAAAATATCAATATTCGGCTTTCTTATAAGGACCTGCAAGAAATTAAAGCCAAGGCCATTAAAAAGGGTATGCCCTACCAGACCTTAATCAGCTCTCTGCTTCACCAGTATTCGGGGGGCATTATCAGAGATGGCGAATAATTTATTTTTGAAAACAAAAAGAGCGGTGTGCGTCAAACCGCTCTTTTTGTTTAGACGAGGTTTATGCTATAATTTAAGAAATTAACCATTATTTTTTAAATTTATGGCTGTTAAAAAGACAAAAAAAATCAAAAAAGCAGATCCTGTTTCATTGGCCGACCATAAATATAAAATTTGCGTTTCCGGGGCCGCGGAGATGAGTTGTTGCTCGCCTAATATCAAGGAGTTGGGCGAGGAGATTGGCTGCGAAATTGTTAAACAGGGTTGTATCTTGCTCACTGGCGCTACCACGGGCGTGCCTTATTACGCGGCTAAAGGGGCTAAGTTGGCGGGCGGAGTGAGTATTGGGTTCTCGCCCGCGGGCAGCCGACAGGAGCATATCAATACCTATAAATTGCCGGTTGATTATTTTGATTTAATCGTTTACACGGGTTTTGATTATGTTGGCCGCAATCTAATTTTAACTAAAGCAGCGGACGGAGTGATTATTATGTGCGGTCGAACCGGCACCTTGAATGAATTTACCATTGCTTTTGAAACCCACACGCCCGTTGGCGTTATGCAGGGCTCGGGAGGCACGGCCGATTTGATTGAGCCGGTGTTGTCTAAGGGCTATCGGCCTAAAACCAAGATTGTCTATGACACTAACCCTAAAAAGTTGGTGGAAAAGCTGATAAAAGTTATTGTTGCTGAGCAACATAAGACTTTTGGGAAAAGGTCGATTATTTAAAATAATTTTTATAGTATGGCCATTAAGAAAAAGTTAGCTAAAAAACCCGTTGCCAAGAAGCCAGCCAAGAAATCTGTAGTTAAGAAAAAAGCAAAAAAGCCGGCTAAAAAAGAGATATTGGCGGGCAGTATCGTGCATTATTTTGACCACATCACGGTAGCGGTAATAAAATTAACAGCGCCCTTGGCTGTGGGAGACGAGATTCGCGTTAGCGGCGGGGTTGATACTGATTTTAAACAGAAAGTGCAGTCAATGCAGATTGAGCACCAAGCCATTAAAAAGGCCAAAAAGGGCCAAGAGGTTGGCATAAAAACAAAAGAAAAAGTCAGGGACGGGTATAAGGTATACAAAGTTTAGCGAGATGAAAATTCCTAGAACAATTTTGGCTGGCGCCTCTTTGGTAGGTATGATAATTGGCGCTGGCGTTTTTGCTATTCCCTATGTTTTTTCGCAAAGCGGAGTTATCCCCTGTTTGCTTTATTTTTTAATTTTAACGCCCATAATCATAGTTCTGCACCTATTTTTTGGCGAGATAACCCTGCGTACCAAAGAAGAACAGCGTTTGGTTGGCTATACCGGGCGCTACTTGGGGCCCGGCGCTAAGCATTTGGTTGCTTTTTCAGTGATTACGGGCATAGCGGGCTCTTTGTTGGTTTACATAATTTTAGCGGGCGATTTTTTGAGCATTATTTTCCCTCATTTTTTGTCGGCTTCCCAGTTATCAATTTTAATCTGGGGGGTGTTGGCTTTTTTAGTTTTTTTGGGCACCCGCTCCATTGCCTTGGTTGAATTCATAATGGCCGGGATTTTCTTTTTAGTTATTTCAGTTATCTTTTTGTTTTGTTTGCCGCGGATTAATCCGGCCAATTTTGTTTTGTTCAACGCTCAAAAGATTTTTTTGCCTTTTGGCGTTTTAATGTTTAGCTTAATCGGTTGGTCTTCAGTAGGCGAGGTTGAGGACATCTTAACAGAAAAAAAGAAGCTCAAACCGATTATTATCGCGGTTATTTCCTTCTGCGCTGTTTTTTATTTTGTTTTTGGGTTAATTATCAGCGGTGTTACCGGGCAGGCCACCAGCCCCGAGGCCATGAAGGGCTTGGTGCCGATTCTAGGTTACAAAGTAATGGTTTTGGGCGCTTTGTTCGGGCTATTGGCGGTTGCCACTTCTTTCTTGACCTTGGCCAATTACCTGAAAAACACTTTTCGCTTTGACTATAAACTGCCCCATTGGCTGGCATTTACCTTGGCTTGCGGGGGGCCTTTGTTAGTTTTTTTATTGGGTTTTCGCGATTTTATCGCGGTTATTTCAATTTTGGGCGCGGCGGTTGGTTTGATTGAGGGCATTGCCTTGGTTTTAATCTATAAAAAAGCTAGAAAACTTGGCGATAGGGCGCCGGAATATTCTTTAAAAACTCCGAAATTTTTGATTTATTTGATAATTTTCATTTTAGTGATAGGCACTTTAACCCAGCTTATTTACCATTGAAATAAATAATTTTTTATGACTTATGTATGTTATTAATTCTCGAGGCGAGCAAGAACCGTTTTCCTTGCAAAAGGTAGAGCAATCAGCTAGAAGAGTTGGCGCTAACTTAAAATTGGCTAAAGGAATCGCCCAGCAAATTAAACGTAAAATTTATAACGGCATACCTACTTTTAAGATATTCCAAGAAGTAAGAGAGTTGCTCAACCAAGCCCAGCCGGTTTTCGGTTTAAAATTTAATCTTAAACAAGCGATGAGGGACTTAGGGCCCGATGGTTTTGGTTTTGAAAAATACGCGGGCGCTATTTTCAGGGAAGCGGGTTACGCGGTGAAATTGAACCAGTTTGTTTCAGGAAAATGTTTGAGAAATTATGAGATTGATTTTATAGCTGAAAAGGGCGGCATTTTGAAAATTGGCGAGTGCAAATATCACAGCCAGCGAAGCGGTTTAGCGGTTGACCAAGAGGTGGCTCTGGCTAATTACGCGCGGTTTGCCGATATTTTGCAGGGAAAATTTGCCTTAGCCAAAATCAATCAAGGTAAAGAAATATCCAGCATTTTAGTCACTAACACTAAATTTTCTACCAGAGCCATTCAGTATTCAGAATGCTCGGGGGTTGGCCTGTGGGGCTGGAAATACCCGCTTAACAAGGGCTTGGAGGTTTTTATTGACCAAAACAAGCTTTATCCCGTAACTATGTTGCCTTCGTTTCAAAAGCAATGGGCTGATATTTTTAATCAACGCGATATTATTTTAGCGATTGATGTTTTACGGTTTAACCTTGAAAAATTAAGCCGCGAGTCAGGTTTAGGTTTGAGAGCCTTGCAAAAAATGGCCGCTGAAGCGGAAATACTTCTTAAAAGTTATCGTTAAAATATGGTAAATCAGAGCTACCTCGGGCTGTCAACATTTGAAGCCGAGGCGAGATTAGAAAAATATGGCTTAAACGATGTTAAGGAGCAAAAGATTGGACTTGTCAAAAGGTTTTTGAAACCTCTTTATTCTCCCATATCGCTTATGCTTTTGGGAGCGGCTTTTTTATCCCGTCTAAGCGGCAAAACTTTTGATTTTTATTTTATTCTTGCTTTGTATTTTGTTAATTATTCAATCCAAAAATGGCAAGAATTTAAAGCGGACAGAGCTATCCAAGAGCTTCGCGGCAAGTTATCATTTGATGTTTGGGTTTTGCGCGATGGCCAATGGGGCTTTGTTAACGCTAAATATTTGGCGTCGGGTGATCACATTCGGCTAGGTTTGGGAGGCATTATTCCGGCCGATGGTACGGTTATATCCGCCAAAAATCTTTCGGTGAATGAAGCCGTGCTCACCGGCGAATCAATGCCCAAAGATAAAAAAATCGGAGATAAAATTTATTCCGGGTCATTCATTGCCACGGGCAATCTTGAAGCCGAAGTTACCGCCACGGGAAAAAATACCAATTTTGGCAAGACCATTTTTTCCATAGAGCCCCCAGTTCATAAGAGTATCTTAGAAAAAGATATTTTGAGCACCACGCAGTTTTTGACGATTGTCAGCATCACGGCAGTTTTAATTTTAACTGCTGTTTTTATATCCAAGGGTTTTGCTATAGAAGACCTTTTAACGCTTGATTTGAGTTTAATAATTGCCGGTATTCCCATCGCTTTGCCCGCTGTCATGGCAATTATTTTAAGTATTGGAGCTGGGGGGCTGGCTAAAAAGTCAGTGGTGGTGAGGCGGCTTTCCGCCCTGCAGGATTTGGCTAATGTTAACTTGCTCCTCACTGATAAAACAGGCACGCTCACCAAAAATGAAATAAGCGTTTCCCATGTTATTTCATACCAAAAGGGCTTGAGCACTGATGATGTTATTGAGCTAGCCCGTTATGCCGTGTCAGCCGATACCCCGGATGCCATTGATTTGGCCATTATTAAGAAGTTTGAAGAAACCGCTCGGCAATTAGCCCAGGCGGAAATAATAAACTTTGCGCCATACGATTCAGATAGAAAAAGGTCAACTGTCTTCGTTCAAAGAGGCCAAGAAAAAATATTGATAAGTATGGGAGCTCCGCAGGTAATCAAGGCCTTTGACGATTTTGCTTCAAAAGAGATGGCTTCGCGGTTTGAAAAAGACATCACCGAGGCGGCTAACCAAGGATTTCGGGCGTTGGCTATTGCTGTCAAAAAAGACGGGCCCAAAGAAGAACGAATGGAAATAGCCGGCCTGCTTTTTTTGGCTGACCCGCTTGACGAGGTCTCAAAAGAAACCATGCGCTTTATGCGGGGGAACGGCATCGGCGTGAAAATGCTCACCGGCGATAATAAAGTGATAGCGAAAAGAATCGCTAAGGAGCTGGAATTTTCCGGCAAGGTTTTAACCGCCCAAGAAACAAGGAAATTTTATGGAAATGAGCAGACATTCCAAAATGAATTTAGCGATATTGCTGCTTTCGCGGAAGTTTCACCTAAAGATAAATATGAAATCGTTAAATTGCTTAAAGCGCGGTACATAATAGCCGCGACCGGCGACGGAATTAATGATTTACCCGCCCTTAAAATCGCCAATGTGGGTATTGCGGTTTCTGGCGCGGTGAGCGCTCTAAAAAGTATGGCGGACATTGTACTCCTTGGTCAGGGTCTTTCTGTGATACAGGACGCGATTTTGGAATCGCGCAAAATTTTCGCGCGGCTTTATAATTATTCGGTTTATAGGATTTCTGAAAGCTTCCGGTTGATTATCACTATTTTAATTCTCGGATTATTGTATGGTTTTTATCCGCTCCAGCCGCTTCAGCTTATCCTTTTGGCCTTTCTTAACGATATTCCGATTATTTCATTGGCGGTTGACCGGGTAAAAATTTTGGCGAAACCGTCGGAAATAAAAAGCAGGCAAAGATTTGGCTTGAGTTTATTATTTGGTTCTGTGGGGATAATTAACAGCATTTTATTGTTTATTCTAATGACAAAAGTTTTGCGTTTGCCATTGCCGGTTATTCAAACAATGTTTTTCCTTAAACTTACCGTATCCGGCCATATGCTGATTTTTGTGGCGCACACCAAGGAAAAATGGTTTAAGTTTTTGCCAAGCAAGCAAGTTATTATAGCAACACTAGCTACCCAAGCCGTTGCCACCACACTGGCTGTAACCGGCTTTTTGATGCCAGCGGGCATTTCTGTTTTGGCGGCCGCTTTTGTCTGGGTCTGGGCATTCTTTTGGATGCAAATCAGCGAATTGATGAAGGGCTTGCAGATGAAGTTTATAAAAGTAAAATAAAGGGCTTTGCAATGGGCCGGGTTATTATCGCGCGCGGATAGCTTGTTTTTAGCCGAAAATGTGTTAAATTTGGATATTAACTTAGCGCGTGGCTGCGTTGACAACAGCTCCTTATGGAGGTGATATAAATGAGGGACTATATTGAGTGTCGCGTGATTTGGCTTTTGCTTGGTGGATATACGGGAATGTGTTGGGCATTTCTCCACCAAGGGTTTTATCAGCATATTTTTTTCCTGTGGTTTGTTCTTTTATATGTAGGGGGCTCTTTTTTTATCGGGACAATAGTAGGGCTCATCTTTAGGTATTTAGATAGGAGGGATGCTATCAAATGAGCGTTGGATTTTTTGCGGAGCCATGAAAAAACATGTGGCTTCGCTTTTATTTTATTTAGTGGGCTTTTATTAGGTCTGTTTTTTTATTATAATAACCCATTATGGCTGTGAGCGCTGAAAAAGACAATTTAATAATGGCGCGGCTTTTTCGCGGGGAGAATGTTTTTGAGCAGTTGAAAGAGGTTTGCGGGAAGCATAACAAACGACTGGAATTAGGAAAATTTAAATTCTAATTAAATATGAGCGAGAGAATTGCTGTGATAAAAATTGCGATTTTTAGAAAGAAAGAAATTCGTAGAACTATTTATAAAAACGAATGGTGGTTTTCGATTATAGATATTATTGAAGCGCTGACTGGTACAGAAAGACCAAGAAAATATTGGGGCGACATTAAGAAGAAGTTAATAAAAGAGGGTTATTCTGAAGTGTCCGAAAATATCGGACAGTTGAAAATGATCGCTCCAGACGGAAAAAAACGAGAAACCGATTGTGCCAGTACCGAAACTATTTTCCGCATAATTCAATCCATTCCATCTCCTAAAGCGGAACCATTCAAACGGTGGTTGGCAAGGGTGGGCTATGAGCGAGTGCAAGAAATTGAAGACCCGGAGCTGGCAACTAAGAGAACCAAAATGCTCTATAAGCTTAAGGGATATTCTGAAAATTGGATAGAAAAACGAATGCGTGGCATCGCGATTCGTGAAGAATTAACCGATGAATGGCAAAAACGGGGTGTCAAAGAACAAAAAGAATATGAAATTTTGACTGCGGAAATTTCCAAAGCCACCTTTGGCGTAACACCAAGCGAATACAAAAAACTGAAAGGCCTGAAGCGGCAAAATTTGCGCGACCATATGGACGACTTGGAATTGATTTTTAATATGCTTGGCGAGAGAGTAACAACTGAAATTTCTCAACAAGAAAAGCCGGACACATTTGTAAAAAATAAAAGGGTGGCAGAGAGAGGCGGAAATGTCGCTGGAAATGCCAGAAAACAAACAGAAAAAGAATTAGGCAGACCTGTCGTATCAAAAGAAAATTATTTGTTAAAATCAGAAGATAAAAAAATATTGAAATAAGATAGTAGTGTAAATTTATGCAAAGCCAGGAAAAAGACAATTTAATAATGGCGCGGCTTTTTCGCGGAGAGAATGTTTACGAACAGCTGAAAATTATCTGTGGGAAACACAATGTTAAAACCGCGATTTTCACGACGGCGGTTGGCCAATTGGGCTGGGCGGAGCTGGGGTTTTTCAGGGAAAAGGGTGATTATTTTCCTCAGAAATTTGAACGGCCTATGGAAGTTCTGGCTATTTCTGGCGTTGTTTCGGAAAGCGAAAGCGGCCATGATTTTCACTTGCATATTTCGTTGGCGGGAGCCGACAAAACCGTGTTTGGCGGGCATTTTATTGGGGGTGTTGTGAGCGTAACGTTGGAAATAGCGATTTTGAAAACAGCTGTTGAGGTTAAAAGGGTTGTTGAGGAGGAGACGGGGTTGAAAGGATTGTTTTTAGAATAAATTTCTAATTTCTAATTTTTAATCAAATCTTAATTTCCAATTTTAAATTTCTAAACAAATGCAAGAAGTCGTTTTAGAATTAAACATTAAAACATTAAACATTCATTAGAAATTAGAAATTAAAAATTCAATGATTGAAGTTGCCCAAGATATAATAGAAAATTTAAAAAATGGCGGAATTGGCGTTATGCCCACCGATACCATCTACGGTTTGGTTGGCTCGGCTTTGAGTAAAAAAGCGGTTGAAAGAATTTACAAACTAAAAAAAAGAAACCCTAAAAAACCGTTTATTATTTTGATAGAGGGCATTAATGATTTAAAAAAATTCGGGGTTGTGCTTGATAAGCCGGCAGAACAGATTTTAGGCAAGTTTTGGCCCGGGCCAGTGAGTATTATTTTGCGGTGTCCCAAGCTGAAAAATGGTTTGTCCTACTTAAAACCGTTCAACGAAACTTTGGCTTTTCGTTGTCCTAAAGCAAGATGGTTGAATGTCCTACTGAAAAGTACGGGACCGCTTGTCGCCCCCAGCGCTAATCCGGAGGGCGCCCCGTCGGCGGAAACCATTAAACAAGCCGAAAAGTATTTTAGCGATAAAGCGGATTTTTATCTTGACGCTGGGACAATTAAGGGCGCGCCCTCGGCCTTGATAACTTTGCGAAATGGTCAAGTAGAAATTTTAAGACAAGGAAAAACAAAAATTAAGAATTAAAAATTTTATGTCCAAAAAATATCTTATTATTGCAATTGTTGGTTTATTAGTAGTTGGCTCTATCGTTGGTATGCGATTATTTAGCGGCTCCGAGGATACTTGGCTTTGTTCGGACGGCCAGTGGGTAAAACACGGCAAGCCATCCGCGGCTATGCCAACTGAAACTTGTCCGGGTGGCCAGGCGCAGGCCTTTACCACCGTTAAAGGCAACTCCGATGTTATTAGAATAACCGATCCCATGCCCCTGGCCGGTGAAGCCGTTTCCAGCCCCTTGAGTATAAAAGGAGAGGCGCGGGGGACGTGGTATTTTGAAGCGAGTTTTCCGGTTAAGCTTCTAGGCCTGCAAGGAGAAGAAGTCGCCGCGGGAATTGCTCAAGCTAAAAGCGACTGGATGACTGAAAGCTATGTGCCGTTTGAAGTTAAGCTTGCTTTCTTGGCGGCCCAAGATACAGACGCTATTCTGGTTCTTAAAAAAGACAATCCCTCCGGCTTGCCCGAGAACGACGATCAATTAGAAATTCCTGTAAGGTTGGCGGGGTCTGATGTGATGTCTGTGAAGGTATTTTTCAACAATTCTAAATTAGACCCGGAGTTTTCCTGCGATAAGGTTTTTCCGGTTGACCGGGCGATAGCCGCCACTCAAGCGCCAGGGCGGGCTGCCTTGGACCTGCTTTTAAAAGGCAACCTAACTGATGAGGAAAAAGCGGACGGCTTTATAACCAACATCAATTCCGGGGTTCAAATTCAGAAATTAACCATTGAAAATGGCATAGCCAAGGTTGATTTTAGCGAGGAGCTGGAAAAGGCGGTCGGCGGCTCATGCCGGGTGGCCGCCATTAGAGCCCAAATTGCCGAAACCCTGAAGCAGTTTCCTACGGTCAATGAGGTTATAATTTCTATCAACGGCCGAGTTGAAGACATCCTTCAGCCGTAAGACTTTCCGGCCGCTTGAGGTGATCTCATGGTGACACTTCGTGTCATTTTGAATTACCATTTTTCATTTTTAGTTTTTAATTTATTTATGAGACCGCTCAAACACATTATTGCTTCAGCTATTTTAGGGATTGGTTTTTTACTTTTTGTGCGGCCGCCTTGGGCCGCTTTGATCGTTTTTTTAACGGGTGTTTTCATTGATTTGGACCACCTGGTTGATTTTTGGGCGTTCAAACCGCCGCGGCCGTTTAATGTTAAGGATTTTTTGGATTCGGAAAAATATGATAAGCAAGCCAAATGGATTTTTGTGTTTTTTCATAGCTGGGAATTGGTTGTTGGGTTTTGGCTATGGGCTTTTTTGGCGCATTGGCCGCTTTGGCCGACCAGTATAGCCGCTGGGGCCACCCTGCATATGATTTTAGACATTGAGAATTTAAAACATCCCTGTAAAATGCATCCTCTTACTTATTTTTTAATTTTTCGCGCTGCCAATAAATTTAAAAAAGTTAAAGTATGAAAATAATCGCTGACTTTCACATTCATTCTAAATACTCCCGAGCCACCTCTCCCCAAATGGATTTGGAACATTTAGACGAGGCCGCCAAGATTAAGGGGGTTGACGTGATTTCCACTGGCGATTTTACGCATCCAGCTTGGTTTAAGGAATTGCGAGACAAGCTGCGGCCGGCCGAGCCCGGGCTTTTTAAACTAAAATCTGGGATAATAATCAGTCATCCTGAGCCAGCAGGCGAAGGATCTCAAGAAAATAAGACCCTTCGCCTAAGGCCTCAGGGTGACGGAGTCACTCGGTTTGTTCTCACCACCGAGATTAGCTGTATTTATTCAAAAAACGGCCGGGTAAGAAAGGTGCATATTTTAATTTTTGCTCCGAACTTGGCCACCGTGGAAAAAATCAATAAGCAGCTATCGGCAATTGGCAATTTAAAAGCCGACGGACGCCCGATTTTGGGCTTGGATGCCAAGAAGCTGGCCGAAATCGCCTGGCAGGCCAACCCCGATTG
>Ga0265594_1000228_pt1 | contig 46027 bp, 44 predicted proteins | sample saktaG_11_FD_190147 | JGI IMG/M metagenome (GOLD analysis project Ga0265594, IMG submission 190147) | Saline water microbial communities from Sakinaw Lake, British Columbia, Canada - sak_2011_5_24_80m | ecosystem: Environmental > Aquatic > Non-marine Saline and Alkaline > Saline ...
TTAGAATGGCATTATCCAGGCTCAGATCCGCTACCAGCTTTTTCAAACGGGAGTTTTCTTGCTCCAGCTCTTTAAGCCGGCGAGCCTGGTCTACTCTCATACCACCGTACTCTTTCCGCCAACGATAGTAGGTATGAGCACTTACCCCGAGCTTCTTGCTGACTAAAGCTATGGTATCGCCTTGATTTAAGAGGATTTCCGCTTCGCGGAGCTTGTTGATGATCTATTCCGGTGTAAATCCCTTTTTGGCCACTTATCCCCCCTTTTTATGAGATTATAACTGGTACCGTCTAAGGGGGGCACGTCATATCCCATAACCCTGTGAACAGGCTATGTTATTATGGGGCATAAGGAAACTAGATTAAGGTTGGTAGAAAATAGGGGTGCTGGGTCTCTCCTGCTATCCAACATTATAAAGGGCCAGCAAAGTTTACGAGACATTTTACTATCAATGTCTTTATCCGCCAACGTAAACGGGGAAAATCGAGACAATATCACCCTCATGCACCGGCGAATCCAAACGTCTGTGGTTTACATGTCCGTTAATCACCACCACAAACATGTTTGCTGCCTTTCCTTGCTCAAGAGCCTCAATAAGAGCAGCACCGGAAGGTTTGAGATTTTTCAATGCCTTGCGTAGTGCCGTTGGCTTATTTCCAACAGGTACTTTCAGACTCAGCCCCCCAGGCTGCGGATGCCCCAGCATGCTGGCGATTGGCTGATAAATCACCACTGATGCGCTACCCATCGTATTCCGGTTCAAAGTTGGGTGCTAGACCTGGATTTCGAGCCTTTTTAGTGTCTCCGGCGTTGGGTGTCCGCTTTTATCCCACCCCATTTCGGCATAGTGTTTGTCTATCATTCGATCAAGAACATCTTTTATGGCAATGCCTTTATTGGGACCGTCCGGTGCTGCTGTGGCCAGCCGTGGAGAGACTGAGTCATGTTCTCTGGTCCAACCATGATTGATGTTGAAAAGCCGCAGCGTTGTTTCAGTCCGATATCCCAAATTCAGTACGTCATCTGGTGTAAAGCTCAGACCTGTCAGTGCGTTCAACGTATCTGCTAATAGTTTTCGTGGCACAGCACTGACGAGGTAGCAGACGCCCATGCACTCGATAAAGCCATACTTTCCTATGAGTTTTACCTGTGAAGCAACCAATGCTTCTGGGTCTGTGTACTTGGGCACAGGCTCCGTGTAGCCAAGGTCAGGCTCCGGGATCAGCTCCATCGAGGAAAACCCGGCAATGGTGCCCATATTGCCAATTACCTGCCCAAAGAGGAACCCCCACATACCACGGGGGTCATGCACATGTGGAGCTATGCCTTTGTGTGTGTAGATGGCCTTGTTTACCGCTGCAGGGCCAATTTTATTGGCTAGACGGTAAACGCCTTCAGCCAGCAAATCGCCAAACCCCTTGCGGTTAGCAATCATCGGGAGCAGTTTCAGCACCGCATCAACATTGCCCCATTTCAGCTCCAGCCCATCGGTGTCATTCTTTGTCAATAGCCCGTTTTCGTAACAGTCTATTGCTAGCGCAATAGTGAAGCTGCACTCTTTCAAATCCATTCCTAGCCTGTCATTTACATCGTCTATCTTAAGGGTAGCATTGACATCGGTGTTTCCAATAAGAGCGCCAAAGCCTGCCAGTCCTTCATATTCAGGCTCATCTACCACCGTTCCCTTGAAAGGACCTTCTGGTATTTCAATCTCGTTGCAGTGATGAAGGGGGCAGGCATGGCATGGCTTGCGCCTAACATGCTTGGTGTCCGCTCTTAGTTGGTCACCGTTGAATTTGGCATGTTGTTCAAAGATGCAGGTGGTCATATTCTTGGTAGGCAGCCAGCCAGTGGTTTCAGCAGCTGAGTAGAACCCCGCCGTACCCACGGCATTGACTGTCATGCCCATGGGAGTAGCCTGCATCTCTTTATTCCACTCCCTTGCCAGTTCTTTGAACTTCTTTTCATCCTTTACAGGCACAGAACTTTTACCATTTACCACTACAGCTTTCAGATTCTTGGAGCCCATGACGGCACCACAACCATTTGTAGCTATAACATGACCCGAATCAATCACAATACAGGCAAAGCGAACCTTATTTTCTCCGGCAGGCCCGATGGCAGCCACACTAGCGCTTGGTAACCCTAGCTCCTCTTTTAACTTAACGTGGGTATCATATGTGTCCATCCCCGCATATTTGGATGCGTCACGTATTTCAACTTTTCCGTCATTTATAAGCAGGTATGCCAGCTTGGGTGAGACTCCCTGGATAATAATGCCGTCATATCCAGCAAACTTGAGCCGTGCCCCAAACCAGCCATTGGCGGATCCCGCTGCTGCCAGCCCTGTAAGTGTTCCCCTGGTTACCACTGCACAGGTTCCACTGCCAGGAACCATAGTGCCTGATAGGGGTCCTGCAGCGAAGATGAGACGGTTCTCTAGGTCGAAAGGTTTTACACCTTCCGGTACTTCATCTAGCAGAATCCGGGCACCTAAGCCTACTCCACCCAGGTATGTTCGCAGTTTCTCTTGGTCTATTTTAACATCCTCAGTTTTACTGTTCGAGAGATTTACCCTTAGAAATTTGCCCGCATAACCGCCCTGCAAACTCCCTTTTCCAACTGTCACCTTTCACCTCCTTGGTTGTAATTTGCCGCTTGAAGCGGTGACTAAATCAATTCACGCGCAAATTAGGGGCTAACTTGAAACGCTGTCCCTAGCGCCTGTTTAAACGTTCCACGAGAGAGACTTGTGTGTCTCAATAGTCTAGCCCCCCTGACCTCGGATGTCAACGCTACGAATTGCGTCATAATTATTGTTACCGAAAGTGGTATCGTTGCCTCAAAAAAAGTGTTACCCAAAGATAGGAGGCAAGATGACACGAGGCGGCGAGAGGGAGTATACAGCAGCGGTGCGAGGTCGGTATCTGAAAGGAAGCAGGAAGGAGAAGGGGAAGATATTGGATGAATTCACCCAGGTGGTAGGACTGAGGTAGGATGGATTTAAAGGACACCAAAGTCGGGTAAAATAGAAAGACGGAGGTGTCAGAATGAAAGGGATTCCACAGGGAAGGTACACGAAGGAGTTTCGAGGGGAAGCGGTGAAACTGGTAACAGAAGAGAAGCTGTCCTTACCGGTGGCAGCCCGCCGGTTGTCCTTACCACCATCGACGCTGGGGAATTGGGTCAAGGCATACAAGGCCGGCAGGCTTGGAGAGATAGGTAAGACGTACAGGCCTCTGACGGAAATAGAGATGGAGTTAGCCCGTACGAAGAAGGAACTGGTAGAAACGAAGATGGAGCGGGATATCTTAAAAAAAGCAGCCGCATACTTTGCGAAGGAGTCGCTGCCCGGTACGCGTCGATGAAAGAACTGCGGCTTCACTATCCTTTACCGCTGGTGAGGCGAGTTCTGAGCGTATCAGCCAGCGGGTACTATGCCTGGATGAGCAGGCCGTTATCAAAGTGGGCGCGGGAAGAAACGAGGCTGGAGGTCGAGATCAGAGCGGCCCATAAGCGTACCAGACAGGTTTACGGCGCCGAGAAGTTGCAGCATGATTTGGCGGAGCACAGTATCCGGGTAGGCATTTGCCGGATCAAGCGAATTCGGAGAAAGCTCGGCATACGCTGCAAGCAGAAGCGGAAATTCAAGGCTACCACCAATTTCAAGCATACCCTTCCTGTTGCTGAGAATATCCTGGCTCAGCAGTTCAAGGTCGCCGCCCCGAACAAAGTATGGGTTAGTGATATCACATATGTGCCCACCGACGAAGGCTGGCTATATGTTGCCGGCCACAAGGACATCTTTACCGGCACTATCGTGGGCTACGCGATGGGAGAGCGGCTAACCAGGAACCTGGTCAACCAGTCTCTCATGCAAGCAGTAACCACCAGGAGGCCGGAGAAAGGGCTACTGCACCACTCCGACCGGGGCAGCCAGTACTGCTCCCACGAGTACAGAAACCTCATGGAACACTTCGGGATGAAAGTGTCGATGAGTGGGAAGGGAAACTGCTACGATAACGCCCCGATGGAAAGTTTCTGGGGAACGCTCAAGCAGGAGCTTGTCCATCACCGCCGGTACCGGACCAGACAAGAGGCTATAGGGGACATTACCGAGTATATCGAGATCTTCTATAACCGACAGCGCCGGCAGGCAAGACTCGGCTTCCTGTCACCGGTGGTCTATGAGCGAAGATACTATGCAGGACTCTTGGCAGCATGAAAGGTTTGGTGTCCACTATTGCCATCCGACCCCACTTGACACCCTGATTCTCTTCAAAACTCCCCGGCAGGGACGGTCTTCTAGCTTTGGTAGGCCGTACAGGTCTCGAACCTGTGACACCCTGATTAAAAGATACAGGCGTATTATAACGCAGAGTGAAGAACCGTAACTTTTAATCCCTTTAAGTATTCAGATTAGCTTCGTTTTGTACCTTCTAGTACCTTTTTGTCCTTTTTCGTGCTCAGAAGTTCGTTAGCAAAAATGTTAGCAAAATGGAATCCGAAATACCATATAATACTATGCTACCAAATGTATGTATTGTTAGCTTTTGTTATCTTGACAAGGCGAGTATTAAAGAGTATGGTCAGCATTGCATTAGTTTTCTTTAACACTTTAACAATTTAATACCATGAAATTCCGATAAGTCCTGAGTACCAGTAAAAATAGGGAAGGTTTGAAGCATTACCTTAACTTGGTCACTAGGATAACGTGGAGCAAATAGTGAAACCGACCCTTGGAGGTCGGTTTTTTATTTTCTGTATAACGCCCTGAGCTGAGGGCTGGGCTTAATTATAATAAAGAAAAATGGTAAGGAGATGAAAAGACATGAAAAAGATAGGACTAATAAGCATGGCACTGGTTCTGGCTATGGGCATGCTGGGCGTGGGACCAGCATGGACTGATACCGTGCTCGCTGGGGAGACGGTGATGACGGGCACAGACTTCGTCGGCATCCGCAACGTAAGCACGGACGACCCCATCGGCAGCTTGGACCCGGTTTGGAATGGGACCGAGATTGTTACCTCCGATGAGAACGTGGCGAGTTGCATCTCAACGAATAATGGAGAGACGAAGTGCTTGAACAGCGAAACTGAGTTCTACGACAGCGTAACGGAGACCATCAGCAACGCCTATCCCGGCTACGCCCCCACGATGACCATTGAGGTTGCCAACTGCGGCTCCCTCCCGGTCACCGTCACCGGCTTTGATAAGGCTTTCACTGCTGGCAATCCGGACTTGATGGAACATTTCGTAGAGCTGCACTGGTGGACGATTCATAAGAACGGCGATTATGTATGGGGACACGCCGGTGAAGATTGGCTGTATTGTTTTCTCATTGGTTACGATGACATATTCCCACCATACCAACTCGACCCCGGCGATGTAGTCACTCTCACAATGAACTTGCTCATCTTGCAGGAAAGTCCATGGGTGCCGGGGTGGGAGTTTCCCCAGGGAGAAACAGTTACGTTACAAGATACGTTCACCTTTACGGCCTACGACGGCAACGGCAACATCATTGACACCGACACCACTATGGTCACCATCGACTTAGTCAACTTAGTCAAAAACCCGCCTGGTTGGAATAAGGGGAAGAAATCAGGATGGGATGGTTCTGTGCCACCTGGACTTGAGAAAAAAGACAAGACTCCTGATGGATTTGACAAAGGTAATAAGGCCGGTTGGGAGTAGTTTTTAGCAGGTTTGAACTTTTACAGGATTAATTATTTATTGTGTTAAAGGGGGGAGTAAATGAAATCTACCCCCCTTCCTATTAAAAGATACAAAAGATACGTACCTGAGCGTGAAAGTAAGTAAATAAAAATACCAGGTAATACTCGATTTAGCTTCAAGGGGTACCGCTTGGTACCCCTTTGTCATTCAATATGGTGAAAAGTTCGTTAGCAAAAATGTTAGCAAATTCTGAGGATTTAGCTAGTAGGCCGTACAGGTCTCGAACCTGTGACACCCTGATTAAAAGTCAGGGTATTACTGTGACCTTATCCTAAACGTCTTTTGTAGCTAACTGTGGACAAAACCACCCTGATTTTTCAACCTAATCAGGGTATCACCTTTCCTCCCACTTGCCGGCTGATTACTTGTCTGTATTATAACATACTTGTCTGACGGACAAGTAAGAGAAGGAATGATTAATGTTAGGTCAGAGTGCTATAAATTTAAAAAAACAGTTATCTTTTTGCTAAAATAGAGCGACCAGCAGAGTTAAAAAGATCCTCGATATCCCACAATCTGATTCTATTACTTTGATGAGTAAGAGCCAGGGCTATTTTCATTATAGTTGCGGCACTTGGGTTGTTCCTTTCTCCATTCTTTAGACGGCTAAGGTAAGCCTCGTCTAAACCCGTATATTGGCTTATCTGATAACAAGTCACCCCGTTTTTCTTAAGCAGAATTGAAAAAACCTTTGAGAAATCGTTTATATAAAGCCCCGTTCTCATCTCTGGCCCGCTTTACTTTTATTAACTTCCTTCATGGCATCTAGATGCCTAATCAGCAGTATGAATAAAAAAAGCGAGAAGGCACTTGCCTCCTCGCCTTTCGATCTATCTCGGCGAGATATTGCATCAGTTAAAAGATATTACTATTAAATTGTGCGAAAATCATAGCATTTTTGAATACCGTTGTCAACTACAGATTGGTGCACGAAGCATAGCAAGGCAATACGGCTGGGCTAAGAGCTAACAAGCAACATTTTAGCTGTCTGTTTACTCAACAATAAGGTGCTTTGTTGCATAAGCCTGCAGCCGTACTACCGATGGTGTTCCTATTGAACCAAGGATTTGATTCCCCTTTGATACATAAGCTTTGACTATTTTGTTCCCCAGTTTCCTTTTGGTCATTTGATAGATTCCCCTCTTGATTTAATATAAATAGAAAATAATCCTCATGATGGTTTATTCTTGACGGCCGGTGAAATAGAAAGATAATAGAAACTTGGGGGAGCTGATATAGATTAGCCTCAATACTTAGCCTCAATACTTAGCTATAACACGTTAGCCTCAATATCATTAATAAATTATATGGTATATAGCAGAAATAATTAAAAATATTAAAATTAGAGATCAATCTGACCATGAGCTGACCATGAGCGGTTTAGGATAGAGAAGACGCAATGCTTTCGCAGCCTAGTCTTTCTTATACGTTCCGATGGGTTGCTACCCTGTGGGCAGGTAGTAACAGAACGAGTATAAAGAGTTGAGACTAGTTAGCCTCGACTTTTGGGACTGGCTGATGGTATAATACTTAGTTAGAAGATTAACAATAGAATACAGGCTATCGAGAGTTGCGGCGAGGGAACTGGCCTGATGAGCCGCACGGCGACCTTTGAGTCTTTCTTGAAGGTGCCAAAGCCAGCCCCAACGGGGAACGATAGGTCACAGTAAAGACTGTGAAAAAGGAAGGCGGGAGACCTCCGCCGGGAGGTTTTTTCATTTCCTGAAGTTTTCCCTTGTGCCACAGCCTTGATAGCCAAAGCTAGAAAGGAGGTGGCTATTTTGTTTCCAGGAAGCTGATCTCTCAATGCTTGTAGTTTCATGCAAGTAAAGTCTGTCTCTATCGAGAGAGCTAAATCTGAACAAATTGAAAGGAGACTGAAGTGGAAATCAGACTGATAGAGGACTCGGAAGCCGGGGCCAAGGAAGGTGACTAGAGATGGCATATAAAACAGGATTGTTGGTGAAAGATATTGAAGAGGGACTCTATGCCCGGAGGAAGTTGGACGGGGACCCTGAAATCATTGCCACTGATGACCCGGAAATCCTGAAGGCCATAATGGCCCAGGGCAAGAGAGCAGAGGCCATCTGCAAGCGGGAAGGGCTAGAGTGGCTTATCGAAAAAGCCTACAAAAGGGCTGAGATTCCCTTGGAAAAGGAGGAGCAATGATAAAACTGCGAGGTAAAACAGACCGTCCTATTGTCAAGTGATATTCCGGTGAGGTAATATTCTCAACACACAGATCTGAAGAGCAATTGTTACATTGATTAGGAACGACAAATAGGAGATGCGGATTGATCAAGAAAAAGTATTCAGATACGGAACGTGAATTTGTTTTTCAGTGGGTCGATAGGTGGTTTCAATTGGTTAGCCTGATATATGAACTGATTCGCACTGATAGGTTGCCTCCCTCACCCCCTCCACCAACCGAGCTTGATGAGATTAACTACCAGAGTCTTCGCTTCTGGTTTATAGACCACGAAACACAATTCATACCCCTGTGGAGGGATTTCTATGAAGCACAGGATTGGGCTTTACATCCGGGCGATGACAAGCTTGGGGACCTTCCGGATGCGGAAGAGTGTTTGAAAAATCCGTTCTTCTTCTGCTATAGGCCCGAGAACTTGTACCGGTTGGTTCAGGAGCTTGATATACAGAGTGGGATAGACCTTTGGGAGCCGAGCGAACATCGGGCCTGGACAGCGGCAATGGAGCTACTACGGATGGACAAGGGGGTCGTAGAATTTTTTAAGTGGATAGACGAACGGACATGCGAAACTGTGTAGAAGATTTGCCCATTATTCTTGCAAATGGGTCCCTCAAGTTGCACATACCGATGAGTTGTGCAATGAGTGAGCTGGAACAAGCGTTGGCCGCTCTATACCCATGAAATCGAATATCAGCATAACTCCCGACTTTTGAACCTGTCTCCCAGCTTTTCTCCCGCCTTCAGGAACAGGTCTCTGATATGGTTGTCCATTGTGAGATAGAAGACCTGCCAGCCACTGCTTACGAGTCTAAGTATTTGGTCCATCAGATTCGTCCGGCGAGGCCAGTCAGAATGCTGGAAGGCATCATCTAGAATGAGAAAAGCGGTTTGTCCTTTCATAACGATCGAGGAAAAGCCTATTCTCATGGCGAGGAAAGTTTGCTCTTTAGCACCAGTGCTGACAGTAGCCAAGGGATATTCCTCATCCTCGTCCGTAGTGAGGACAAGGCCCTTATCCTCATCGTGTCTTACGCCTTTGTAGCACCCGGTAATTGCGTGCAGCGGTTTGGTCAACTCCTCACTCCCTAAGCCGGAGGCTATCCTCATATTTTCCTCTTCACGAAATTCCTGGATAACAGTATTGAGTTGCATCTTGGTTAGTATCTCAGCGGTTATATCTCTGTACTTCTCTGCTGTCTCTGCATGCAGATCACGGAGGGCGCTAATCAACTCTTCCCAATCTGTACTATCTAAGCTGGTTTCCTGAGCAATACGAACCCTCAGCTGGTCTAGCTTATGAAACTCCTCATCCAGAGTCCCTGAAATCTCTCGCAATTTTCCTTCCAAGTCCTTATAGCGGTTAGCGTCCCATTCTATGCCCGGGTCTTGGTAGAGAAGGTCTTCTTCGGGTACTGCTAGTGAAGTTAACTCCATATTCAGTGAGTTGATCTTGTCGGTGAGACCGCTTAATTTGCTCCTTAGTTCCTTGATAGTAGAGCGCCACTCTTGTGGTGGTAATTCGTTGCCTGTGAACTTCTTCAAATCTCCCCTAATACTGCTTTCTCGGCTCTTTAGGTCGGGAATAAGCTCTTCCTCTAGGTCTTTTTTCAGACCTGTTGCACGAAAGTAATCTTCTCTAAGCCTCTCCACCTGTGCCTGTAGTAATGCCCTGTCTGTAAGTTCAGAACCGTACCGGTTCTCGAACTCTGTCTTCAACCTCTCCAGTTCCTTATTAGCACTTGCTAAAGCCAGTGCACGCCGCGCCCTCACGAAGTAAAAGATGGAAAACGCCAATGAACCCGCTGCACAGATTGCCAATGGAATTTTGAGGTCCAGAAACCCAGTCACCACTGTCCCGATGAGAAAAATAAATGCAAGGACCATATAAACTGGTTTGGGGCCAGTGACAGTTTGCCCACCGGTAATTTCTTTGTAAACATCAAGTGCTTTCTCTGCCCACCTGTAGCTCTCAGCCGCGCTTTCCAATTTCGCTATAGCATCTGATTTGCTATCAACTTTGCTTTTTCTATCTTCGCAGACGGAGATGTCTGATTCGATCTCGGAGAGCTCCTCCTCGCTAGGCAGGCTCTCTCTTTCTTGATTTAGAGTTTTTTCCTCGGTCTGCAAGCACGCCGCATGGTAGCGCTTAGCTTTCTCTAGTCTTTCGAGTTCAGACCCAATCGCTTCTTGCTTTTGTTGTAGATCGTAAATTACTCCGGAAGTGTAGCCATCCTCAGCTTCCTTGAGAAGGCTATCTAGCCCTTTCAGCTCACCCAAAAGCTGAGCCCTGTCCTTTATTTCTCCCATCTTTGAACCAATAATTTGTCTATCCTGAACTTTTGATTTCCGCAAAGTAGCCGAGATTACTGCTTCTATCCTATCAAGGAGGCCCTCACCTGAGAGATAGCTCTTTAGGATATCGCGGCCAACCCCGTCTTTTTTGTCAGCTAACAGTGTTTCTCCCTCCTTTACGACCAGTAGGCGGGAGAAGTCCTGAGGAAGTCCGCTTTCTTCCTCCCAGTAATCGTCCAGTTTTTTGCCTGTCCTTGTAAACGTCACGGGCTTATCCTCAAGGCCTGAAACGATTATGCTGCCAGCGAACTCCCAACCCCTTAAGTTCCAGTCAATGGTTGATTTTCTCCCAGTCTGGAAAAGGAGATTGATGATGGCTTCCACGACATAGGACTTGCCCGTTTCGTTATGACCATAGATAAGGTTAATATCTCCTGGCTCGAGCCGAAAATCATTTTCTAGAGGGCCGCCTCTGTTAACTCTTATTCTGTCGATTCGGATGGCCATCATCCACCTCAGGTGCCATAAATCACATTGAGCGCCGCAATCTTAACCGATTCCCTCTCTGGTTCATCGCCGCCGAAGTCCCACTCAAGCTCATCAATGAGCTTCGTCGTCCGCTCGGCAATCGCATTGAGCTGGCGATCTGTGCTCGTCGAGAGCTTCTCAATCAAGGGCCCTTCGTCCTCGTAATACCTGAACCTATCGAAGCCTTCCCTGAGTGCCGACAATATAGCACTACGGTCAATGGCATAACCGATTGCCTTAACTCTGGCGATGACCTTTGAATAATCAGAGGGATCTAAGTTCCATGATTTGATTCTCTTTGCAATCTCCTGCTTGAGAAGAGGAACTTCGTTATCTAAAGGCACAATGATAAAAGATTCGTCAAAGTAGACAACATCTGTAGTTACCACTGATGATACAACGCTCCCATCCAGGGTGTCGTAGAGAAGAAAACTTCTTTTCCCTGTCTCACTTATATTCAAACCGCATGGTGAGCCGATGTAGTAGACATCGCCCCAGTTAATCGGCTTGTGGATATGACCAAGGAATACAGCCCGAGGACTAAAGGTCGCTACGTTTTCCCTCGATAGAGGCATATAAGTTCCAGGTTCGAGTGGGTTCAGTTCCTTTGTACCGCCATAGTAGTCACCGTGACTGACAAGAACCCAGTCTCTCCCTCTGATTTCTTCCTCCAAAGTTGCGATTTGTTCGCTCATTTTTGTCTTCTCTTTATATGGGATAAAGAGAAACGTAGTAGAGCCAAGCGTTACTGCGGTAGGAACAGTGTAGATGTGGATGTTTGGGCCTACGATGCTTCTCTCACTGATACCAGCGTCATGGTTTCCCGGGATGATATGTATCTGGATTTGAGTGTGTTTCTTACAGAGATTTTCGAACTCTGCATAATTCTGAAAGTCCTTGTCAAACAGGTCACCGGCTATGAGGAGGGTTTCGATGTTTTCTTCTTCAATCTGCCTCAGAATATTCTCTAAGGCATTATACCGTTCTGGGTAGTCTTCCTTGATTGCGAGATGTAGGTCTGCTGTTACTGCTATCTTCATAATCTTTCGTGCCTACTTATGCGGTTTTTATGCCCCCAATAAAATAGGCAAAATAGTCAAGACCCACTTCAATTATTAATGCGCACGCTTCGCAGAGTATTGATATATTACATAACTACTATCAAGCAGTCAAGGAAATCAACCCTGTATCGTGACCACTTAGAGGTTGTCTCTTCTAGATGCAAGTTGAAGCGCGGTTTATCGGCAGAGTAACTATAGGGATTCATATCTCAAGCTTAGTTTAACAGTCTCCCTTTGTCAGGACAACAATCTGGCTGATTGTACTGTCTTGACATGGACGTAACTGGTAAAATAAAGGAGTATGGGATACCGTAATGGGAATGTGATTGTCGTCACTGGGGCTACTGGCCATGTCGGCAACGTTCTAATCCGGGAGTTGCTTACACAGGGGTACGTTGTACGTGCACTAGTCTTACCTGATGACGACTGCCGCCCTATTGTGGACCTTAACACTGAAATAGTCCGTGGTGACATCACGAAGCCTCCAGAGCTTGAAGCTGCATTCTCTGGGGCAGACATCGTATTTCACCTCGCTGGTATCGTTACTATTATGCCAGGAATGGCAGAGGCTCTCGATTGGGTTAATGTAGGAGGCATTCGCAATGTCATTGCTGCTTGTCGCGCTACGAGCATTCGCCGCCTAGTTTACACCAGTTCCATTCACGCAATCGCAGAGCCACCGCATGGCACGGTAATCGATGAGTCGCAACCATTTGACCCCGATCGCGTACTGGGTGATTACGCACGCAGCAAGGCTCGTGCCACTCTAATGCTAATCGAGGAGATCAACAAGGGCGGGCTTGACGCAGTTATTTGTTGCCCAACAGGTATCATTGGTCCTTTTGACTACGGTATCTCAAACATAGGCCAGCTTATATTCGACTTCGCAAATGGTCATCTCAAGTCATACGTAAGTGGTGCTTACGACTTCGTCGATGTCCGTGATGTAGCCTGTGGCCTCATACTCGCTGCGGAGAAGGGGCAAACTGGGCGTCACTATATTTTCTCAGGAACACAGGTACAAGTACCGGAGTTGATGGGTGAACTGGCGATTGATATCGGATACCCTGCCCCCACCTACCGGATACCCGCAGTGATAGCCCGTGCCGCCGGGGTTCTAGCGAGTTACTACTACCGATTGCTACGGCGGCGACCTGTGTTCACTGCTTACTCCATCGACGTATTGCGTAGTAACTCGAAAGTGAGTTCGGCACGAGCCCGTGAGGAACTAGGATTCACTACTAGACCATGGCAGGATTCCATCCAGGACCATGTTGAGTGGTTTCGCTCTGAGGATATACTACCCACGAGACGCTAGTTTTTCTCTAGACAACCTTCCAAACAAGGTAACAAGGTGACGGATTGTTACTATCAGCGAATTCTATACAGAAGGTTATATATTGTCCAGTTTATTATTATAGGTGTATAATCGCCATAATTAATAGACTTGGTTATGTCGATTTCATACTTCAGATGATACTGGGGGAGCCGGATGGCGGATAAGGAAGCCTCAGCTCGTATTAAAATCAACAAGCTACTCGAAGCTTCAGGTTGGCGCTTTTTCTCAGAAGATGGAAAGCCCGCCAATATATGCCTGGAACCTAGTGTTACAATCAAGTCAATAGATCTTGATGCTCTTGGTAATGACTTTGAGAAGACGAGTAAAGGTTTTATTGATTTCCTTCTGTTAGACTCTAAGGGATTCCCGCTGATCGTCCTCGAAGCTAAATCTGAGGGGAAAGAACCTCTCATCGGGAAAGAGCAAGCTCGAAAATACGCCAAGTCTCAGAACTGCCGCTTTGTTATCCTGTCCAACGGTAACCTACACTACTTTTGGGACATGGAACGCGGAAACCCTTACATCATCACATCTTTCCCAACACCAGATTCAGTGACCGGATACCAGCAAGTCAAGCCTAACACTCAACGTCTTACTGAGGAAGTGGTTAATGAAGATTATATCGTGTTGACCCAACGCCCTGACTACCAATCTGAAGCAGCTTGGCAGAATGAATCCGAGCGCCCTGGTTATATCCAGGTGAACAAACTGCGTTTCTTACGGCCTTACCAATTGAAAGCCATTTACGCCTTGCAGCAAGCGGTGAAGGACGGGAAGGACCGTTTCCTGTTTGAGATGGCCACTGGTACAGGCAAGACACTCACCGCCGCCGCCGTTATCAAGCTCTTCCTCCGCTCTAGTAATGCCCGGCGCGTGCTGTTTTTAGTGGATCGCCTTGAGCTGGAGGAGCAGGCCAAGAAGGCCTTCGTGGCACTGCTGTCGGCCGATTTCGAGACAGTGATTTACAAGGAAAAGCGTGACGACTGGAGGCGAGCAGAAATCGTTGTTACCACAGTTCAATCGCTGCTATTTAACAATAAATATCAGGGACTCTTTTCCCCAACCGACTTCGATCTGGTCATTTCCGATGAAGCCCACCGCTCTATCGGCGGTAACGCTCGCGCTGTATTCGATTACTTCATCGGCTACAAGCTTGGCCTCACCGCTACGCCCCGTGATTACCTTAAGCGGTTTGACAAGACCGCGCTTACCACACGCGATCCGCGCGAAGCCGAACGCCGATTGTTACTTGATACTTATCGTACATTCGGCTGCGAGAACAGTGAGCCCACCTACCACTACTCGCTGCTCGACGGTGTGAAGGAAGGCTACCTGGTCAACCCTACGGTGGTGGATGCCCGTACCGAAATTACCACCGACCTACTCTCCGAAGAGGGCTTCGTCGTCTTGTTCACAGACGATACTGGCGATGACCAACTGGAGGCCTTCAAGCAGCGAGAATTCGAGAAGCGTTTCTTTGCTGACGCCACCAATCAGCTTTTTTGCAAGACCTTCTTGGAGAATGGTCTGCGCGATCCAGTCAGCGGGGAGATTGGTAAATCCATTATCTTCGCCGTTAGCCAGAACCACGCCGCCAAGTTGGTACAGATCCTCAACCAGATGGCTGACCGCATGTTCCCCGGCAAGTATCAGTCTGACTTCGCAGTGCAGGTCACCTCTCAGATCCCTGATGCCCAGCAGTTCACCATCAATTTCTCCAACAACAACCTGCTCGGCTCAGCAAATTTCCTGCCTGCTTACAAGACAAGCAAGGCGCGTGTTTGTGTTACAGTGGGCATGATGACCACCGGTTACGATTGCACGGACATCCTCAATCTCGGTCTTTTTCGACCGATTTTCTCGCCGACCGATTTCATCCAGATTAAAGGGCGTGGCACCCGTAAACATAACTTCCTTGAACAGCTTTTTGATGACAGTATTAAGGCAAGCGTATCCCAGCCACAGAAAACCACCTTTAAGCTCTTCGACTTCTTCGCCAATTGCGAGTACTTCGAGGAGAAGTTCAAATACGACGAAGTGCTGAAGCTTCCTCACCCCCGGAGTAATAGCCGCGATGACGGCGGAGGCACAGGCCCTGTTGTGTTCAGTGGTACCTACGAGCACCTCGGCGCGGATATCCTCTCGACAATCAAGGAGGAAACCATCGGTTACGAGGGGATGAAGATCGACCGCATGTTCTTCGATAATTTTGAGGAAACCGTGCGTGAGAATGAGACAATCGCCGCAGCCGTGGAGTCAGGACAATGGGATCGCGTCATTGACTACGTAAACCGTGAGGTCTTTGACAAACCTGAGGAGTACTATACCCTCGAAAAATTACGTAAAGCTGCCGCCGTAGATCGTCGCCTGACCCTGCGTGAAATACTCGAAAGGATTTTCGGTCTTATCCCGCGCTTCAAGTCTAAGGACGAATTACTGGAAGAAGAGTTCTCCAAATTCGTCGCCGATACTAAGCCCGCGGAGGCTGGAACCATTCCAGCTATCAAGAATTACTTTAAGGCTTATGTTACCAGCAACCAGGTGCGCCACATCATCGAGAGCCGTGATTTTACCGACCTGGCGACTAACCCGGCCTTTTCCACTCGCGATTTCCGTGCCGTTCCAGAGAAGTACCGTACGCTCGTCCCTGAATACGTTAAGGATTACGTGCCCTTGAACCAATTTGCCGCCTGAAGGAGAATTTATGCTCGACACCAGCACCAAACGACGTATCGATACCGCCCGTGATATCCTTGTGGGTAAAGTACCCGACCCCAAGAGCCAGGTCGAGCAGATTACCATTGCCCTGATTTACAAGTTCATGGATGACATGGACGCTGAGAGCGAGGAGTTCGGTGGCAAGCGCAAGTTCTTCGCCAATGAGTTTGCCCGCTACGGATGGGCCAAGCTGATGCGCTCCGGGCTGGGCGGTCACGAGATACTGAACCTCTACGCCGAAGCCATCGCCAAGATGCCGGAGAACCCTGGTATTCCCCTACTCTTCCGCGATATATTTAAAAATGCCTACCTGCCGTACCGCGACCCGGAGACACTACGCGCCTTCCTTAAGGTTATCGACGAGTTCAACTACGATCACAGCGAACGCCTCGGAGATGCCTTTGAATACCTACTCTCAGTGCTCGGCTCTCAGGGGGATGCTGGGCAGTTCCGAACACCACGTCATATTATTGATTTCATAGTCGAGGTAGTCGACCCCAAGAAGTCTGATACAGTGCTTGACCCAGCCTGCGGTACCGCCGGGTTCCTCATCTCGTCCTACAAACATATCATCAAGGCCAACACCGACGATAAGTACAACATCACCCTGACGCCGGATGAAAAAGGCCATCTCGCCCAGAATTTCAAGGGCTACGATATATCCCCTGACATGGTGCGCCTGTCGCTTGTGAATATGTATCTACACGGTTTCGCCGATCCGCACATCGCTGAGTACGACACTTTGACAAGCCAGGAGCGCTGGAACGAATACGCAGATGTAATTATGGCCAATCCACCCTTCATGACGCCGAAAGGTGGCATCAAGCCGCACAACCGCTTCTCCGTGCATTCCAAGCGCAGCGAAGTGCTATTCTTGGACTACATAATCGAACACCTTACGCCTGTAGGAAAGGCAGGGGTCATTGTACCCGAAGGGATCCATTTTGTTGCACACTCTGGTCACACTCAACTACGGCGGACTTTGTTGGAAAAAGGATTCCTGCTCGCGGACATCACTCTACCCCATGGAGTCTTTAAGCCTTACGCAAGTGTCAAGACTCATATCTTGATAATCGACCGTAGTCTCGCACGGCAGCGTGATTCAGTGTTGTTTGTAGAGATCGAAAATGACGGCTTTTCTCAATCCGATACGCGAGATCCAATAGCCGGATCGCAGCTTGAGGATGCAAAGCAGTGTATCCTTTCATATAAAAGTGCTGTAGCGGAGGGTCGTGCTTGGAAAAGGACTGTTACTGGTGTCAGGTCATATGAAATATCTAAAGCGGTGCTTCTAGGCGACGATAAGGCACATCTTCTAGGCCGATGGCATGATCTTCCCAACCGAGTCATCCATCGCAAGGATATCCCGTTGATCCGTCTTAGCGATCTGTGTGATATCCGTGATGGGCTGTCCCCCAATATGGCGACTCCGCCAGGCGAGTTTGTCTTGGTAGTCCCAGCAGATGAGCGAAAGACAGCTGACCATTGGGACTTCGAAGGCAATGCGATTTGCATCCCATTGGTGTCATCAGCGGGACATGGCAAAGCGGACATCAAACGAATTCACTTTCAAGAAGGTAGGTTTGCCTTGGCGAGTACAATGTGTGCACTGTTTGTCAAAGATGAGAGAATTATACGTCCGCGATATTTGCATATTTTATTAAGCGCCATGTGCAATGAACTTTTGGTCCCACTGATGTGCGGAGCTACAAATGTAACGATGAGTAGCAGTCAACTCGATGGTGTAATGATCCCTGTCCCAAAGTCTGCTCTTCAAGATGAGGCAATTGAGTCCTATGTAATCGGCACCAAAGCTGCCACCATGATTGATGCAGCAAAATCACTTCGAGATTCCTCGTTGGATGGAGAAGTTGTTAAGTTGGCAGAGCAGGTAATACGTGAAACAGATGAGCTGCTGAGAACTTCAAAGAGGCGGGTTACTATCTCTGACTTTCTACCGTCTTGATTCCCTGCCAACATAATCAAGATTGTTGCTGAGATAGAAGCCGAATAGACTGTGATTCTGTTTTGAGACCACTTCTAAGATACGAATCGGAGATAAAGAGAGGGGAGGCTTGACGCTTCCCCCTCTCGTTTCTGACGCTTTGCTACTCGCGTATCATGAGTATTGGCGGTTTTGGCTGGCTGCCGAGCCGTCGTGCATCTATACGAAATAGGCTACGGAGAACTCGGATTTGGCCGAGGCACCTCAGGTGTCCCTGCACCTGTTGCATGTAGACTCTCGCAGTATTTAAGAAGATACTGCTTCGCGCCTGCGATATTCTCTCTATGCTCCTGAAGCTCCGAGTCATCAAGAATCTCCGCCTTAAATTGCCCGTCCCGACCGCTACTTAGTCTGGCGATCCTCACCGGAGCATTCACTCCCCCAGGATTGACTGTCACAGCATGGTCGAGTGTCCATGTAGCCGCAAAAAGTCCATCGGTCAATGGTGGCGGCCCATTCTTCCACAGAATATCTCGCATGAGAGCTAAGAAGGAGTCCGTGATATGCTGAGTACTACCCATAGAGCAATACCAAAGCTGGTTAGTTTTCAGCTCGGGCTGGAAATCGGTGACTTCGAATTCACAGAGTTGCGCTTTGTTCTCAGCAACGAAAGCAACTAATGCCCCGTAGTTTCCTTTCTGAACATGAGTTGACGTAAAATCATCAAGTGCATTCTTGCACAGCGTTCTCGCCTTATGCAGCGCAGGTGTAGGATTTGAGAAGACCTTCGCTTCCCAAGCTTTTTGCACTACGTCCGTGAAACGCTGTCCCAAACCGACTTGCCCAGTTCCAGCAACGACAACAGAGTCCCCAATAATGACTAATTTCTCCGCTGTCTGCTCTATCGTTCTGGTCTGACCGGACGTCAAGGTAAGGGCACTATCAGTCCCGATTATGACCCCGTCTGGGCATAGAATCCCTACTACTGCTGTCATCTAGCACTTCTGGAAGACACTATTTTGCCGCATTTCTGGATATGCTGCATAGATTGCGGAAACCAACTCTGCGAACGGCAAGGAGCGTACAAATTGCGAGACTTGGCTTATGTAATCTCTGGCTTGTTCAGGTAGAGATTCCAGAATCTTCTTACCGGCTTCCAGCCCTTTTGCACTCAATTGGTAGCTTAGCCAATTGTTTTGGGGAATCATGACAACGTCACCCTCCCCCGCCATTTCAGAAAGCTCACTATAAACCGTCTTATCGAATGGGCCGTAATTATAGGGCTGGAAATCAAATAGCGGGCCTCCCACTAAACTAGGTATTTCCCTATCGACCAGAAATAGAAGTTTCTGAACTTGCACGGGTGTGTGTAAGACTCCGTTCGAAGAGGCCAGCGTGGCTAATATAATCTGCTTTTTATTCATTTCGCCCCTCCCTTTAATCTCATCTCAATATTACAGCGACAGAGGTTGAAAAGTAAAGTAGCTTTTGTTGGGTTGGTATCACAAGAGAGGGATAGTCCCCTTGACGCTTTCCGTGACGCTCCCCGTGGTCATTTCAAGCTCAGTCACTTTTATCGTTCTCTCGACGTCCGCGTGCGACCACACCAGATGACGACTGCCTCCATTTCATCACACACTTTTGGGATCGTTTGACGGCAACTCACGAGTGAGGACTCGCTCTTAGGAAACCTCTGCTCCTTGAGTTAAACAATTCTGCTTGTTGTTGGGTAACATTAGCTTAGAATGTTACCTCATTGTACCTTGTAGTGCCCTGCGCGATGCGCCGACTTATGGCTGAACTGGCGGTCAGTTATCTATCGCGTTGCACGATTTAGCGAACTGTTCAATCAGTTCAGCGCCAAATGTGACATCGTTTGTTCGGCCAATTTCACCTCCCTCTCTTAAGTCACTACATGAGTTGAAGGAAACCGTTACCCGTGAAGGGTCTTGGTTTAGCTCGATCGGCTCCGAGACATAAGACTCAAAACTTCATGTTATAATACTTCCAATAGGGAGTAAAAGCTATGCATTTAGCTCAGAAACTTACCCAACAGAATGTCTTAAAGAGAGTTCTATGGGCCTACGGGATTTATGTGACGATTAGCTTGGTGGCCTTCGCTATAGGTTACCTCCTCTTGCCTGAAGGTGCCCTACGGGGAAGTGCAATTACTATATGGGGAGAGGTGGCAGCACAGCAGACAAGCTTTTGGTTAGAGTTTCTCGTCATAATAGGCTTCAATCTTGGTATCGCTTCCTTGATTGGAATTGTAGTCAATCTGCAAAGAGTAAATGGATTGCCAGCAGGATATGTTTTCATCTTCGTTCAAGGGATATTATCGGGTATCGTCGCTGGAACAAATTCTTTTGTGAGCCAGGTAATCTCACCCTATACTCTTGAGGGTTGGCTTGTTGCTTTGCGGATTGGCTACCTAGAATTCTTGGGCTATGTTTGTATTGTTGCGGCGACTATCGGGGTAGGCTTGCGAGACTACACTAGTTGGCTTCCGTGGAAGGCAAAGGAAATTAAGGTCAAAAGCTGGCGCGATATTCGGCTCTCTCGTCAAGAGATAATCTGGTTGGTCATTGGCATTCTGTTAATCCTTCTGGCTAGCTATAATGAGACTGTACTGGCGTTTTCTTCATAGACTATGGGTCTAGCTTCCCCTGACACCGCGCTTGCGCTTCTCTTAATGTAACAATTGTCCATTTTGCTCACCGTTCAGTATTGCAATTGTCCCAACATGAGGTGTACGCTAATCGAAAGCTTTACATCCTTGGGGCCGCCCAAGAATCAACCAATACAGGAATCAGTATTATCTACCGCTGTGAAAAGGAAGAATGAAACAGAAGTTGGTTCGGATACTGCTGATTATTACGGGAACACTCTCTGTGGGGCTGGGAATTCTGGGGGTATTTGTACCTGTTTTGCCTACGACTCCTTTTCTTCTACTTGCAGCTGCATGCTACGCGAGAAGTTCACAAAGGTTTTATGACCGGCTACTGAATAACAAATATTTCGGAAATTACATTAGGAATTACCAACAAAGAAAAGCGGTTCCATTAAAGGTAAAAGTCCTGACCCTCGCTCTGCTATGGATAACAATTGGATGCTCGGCCATGTTCGCAGTTGAGGTCTTTCTTATTAGAGTTTTCTTGATTCTAATAGCTATCGGCGTGTCCATACACATCTTCTCTCTCCGAACCTTACGTCAATGAGTCATGGGTATCGTCACGGAAGTCTTGCCATCTAAGTAACACACGTCTAGCAATGAAGGAACACCGGTGGGCGTGTGGCTCTCTCTGGAGAGGAAACGGGAAGAGGACGGCGTCCCGGATATGGTTACCGTCCTTAAGGTGGACAATGAGTTCCATACCGGCTATCGTTTTATCTTTTATGACGGATGGATTCATGCCAGCCAGGAAACGGGGAGCTGCAAAGTAGGCAACGAGTCTGGAGAAATCACCTTCCGCATTACCGAGCCGTCCAGTAAGACCTACTACGGCATCTTTGAAGTTACCGAGGGTGACCGGGCCAAGCTCAAGCTCGAATACCGCCAAGGTTCAAAAGACCTTCGGATTTTTCCGATGCTGCCCTCAATTTCGTCATACGCTCACAGAGAATGCCCCGTGATAAGGTGGCCGAGCACTTCCCGGAACTGTCCACAAAGTAGTAGATGCAATGCCCACTCGTCTGCTAATGCCAGTTGCACATTAAGGCGGATTGTTCAATGTCAGACTGGCAGCTACTTTTCCTGCTCCTGTGTCTGTCTGGTACTACTAAACTCAGTCTGACCTAACATAGCCTTGAGGAAACTGTCGTCTGCTTCTAATGAAGACAAGATGCTGCAATCAGGACACCAGTAACCTGGTATAGGGCTTTGGGGTCCCTTATTTGCGATGAGCTTTAGTCCACATCTATCGCAATGGTAGCAGTGCAGGTGTTCTCCTAAGACAGTATGGACAAATAACCATCTGAGCTTGTCAGGTTCATTAGAAAACTTCCAAACGGCCTCACCCATCATTAGAATATTACTGGCTAGTTCCTTGATACCTTCCTTAGTTGATGGTGATGTACGTAGCATGGCCACAAAGCCCTCAATCATATAGTACTGGAGTATGAATTGCTTATTGTTGTTGACGAACTTATCGGTATCCTGTTTGTATTTCTCGAAGGCGTCCTCCAAATCATTGAAGTTCTGCTTCCGTTCCTCAATGGTTTTCGTGAGGTGGTTGAGGTCATCGAGATACTTTACTCTGGCCTTTTCTTTTGAGTCTATGTCCCTTGTTAATGCTAATAAATCGGTTTGTAACGCCTTCTTTTGTATTTTGAGTGAGTTAATTGCTTTTTGCAACGAGCCAAACTCCTCTACGGCCTGTTTAAGGCTAGCCCCGTTAACTTTTTGTGATACCATTACTTAAACTCCTTTGCCAGTTTTAGTAGTATCGGTAGGTCTAACCCCTGCTTGCAAAGCTCAGTCTTTAGCTTTGCCACCGTTTCAACTTCTTTGTACTGCACATTCAGCTTCTTCATCTTGATACTAAACTCCTGTTCGAGCTTAACCTCTTTGGCTTTGGCTTCCTTTTGAAGCTGTACCATATGAGCTTCGACATTGACCAGTTCTTGGTTTTTCTGCATCAAGGAGTTATTGGTGGACTTGAGTTTAGCCTGAGCTTCCCTCAGCTTATTTTCAGCAACCGGTAATTCTGAGGTTACTCTTTCAAATCTGGATACTATCTCCTCATAGCTCATCTTACTCAAATCCTCAATCTTACTTAGCTTAACAGCAACGTTGACAAAACCAGGGTCACCCACTTCTTGGCACACTCTAATCAGGGTAAGATGCTGCTCGGGACTTATGCCAAGTTTCAGGAAGGCTTTTATTATCTCATAACCCTGTTTTGCCTCCTCTACCGTTAGCCTGGATTTATATAGCTCCACCGAAAGACTTCTGAGATTATCTACTTCATTGAACACCCCAAGCTCCTTTCCGGCAGCAAGCAGTCCGCTATCCTCGACGATTTCCTTAAATTGGGACGAATAAAGGGAGACTGTGCTCTGGTCTACTCCTACCTTCTTTGCTATTTCTATTTGAGGGATACCGGCAAAATACAGCCTCATGATTTTTGCCACCTTTGTTTCTGATAACCTGACCGTCATCTTAAGTCCAAACCATTACGTATCATTCTAAAAACCCAAAGGGCAGAGTTCCACGGGCTTTGCCCGTGGGCATCTAATTTCCTTGTGTTTTACCAGTTATAAGCAATCCATGTCATTATTACACTCAGTTTTATACGTAATTTTATACGTAATTTTAATACATTTATCTAGCCCATCTTCATACGCTTCATGAATCTAATTTTTCTAATATTCATCATAGACGTCATATTTATATTATCCACAAAAATTTACTTAACCTAGAAATTAACAGGGCACGTTATGCCACAATCTGTCGTACCACTGGCGGTGCTCTACACCGGCAATCTTCCGGTATCTGGCAGTAGTATTAAAGCTGACATGCCCAAGGTGCTCCTGCAGCAACCTCAGCCCGTCACCGGAGTCATCCACCTTCATGGCATGAACGCTGAAGGCATCACGCAGGCGGTGAGGACTGACCCCCCTTTTTCTCCCGGTTTCCGGATTGGCCAGAGGTGGCAGGACAGCTCGCTTGGCACAATTCCTGACTATCTGCCATGCCCGATGTCGGTTAAGATGGAAAAGGGGAGGCTTATCATCGTGAGAGGGTAATGTGCCGATATAACTCTTGAGCATCGCCAGGGTAGATTCGTCAACCGGAAGTACCCGGATACGTCTTCTTTCCTGTTGGCTTCTTATCCTCTCACTGACCTTGCCCCCACATCCGGGGCAGAAGTGGTGCCGATTCCCCAACCGCGCCCCACATCTTGGGCAGGAGATCTTCATACTTCTCTTCAGGTGCACGATAGTAGCTGTTCCCTGCTCAAAATCTACATCCTCTACTTTGAGGGCGAGTGCCTCCGATACCCTGCATCCCAGACGGGAAAGCAGCCTGATAAGTAGCCGGTCCCGCTGGCAACCGGCCGCCTTCTCCATGAGATCTATATCAGAGAAGTCAAGATAGGCTTTCATTGTTATTGACCAGGCTTATTTGTTGTGGCTCCCGGTGTTTTTGCTTCGAGGTATCGGCGCTTGATGGTATCCCGGCTTATGTACTGGCCGGTTATTTCCCGGTAAGCTTCAGCCATCAGCGACCAGCCCAGATTATCCACATCACGCAAGCGCAAAACTATCGCAAAATCAACCGAAACCTTTGGCCTGCCTACTATTATCTCTTCACCCGTCATTTCTATCCTTTCCGCCTTTGTGATTTTTGTCATCGAAGCTATCCTTGCCAGATCTCTGATGATTATTTCTCAACATGCGGTCGATCTTGTATCCGTTTAGCCTTCTGATACCCATATGATCCATGGGTGAAGATGGCTTGCTGTTGATCATGGCCTGAGCCGAAGCGTAGTGCACATACCTGCGCACCATCTCTAGGGTGGTATGTCCGAGTATCTGCTGCAACCGGAACACATCACCACATTTATAATTGAGGAAGTTGGTAGCATAGGTATGGCGGCAGAGGTGAGCGTGCAATCTCGGTACACCAGCTTTCTTTCCCCAGCGCTTCAGCAGCAATTTGATGGCATTCGTGCATAGTGGTTTACCATCCAGAGTAAGGAAGAGAAAATCATCGGCATCTACGGCAGTCTCTGGTCGAAAGTGAATGACGTACCGCCACAGCATCTTCTGGGCGAGGCCACCGATAGGGGCTATTCTCTCCTTGGAACCCTTACCCATTACCTTGAGGTAACCTTCTTCAATATGCACATCTTCAGACCTAAGCCCGCACAGCTCGCTGAGCCTGAGCCCGGTATCCAGGAGGAGAATCAGTATGGCGATATTCCGGCATCCCAATGATGTAAGAGGGTTCTGGTATTTCACTAGGTGGTCGATTTCGACAGTGGTTAGTGGTTCAATCAGATTTACCGGTGCTTTTGGCAGTTTGAGATTATAGAGTACGTGGTCTGTAGTGTAGCTTTCATTGAAGATCCAGGAAGCGAAAGCTTTTAGTGCCCTTACTTTACCCTGAACGGTGTAGGGCGATAGACCTCTTTTCTGCTCATGGATTATGAATTCTCGTACTGCCGAGATATCAAATTCGGCCAGCACCGGTCTTCTGCCTGTGCCGGTGAGAAACCTGGTAAAGCCGGCAATCATCTCTGTGTACCAGGTTATGGTCTTGGGTGACTTGCCTTCAGCTTTATTAGATTGCTCATAATGCAGGATTAACTTGTCCAGTTCCAGTTCCGCCATGTTAAGATCACCCCAGTGTAGATTTCTCCTTCTACCTTTAAACATATACTTGCCTGCCTTTCTTGTAAATTGTCCAGCGGGCAAGTAAGAGGGGTGATACCTGAGAAAATTCTTAGACGAATCAGGGGGTCACTATTACCTGAAAAAGAAAAACCACCCTGTTTCCGGGTGGTTTTGTATAGCTACAAATTAGCTTTAATTAAGTAGGCCGTACAGGTCTCGAACCTGTGACACCCTGATTAAAAGTCAGGTGCTCTACCAACTGAGCTAACGGCCCATTTTTGACTTTAGTGAAGGTAAACCCTATCGGGACAACACCCTGATTCTATCCCGTTTTATTTCTCCCTGTCAATTTGTGTGCTCGTTCAGATGGATGAGTGACACATATTCCCTGCCAGGGGGCCGGTTAGCTTTCCTCTATGGTTACCCGTATGATGGTATCACCCTGCTTGATTTTTTCGAGGACATCCATTCCCTCTGTTAGCTGGCCGAATACCGAGTGGTGACCATCGAGGTGGGGCTGGGGGGCATATGTAATAAAAAACTGGGAGCCATTGGTATTGGGGCCGGAATTGGCCATTGAGAGTGCCCCGGTAACATGGGTGTGTTCGGTGAACTCATCGGCGAAGGAATAACCCGGGCCACCGGCTCCGGTTCCGGTGGGGTCTCCACCCTGGGCCATGAAGCCGGGGATAACGCGGTGGAAGGTAGTCCCATCATAGAACCCCTCACGGGCGAGGAATACGAAGTTATTGACCGTTACCGGGACGTCGCTGGCAAATAGCTCCAGCACCAGCTTCCCCTTTCCGGTTTCAATGGTGGCGGTGTAGTGCTTGCCGGTATCAATTGTCATCGGCGGTGGCGCTGAGTAGGTTTTGGGCCCTGGCGTCGCTGAGGAACATGACGCCGCAAAAAGTGTCGCCATAACCGTGATGATGCCTCCTATTCGAGCTAGCCTTCCAGTTGCCATGACTTTATTCTCTCCTTTCCTCATCTTTCAGCTCCGTATACCTGTTGACCAGCACCACCCCGGGTCCGCTCAGGTATTCATTTACCGGGAGGGCTTCCACGCTCCTTACAGCATCCCGGTTACCTTGCCCTCACTGCCCATTATAGCCCGTGGCTTCTCTGCGAAGCAAGACGGTGAGCCTCAGGGCTATTGACATCAGGGCATGAAATATTCTATCCTTCCTTCGTAATCAAAAAAGGGAGGTAGCTAAGATGCAAGCATACTGTATGAAGTGCCGTACCAAGAGGGAAATGAAAGACGCCAGGGCCGTAACTTTCAAGAACGGCAGGCCGGCGACCCAGGGTGTATGCCCCGTATGCGGGACCAAGATGTTCAGGATAGGGAAGAGTTAAGTCCCGCGGCCCGTCGCCTGTAAAGGGGCGGCCGTCCGGTGAAAAATAAGACCCCTGGTTGAAGAGGCGGGATGCTACTTGCCCGATTGCAAGCTGAGGCTACCTGTTTGCCTGGCAGAGCCCGTCTCTTCTGTTATACCCTGGAGCCCTGGTATAAGGATATCTCTTAAATGAGCGGAAGGCGGGGTGTCCGTTACTTCCGGTGATAGGATGCCGTACTTTCGCAGGTGACATCCGGGTAATATCTGTCTTGTGGGGAGGGCCATATGCCATACGGATATGAAATAAACGACCTGGCCAAGGAGGAGTCCTGGCGCATGTTCCGGATAATGGGAGAGCTGGTGGAGGGCTTTGATAAGCTTTCGGGTATAGAACCGGCGGTAACTATCTACGGTTCAGCCCGGCTCGGGGTGGATGATGAGCTCTATGCCCGGACAGAGGAAATAGCCCGCCAGCTCGGAGAAGCGGGCTTTTCCATCATAACCGGCGGTGGGCCTGGCGTGATGGAGGCGGCTAACAAGGGTGCGCTCGAAGCCGGGGTTAAATCAGTCGGACTGAATATTGAACTGCCCGAGGAACAGGTCTGCAATGCGTATACCACCAGGTCACTAACCTTCAGTCACTTCTTTGCGCGCAAGGTTATGCTCGTGAAGTATGCCATTGCCTTTGTTATCATACCCGGTGGCCTGGGCACGCTCGATGAGCTGACCGAGGTGCTTACCCTGATGCAGACCCACAAGATAAGGCCCTTCCCCGTGATATTGTTTAGCAGCGAGTACTGGAAAGGATTCCTGGGCTGGCTGCGTAGCTCTACCCTTGCCAGGGGGTTTGTCTCTGAAGACGACCTTAACCTGCTGCGAGTCTGCGACCACCCTGACGAGGTAACGGAGGCTGTCCGGAGATGGTATACAAAGCAGGAGATTGTCGGCAGAAAGGTCCTGCTCGATTAGATTGCTGAGCTGGCTTTTCGCTGCCCGCCGGGCTTTCAAAGCCCCCTTATAGTCTGTCTTTAAGATTACGCCGCGAGATAACCCGGCGCCAGCTGCCGCCGGTTGAACGCATCTCCTTTATTCTGGGGATATACCTCATCGCTGGTATTAAGAGCAGTGCTATTGAGAAAATAACCAGCGCTCCCGAGTGGTATATCAGCCAGGCCACAAATGGGCAGCAGATGAAAGCCAGGCTGTAGCTGATGGTAGGGTAGCGGGTAATGAGCAGGGTGGTGATGAAGATGCCGAGGAAAAAGGGGATAACCCACGGCATCAGGAAAATGAAGACCCCGATGCAGGTAGCTCCCCCCTTCCCACCGTGAAATTTGAGAAATACCGGGAAGGCATGACCTGTTACCACGGCTGCTCCCGCAAGAAGCTGAATTGGAAGCGGTGTCCCCAGCCAGCGGGCCAGGAAGACTGCCGCTGCCCCCTTGGCGATATCTATCGCCAGGACCAGGATGCCCTCTGCTACCCCTACGGTGTAGACAACATTCATCGCCCCCATATTCCGGCTCCCCACCTCACGAATGTCTACGCCCTTCCGGAGGCGGCCGGCTATATACGCAGTGGGAAAAGAGCCGATGAGATAAGCACAGATTATGGCAATCGCAATGTCCATAGTTATCAAACCTACCTTACAATGCAGTATTTTACATGACAGGGAAAGCAAGTAGCCCGGGATATTGGTCGCGTTATTCTGGTGGGGAAGGGGGGATTTGAACCCCCACGCCTTTCGGCACATGATCCTAAGTCATGCTCGTCTGCCAGTTCCGACACTCCCCCCCGATACAGGCGGGCTTAATATTTTAGCATATTGCCTGATACTCTGCGCAAACACTCAGGTTGCGGTCCTTAAGGCCCTTAATAAGAAGTATGTCCGGTGCCGGCCGTTGGCCATGCTTAACCTGTGATAAGTAATAAACTAATGACCGTCTATCCCCTTTTTCTGCTGGCGGCCGCTGCCAGAGGTGCCACCGCAAGCCAGAGGGTTATCGTTATCAGCATAGCCATGGGATAGTCAATATTCCCTACCCCGAATTTGGGGGCGATAACACCCCAGAGAAGCATGGTAATAAGAGCGCTCAAAAAGAAGCCGGGGATAGCTGCCAGTATTGTAAAGTATCCCATCGTTTCCCTCCTTGTATTGTGATGTTGAGGCGGTTAATTATCAAATAGCACTATAAGCGTCCGGGCTGCCTTAGTCAATACTTGCAAAATCCGTTGACTTGAGCTTCAATTTGTGGTTTGATAACAACCAGCTACACCGGGGATTAGGAGGGCTGATTATGGTGAAAGAGCAAGCCAAAACAAAGGATGATGTTCTTAAGCTAGCAAAGGAGCATGGTGTAAAGTTCATCGGGCTGTGGTTTACTGATATCCTTGGTTTCTTAAAGAGCTTTACCATTACTGTGGAGGAGCTCGGGGGTGCCCTGGCGGAGGGGATGGGGTTTGATGGCTCATCGATTGAAGGGTTTGCCCGGATTGATGAAAGCGATATGGTGGCTATGCCTGACCCGAGAACCTTTCAGCTTCTTCCCTGGCGGCCCGATGAGCATGCTGTAGCCCGGATGTTCTGCGACGTCTTGAAGCCCGGCGGTGAGCCCTTTGAGGGCGACCCCAGGTACGTGTTAAAGAGGAACCTGAAGCGGGCGGCCGACATGGGTTACACCTTATATGTGGGGCCGGAGCTTGAGTACTTCTACTTTCAGGACTCCGAGGGGACCGAGCCCCTGGACGAAGGGGGCTATTTTGATATGACCTCCTTAGACGCCGCCACTGACCTGAGGCAGGAGACAGTAGTTACCCTGGAGAAGATGGGCATCGGCGTTGAGTATTCCCACCATGAGGGTGCCCCCAGCCAGCACGAGATTGACATGAGATACACTGATGCCCTGACGATGGCGGACAACGTGATGACCTACCGGCTGGTAGTCAAGCAGATTGCGCTGAAGCACGGGGTTTATGCTACCTTTATGCCCAAACCTGTCTTCGGCATCAATGGCAGTGGGATGCATGTGCACCAGTCGCTGTTCAAAGGTGAGCGCAACGCTTTCTTCGGCAAAGACGATGAGTATCACATTTCCGGGGTGGCCAGGCATTATACCGCCGGTCTCTTGAAGCACGCCTCTGAAATTACCCTGGTCTGTAACCAGTGGGTCAATTCCTACAAGCGGCTGGTCCCCGGCTATGAGGCGCCGGTTTATATTTCCTGGGCGCGGCGCAACCGCTCCGACCTGATTCGAGTCCCCGAGTACAGGCCGGGTAAGGAAAACGCTACCCGGATAGAGCTCCGCTCCCCTGACCCTGCCTGCAATCCCTACCTTGCCTTCAGCGTGATGCTGGCAGCGGGACTGGAAGGGATTGAGAAGGAATATGAACTCCCCGAGGCGGTGGAGGAGAATGTATACGAGATGACCGGGGAAGAGAGAGAGAGAAGGGGAATAGGGACCCTGCCCGCTAACCTCTGGCAGGCAATCCAGCTCACCGAGAAGAGTGAGCTGGTACGCCAGGCCCTTGGCGACCATGTGTTCGATGCCTTTATCAAGAATAAGAGGATAGAGTGGGGCCAGTACCGGACCCAGGTGACAGAATATGAGCTTGAGAAATATCTGGCAGTGCTGTGAACCTGTCAGGGGGTAGTGACACAGGCTATTCGACTGCTGGTGCCGGGGTGATACCGGGGGCTTTACAGGTTAGAAGGCGACCCTGATTACGGCGGTCCCTTTCACCTTCCCCTCTTTAGCCATGATGAGGGCTTCCGGCAGTTTATCAAAGGGGAATATCTCCATCTCTGTTTTTATTCCCATCTTTGAGGCAAGCTCCAGAAATTCTCTCCCGTCGTCACGGGTGATGTTTGCCAGGCTCTGTATTGAGTGCTCCATCCACAGGTGGTTGTAGTCCTTGATTTCAATAGGGGTCATGTAGACTGCTCCCAGAACGAGTTTCCCTCCGCTGTCTAGCTGGGAGAGGGCAATTTCGACCAGGTTCCCCGCCGGGGGGAATAAGATTGCGGCGTCAAATTTGCCGGGTATCCTGTCTTCATACCCGCCTACCCAGTCTGCCTCCAGCCTTGCCGCCCAATTCTGGTTCTTTTCGCTCCGGGTAACCACGCAGGTCTCTATTCCCAGGTATTTCGCTATCTGGATGACATATGAGGCGGCAGGTCCGAATCCGTAGAGCCCCAGCCTGTCTCCCCTTTTCGCCCCGGTGAGTTTCAGTGCCCTGTAGCCGGTTATTCCGGGGCACATGAGGGGGGCGGTTTCTATCAAGGAGAGGTTCTCTCTGATGTGAAAGGCGAAGTCCTGCGACACTTTCATATATTCAGCATGTCCCCCGTCCTCGGTCCAGCCGGTGAATCTCGCCTGGGGACAGAGGTTTTCTCTCCCGGAGCGGCAGAACTTGCAGCTGCCGCAGGAGTGATTGAGCCAGGTGACACCCGCCCGGTCGCCAGTTTTGAACCCGGTTACCCCTTTCCCTACCTCATCGACAACTCCCGCAACCTGGTGGCCCAGGATGAGGGGGGACTTTCTCAGGGGCAGGTCACCCTCGGTCACGTGGATGTCCGTCCGGCAGACGCCGCTGGCGCGCACCTTCAGCCTTATCTCTCCCGCCGCGGGCTGGGGAGTGGGGACCTCCTGGAGTGTTAGCGGTTTCTCCTCAACCCGGGCTTGCTTTTCCAGAATCCAGGCTTTCATCCTGCCTCCTACACGGTGTAAACGCTTCCGTAAAAGTTTTCCGAAAGCCCCTTGAAGTTCTGGCGGTAATCCTTTACTGCCCGCGGCAGATAGTCCAGGATGTCCTGCGCTGTTATCCCGTCCTCGCCCTTTTCCCTGGCGGCCAGGTCTCCGGAGAGACCGTGCATAAAGACGCCCGTTCTCACCCCGTCTTGAAGGGGTAGCCCCAGCCCGTACATGGCGGCAATTGCACCGGTGAGCGCATCTCCACTCCCGGCAGTAGCCATTCCCGGGTTTCCGCTGGGGTTGATGTACACCGTCTCGTCGGGATAACCTGTGAGCGAGTGGGCTCCTTTGAGCACGATAATAGCACCGAGTTCCCGGGCTGTCCTTTGCAGGACGTTTATCTTATCTTCGTTTACCTTGCCCGTTTCCATTCCGGTGATGCGGGACATTTCACCGCTGTGGGGGGTGAGGATAGTCTCCGCCTTCCTCTGCTTGATGAGCTTTACCTCCCCGGCAATAGCGGTAATCCCGTCGCCATCTATGAGTAACGGGGTTTCGATTCTCCTGGCGAGCTCTCTTACCAGTTCCTGCGTCTCCTCGTTTAAGGAGAGGCCGGGCCCCATAACGACGATGTCCACCCCCCGGGATAACTCCAGGAGCTCCTCCTTGCTTTCCAGGGAGAGGCTTCCTGAGCCGGTTTCCTTCTGGGGGATGAAGACAATCTCACTTCCCTTGCTTGCCAGGAATGGTGAGATGGACCGGGGTGTAGCCAGGTAGGAAAGCCCGCCGCCGGCCTTGAGGAAGGAGAGAGCGGAAAAGTAGGGTGCTCCCAGGTAGCCTGAGGAGCCGGCAATAAAAAGGGCCTTCCCGCAGCTTCCCTTGTGCGTGTCTTTGTCCCTGGGGGGGAGTTCTACCGGCTCATTTATCCGGACCTTTAGCGAGTCCATGTTATACAGGGAGGGGGGGAAGGAGATGTGTGACACATAGAGCTTACCGCAGTAGTCAAAGCCGGGATAGAGCATATTGCCTGTTTTGGGAAGCCCGTAGGTTACGGTGTAGTCACTTCTTACCGCTTCCCCCATCACCTGTCCGGTATCACCGTTGATGCCTGAGGGAATATCGATACTGACTACCTTCTTCTGGCTCCTGTTTATCAGCCGGATGATATCCCGGTATATTCCCGTCACTTCCCTGGCGAGACCGGTCCCGAAGATGGCATCGATGATGACGTCACCGCCGGAGATGGCTTCCTTCGCCTGCTCTCCTGACTCGATATCATCGACCTCTACCGGTATCCGGGAAATAATGTCGAGGTTCTCCTTTGCCGACCCCTCCAGCTTATCTCTTTCGCCCAGGAAGCAGACCCGCACCTCTCCGCCGGTTGAGAGAATCTTTCTGGCAACCACGAATCCATCCCCTCCGTTGTTGCCGGCACCGCAGAAAATGACGAATTTTTTACCCTTCACTCCAAGTTCCGTCAGAATGACAAAGTAGGCAGCCTCGCCGGCGTTTTCCATCAGCAGCTCTTGAGTAATGCCGAAGTCGTTTATTGCCCGGTAGTCCAGGTCCCTCATCTCCGCCACTCGGCTTACTTTCATTTCTCCCCCCTCGGTAGTGTTTCTTCTAGTATACTACGTTTCCCTGCGAAATCTTGCAACTATGCTGGCTCCAACGCCTTTTGGTATGCCTTTATCTCTCATTCTGGCAATCTCCCCCTTTCAGATTCAGGGCTATGCCGCTGAGCATGAAATAGACGTGGTCAGCCCGCCTGGCGATGGTCTGGTTTACTTTACCCAGGAGGTCACGGTAGAGACGTCCTACCCTGTTTTCGGGCACCAGCCCCATGCCTACCTCGTTACTGACCAGGATGAAAGTGGCGGCGCTGTCATCGATACAGCCGGTGAGCCCATCGATTTCAGCGGTGAGTCTTGCCTCTACCAGCTCGGCGCTAACCTGCTCCGGGTCGTCGCCGCACCGGCCAATTATGTTGGACACCAGCAGGGTCAGGCAGTCCACGATGACCACCTGAGCGTTGCCAATCTCCCTCCGGAGCCTTCTGCCGACATCTGTGGGAAGCTCGGCAGAGCGCCAGGTGGGGGGGCGTTCTCGCTTGTGTTTCTCGATTCGCTGCTCCATCTCCTCATCCCGGGCTTCCCCTGTGGCTACGAAAAGCACCTTGCCACCGAGGCGGAGCGCCATCTCTTTAGCCAGGCGGCTTTTCCCGCTGCGGGCGCCGCCCAGAATGAGGATGCACTGTTTAGCCATCTTCGTCCCTCAAATCCAGTTTCCTTACTTCGATTTAAGCCTGCATCTTGGGATGTCAAGAAACCAGCGCCCATCCCGTCGTACCCTGTCCCCATATGTTACCTGAAGTCGCTTCCAAAACAGCGGCCCGTCCACTACCAGGGTGTGATACTCTCCATGCTCTCCACAAACATCTAATTCCTTTCCCTGCTCCAGCTGTTTCAGGTCAAACAGGAAGCTGGGGTCTATCCTTTGCCCCAGCCACTTCTCGTCAAAGATGTCTGCCTTAGCCGAAATTATTATCGCCTCAAAGCCTGTCTCGATGAAGTCACCAAGGACACGTTCCGGAGCCATACCCCATAGAGGCAGCAGGGGAGTGATATCCAGTTCCCCACAGACCCTTTCTATCCAGTCCCTGTGTTCCTGGAGGTAGATATCGCCAAAGACCATGCCTTCCACGCCGTTGCGCTTCAGAGCAGATACAGCCTTCTTAAATCTTTGTTCATAGAGTGACATGTCTGGTGGGACGGTGTATTGCACCAGGGGGATTCCTATTGCCTGCGCCTGCCGGGAAATGAGGCGTGCCCTGGTCCCATGAAAGGAGACCCTTCTGAACTCCCGGGATATGAAATTGATTAGATAGGAGACCTCGTAGCCCTGTGCCAGGGCTTTGTAACAGGCAAAACAGCTGTCCTTTCCTCCGCTCCATGAGGCAACGACTTTCATGATATCTGTCTCCCGACTCCTTCCAGATGAGATGTGTCGTTTAGCAAGCAGAGCACCGCTCCCTCGGGATAGGTTTTCACTATCGTGAGGGAAGCGGGCTCAAGTTGGAATTGCCACCAGTGATTCAGGCTTATCCCGAACAGGATGCAGAGAAGCACCCTGAGCGAGCCGCCGTGGGCTACTACCAGCAATGTCCGCTCCGTGGGCTGCTTTCGGACTTCGGCAGTGAATCGCTTGAGGCGGACGCTCATCTGCCTTAAGCTTTCGCCGCCGGGGGCGCTCATACCGGGGTCCTGTCCGCTCAGGAGCCTGAGCGCCCCATGGTAGTGCTCCTTCATTTCCTCGAAGGTCATGCTGGCAAGCTCACCAAAGTCAAGCTCACGCAGTCCCGGGCGTGGTATCACCTGTAAATTATGGGCGGCTGCGATTATCCCGGCAGTGTCGGAGGCCCGCCTTAAGTCGCTGGAGTAAATCACATTGATGTTCTCTCTGGCAAGCCGGGCCCGCAGTGCCTCCCCCTGTTTGACGCCTTCCTGGCTCAGGCTGATGTCGGTATGTCCGTAATACCGGCTTTCCTCTCCTTCGGTTTTACCGTGTCTGACTAAGAAAAACTTGGTCATTGCCAATTCCTCAAAATTTGACTCTAGCAGTACCACCTTGAAATAAGACAGAAAAGGATAAGGACAAATACCTGACTCACCTCATTGATAGTGCCGTAGCTGTCACCGGTGAGCCCGGCGAACCTTCGCTGTAAAAGCAGCCCCAGTGCCGCCGCCAGCAGCCAGACCGCGAATATCAGCACCGGGCCGGTGAAGATTGGAGTCAGGCCCTGGAGTGCAAGCAGCCCCAGAGTTGCCGCCAGTACCAGTGAGGTTGCCAGGGCGAACTTCTTCCAGTCCGCCTGCTGCTTGAAAGTCTTGCCCAGGCCCGCCGGTTTGGCGGAAGGGAAGGCAAATATGGCGTAGACCATCGCCCAGCGGCTGAGTGCCGGCGTAAGAATAAGAGCTACCGTCTTGTGAGTCCCGGCTATTTCCCCCAGGGAAACATAGGCCAGCAGCAGCAGGCAAAAAGCGCCGGCAACCCCGAAGCTTCCCACGTGGCTATCGCTCATTATCTGCCACCTTTCCCGGGGTGTTCTCCGGCCAAAGAGCGTGTCGCAGGTGTCGATGAAGCCGTCAATGTGCAGGGCCCCGGTGAGGAGCAGCAGGGCTATTAGAATAATGGCGTTAGTGATGGAAGAGGGCAGGATGGAGCCGAGCGCCCAATCGATACCGGCAAGCACCGCTCCCAGGAAGAGCCCGACCAGGGGGAAATATCCCAGCGAGGCGCCTGCCTCCCCGGCACTGAATTCATGCCGCCCTGGAAGCGGAATAACGGTCAAAAATCGAAATGCGGCGAGCAGCTTCAATTCAACTTCTCCGAAACGCCAGCGTCAGCAAAGGTAGCCATCCCGGCGAGGGTTTTTACCGCTGCCTCGACAATAGAGATGGCTAGCGCTGCCCCGGTCCCCTCACCGAGGCGCATCCCGAGGTCGAGGAGTGGCCTGAGTCTGAGGTAATCGAGGATGGCTTGGTGTCCTACCTCCGCTGACACGTGGGCTGCAATAAGATAGCCCTTCACCCTGGGGCAGAGCCCGCTGGCAATGAGGGCGGCGGCGCCTGCAATAAAGCCATCGATGACGACGGGCAGGCGCCGGGCAGCGGCACCGAGGATAACCCCGGCAATCCCGCCGATTTCAAAGCCTCCCACTTTAGACAGGACATCAATGGCATCCTCGGGGTCCGGTCTATTCAGGGCAAGCGCTGTCTCTATCACCTTCACTTTTAATGCCAGCTGCTCATCGCTGACGCCGGTCCCTTTGCCGGTTACCCTGCCTGCGGGCTCCCCGGTGATTGCGGCACAAATGGCGCTGCTCGGAGTGGTGTTGCCGATTCCCATGTCTCCCACGCCGACTATGTCCAGCCCCCTGCTCATCTCCTCGTTAATGACCTCGATGCCACCCTCTATGGCCTGGAGTGCCTGTTCCTTACTCATCGCCGGCTCTTTAGCCATATTGTGTGTGCCCAGGGCTATCTTTCTGGAAACAAGCGACGGATGGGGCTCGAGCTCTGCCGCTATTCCCATGTCAACAACCACCATACGGGCACCGATATGCCGGGCGAGCACATTGATGGCGGCACCACCCCTCAAGAAGTTATGTACCATCTGGACGGTGACCTCCCGAGGATAGGCACTCACCCCCTCGGCGACAACACCATGGTCGCCGGCTATAATCACAATGGCCTTTCGCTCGATGCGGGGCAGCTCTTTTCCTGTGATTCCGGCTACTTTAACGGAGAGTTCTTCCAGCCTTCCCAGGCTGCCGCGCGGCTTGGTCAGCTGGTCCTGGCGAGCTTGAGCCTTGGCCGCTGCCTCTTTGTCTGGAGGCTTTATCGTTCCGATTGTATTGGACAGAATTTCTGACACCTCTACCTCCCGTATGAGCTAGTCTATCAATTTCACCCCTTCTAAAAATGCCTGTTCTGTTCCCGTCAGAGCGTTCTATCATGAAGTGAGACCTATATGGGGTAAGCACCGCATGTCCGGCAAAATGAGGCTCCCTCCTTAACGTTAGAGCCACACTCCGGACAGGTCTTTAAATCACTGTCCCTCGCGGAAGGAACGCCTACCTCACTTCTGAAAACCTCGTAATAGAAAAGGTGCTCCTTACTTCTAATGACAACCCTATCTTCATCGAGATATTTTGCCTTCTTTTCAGTGAACTCAAGGTCTGGGATTGTTGAATCGAAAAGGGACGGCAGTATGGCGGTACCGGTCCCTACTTCTATCGGTGCCTTGGCCCTCCATATTAGTTCCCGCGGCATGATATTCTCGAAAGCCTTGCGCAGAAGCCACTTGCCCCATACCTGCCCCCTTTCCCTCTTGACCTTCAGCCCTACATCTAAGTCTGTTGCCAAAGCCTTGAATTGTGGGTCCAGGTATGGAAGTCTAACTTCCACGCCCAGGTCCATGGCTAAGTATATTGAAGAAAAGCTCATGTTGGTCCATAACTTTTTAAGTGCTCTGTCCAGTTCCTCCTTGCTGAGACCGAAGAGGAAGCTGTAGCCGCCAAAAAGCTCATCGCACCCGTCTCCCGTCATAATGGTCGACATGCCCCGGTCGCTTCCGTCTTTCAGCGCAAGATAGATGGCAGCACTATTGCGGACTTCCATAGGGTCAAAAGACTTCAGAATCCTGACTGTAGCCCGAATACTCTCTTCCAGTTCCTCGGCCTTAAAATAGTGGATGTAGTGGCTCAGGCCCAAACGGCTGGCTACCAGCTTGGCATAGTCAACATCCGGTGCCGGGGCATCGCGCAGGGCAACGGTAATGCAGCTTGGTCTTGCCCACCTTGAACTAAGGTAAGCAAGTATAGCTGTGTCCAGCCCTCCCGAGAGGAGAAGCCCATCGGCTAGATTCCGCTTTATGCTTTCTTCGAGCGCTTGAACAATGATATCATAATTCAAACCGTGTGATTCCATAGCATTAGATGCTGGTGCCCAGCTCTCCTTCACGCCCTAGCGTCTTGAGGGTGGTGATTAGTCTTCGGCACTCCGGCATGGTGCGCGCCGCGATGCGGACATATTCCGGCAGGCCAAATGAGGCACAATCACGGACGAGGATGCCATGCCTTAACAAACAGGCTCGAAACTTTCTCCCGTTACTTACCTTTACCAGAAAGAAATTGGTTTTCGATGGCAATACGGTAAAGCCAATCTGCCCCAACTCACTCAACAAAAACTGCTTTGCCTGCCTGACCTTTATCTCACACTGCCTGAGATAAGAAGTATCTCCTAGAGCAATTACCCCCGCCTTCTGGGCCACTGCATTGATGTTCCACGGGGGACAGACCTTGCGCAGGTCGTGAGTAATCTTCTTGCTTGCCACAGCATAGCCCAGTCGTAGCCCCGGCAGAGCATAATCTTTGGTCATGGAACGCACACTAATGACACTGCCCCGGGGTACGAGCTCAGTAGAAGGCCAGCTTCCTTCGGTAAAGGCGCTATAGGCCTCGTCCAGGATGACAAGACTCTGAGGAGAGGTCTCCAAAACCCTTTCAATCTCCTGCTGAGATAGATACTGGCCGGTAGGGTTATTGGGATTGCAGATAAAGATGCCTTTAGGGTGATGCTGCCGGATAAGAGCTACCGTCTCGTCTATGTTAACGGTGAAGTACTCCTCCTCCTCCCCCCATTGCTCAAGGATTTCGGCGCCAACAATCTGGCAAGCAATCTCGTACTCACCAAATGTTGGCTTGAGGATGAGAACCGAATCGCCATGACCAAAGTAAGCCAGAGCAATGAGGCGGATAATTTCTATGGAGCCACTGCCAACAAGGATGTTATCCGGGGGAACACCCAGTTTTCCCGAGAGGCACACTTTTAGCTCCGTAGACTCAGAATCAGGGTAGCGGTCAATGACAACAGAATCGAAGACGCCCTTTACCTCCGGCGGGAAGGAAAACGGGTTAGAACTGACACTGAAATCAATTATCTCATCGGCAGTAAGCCCCATGGCTCTAAGTTCAGCGTAATTTGGCCCGCCATGAGGACAGACCTCTAGCTTCTCTATTTCTGGTTTAGGTCGAATAGACAAGGTAAATCACCTCAATGGCAAAACATGCCAAAATCCAGGTCACAGCCGCTATTTGCACCAAGCTCAGCGACTCATCAACAGTCTCCGGAACCAGCGGGGCATTTGCCCTGCCCAGTTTGTAGTGGCCCACCTTTTCCAGCTGTATGTTAAGCGCACCGGCAGCTGCTGCCATCGGCCAGCCAGCATTGGGACTTTCTGTCTTAGAATGGTCACCAAGTGCCACCTGCCATGACCTTCTGCCGCTACGCCTGGAGAAAAAGGCAGCCAGGACTAAAAGCAGCGCCGTCAGCCGGGCAGGTATAAAGTTAAGCACATCATCCAGTCTGCTTGGGAATTTGCCCAAATACTCGTATTTCCCGTGATAACCTATCATGCTGTCCAGGGTGTTCACGACACGGTAGGCAAATGCCCCGGGAACACCAAGGAATAGAAAGTAAAAGAGCGGTGCCACGAAGCTGTCACAGATGCTCTCAGCAGCTGATTCCACCGCCGCCGATATCAGGAACGGCTCAGATAAGCTACTTGTATCACGGCTGACCAGAGCACGTAGCTCAAAGCGCACCTGGTCCAACTTTTCGTCAAGGAGAAGCCTCTTTATTTTATGCACCGTGTTTTCCAGCCCCCTAAGGCTGAAGGTTAGCTTAAAGAGCACCGCCCCAGCTAAAACGTAGGCAGCAAAACTTATGCCTTTGAGATACAGCAACAGGAAATAGACAGGAAGGGTAAATAGGGCCATGACAAGCAGGGTGATTACAGCCCCGAAGACAAACTGAAACAAAGGGCCACGCCTCAGCCTTCCTCTCTCTAAAAACGAGATAACCTTCCCCATCCAGGCCACCGGGTGAAAGGTATCAGGCGGGTCACCCAAAGTAAAATCTGCAATTAGCGCTAGAGCCAGTATCAACAAAACGTCCATTACTTATTTAAGCTCGAATTCCTGCTGCTATCCACCCTGGGCAATACTGCCGGCAGACCGCTTAGCGGGTGGGTGTGAACATAGCTCCCATGCCCGTATACCTGCTCGAGGTTTTGCGTATTAATAACCTCTATTGGTGTACCCTCAGCGTGGATCCCCCCCCTATTTATCAGGAGCAATCGGTCACAATAATGGGCAGCCAAGTTAAGGTCATGCAGAGCCGCCACCACGGCGAGCTTATTTTTCCGGCACAGGCCTTTGACCAGATCAAGAATCTCAATCTGCCGGCTGATGTCCAAGTTGGCCGTGGGCTCATCCAGGAGAATAGCCTGTGTCTCCTGGGTCAGGGCACGAGCAATAACCACGCACTGAATCTCACCTCCAGAAAGTTCGCTTATCCTTCTTTCGGCAAGACATTGTGTGGATGTTTGTTCCATAGCCTGCCAGGCAATGTCCATATCCCTTGGCCCTTCATACTGAAAGAGACCGAGGTGGGGATTTCTGCCCATGAGCACAATCTCAAAGGCGGTAAAGGCACTGGGCAGAAGCGGAATCTGGGGAATGACACTTATCAGTAGGGACAACTCTCTCCTTGGTATCCGGGAGATATCCCTGCCATTAATAAGAACTGTGCCCGAATACGGGGTAACAACGCGGCTTAAAGCCTTAATAATGGTCGACTTACCCGAACCGTTCGGTCCGACAAGGCCAACCATCTCGCCAGGCATCACCTGGAAGGTTATATCCTCCACTATCTTCTTATCCCCATAGGCCAGGGTTATTCCCTGCATTTCCAGTTTAACCATGTTTGCCTCAGAAAAGTACTTTTGTCCTGCGCCGTAATAAGTAAAGGAAGAAGGGCGCCCCACAGAAAGCAGTGATTACCCCTATTGGTACCTCGGAAGGCGCAAGGACGGTGCGGGCTACAATGTCGGTAAGGATAAGGAAAATAGCGCCAACGAGGACGGATAAAGGTAATAAGAAACGGTAATCCGGTCCCCAAATCAGGCGCACGGCATGGGGGATGATAATGCCAACAAAGCCGATAATGCCGACGAATGAAACGGCGGCGGCAGTGACAAGGGTAGCTGCGGTAAGAAGAATGAGTTTGAGCTTTTCAACATCGATGCCTAGCTGCTGGGCCTGCTCCTCGCCAAGCTGCATTACATTAAGCGAGCGAGCATAAATCAGGAGCACACCTACTCCCACCACCATATAGGGAAGAACAAACTTTATCTCCGACCACTGGGTTAGGGAGAAACTACCCATAAGCCAAAACATGATTCCGTGTAGCTGCTCCTCGCTGGTAATTATCAGGTAAGAAACGATTGACGACAAAAGGGCTCCCAAAGCAACACCGGCCAGGATAAGGGTGGTTACCGGCATGACTTTGCCTACCCGTGCCACAGTATAGACAACGGCTACGCTAAGCAGTGCCCCTACGAAAGCAAATAGAGGGACAGTACCCAAACCCAGCCATTGCCAATCAATTGGCAGTATGAAGCCAACAACGGCCCCCAGTGCCGCCCCCTGGGCTACGCCGATAAGATAAGGGTCAGCTAATGGATTACGAAACAGCCCCTGATAGGTAGCCCCGGCTATCGCCAGGGCAGCACCAACCAGGCCGGCCAGAATAATTCTGGGCAGGCGTATCTCCAGAATTATGGTCTCTAAGGCACTCGTCCAGTGGGGGGTTATATCAACCAGAGGCAGCTTAGAAAGCAGGATGTCGATTGTGGTCGACAAGGGAATTCGAGCGCTACCAACAGTAATGGCAAGTGCTACCATCACCCCAAATAAGACCAAAAGCCCCAAAATGGCATAGACACGGCCGCGCCGGTGAGGATAAACGGCTGCTGGTGCAGCTTGGTTGGTATGAGATAGTTTAGCTTGCTGCCAGGACATGACCAAAAATCCTTACTGGTCTCCCTTAAATAATTCTGGATGTATGAATTCAGCGAACCGTTCCAACCCGTCAACTATTCTCGGCCCAGGCCGGCCGACAAGATCAGTGTTTATCTTATAGACCCGGCCGTTGACGCGGGCATCCACATCCCTGAGTCTCTCCTCGGTCAGAGCAAACTGATAAGGCAGAACGGCACCTTCCCCATGGCCAGTGCCGGCAACGATTACCTGAGGATTGGCGATGATAACTGCCTCCAGACTTATCGTGGGATACCCCTCACCAAGGTCTTGAGCAATGTTTATCCCACCGGCTAACTCAATTAGCTCATGAATGCGGGTATCTGAGCCGACAGTCATCAGCGGGTCATGCCAGAGAATGTAAAATACCCTTGGTCTTTCGGCCGGTGTTAGATTATTTGTCTTATAGGTTATCGCCTTAATCCGGTCCCCCATCCCGGTAGCCAGCTGGGAAGCCTTTTCCTCCTGACCACTACACTTTCCAACCAGGGTGATAGCTTCCAGCACCTCTTCAAGAGTTGTTGGGTCGAGACAAACGACTGGTAAGCCAAGCCTCTCCAGTTCTGGGATGACCTCTTTCCTGTGAATGTTAGCCGCCAGTATCAGGTCTGGCTGTATCCCAACCACTCTCTCTATATCAACAGTGCTAAAGCCACCTATCTTTGGCTTGTCCTTTGCCGCCTCAGGGTAATCGCAAAACTCTGTCACCCCGACCAGCCTGTCCTCAAGACCCAGAGCAAACACGATTTCGGTATGACCCGGCGAGAGAGAAACAATTGTCTCCGGCATTTTCTCTATTGTGACTACCCTGCCCATCTGGTCGGTTATATCAACAGGAAAGGTTAGCTTACTTTGAACCGGTGGTACTGGCTCTTCAGTCGCTGGCGTACAGGCACCGAGAAAGCTCATCAGGACTGTTGAGACTATTAAGAATATGGTCACCACTATTCTTAACCGCATATATCCTCCGTCCCCCCTGTCATGGCAACTCGCATTCAGGTAGCCTTCTACGGTTCTTATGCGAGCTGACCTGACAAGTAATCAAGGCAAGTAGATTATAATCTGTTGCGCTTGATTATAGTGGGGGTGGAGGACCTCTGTCAATAGCAGGGGGGATTATCATTCCTCAAGTGTTTAAGGGATAAGAGCCGGGTAAATGTAGCGGCGGGTAATCAGCCCGGTCTTAAGTCAGAGAGCCTGTACCTGATGTTTGCCTTTTCCAGTCTCTTAATCAGCGTAGGCACCTCTTCATCCACGCAGACTATTACCGGGGACAGCCCTCTACTGGCGGCTTCGATTACTGCTTCCTCTGCCCCGTAGGTACAGTCAGGTTGGATGCCTGTCCGTTTCAGGGCCACCAGGGCCTCAATGCCCACAACCGCAACCGGCGTTTTACCCTGAATCAGGCGCTGCAACCGGCCGGGGTCAACATTCCTGGAGCCACCTTTTTGCATGCCGGGTACCTCCAGGATGGTGACTTTGCCTATCTCCAGGCTTATTATCCCCTGGATGTTGGTAATGCCGACATCATCACCTTCGGCTGCATCGGAAACAGCCGTGCCTGTTACCCTGGCACCCGGGTCGCCGGTAGCAAACAGGAGGCCTTCCCTCATTACCAGGCCTACAGTCTGCCCCCGTGATAGATTACAACCGGCGATAGCTGCCGAAACCTTGATATTGCTTACCGCCTTTCCCACTATCTCGAAGTACTCCTGGAGCTCCTTGAGATGTCTCAACATCCAGTCAACCCCTTCGTTACTGACCCGGTATTGTGAGCGTCCGGCAGAGGTGAGCAACCCCTCCTTTAGCAGCCGTTTGATGTAGTCGGATACGGCCTGAGGGGTAATATTGAGCCTCCTGGCAATGTCTTTTTGCTGGATATCGGGCTGACCGGCCGCTATTTCGGCCAGTATCTGGAACCTCGTGGCAACATTTTTGCTACGTAATATCTCTACCATGGGTTGAGCACCGCCCTTAAATAATCAAGTGGACTTTACTACAAGATTATAGCAGTTTTTAGTCTGCAAGGTAATACCCCCGCTCGGGATGCCTCGTGATTTGAGGGGGCGGGCTGTCCTTGAGTGGCCGGGTGGAGATATGCTAGACTTATCCCACTATGAAACAGGGTAGCCAGATTAACTGGCCGAGGCTGGTAATTTCACTGGTTAGCCTCATTGCCATAAGCTTCGGTCTGGCTTATCTGTTTCAGAGCCTCGGGGAACGCTTTCCGCTCCCGCTGGATAAAATTGCCTGGTTGGCTTATTTAATCGTGTTCGGGACGACGCTGCTCTGTAACTTTACCATCATTGCCCCGGTGCCCCTCGCCGCATCACTGATGATAGCCGCCGCTACCGAATGGAACCCGGTAATGATTGCTCTGGCTGCCAGCATAGGGGGGACCCTGGGAGAGCTCAGCGGCTATTATGCTGGCTACCTGGGCAAGAAGATAGCGATCGCGGAGTATATGGCGGGGTATGATAGGTTTGCCGGCTGGATGCATCGGTACGGGATGTGGGCTATTTTCCTGCTTGCCTTCCAACCCATTATCCCCTTTGACATCGGGGGGATGATAGCGGGGGCGGCAAGGATGCCGCTCCGTAAGTTCCTGCCTGCCCTGTGGGTGGGGAAGTTCCTCAAATACGTTATTCTCTGTTACTCTGGAATCGGGTTAATCCAGTTCCTGTCTTTCTGATTCCGGTAAGGACGCGAATAACGATTGTCCACAGCGGGTAACAAGAAGGCTGGATATCCTCACTATACGAATATCCAGCCTTAGCTTTAAATCCAATACCGGCAGCGTCAGTTTAGCTCTTCCCGATTCTGAACATCTTGGTCCCGCATACGGGGCACACACCCTGAGTCGCTGGCCTGCCGTTCTTCATGGTTATGGCTTTAGCATCTTTCATTTCCCTTTTGGTACGGCATTTCATACAGTATGCTTGCATCAAGACCTCCTTCCTCTTTTTGACTATGAACAATAAACTATTCTTCCCCTGATGTCAATAGCCCTGAGAAAGATTGGCGGCAGATAATGCGGGAAGATAGCAGTCCAGGTCGATATTCCAGATTGACATCGTCTTTAGGCTGATTATATACTTTGGCAAGTAAGCGGACCCTTCAGGTATCGAAGGAAATCAATGTTGGTGGAGATGAGAGGTAAGGTCGATAGTCGGGCACCTAAAAAGTACGAAGAACTGGAAATCGGCAGCGAGTTTCCTTCTGTTAGATGTGAACTGACCCCGTCGCTTATCTCCCGGTTTGAAGAGGCGGTAGAAGCCTCTTCACATGGCGGTCTCGTTCCACCTCTGGCTATCTTGGCCTGTGCCCTGAAAGCGGCATCTCAGTCCATTGATATGCCCCCCGGTTCGGTCCATGCTTCTCAGAAAATCGAATTCCTCAAAGCGGTATCTGTTGGCTCGACTATAGATTGTCACGTTCGGATTATTAAGAAGATAAGCCGTTCCGGACTGAGGATGGTGGTAATCGGGCTTGAAACCCTTGACCGGAGCAGGGAGTTGGTTCTCTCGGCGGCGACGACGGTAGTTTCACCCGCTGAGGTTGGTATTAGTACAAAATGATTACATCTGAGTCCGAAGTACCTGAATTACATCCTGGAGACGCCCTCCCCGGCGTTATCAGGCACCTTGACCAGGAAAAGATAAATCTCTATGCTGAGGCTGTCGGCGACTTCAACCCCATTCATGTCGATGAAAAATTCGCAGCCCGGACTGCCTTCGGGGGTACCGTCGCCCATGGCATGCTGATTTTAGCCTATGTCTCGGAAATGATGACGCAGGTCTTCAAGGAAAGCTGGTTTTCAGGGGGTAAACTATCAGTCCGCTTTAAGGCACCCGCTCATTCCACGGATACCGTTATGGTCAGTGGCAGGGTCGACTCAGTTAAGAGAGAAAACGATAATCTTAATTTCACCTGCAGGGTGGACTGCCACAACCAGAAGCGGGAAACAGTGGTTACCGGTGAAGCAAGGGTAACAGTGAAGCTGAGTGAGTGAGGGGTACTGCAGATGGTGACAACCGTCCTTCTCGTCCGCCACGGGCGGACCAAATCGAACGTTGCCGGCTACTATATGGGCTGGTCTGGCGAAGACCTGGATGATGTGGGCTACGCTCAGGCGCGCAGCCTGTCTGCCCGGCTGGCTCCGCTACCTATCGCTTCGGTCTACACCAGTCCGCTGCGGAGGACCCGTACCACCGCGGCTCTTCTGGCGGAGCCGCACGGTCTTGAGCTGCAGCTCCTGGACAACTTGATTGAAGTCCAACTTGGTGACTGGCAGGGGCTCTATGCGTATGAGATCAGGCGAAGGTGGCCGGAGCTCTGGCAGCAGTCAAGGATTGACCCTTCGGAGCTGACTATGCCTA
>Ga0265594_1000229_pt1 | contig 45977 bp, 47 predicted proteins | sample saktaG_11_FD_190147 | JGI IMG/M metagenome (GOLD analysis project Ga0265594, IMG submission 190147) | Saline water microbial communities from Sakinaw Lake, British Columbia, Canada - sak_2011_5_24_80m | ecosystem: Environmental > Aquatic > Non-marine Saline and Alkaline > Saline ...
CGAATATCAAAATCTGACAGACAAAGATTAGAAATAGCTTTAGAATTATTAATAAATAAAAAGTTTGAATTATTAGATATTCAAAAAGTAAAAGACACAAATTTATATAGAGCAAGAAAAGGTAATTTTAGAATTATTTTTGGTTTTGGTTTAGATAAAGAAATTATAATTTATGCAATAAAATTAAGAAACGAAAAAACTTATAAAATATAAAATTTTGTTGCTACCACCTGTTCAGAACTTGTCCCGCAGAATTGCGGGGATGTTTGGAACTTTTTAATTAAAAAAATAAAATACCTATTTAAATAGGTATTTCGTCTTATGTTAGTGATATGAGAAGTTTTGCTGATTCTTTATTAATTTTATATTCGCCAGTAAAATTTGGATGGAGAAAATTAATTTTTAATATTTTTAAATTCGTTACTTCGGTTCTCTAAATACTTATAAAATAGATTTTTACTGCTTGATGTGGAAAATGGTCGATTGATTAGCTTGTCATCTTTTTTTAAGTACTCAATCATTTCTAAATCATTTTTATTTAGTATTTTCTTCAGAGCAGGGAAACCCTTTGGCGTCGCCATCCACATAAAATCTAAATCGTTAAAAGAGCCTAGTATAATATCTTTAAGGTAGATTTCATTATCGTCTAAAGCCCAGTTGTCGTGAACCGATACATAGTACGAAATTTTATCAGATTTTTCGGAGTCATAATTTATGTCAGTTAATATGTTTTTTGTGATTTTTTCACCCGCTTTCATATGTGCTTTTCGTAAATCAACATTAAAAGGGTTCCCCTGTGGAACATCTCCATAGCCAACATCGTGAAGTATCACCAATGGAAGAAGTAATGCGTCATCTATGTTTTCTTTTTGACATATTAACAATGCATCATCAATCATCCACTCAATATGATCAATATCCATGGGACGTCCCTTCATATAATACGGTTTTGCTAACGCCCATATTTTTTTATATATATCTTTCATGTTTTTTAAGAGAAATAATTTAAAAATATTAAAAATTAATTTTCGGAATTTTATATCACTTGTTGTATGATGTAGCGAATATTCGGAACTATTTCACATAACAAGTTATATAAAAACCCAACTATTTGTAGCCATAAATTAGTTATAATTACAGATTAATTATAAAGCTATATTTTATAAAAGTAAAGGAGTGGCAGAGAAGTAAAATAAAATCATTTATACATTTTGTTTTTTTAAATTTTAAAAAGAAATATGCGTCTTTAATATGTATTTTTTTATTTGTAAAATTATTATAAATTCTGTAAGATAAATATAGAATCTAGAATTAAGAATTAAGCATTTTTTAAAAACTAAGAGCCTACCCGCCGTAGTCCAGTAGAATTTTTTAGGGGCAAAGGCGGGAGGCGACATTTTATGTCTAAACTAATTTTTGATATTGAAACAAGAGGTTTTGATAAAAAAGAACTTGATCCAGTAATCAAGGAATATTTAGTTAAAAACGCAAAAGATGAAAAAGAACAAGAGGAAATTTTGTCACGCACTGGTTTGCTCCCAATTAGCGGGGAAGTAGTTGCGATTGCAATGTTAAATTTTGAAACAAATAAAGGCAAAGTATATTTTCAAGCACCCTCCTACGCTAAAGCTACGGAGGGCAAGCCAGAAAATAAAGTGGAAAATTATGAAAAAGACGGCGTGGAATATATTGTTCAAGATGAAAAAGGAATTTTAGAAAATTTTTGGAATGACATTAAATTTTTTAATCAAATAATTTCTTTTAACGGTCGTGGTTTTGATTGCCCGTTTATTATTATTCGTTCTATTTATCATAATTTAAAACCAACAAAAAATTTAATGCCTTATCGTTATTCAGGAAAAGAACATTTAGATTTAATGGATCAGTTAGCTTTTTACGGAGCGTTTAGAAAACTTTCTTTAGAAAGTTTGTGCCAAACATTTGGAATTAAAAATCCAAAAGATCAAGGTGTGTCAGGGCTTGAAATAAATAATTTGTTTAAAAATAAAGAATATAAAAAAATCGCGGAATATTGTATGAGAGATGTTGTGGCGACTAATGAACTTTATAAAAAAGTTTTACCTTATCTTTTTTAGCCTGTCCTGAGGAGTAGCCCTTTTAGGACAACGACGAAGGATCCCGAATTTTGCAAAGAAATATTTTGTATTAAAATAAAATTTATTTTACAAACAACGGGATCCTTCGGCTCCTAAAAAAATCACAAAAAGTCGCTCAGGACAAGTTGGAAATTATGCAATTTAATATTCCAAAAAACACAGAAAAAATATTTTGGACAAAACACTCAATTGAAAAAATGAAATTTTATGGTTTAAGTCCGCAGAGAGTTTTGCGTATTTTAAAAAATCCTGACAGATGTCAAGAAGCTGTGGCTTTGGGTTGTGTTGCTTGTATGCAACGGATTGGAAACAAAAGAAAAACAGAAATTTGGATGATGTACCAAAATAAAATCCAAAGTTCAAAATCTAAAATCCAAAATAATTTTAAAAATATTCAAAAGAAAATAATTACAGCGTGGAGGTATCCAGGAGTAAGTCCAATTCAGGATAAAATTCCAATCCCAGAAGATATTTTGGAACAAGTAAATGATTTAATAAAATAAAAAATCAGATAAAATTAATCATCTGGTTTTTTTAAATTTTTAAACCAAAGTGACGCTTGCAACTTTATCTTCTTTTTCTTTAAACCTCATTAATCTAACTCCCAAAGTTGCACGGCCAGTTATTGGAACTGAAGATAACGGCAATCTAATAACTTGTCCAGCGTTGGAAATTATTATTAAATCCCTAGTAATTTCTGAAAGTTTGTCTGGATTTAACATTCGTGTCCAAACAAGTTGTCCATTTTTTTTATTAATATTTGCGGTTTTAATTCCAGACCCGCCACGAGATTGTAATCTGTATTCTTTTAATTTTGTCATTTTACCAAAACCGTTTTCAGTAACAACTAAAACATCAGCTCCTTGTTTTCTTTCTGTTTCAGTTACAACATCAATTCCCACAACAAAATCTTGCGCTTTTAATCTAATTCCTCTGACACCAGAAGCGGATCTTCCCATTGATCTAATATCTTTTTCTTTAAATCTGATTGCTTTTCCATTTGCTGTTGAAATCATTACTTCGTCTTTTTCACTTGTTGGTTTAACCCACTCTAATAAATCTTCTGCTTTAAGTTTGATTGCGATTAATCCTGAACGACGAATATTTTTAAAATCTTCTATTTTGCATTTTTTAATTGTTCCTTTGTGAGTTACCATTGTTAAATATTTAAAATCATATTTTTTAGGCAAATGCAAAACAGCAGAAACTTTTTCTTGTTGAGCTAGTTGTAAAAAATTCACAATTGACTGTCCTTTTGCTGTGCGTGAAGCAACTGGAACTTCATAAGCTTTAAGTTGAAATACTCTTCCTTTGGTTGTAAAAAATAATAAATCTTCGTGCGTTGTTGTTGTGAATAAATGTTCAACAATATCTTCTTCTTTGGTTGTTAAACCAATTACGCCTTTGCCCCCGCGAGCTTGTGTTTTAAATGTTTCTGGCGCAAGTCGTTTTATGTATCCATCTTTTGTAACAACTACAATTGCGGATTCATCAGGAATTAAATCTTCTTGATTAAATGAACCAACAGCGTGAGGCACAATTTTTGTTCTGCGTTCATCACTAAACTTTTCTTTAATTCCAGCTAATTCGTTTTTAATTATTTTTAATATTTCTTTTGGATTTTTTAAAATTGCTGTTAATTCTTTAATTATTTTTTTCTTGTCTTTTAATTCTGTTTCAATTTTTAATCTTTCTAAATTAGCAAGTTGTGAAAGTTTCATTTCTAAAATTGCTTCAGCTTGTTTTTCACTTAATTTAAATTTTTTAATTAATTTAATTTTAGCTTCGTTTCTGTCTTTTGACGCTTTAATTGTTTTAATCACGGCGTCAATTTTATTTAAAGCCAACATTAATCCTTCTAAAATGTGCGCTCGGTCTTTTGCTTTATTTAATTCAAATTGTGTTCTGCGAGTAACAACAATTTGACGGTGTTTAATGTATTCTTCTAAAACCATTTTTAAAGTTAAAACTCTTGGTTGAATTCCATCAATTAAAGCTAAAACATTAAAATGAAACGAAGTTTGCAATCCTGTTTGTGAAAAAAGCTGATTTAAAATCTTTTTTGGGTAAGAATCTTTTTTAAGTTCAACTACCACTCTCACGCCATCTTTATTTGACTCATCACGCAAATCTCTGATTCCTTGAATTTTTTTATCTTTAACTAAACTTGCTATTTTTTCTAAAAATGACGCTTTGTTCATTTGATAAGGAATTTCTGAAATTACAATTTGAAAACCTTTTTTATTTTCTTCAATTTCTGTTTTTCCGCGCAAAACAACTCCGCCCCTGCCTGTTGCGTAAGCTTGTTTAATGTCTTCTTTGTTGTAAATTATTCCACCAGTTGGAAAATCAGGTCCTTTAATAAATTGCATTAAATCATCAACATCAGCATTTGGATTATCAATTAAATAAACGATCCCGTCAATTAATTCAGCTAAATTGTGCGGTGGAATATTTGTTGACATTCCAACTGCAATTCCAACTGTTCCATTTAAAAGTAAAGTTGGAAGTTTTGCTGGTAAAACTTTTGGTTCCTGCTGACTGCCATCATAATTTGGAGTAAAATCAACAGTGTCTTTTTCTAAATCTAGCAAAAGTTCTTCTGATATTTTTTTTAATTTTGCTTCAGTGTATCTTTGCGCGGCAGCGCTGTCTCCGTCCATTGAACCAAAGTTTCCTTGCCCCCAAACTAATTGGTAACGCATTGAAAAATCTTGCGCCATTCTAACCATTGATTCGTAAACAGCTTGATCCCCGTGTGGGTGATATTTTCCTAAAACTTCACCAACAACTGCTGCTGATTTTCTAAATCTTGCAGATGATTTTAATCCCATATTCCACATTGCGTATAAAATTCTTCTGTGAACTGGTTTTAAACCATCGCGAACATCTGGTAAAGCGCGCGAAACAATTACGCTCATTGCGTAATCTAAATACGACTCGCGCATTTCTTCAGAAATTAAACGGTCTTTAATAATTCCGTCTGTTGATTTTTCTGCAACTTCTGGATTATTTTTATTATTTTTAATTTTCTTTTCTAGTTTTTTTTGCATAATTTTTATTCTAAAAATTTAAAAGTTGAAAGGATTTGATCAAAAGTATTAAACCATTGATTTGCTGAACCCATTTCTTTGTCGCTAACTAAATCTTTATAAAAATTTTTCTGTGCCTTATTTTCATAATCCCACATTTTGATTTCTAATTCATCACAAGTAGTGCAAAATTCTTTTTCTAAATCAATAAAATATTTTGGATTGTCTGTTATTATATTTTTATTAGGACCGTTTAATTTAAAATAAATAAAATAATTTTTTAAATAAAAAATTAAACTTTTTTCAAATGTTACATCATCAGTGACAAATCTTCCGCTAATAAAAAATTCATCAGCGTAAATATTTTGATTTAATTTAACAATTCTCTGCGAATCTTCTACTGGCTTCCAATCAATATATTTTTCTGATAATTTGCCTTGTTCTAATTCTTGTTTGTGTTTTAAAATATTGTTTTTATCAAAACCTGAAGGTGCTTCTTCATCAAAGTCTTCTATTTTTTTAATCTTTAAACTCAGAACTATTATTTCATTATGATTGTCCCAATTATGGTAATCTTCAATTTCTGATTTCATAAATACATATTTTGGATACTTAAACTCAAACCCCAACTCCTCATTTTTATAAACCTGCCAATCACTTGTATTAATTTCTGTAGCTGTGTTTTTTAATTCGTTAGCTAATTCGTCAGCCAATTTATTTAATTGTTCGTTTTTATTATTTTTAATATTTTCTGTTTCAGATTTTTTTGACAAAGGTGATTTAGAAATAATATTAGAAATTTCTTGTCGTAATTCAGACAAAGTAAAACCTGATTTATTGTTTTTTGTATTAAAACCATTTTGCAAATTTATTTTTAAACAATAAAACCAAAAAGCCAATATCACTAAAATAATAAAAGTAAAAATAGCATATATTTTTAAATTTTGTTTAGGTTTTGGAAACATAATATTAAGTTGTCATCCCCGAACGACCTTTTAGGGTTGTTAGGATGGATGACAAAAAATAAAGATTAACTTTTTAGAATAAAAAGTTTTGTATCTTCAGTTGGTAAATCTTTTTTAGTAATTTTTAATTTTCCTTCTACTTCCTCAGGATTTATTCCTTGTTCTTTAATAAATTTGTCAACCCCATCAAGATCTAATTTAAGTCCTGAAATTTTATAATGCATTGGAATAATTACTCTTGGTTCAATTTGCGAAATTATTTTTGAAGCTTCTTTAGCGTCAATTGTAAATGTTCCGCCAACAGGAATCATTAAAACATCAACTTGTTGCAATTTTTCAAGCTGTCCATTTTCTAAAGTTTTTTGTCCTAAATCACTAAGATGAGCTAACCAAATTCCTTCAATTTCAATTAAAAACATTGTAATTTCTCCGCGTTCTTCACCTTGTTTGTCGTCGTGAAAACCTGGAATTCCGTAAATCATCACTTCTTTAATTTCATATTCTCCTGGTCCAGAAATTACAAAAGGTTTTGGTGACAAATTTGTTCCTTTTATTAAATCAACATTATTGTGATCTTTGTGATCGTGAGAAATTAAAACAATATCAGCGCCAAATTTTGTTGGCACTTTTAAACCATAATCTTTATTAAAAGGATCAATTGCAATTACAACATCTTCACCTTTTGAGTTTTTAGTTGTGATTTTGAAAAATGATTGTCCAAACCAGTTTATAGTCATAAAATTTAGGGATCCCCTCCTTTTCAAGGAGGGGCTGGGGGTGGTTAATAAAATAATAATTTAATCTTATCAAAATTTGACAGAGTTGACAAGTAATTTTATTTTTGCTACAATCCCAATATAATTCATTCAAATTAAATTAACAAATTAGGAGGTTCAAGATGGTATTTTCTTTAAAAAATAAAAAAACTAAAAAAGAAAAAGGGGAAGGAAAAGGAAACGAGATTAAAATTCAAGAATTTGGGTATTTGTTGACTTTCTTGAGTAGCTTTTATGTAAATCATTATGACAAAAAAAAGAAAATGAAAATTTTAAATTACAATATTGTACCTGAGTGTATGTATTTGGAAATTCAAGGACAAAATAAATCTGGAAAATCTGTAAAAATAATTTTCACCATTGTTAACAGCTCAGACAATGATTGGATATTATATTTAGGAAGAGGAAAATTAGAACCCAAATTAATTAGTCCAATAAATAATGGAGTTGTTGGGAAAGAGATTGAAGATTATATTTTTGAATCTCTCTAAATTTTAATTTACAATCCTTCCTGTATTTTTAAAAAACAGGAAGGTTTTTATTTTTATCTAGAAATTTGCTAAAAATTAATCAATCTGTTAAACTAAAATCATCTAAAATAATTAACCAAAATTTGTCTTGTGCTAGATACTTAACAAGACAAAAAATAGTAAGAATCTAAAAAATTTCTAACTATTTTTTATTTAATTTTATGCAAGAAGAAGAAACAACAAATATTTTAATGGAAAATTTATTGGAAGATAAAAAGTCTGCAATATTTCCAAAAGTCGGAGATCTTGTTAAAGGTAAAATTATTTCTTTAGGAAAAGAAATATATATTGATATTAATGGAATTGCAAGCGGTTTGGTTCGTGGAAAAGAACTTAAAGATGAATCAGATCAATTTTCAAATCTTAAAAAAGGTGATGAAGTAATTGCCACAGTAATTGAACTGGAAAATGAAAAAGGAATTTTAGAACTTTCGTTTCGCACAGCAGGACATCAAAAAGCTTGGAACAATTTGCAAGAATTAAGAGATACTGGAAAAGTTGTTGAAGTAAAAGTTGTTGAAGCAAACAAAGGCGGTTTAATGGTTAGCTTAAATAATGTAAATGGTTTTTTGCCTGTTTCACAATTAAGCAAAGATAATTATCCTCGAGTGGACGGTGGCAACAAAGGAAAAATTTTAGAAAAGTTAAGATCACTTGTTAATAAAAAAATAAAAGCAAAATTAATTGATTTAAATGAATCTGATGATAAAATTATTTTTTCTGAAAAAGAAGTTTATCTTGATGAAAAAAAACACGAATTAGAAAAGTTTAAAGTTGGAGATATTGTTGCCGTAAAAGTAAGCGGTTTAGTTGATTTTGGTATTTTTGTTGAGTTTGGTGTTGAAAATTCTGGACTGGAAGGATTGATTCATATTTCAGAATTAGCTTGGCAAAGAATTGAACACCCAAGAGATTTATTTAAAGTTGGCGACAAATTAAAAGCGCAAATTATTAGTATTGAAAATGATCGTGTTACTTTATCAGCTAAAAAAATTCTTGACGACCCTTGGAAAAAAGCAGTTGAAAAATATGAAGTTGGGCAAACAATAAAAGGCAAAGTTGTAAAATTTGATAAGTTTGGCGTGTTTGTTGAATTAGATAAAAATATTCACGGATTAGTTCACATTTCAGAATTGTCTGATAAAAAAGTTAACGCGGAAGATGTTGTTAAAATTGGTAAAGAATATAAATTTGTGATTTTATCAATTGAACCAGAAGACCATCGAATTGGGTTGTCGCTTAAAGGGGTTAAGTAGGGTTTGTAGGGTCTCTCCCCATTTTCAAGGGGGAGATTAAGAGGGGGTTAATAAATAATTTTCAATAATCAATTTTCAATTTTTAAACAATTTTTAAATTAATTAATTTTTTTTAAAATAAAAAAATGCCAGAAAGTGAAAATTTTCTTTCTAGCATTTGTGAAAATAAAATTTGATTTTACTTTTTTATGTTTTGTTCAATGATGTTTTCCAAAATGTAGCACTAAAAATTAAATCTGGCAGTTCAGGTGTCACACTTTTTATTTTTTCGTCTGGACCTAAAATCCAATCTTTTTTTCCAAAATATCTTATGATTTGGTGGCGATTGAATTCTTTGAAGGGAAATGTTTTTATAATTTTATCATCTTCAATCCAATCACTTATCTTTCTTGTGTGCACATCAAAAGTTACGGCAACAAATAAATATTTTATCATTTTCATTTCTCCTTTAATTAAAAAATTTTTGTGAATTTCTAAATTTAATAAATAAAATTTATGGAATTTTTAGTAAATTTAAATTTACCACAAAACCATTTGAAACAACAAAAGCTTTTGGATTTATTTGTCTTCTTGTCTTGGTTTTTTCGTTTAAAAATTTTTCTAAATTTTGTTTATTTTTTTCTGTTAAATCTGAAATATTTAATTCAGCCCAAACTTTGTAACCCCAGTTACTTTTTCTGTAGTTAGTTATTTTTAAAAAAGAAAATTTATTTTTTAACTCTTCTGCGATGTTAATTCCAATCTGTTTTGTAAATCCAAATAATCCAATATAAAATTCTACTTTCATTTTTAGTTTCTCCTTGTTTTTATTTTAAAATCTACGAATTATAAATAAATTTAATCACACTTTTAAAAACTTGTCAAACCCCTAACCCTAAAGGGTTAGGTTAAAAGTAATTCAAGTCCGCTGAAGCGGACTAATAAAATAAATAAATAAAATTTTAGATAGCCCTCTTTAGAGGGCTTGAAGAATTAACCTTGCCCTTTTAGGGCCAGGTGAATTTAAAAAACTTGTCAAGAATATTTTTTTACAGTAAAATAAAATTATGAAAAACCTTTTTAAAAATTTATTTACGATTGTCTTGGTTTTTATAATTTTAGCTGGGCTGTTTTCGATTTATGATAATCCTAAAAAAAATAATTCGCCAGATAGTGAACAAGAAGTTGGAATTGGGCAAATAATTGAAAAAATTAATAACGAAGAAATCGCGGAAATTATTATTAAAGGAAATGAATTAGAAGTTTTACTTAACAATAATGAAAAATTAATTACTAAAAAAGAATCAGAATCATTTTCAACTTTATTAAAAAATTACAATGTCCCAATTGAAAAATTAAGTAAAATTAATATTCAAGTAAAAGATCCAGCTGGAATTAATTATTGGCTTAGTGGATTTTTACCATTTTTAATTCCAATATTTTTTATTTTAGGATTTATATTTTTACTTTCTCGCCAAATGAAAAATGTAAATAATAAAGCAATGAATTTTGGACAAACAAATGCAAACGAACCTAGTAAAAAAGGAGATAAAAAAGAAAAAATTACTTTTGTAAATGTTGCTGGAGCAAAAGAAGCAAAAGCTGAGTTAGTTGAAGTAGTTGACTTTTTAAAAAATCCTAAAAAATACAGTGAAGTTGGCGCAAAAATTCCAAAAGGAGTTTTACTTCTTGGACCTCCTGGAACTGGAAAAACTTTAATGGCAAAAGCTGTTTCAGGCGAAGCAGCTGTTCCATTTTTTCATGTTTCTGGTTCTGAATTTGTAGAAATGTTTGTTGGTGTTGGAGCTTCAAGAGTTCGTTCGCTTTTTCAAAAAGCAAAAAAGAACGCTCCTTGTATTGTTTTTATTGATGAGCTTGACGCAATTGGTCGCCAACGCGGAACTGGTTTAGGCGGTTCGCACGACGAACGAGAGCAAACTTTAAATCAAATTTTAGTTGAGATGGACGGGTTTGAACCAAATTCTGGAGTGATTGTTTTAGCTGCGACAAATCGTCCAGATGTTTTAGATGTAGCGCTTTTGCGACCAGGACGATTTGATCGAAGAGTAACTTTGGATTTGCCTGATTTAAATGAACGCACAGAAATTTTAAAAATTCATTGCGTTGATAAAATTTTGTCAAAAGAAGTTGAATTAAAAAGAGTTGCTGAACGCACACCTGGTTTTTCAGGAGCTGATTTAGCAAATCTGATGAACGAAGCTGCGATTTTAAGCGCAAAGACAAATAAAAAGAAAATTAAAATGTCAGAAATTTTAGAAAGTATTGAAAAAGTTATGTTAGGTCCAGAAAGGCGTTCGCGCGTTTTATCAACTAAGGAAAAAAAGATTACTGCTTTTCACGAAGCTGGTCACGCGTTAGTCGCGCACGAATCTTTGCATTCTGATCCAGTGCAAAAAGTTTCAATTATCGCGCGAGGACAAGCAGGAGGGTACACTTTAAAAGTTCCAGAAAGAGATGTAAATATGCATTCTAAATCATATTTTTTAGATGAGTTATCAGTGTTGTTAGCTGGTCACGCAGTAGAAAAAGAAATTTTTGGCGAGGTTACAACTGGCGCGACTTCTGATTTAAGACAAGCAACAAAAATGGCGCGTAAATTAGTAACTGATTATGGGATGAGCGAAAAACTAGGACCAAGAACTTTTGGCGAAAAAGAAGAATTAGTTTTTCTTGGTCGTGAAATTTCAGAACAAAGAAATTATTCTGAAAAAGTGGCGCAGATGATTGATGAAGAAGTTTCAAATTTTCTCACTAGCGCTTATGAGACAGCTTGTGGTATAATTAAAAAAGAAAAAGTTAAATTAGAAAAAATAGTGGATAAGTTGCTTGAAAAAGAAACATTGGAAAAAGAAGAGTTTGAAAAAATTGTTGGAAAGAAAATAAAACAATAAAAATTTTTTAAATTAATCCCGTGCTCGAGGGTTGATTATTGGATAATTTTATGATACCAGTTTATCGTCCTATTTTAAAAATTGCTTGGAAAATTTTATACAAAGCAAGATATTTATGGTTTTTTGGTTTTTTTGCCACTTTTGTTGGCAACAGTGGAGAAGTTAATTTGTTAATTAATAATTTTTCAAGTGTTAACAGCGAGACAGATTCATTATTAAGTTTAAAAACATTATACTCTAATGGTTTTGTTGGAACTTTTCAAAGCAGAATTAGTGAATTATTTTCTAATTTTAGTTTAAGTGTTTTGCTTTTATTTTTAATTCTATTAATTTTATTTATTTTTATTATTTGGTTGTCAGTTGTTTCACAGGCAGGATTAATTAATGGCGCTGATAAAGAATACAGAAAACAAAATTCAACTTTTGCAACTTGTTTTAAAGCAGGAAGACAAAATTTTTGGTCAGTGCTTGGTTTAAATATTATTGGCAAATTTATTGTTTTAGGATTGATGTTTATTGTTGGCGTTCCGTTAGCTTTGCTTTATTTAAAACAAACCAGTGACACAGCGCAATTTTTATTTGTTTTATTGTCATTTATTATTTTAATTCCTTTAGCTGTTATTATTTCTTTTATAATAAAATACGCAATTATTTTTGTAGTTTTGCAAAAACAAAAAATTAACGAGTCTTTAAAAAGCGCTTGGAATTTATTTATTAAAAATTGGATTGTGTCAATTGAAATGGCAATTTTATTATTTTTTGTTAGTATTTTAGCTGGATTAACAATGGTTGTGATTGCGATTATTTTAGCAATTCCACTTTCTTTGTTGCTTTATTTATTTTACGCTCTTCAAATTCAAGGATTTTTAATGTTTGCAACAATTATTATAATTTCTGTTTTGATTTTGATGCTTTTCTGGATTGGCGCGTTGCTTTCAACTTATCAAATGACTTGCTGGGTTTTGCTTTTTGATAAATTAAATTCTAGTCAAGTTTATTCTAAAATTTCAAGATTTATTAGTAGGTTGGGTATGAAAAAGCAAAAATTGGAAATTACTGAAGAATAAAGTTTTATGAAAATTAAAAAAGCAGTTTCAAATATTTGGGACTGCTTTTTTAGTTTTACTATTTTATAAAGATGATGTAAAATTAAAATATGAATAAAGAAAGTTTAAAAAAACAAAACGGAGTAGTTTTTACGCCTAGTTGGGTTGCTAAGTTTATGGTTGATGAAATTTTTAAAAATTATAAAATTCGTGGTGATGAAAAAATTTTAGATGCAGGATGTGGAGATGGAATTTTTACAATTTTAGCAACACAAAAATTTGCTGAAAATTATTTTATCACTTATAATAAATTCAATTAATGTTTTAAAAAAATGTGTTAAATTTATGAAAACAATACAAATACCACAAAAACAATTTCAGAAAATGTCTGAACTTTATGATAATTTTTATGAAATTTATGGAAATAAAAATACAGTTTGGGATTTAGAGGGTCTAGATGAAATGCGTAAAATAGGACAGGAATTTATGGATATTTTTGCTATTAATTTTAAAAAATAAATATATGCCAAAACTTTTTTCAATTTCAAATAAGAAAATTTTAAAACAAGTTCAAAAGTCAGAGACAGAGCTGAATAATTTTTTAACAAATCATTGGAAATATATTTTTCCAAATTTTGAATTTATAAAAAATGAATTCCGTTTAAATGGAAGTGTTAGAAGCAACGAATCTTCTGGAAGGATTGATATTTTTGCCTTTAATCCAAAAACAAATAGATTTATTGTTTTTGAACTTAAAAAAGAATTTGATAAAAATATTTCACAACAAGCAAGTGATTATAAAGATTTTGTAGAAGACAATTTTGCTGAAATTTATTTAGAAGCGACACAAAAATTTGGCATTAAATTGCCAAGCTATCACGAAATTAAAAAAGATCAAATTGAAATTATTTTTATTGCTCAAAGATTTACTCAAACTCATATTTCAAGTGCAAAAAAACGAAAAAATATAACACTTATAAAATATTTTTGGTTTGAAGATGATTTGTTTTTAATTGATTATATAAATAATGATCCAGATGACGATGAAGCGAAGAACACTGAAAAAATCAGAAAAATTAAAAAAATTGTTGATGGTAAGGATGCGTTGTCAGAAATAGAAATATTTTTTTACAAAAAAGAAAAGTCAAAATTATTTTTTGAAAAATTCTATAACTTTTTAGCTGGCTTTGGAAATGTTAAAGTAAAAATGAATCAAACAAATATTTCTCTCAAAATAAAAGATTTTTCTTTTTCAATAATTCCAAAAAATGGAAAAGGACGATGGAAAGCTTTTTTACAAATTAATACAGATCTTGATATTGCGAATGTTTCTTTGTTGGTTTTTGATGATCGTTTCAATGAAAAATATTTGCAAAAGAAAGGTGGCAAACCAAAAGGAAGTTTGGGTAAAGAAAAATTTGAAGTCTTTATTCAAAATGAACAACAATTGGAAAATTTGATTTTTTTTCTAAAAGAAAAAATTTTACTTTAAAATTATCGAGAATTAGTAGAGTAAAGAAGTGGTAATGGATGGCAAATATATGCCAAAAAATTTGGATATTTCGGTTTTTAAAAATAAAGAATTTGTTGCGACGATTAGTTTTAAGTTTGTAACTTCTAATTACAAACAAAATGTAAATAATTATTTTGAAAATTTACTTGGTGAAACAGCAAATGTTAGAAGGCAAAATGTTGGATTTGCTCATTTCTTAGTGCTTCGTGGGCACACGCCGTATTTTTCTAAAAACCGTGGAAATTTACGCGGAAAAGAAATAAAAACTGAAATTTTAAATGAAAAGAATTTGCAAAAATATGTAAAACTTTTTTGTGATTTAGATTTTCCTCACAAACCAGAAATTTTGGGAATTTGTGTTTTAGATTTTGATAATAAAGGAAAACCATATTTTGTTAATTTAGATGAATTTAATTTTTCTGATAAAACAAAAAAACTTTTAAAAAATGATTTTTCACTTGAAAAATTTTTAGAAAAATTTATCCATTTAGTTAAATTAAAAAGTTAAATTAATCAAAATTTTGACAAATCAAAATTTTGTTTTTGGGTAGTCTAAAAATTATGAAAAACATTAATGATTTAATTCAAGAAAATAAAGACAGCAGAAGTGACTCTGATGATTTTAGCAGTGAAAATGGTAGTGTTAAAAATGAAAATCAAAATCAACAGTCAAGCGGAATTACAAGCAGATTAGATCATCAAAATATTAGTTCTTTGTCAACAGGACAAGCGCTTGACACAAAAATACAAGAACTTCAACAAAAAGAATTAGATGAAGAGTTAAAAACAAAAGCGCAACAAATTGGTTTTGGTTTTATTAATTTAAAAGGAATTCCTGTTCCTTCAGATGTTTTGCAAAGAATTCCTTTGAAAGAAGTAAAAGAAAAAAAAGTTGTTTGTTTTTATTTTGCTCCTCACAAAGTTGCTCGTTTAGCAACATTAAAACTAAACGCAGATGAAATTCAAAGTTTGCAAAATGAGTTTTCAGAAAAATTAAAAATTAGCGTAGAGATTTTTTTAACTTCTGAAAAAAGTTTTAATGAAGTTGTTAAACAATATGAATCAGTGCCAAAAATTAAAGAAGCCAGGTCTGGTGTTGAAATTAATCAAGATGATTTGCAAAAATTTTCTCAAGAATTAAATTCATTAGAGCAAGTTGAAGATTTAATTAAAAAAGCGTCAACAACAGAATTGGTTGCAGTTGTAGTTGCAGCTGGTTTAAAAACTAATTCATCAGATATTCATATTGAAGCAGAAGTTGATGGAATTAAATTGCGTTATCGAATTGACGGGGTTTTGCACACAGCTTGTGTTTTAGAAAAATCAGTTTGGCAAAATTTAATTTCCCGTTTGAAACTTTTGTCAGGATTAAAATTAAATATTGAATCAAAACCGCAAGACGGACGATTTTCAATAATTCTCACAGATGATAAAGTTGATGTTCGTGTTTCAACTTTGCCAACAGCTTATGGAGAATCAGTAGTGATGCGTTTGCTTTTATCAAAAATGGCTAATTTAAAATTAGAGGATTTAGGGTTAAATAAAACCGCAAGCGAAATGTTAATTAAACAAATTAATCGACCAAACGGAATGATAATTACAACTGGTCCAACTGGTTCTGGCAAAACAACAACTTTGTACAGCGTGTTAAATAAATTAAATGACGCTGAAACAAAAATAATTACAATTGAAGATCCAATTGAGTATGAAGTTAAAGGCGTTAATCAATCGCAGGTTAATGAAAGTAAAGAATATACTTTTGCAAAAGGATTGCGTTCAATTGTTCGTCAAGATCCTGATGTAATTATGGTTGGTGAAATGCGTGATTTAGAAACTGTTGATATTGCTTTAAACGCAGCGTTAACTGGACATTTAGTTTTATCATCGTTGCACACAAATGACGCTGCTGGAGCAATTCCTAGATTTTTATCAATGGGAGCAAAGCAATATTTGTTAGCCCCTGCTTTAAATTTAATAATTGCGCAAAGATTAGTTAGAAAGTTGTGTGAAAAATGTAAAGAAAGAGTAAAACTTAATGAAAATGTTAAAGATAAAATTTGGGAAATTTTATCAAATATAGACTTGCAAAAAGATGAGAAATTAAGAAATTTAGAAATTAAGGGAAAAGAAGATTTATCTAAAATTGATTTTTATAAATCAGTGGGCTGTGATGAGTGTAATAATTTAGGATACAGTGGACGGATTGGTGTTTTTGAAATGTTTGAAATGAATAAAGAAATTGAAGAAATAATTTTATCAAGTGAAATTTCTGAATATAAAATAAGAGAACTTGCGCAAAAAAATGGAATGATTTCAATGGCGCAAGATGGAATTTTAAAAGCAATCCAAGGAGTGACTAGTTTGGAAGAGATTTTTAGAGTTGTTGAATAATAAAAAATAAAATAAAAATAAATAAAATGCGACTTATTAAGTTGTTTTTTTGGTTTGACAGTTTTTAAATGATGTGCTAAAATATTTAATTAACTAACAAATTTCTAAATTAGCGTAATTATTTAGAAATTGTAATTTTAAATTAAAAATTAATTGTAGAAAGTATCCTCCAAGAGACGACGAGCATGGGGATCTTATTTCAGGGTAATTCTGGTTTTCACTCGAATTTCCCTAAAGAAGATTTTCTTCTCTTGGAGAATATTCTCTGTAATTTAGTCGGATTTATCCGGCTTTTTTTATTGCTAAAATTTAAAATAATAGTTAATATAAAAGAATATGACCAACACAGAAGAAATAAAATCAAAATTAGATATTGTGGAATTAATTCAAGAATACATTCCATTAAAACAATCAGGAGTGAATTTTAAAGGTTTGTGTCCTTTTCACAATGAAAAAACTCCGTCGTTTATTGTTTCGCGCGAAAAACAATTTTTTAAATGTTTTGGTTGCGGAGAAGGTGGAGATATTTTTTCGTTTTTTCAAAAAATTGAAAACATTGAATTTCCAGAAGCATTAAAAATTTTAGCTGACAAAGCTGGAGTTGAATTAAAACATCAAAATTTTAATCCACAATTTCAAAATTTAAAAACTCGTCTTTACGAATTAAATGAAATTGCGATTAATTTTTATCAAGATCAATTTTTTAATTCTCTTCAAGCAAAAAACGCGCGTGAGTATTTAATTAATAAAAGAAAATTAAATAAAGATATTATTAATGAATTTCAAATTGGTTACGCCCTAGATTCTTGGGACGCAGTCAGCAAGTTTTTAAAAACAAGAGGTTTTTCAGATAATGAAATTTTGCAATCAGGATTAGTTGTTGAGAAAAATAATTACAGTGGAGTTAGAAATTATTACGACAGATTTCGTGACAGAATAATGTTTCCAATTTCAGATCACAATAAAAATATTGTTGGTTTTACTGCCAGAGCAATGAGCACAGACCCAAATTTTTCAGGTGGAAAATATATTAACACTCCGCAAACCGCAATTTATAATAAATCACAAATTTTATACGGATTGTATAAAGCTAAAAAAAGTATCAGAGAATTAAATTTTGTAATTTTAGTTGAAGGAAATATGGATGTGGTTGCTTCGCACAAAGCTGGAGTAAAAAATGTTGTTGCTTCATCTGGCACAGCTTTGACTGAAGATCAAATTAAAATTTTAAAAAGATACACAAATAATTTAACAATGTGTTTTGATTCTGATGTTGCTGGAATAATTGCGGCTGAAAAAGGAATTGAACTTGCTTGGCAAGCAGGAGTAAATGTAAAAGTAATTATTTTGCCAACAAAAATAAAAGATCCAGATGAGCTGGTTCAAAAATCTCCTGATGCTTGGCGTAAAGCAGTTAATAAAAAAATTAATTTTATGGATTATTTTTTTCAGATTAATTTAGCTGAAAAAGATTTAAATAATATTGATGTTAAACGAGAAACAGCGAGAAAAATTTTACCTTGGATTGCTAAACTTTTTGATCCAATTGAAAAAGATTTTTATTTAAAAAAATTATCAACTGCGATTAGTATTGATGAAAATTCTTTAAGAGAAGCTTTAAATAAATTTAGTAATATTAGACTGGGTTTTAAAACCCAGTCTAATAATAAAAACAAAAATATTTCAACTAAACAAGAAGGCTCCACCCAAGAGGGATGGAGCCAACAAATAACGGACAAGCAAAATATAAAAATTAATAAAAATTATATAATTTCTCAACGGCTGTTAGCTCTGGGTTTGCGTAGCGAAGAATATTTGGAAGAATTAGTTAGCAAAATTTTGCCAGAATTAATTGAAAACAGTTTTCAGGAATTTTACAAACAGATAATTTTATATTATACTAAAAACAATCCCGAGTACTCGGGACAAGATTTAATTAATAATTTTTACAATCATCTTAAAACTAAAAAAACAGATTTAGTTGTTATTTTTGATACTTTAAAATTATTAGGTGAAAATGAATTTGTAGAAATGTCAAAACGCGAGCTTAATCGCGAATTTGATTTAGCTGTTAATTTTTTAAAAAAGGAAAATGTTTCAACAAAGCTTAAAAATATTGAAGTTGAAATAAAATTAGCAGAGCAAAAAAATGAATTTGAAAAAATTGAAAAGTTGATGAAAGAGTTTAGTTTGTTGTCTGGGGAGTTGAAAGGGTTGTAGAAACCCTAACCCTAAAGGGTCAGGTTAAAATAAATTCAAGCCTGCTCCTCCTCCGTCCCTAAAGGGACTACGGCGGACAGGTGAAGCAGGCTAAACAAAAATTTAAATTTAAAATTTTTAAATAAATTAGTCCTCTTCACCTGTCCGCCGTAGTTTTAACGAAGGAGGAGAGGGCTTGAAAATTTAACCTAGTCCTTTTAGGGCTAGGTAAATAGAATTTGTTCGTAATATATTTATGTTAAAAAAGAAAATCACAATTAAAACTCGTAAATCCCGAGTACTCGGGACACGAGGCAAAGCAAAAAAATCTGCTAAGAAAATTAGCAGACAACAAAGTGTTAAAAAAGCTAAAAAAAATTTAGTTAAAATTAAAACTAAAAAATCTTTAGCAAAAAAAGTAAAAAACACAAAAACATTAAAACACAAAAACATTAAAACATTTAAAAAGAAAAAAATTAAAAATTCTAAAATTCAGAAAAGTTTTAAGAAAAAAAATATTAGAAAAAAAAATATTAAAATTGAAAAAGTTATTTTTGACCCAACGCAATCAGATACATTAATTAAAAAAGGAAAAGTGCGCGGTTTTGTAACTGAATCGGAAATTTTAATTGCTTTTCCAGAAATGGAAGATTATATTTTTGAATATGAAAAATTTTTATCAAAATTAGATAAAGCTGGCTCGCAAGTGGTAGAAGGAGAAATAAGTTTGCTTGGTAAAAAAGAAAATCGTGAAAAAATTTTAAAAGAAATTGGGATTGGCTTAGATAAAAAGAGAGGCGATTTGTCTGATATTTCTTCTGATTCAATTCAGATGTATTTGCGTGAAATTGGAAAAGTTCCTTTGTTAAAAAAAGAAGAAGAAATGATTTTAGCAAAACGAAAAGAAAAAGGCGATAAAGACGCAGTGTACAAATTAGTTGAATCAAATTTACGATTGGTTGTTTCAATTGCGAAAAAATTTGCAGGCAGAAGCGGACTAACTTTGTTAGATTTAATTCAAGAAGGAAATGTTGGTTTGTTTCGCGCAGTTGAAAAATTTGATTACCGTAAAGGATACAAATTTTCAACTTACGCGACTTGGTGGATTCGACAAGCAATTACTCGAGCGTTGGCAGATCAATCTCGCACAATTAGAATTCCAGTTCATATGGTTGAAACAATTAATAAATTTAAGCAAGTGCAAAAAAGATTAATTCAAAGTTTAGGCAGGGAACCTTTGCCAGAAGAAATTGCCGCAGAAATGGAAGAAGATGTTGACAAAATTCGTCACATTATTAAAATATCTCAAGAAACTGTTTCACTTCAAGCCACAGTTGGCGACGATGGAGATGATGATTCAAAATTAGTTGATTTTATTGAAGATCATAAAACAATTTCACCAGATAAAGCAACAGCAATTCAGTTGTTAAAAAAGTATATTAGTGAAATAATAAATAAATTAACTCCGCGTGAACAAAAAATTCTTGAAATGCGTTTTGGTTTAGAAGATGGAGTTTTTCATACTTTAGAAGAAGTTGGGCAAGAATTTGGCGTAACTCGTGAACGAATTCGTCAGATTGAAGCCAAAGCTTTAGAAAAAATGCAAGATTACAAAGAAGGAATGAAAAAATTAGTTGGGTATTATTAGTCCCCTAATCCTCCTTTGCTTCAACTCTAAAAAAACTCTAGCTACGGGCGGGCAAGCTCCTGTGTTTAAAACACAAGAGTTTATCCTCTTTCGCCAAGGCTACGGCGGACAGGCGCCGTAGTCCAGTAGAGTTATTAGGGGCGAAGGAGGATAAACTCATTATGAAAACATTAACAACAATTTTAATCACAATAATCATTTTATTTTTGCTTTTGTTTGCTGTGACAGAAATTTTAAATGTTGAAATAAAATTTGAAAAATCAGATTATTTAGAACAAGAAAAAAGCGCGCAAAATGAAAACAAAAAAATAGAGCAAGGAAATATGTTAGAAGAAAACAAACAAAAAAATACAACTGAATCTGCGCAAGATATTACAGAACTTTCAGCGCAAATTTTAAAACCAGGCGTTGGTGAACGACAAGTTAAAGCTGGCGACCAAATTACAGTTCATTACGCGGGTATTTTAGTTGATGGAACTAAATTTGATTCAAGTGTTGACAGAGGAGAGCCGTTTAGTTTAACAATTGGAGCAGGTAAGGTAATTCAAGGTTGGGATCAAGGAATTATTGGAATGAAAGTTAATGAACAAAGAAGATTATTTGTTCCTTCAGAATTTGCGTACGGTGAACAAGGCGCTGGTGAATTAATTGGTCCAAACACCGATTTAATTTTTGATATTGAATTAATTTCAATTGATAATGAAGATGGGAATTTGAATAATGAAGAGGAAAATATAATAGAAGGTGAAGCAGAATAATAAATAAAAGTCCTTAAGTTCCGTGGTAGCTCAGTTGGTAGAGCAGTTGGCTGTTAACCAATTTGTCGTCGGTCCGAGTCCGACCCACGGAGCTTAAGGACTTTTTAACTAAAAAATTAGATAATGAAAGTATAGATGTTATTTATTCAACAAATTTTATTTTATGACAAAACAACAATCATTAGAAAAAATTAAAAAACTGGTTGATAGATATGAAGGATTATCTCAAAAAGAGATAAATTCATATAATGAGTCAAAAACAAAAGATCATTTCATCCGTCCTTTGTTTGAGCATTTGGGTTGGGATTTTGAACAAGATGTTTTGTCTGAAGAAAATATAATTGGTGAACGAGCTGATTATGTTTTTGTAATGAACGGAATTACAAAATTTTTAATTGAAACAAAATCTTTAAAGGTAGATTTGGATTTAGAAATTCATGCTAGACAAGTAATAAATTATGCTTGGAACAAAGGAATTGCTTGGGCAATTTTAACAGATTTTGAGGGTATAAAAATTTTTAATGCTCAAACAGATTCAAAAAATTTATTAGATAAATTGGTTTTTGAATTATCGTATAAAGATTATTTAAAAGAATTTGATTTTTTGTGGTTGTTATCAAAAGAAAGTTTTCAAAATAATCTTTTAGATGAGTTTGCTATTAAACATGGAAAAAAATTAAAAAAGTTAACTGTTAATGAAAAACTATTTAATGATTTAAAAAATATTAGACAAACTTTGACTGATAATTTTAAAATATGGAATGAAAATTTAGATCAAAATGTTTTAGAGGAAGGGATTCAGAGAATAATTGATCGTTTGGTATTTGTTCGTGTTTTGGAAGATCGTGTTTTGGAAGATCAGGTATTGATTCCAATTTTGCGCGAATGGGAAAAAAATAAAGGTGAACAATTTTTTCCAAAGTTAATTAAAAAATTTCGTGAATTAGATGATATATACAATTCAAGTTTGTTTAAAAAACATGCTTGTGAAAATTGGGAGGAACACAGCATTGAATGGAAAAAGATTATTGATTTATTACACGGGTCAAATGTTTATGAGTATGATTTTAAAGAAATGCCAGCAGATATTTTAGGTGGTGTTTATGAAAGTTACTTAAGCTATATTTCACAAAATCCGATTAAAATTGAAACAGATAAAAAAGAATTAAAACAGCAATCACGCAAAAAAAGAAAAGAACATGGAATTTTTTATACACCAAAATTTATTGTGAATTATATTGTTGAAAACACTTTGGGTAAAAAATTGGATGAAGCTAAAAATATGGCAGATTTAAAAAAAATAAAAGTTTTGGACCCAGCTTGTGGCTCAGGTTCTTTTTTGACCAAAGCTTTGGAAACAATTAATGATAGGTATAAGGATTTCGGCAATTCTGGTGATCAAAATACTAAAACTGAAATTTTATTAAGTAATATTTATGGAGTTGATCTTGATAATCAAGCAATTGAATTAGCAAAGTTGAATTTGTTGATTGATGCATTAGATAAAAAAGCTAAATTGCCTGATTTAACTGGAAATATTCGCATTGGCAATTCTTTGATTTCTGATTCAAAAATTTCTGAAAAATCTTTTAATTGGAAAAATGAATTTTCAGAAGTGTTTAAACAAGATGGTTTTGATATAATAATTGGAAACCCACCTTATTTAAGTACAGAAAAGGGATTAATAAATGAAATAGAATATTTTAAAAAGACATATAAAACAATAGAAAAAATATATGATATTTTTGGATTATTTATTGAAAAATCTTTTGAATTATTAAATGATGATGGATATTTAGGATTTATAATCCCAAATATAATTTTACAAAATGATTCTTTTTCTAAATTAAGAAAATATATTTTAGACAATTCAGAAATAATTTGTATAGATAATTATAAAGATGGTGTTTTTAATAAAGTTGTTGTTCCAACAGTTGTTATTATTTTAAAGAAAAATAAAATAGATAAAACAAATAAAACAACTTTAAGTTTATATGAAAATAATACTCTTGTAAAAAGTGTCGTGGTTAATCAAGATATTTTTTTAGAGCAACCTTTTTATAGATTTAATATATCAATGGATGAAAATTTTGATAAAATTAAAGAAAAAGTTTTTAAAGATAATATTAAACTTAATGAAGTTTTAAAAGTCCAAGAAGCAATAAAAACTGGTGATGATAAGAAATTTATTAGTGACAAAATAAAAGAAAATTTTAACAATCAAAAAATTCTTTTAAAAGGGAGGGACATAGAAAGATATTTTATTTTAAATGAAAGATATATCAATTATGATATTGAAAATTTAAAAAGACCCGGTAAAGAAGAAATTTTTAATTTACCAAAAAAGTTTTATATAAGAAGAATTGGTAATAAAATTATATCTGTTTTAGACGACAAACAAAGGTATGCAGTTCACACTCTTTATACAGGTGTTTTGATAAATAAAAATTATTTTTATGAATTTATGTTGGCCTTATTAAATTCTTCATTATTTAGTTATTTATATTCTAATTTATACCCATTTAAAGGGAATGTTTTTCCAGAAATTAGAATTGGCAATCTTGGTGAATTACCAATAAAAAAGATTGAAAAAGAAAAACAAAAAGAAATTGTTAAATTGGTTAATATAATTTTAGACTTAAATAAACAACTTCAAAAAACTCTTGCAAATTCTGATAGATGGGGATCAGTTAAAAAGGAAATAAAAAAGACAGATAAAGAAATTGACGAAAAAGTTTATGAGTTGTATGGATTAAGGGAGGAAGAAATTAGAATTATTGAAGAAAATTAAATATGATTAAAAATCGTTTATTAAAAAAAGAAAATATAGCTTTGAAAAATTCTTTATTAAATAAAATAGTTTCTTTGGATGAAATTATATTGCCTGCTTTTGATTTTGGAATTGTAACTAAAAAAGATAATCCAAAAGAATATTTTGTTGCATTGGTTTTAAAGAAGATATATTCTCTAAATATTTCAATGGGAAACAGTCTCTTTGCTAACGATGTTTTTCTGTCCATATATCTTTATAGATATATTTATGAGTTATATATAAAAATTTTATATATTTTTTCAGAATCTTCTGCAAAAGAAAACGAGGTTAGGTTGAATGAATTTTTTGAAAATAAAAAATGGACACTTGCATATATTAAAGACAGAGCAAATAATAATTTTATGCCACCAGAATTTGTAAAAAATCATAAAGAAAGATACGATCAAATTTGCAGATTTGTTCATCCAAATATTGAAAGTCTTGAGTTGCACTCTAATAGGACAGATGACCAACAATTTGAATTCTTAGTCCCTAACATTAATTTGACTATTGAGTATGCCGTCGCAATTATAATATTTTTTTCAAATTTAAAATTATTAGATTTTGATAAAAAAATAGATCAAAAAAAATTAGTAATGTTGTAAGGTGTATAAAAAGAGATTGCTAAAGAAGTCTAAAGCAGATTAGAAAAAGCAAAAGAGAAAGTTGAAAAAATTTTATTGAGTTGATGATTAAGATTTAAAGAAAAAAAATATTAAAATAAACCAAAAATTTTAATTTGCCTTTATTTTGCTGTTTTGCTACAATAAATTAAAGGTTGTGCAAAACTATTTTTTTAAAGTTTTAAATAATTAATATGTTTGGATTTCTAGACTCCAAACTAAGAAAAAAATTATGTCAGATGTATTAGTTGTAGGTTCAAAAGTTAAATCCTACATTAAAGAAAAAGGACTTCATTCTTCAAGTGATTTAGCTGAAGGTTTGAGCACTGAAGTTATTGCTTTGCTTGATAAAGCAGTTGCAAGATGTCAAGCAAACAAAAGATCAACAGTTCGACCATCAGATCTTTAAAAACATTTAGAGAACAGAAAAACCGCTTTAACAAGTGGTTTTTTTTGTTTGCATTAAAATTTGCGCGATTTTACAGAGTTTGGTAAAATTAAATTAAAATAAAAGGACAGGCTAAAAAATGACTTTAAGTAGATATTTAATTTTAATGATTGTTGCTACACTAGTTTGTTGTGTTGCTTTTTTTATTGTAATTTATTCTGTTAATCCATTTAATACAGTATTTTTAGGATTTGTGTTATTTTACACTTCACTATTTTTTTCAATCACTGGTTTAGCTTCAATTGTTGGATTTGTTTCAAGATATTTTTTAAATAAAAATCAATTTATCACTCAACAAGTTATTATTTCATTTCGTCAAGCAGTTTGGTTTGGAATTTTAATTATTGTTAGCTTATTTTTGCAAAGTCAAGAATTAGTTGCGTGGTGGAATTTATTAATTTTATTAATAATTTTAATTGTTTTGGAAATGATGTTTTTAAAAATTAAAGCATTGCCTTGTCCTGAGGAGTAGATTTTTTTAGGATCGGGCGACGAAGGAACTTCAAGTTTGCAAACAATATTTTGTGTTAAAGTAAAATTTATTTTACAAACCACGGGATCCTTTGGCTCCTAAAAAATCCTAAAAAAAGTAGCTCAGGACTGGCTTAAAAATATGCAACAAAAACTTAATCAACTTAAAAATGAAATTATTGAAAAAATAAAAAAAACAGAGATTTTAAATGATCTTGAAAATTTAAAAGTGGAGTATTTAGGTAGAAAAGGAAAGTTAACAAAAATTTTTAAACAAGTTAAAGATGTTGCGGTTGAAGAAAAACCAGTAATTGGAAAATTAGTTAATGAAATTAAAGTAGAAATAGAAAAAATTTATAACAACACAAAAAAAGAAATTGAGAAATTAGAAATTAATGGATTAAAAAGTCAAAAGTCAAAAGTCAAAAGTCAAAGATTTTACGATGCGACTTTGCCGGGAAAGGATCAGGAGATTGGAACTCTGCACCCAATTACACAAGTGAAAAATGATTTAAATGATGCGTTTAAATTTTTGGGTTTTGAAATTTATCAAGGACCAGAAATTACTTCTGAAAAATACGCTTTTGATAATTTAAATTTTCCACAAGATCATCCAGCGCGAGAATCAATGGATACATATTGGGTAAAATTTCCAATTTCCAATTTCCAATTTCCAAATAAATCCCAAATTACAAATTACAAAATACAAAATAAAGAACAAGAAAAAAAAGGTTTAGAAAAATTGTGTTTGCGACCGCATTTAACTGGCGCAAGTGTGAGATTTATGCAAAAAAATAAACCGCCGTTTAGATTTGTTTATCCTGGCAGAGTTTTTCGCAGTGAAGCAACAGACGCTAGTCACGAAAGATGTTTTTATCAATATGAAGCATTAATCGTAAATAAAGATATTTCTTTAGCAGGTGGAAAAATTTTAGTTAAAACAATTTTAGAAAGGGTTTTTAAAAAACAAGTTAAAATTAGAATGCGAACAGGATTTTTTCCATTTGTTGAACCAGGATTTGAAATTGATATGCAGTGTTTAAACTGCGGTGGCAAAGGTTGTTCAGTTTGCAAGCAATCTGGTTGGGTTGAAATGATGCCGGGCGGTCCGCCACATCCAAATGTTTTGCGCGCTGGAAAAATTGATCCAAAAAAATGGCAAGGTTTTTATATTAATATTGGTTTAGATAGATTAGTGATGATGAAATATGGAATTGATGATGTGCGTTTGTTTCATTCTGGGGATTTAAGGTTTTTAAGACAATTTTAGTTTTTTTAGCCTGTCCTGAGGAGTAGAGATTTTTAGGGTCGGGCGACGAAGGATCTGTTTTTAAAAATGAATTAGGAATTATGAATATTTATTAATAAATTTTTAAAATAAAAAAAGCCCTGAATCTAAATTAGATTTAGTCAGGGCAGGGCAGAATAAAATAGTTAATCCCAGCTCCATTTTCGATAAGCTGTTAAAGTGCACTGTGGACAATAAATAATTAAGTTAGACTCTTTTTTGTGCAATGTTTTGATCCGAACAGGAATTGTTAATTGGCAATTTTGACAATAATATTTTCTTTTACCAGTCCCCCATTCAATAATTGAAAAACCAGTAAAAAATCTACACCCAGAATTAAGAAAAGGAAATGCAATTAACAATAAAATTAAAATGCCAATTCCTCTAATGATTAGTAAACTCATTTTTTCCTCCACTTGTTAGTTTTTAAAATTTAGAAATTATATTTTTACCTTACACCTTTCAAAATTTTTGTCAACAAAAATTCGCAGTATTAGTTTAAATTAGAATTATTCGCATTTTACAGATCCTTCACTCCTAACGGCCACAAAAGTCGTTCAGGATGACTACTCTTATAAAATTATGCAAAAACAAAACAGTAAATATATAAATTCCCCATATTTTTGGGACTACAAAATTAAAAAAAGTGATTTGAAAAAACCAGAGGTTAAGAAATTTTGGTTGGAAAGAAAAATTAATTTTTGCGATTGGAAAGGAATTAAGAAAAAAGATTTAGAAAAATATTTGCCAAGTTTAAATATTAGACCTGATTTAAAAAATTTATTAACAACATTTTTAAAATATGAAAACAAATAAAATATTAAATCCAGATCAAATAAAAACATTAAAAGCAATTAGTAAAACCAGATTAGCTAAATTTTATTATTGGACAGGTGGCACAGCTTTGGCTTACAAATATTTACCTTTAAGATTATCAGAGGATTTGGATTTTTTTTCTTTTAATCTTGAAACAGATGAAAATTTAATTATTGAATTAAATAAATTAAAAAAAGAATTAAATATTCAAAAAATTGCTTTTACTCAAAATTTAAATCGTCAGCAATTTGTTTTAAATTTTAATAAAAATAATAAACTAAAATTAGAATTTGTATTTTTTCCTTTTAAAAATTTAGTAAAACCATTGTTTGATGAAAATTTTAAAATTAAAATTGATTCTTTAATTGATGTTGCGACTAATAAAACATTGGCTACTTATCAGCGAAATGAGCCAAAAGATATTTTTGATTTATATTTTTTGTTAACAGCTAAAAAATTAAAATTAAAAAATTTAATAAAAAATGTAGATAAAAAATTTGGAGTTAAAATAAATCAATCTGATTTAGAAGCTAAAATTTTAAATAATATTAAGTTATTAAAAAATATTGAACCATTAATTTTAGATTTAAAAAAATTTAATATTGAAAAAATTAAAAAGTTTTTTACAACTCAATCTATAAAATATTTAAAATCATTTATTTTTTAAGATTTAAAATAATTTTCTTTTTCGTTGTTTTTCTAAAATCCACGGGATCCTTCGTCGCAATCCTAAAAAAGACCTGCTCCTCAGGATCCTCCTTTGCTAAAGCTACGGCGGGCAGGCAGGCTAAAAAAAATATGAGTGTAGCAAAAATATTCATCCTTACATTTTTCGCATTTGTTGGCGCTTTTATTTGGGCGCCGAGTTTGGTTAGAATTTTAAATAAATATAAATTGTGGAAAAAAAAATCAAGAAAATACACTTCTGACGGACACGAATTAATTACTTTTAAAAAAATTGAAAAAGATGATAAAATTTTTACTCCTCGCGGTGGTGGATTATTAATTTGGGTAACAGTTTTAGTTTTAGCAATTTTAATGTATATTTTAGAAAAAATTTGTCCAAGTTTATTTAATAATTTAAATTTTTTAACTCGCGCAGAAACTTGGTTGCCGCTTTTTACTTTGGTAGTTGCTGGAGTTCTTGGATTGTTTGACGATATTTTAACAACAAAAGGAAAAGTGAAAAAATATTTAGGGGGTGGAATGAGTTTATCAAAAAGAATTTTACTTGTTTTAATAATTGGTGTTGTTGGCGCTTTATGGTTTCATTTTAAATTGGGTTGGGACACGATTCACATTCCGTTTTTCGGAGATTTTTATATTAATGGTTTTTACATTCCTCTTTTTGCAATCACAATGGTTGGGGTATTTTCTTCTGGAATTATTGATGGAATTGACGGATTGTCAGGAGGAGTTTTTGCTCCATTGTTTTTAATGTTTGGCGTGATTGCTTTTATTCGCGGGCAAGTTGATTTAGCAACATTTTGTTTTATGATTGCAGGAACTTTAGCGGTATTTTTGTGGTTTAACGCTCCGCCAGCAAAATTTTATTTAGGTGAAACAGGAATTTTAGCTTTAACAACAACTTTAACTGTGGTTGCGTTTTTAACAAACGCGATTTTGCTTTTGCCAATTGCGGGAATTTTATTAGTTGCAACAACTGGATCAGATATTGGGCAGTTGATTTATAGAAAATATGGAATTAAAAAAGGTTGGTCAGAGCAAAAAAGAAAATTATTTATTGCAGCTCCAATTCATCATCATTTTCAACTTAAAGGAATAAAAAATGAAACAATTGTGATGAGGTATTGGTTGATTACTGGTGTGGCAACAATGGTGGCGTTGATGATTTATTTACTTGATAAAGGATTATAATTTTTCAGCCTGTCATCCCGAGTGACCTTAAGGGTTGTTAGGAGCGATGGGATCCCGTGGATTAAAAAGAAATTGAGAAATTAGAAATTAAGGGATTAAAATTAACAATTTAAAAATAAAAAAACCCGAGTTTTAAATTCGGGCTAATAAAAACACACTGTCCTACCTAAAATTAACTTTTTGGACAGGAGCATTTGATTTTGGAGTTGAATCATGTATTTTTTCCCATTCGCCTCCGAAGAATTTGGAAACTCCACTTTTTTCTTTTTTGTAAATTGCTGATAATTTTTCGTAGCCTTTTACAATAACAAATACATCATCTGGAGCTAATTCTCCAAAAGTCAAAAATGAAAGTTGATGCACATTTGAAGTCCCAGTTAATACATTGTGACCCCATTTTCTTGAAAAAGTTAACATTTAAATTCCTCCATTTATTTAAGTTAAAATATGTTAGAAATTATATTTTTATCTTACACCTTTCAATTATTTTGTCAACTGTTGAAAATTTATGAATGAATTAAATAAAATTAAATCTACTCCAATTAAAATTCCAAAATGGGTTGCTAATTTTAGATATTTTGAAAATAGATTTGAAGTTAATAATAAATTAAAAAAAAGAAAATTAGATACAAAACACAAATTATATAAAGAAAAATTAGTTGATTGTCAAAAATTAGGATTAATGGGAGAATCATATTATTATAATTTTCGCAACAAAAAACCTTTTAATAAATTTAAAAAATATTTAAAGAAAAATATTTATTTGCGAAAAAGTGTTGCAGAAGATTTAAAAAAAGTTGATGATTATTTGCGACAATTTGGTTTAGCTTTGTATTTAAAAAGTGGATACAGAAATTATTACATCCAACTGTCAGCAATTGAATTTTACACAAAAAAAGGCGGCGAAAGCCAAAAACAATTGTTTGCTCAACCAGAAGAAAGAAGTAAAACCCATCCTTTTCCTCATTCAACAGGTGGAGCAATTGATTTAACTTTATATAATTTAAAGAAAAAAGATTTTGTAAATTTAAGATTTAGAAAAGATATTACAATTTTTGGCATTGAGAAAGTAAAAAAATTAACAAAACAAGAAAAGGAAATTTTAGAATATCGCAGAATTTTGTATAATGTTTTGTGCGCGCCAATTGTATTATCAAAAGATAAATTATTTGTTGCTCATCCTTTTGAATATTGGCATTTTTCCCGTGGTGATCAGTTGGCAAGATATTTTTCAAATTCAAAAAAGCTAGCTTATTATGGAGAAATAAAAAAATTTTAGTAAATATGAAAAAAATAATTAAAAAAATATATTATATTGGTGGAACGATTTATCGAGGATTGATTGGGATTTTTCACAATACTTTTGATAAATGTGAAAAAATAAATTCTGAAATTGAATCTCGAGGACTTGGGATTGTTGTTGGGAAAAGTGTTGGAGGAAGAAATATTTTTTGTTACAAAATTATTTTTATTACTTCCACGGGATCCTTCGTCGCAAACTCTAAAAGACCTGCTCCTCAGGACAGGATAAAAAAAATATTAATCGTGGGAGGAATTCACGGAAATGAAGTTGGGACTGTGAAGTTGGCTAAGAAGATTGTTAATTATTATTTCAATAAGGCTCCAGCCAAGAGACTGGAGCCAACAGATAAAAATTTAAATATAGAATTATTTATTATTCCAGTTTTAAATATTGACGGTTACACAAAAGCAATTAAAAATCCAGATTATTTTTATCGTGGAAAAGTTGGACGGTTTAATTCAAATAATGTTGATTTAAATCGTAATTTTCCTACTAAAAATTTTCAATCAAAATCAGTTTGGAAAACAGGAAAAAATTATTCAGAAAAATCACAAGAAGTTTTTTGCGGAGAATTTGGCGCGTCAGAATTAGAAACTAAAAGTTTAATAAATTTTATAAAAAAAGAAAATATTCAAAATTTAATAATGTTGCACAATGTTGGAAAAGATGTGATGATTAATAAAGACGATAAAGTTGCTGAAAATTGGGCAAGAATTTATAATAAGTATTCTAAATTTAAAAAACGCTTTGATATGAATTTAGATGGTGGAGCGTCAGATTGGGCGCGAGAAAATAAAATTCATTTTATTGCTGTTGAAGGAAGTTCAAGATGGGGAAGTGATTGGGCAAGACAGGGAAATGCGATATTTGAGATATTAAAAAATTTATAAAAAATAGCACACGAATTTCCAGAATGACCAGAATAAACCAGAATTTTAATTCGTGAAAATTTTGGGTAATTCTGGTAATTCGTGTGCTATAAAAAATATATGTACATTTCATTAAATTGGCTAAAAGATTACATTGATTTACCAAAAAATTTAACTGCTAAAAAATTAGCAGAGGATTTAACAATGTCAACTGTTGAAGTTGAATCAATAAAAAATCAAGCTGAAGAGTTTGAAAATATTGTGGTTGGAAAAATTTTGAAATTAAAAAAACATCCAAACGCGGACAAATTAAAAATTGCAGTAACTGAAATTGGAAAAAATAAATCTGTTCAGATTATTTGTGGAGGAACAAATTTAAAAGAAAAAATGTTTGTTGCGGTTGCTTTGCCTGGGGCAAAAATTCGTTGGCACGGCGAGGGCGAGTCTGTTGTTTTAGAAAAAGCTAAAATTCGCGGGCAAGAAAGTTTTGGAATGATTTGCGCGCCAAATGAAATAGGAATTGAAAATCAATTTTCGTGTGGTGAAATGGAGATTTTAGATTTGTCTGAATTAAAAAAAATAAAACCAGGGCAAAATTTAGCGCAAGTTTTAGGATTTGATGATGTAATTATTGAAATTGAAAATAAATCTTTAACAAATCGTCCGGATTTGTGGTCGCATTTTGGAATTGCAAGAGAACTTTCCGCGATTTATAAAATACCATTAAAAAAGCTAGAGCTTTTTGATAAATCCAAAATCCAAAATCCAAAATCCAAAATAAATTTAAATATTAAAGATCAAAATTTAAAAATAAATATTTTAGATAAAAATTTGTGCTCAAGATACATTGGTTGTGTTGTGAAAAATATTAAAATTGAAAAATCTCCAGATTGGTTGATGAAAAGATTAGAATCAGTTGGTTCAAGATCAATAAATAATATTGTAGATATTACAAATTATGTGATGCAAGATGTTGGTCAGCCAACGCACGCTTTTGACAAAACACTGATTCACGCAGATAAAAAAATTGATAAAATACAGATAATTATTAGAACTGCGAAAAATAACGAGCAAATAAAAACTTTAGATGAAGAAGAAAGAAAATTAGATGAAGAAATGTTAGTTGTTGCTGACGCAGAAAAACCAATTGCTTTAGCTGGAATTATTGGTGGAGCAAATTCTGAAGTTAAAAAAAGTACAACAGAAATTATTTTAGAATCTGCAACTTTTAACGCAAAAAATATTAGAAAAACTTCACAAAAATTAGGATTAAGAACTGAAGCTTCAGTTCGTTTTGAAAAAAATCTTGATGTAAATTTTGCAGAAATTTCAATGTTAAGAATGTTAAAATTAATTAAAGAAATTATCCCGCAAGCTGAGATTGTTGAATTAGTTGATGAATTTCCAATTAAACAAAAAGAAATTAATATTAAAGTAGAGCATAAATTTTTAGAAAAAAAGATTGGGCAAAAAATAGATTCAGATCAGATTCTAGAAATTTTAGAGAGACTTGGATTTGATGTTAAATTAAAAGTCAAAAGTCAAAAGTCAAAAGTCAATGATGATATTTTATATAAAATAAAAGTTCCAAGTTGGCGGGCAACTGGAGATGTTTCAATTCCAGAAGATATTGTGGAAGAGGTTGCAAGAATTTATGGTTTTGATAATTTAAAAGAAAAAGTTGAAATGATTGAAATGGATAAAGCAAAATATCAGCCAGAGTTTGATTTGGAAAATAAAATAAAAAATTATTTGTCACTTGGTTGTAAAATGAATGAAGTTTTTAATTATTCGTGGGCTGATGAAAAGATTTTGAAAAGTCTAGGATTAGATTTTGTTAATTTTGTTGAAGTAGAAAATCCACCAGCTCAGGAAAACAGATTTTTGCAAACAAGTTTAATTCCAAATTTAATTAAAAATGTTCAAGACAATTTAAGATATTTTTCTGAATTTAAATTATTTGAATTAGCGCGAGTTTTTAAACAAAGTAAAAATAAAAATTTTGATGAGGATATTTTGCCAGAGCAACCAAAAATGTTCGCAGGAGTTGTTGTTGGCGAAAAGGAAGATTTGTTTTTAGAAATAAAAGGAATTGTTGAAGGCATTTTAAAAGATTTACGATTTAAGGTTTACGATTTAAGAATTGGAAAGACTTTGTCTTTTTTAGATGAAAATAAAATTTTGCAGGTTTTTGTTAATGAAAAGCAAATTGGATGGTTGGGAGTTTTAAATTTTAAAATTAAGAATAAAGAAATTGGTTTGTTTGAGATTAATTTTGAAAAATTAGTATCTAGTATTGATGGTGTGAAAAAATTTAAACAACTTCCTCAATTTCCATTAATTGAGCGAGATTTAGCAATTGAAATTGATTGGGAAATTAAATGGCAAAATATAAAAAATGAAATTTTAAAACAAATTCAAGATGATATTTTTAATAAAATAGAATTTCTTTCAGAATTTGACTTAGGAAACTTATCTGTCGGCGAAACAGGTAAAAAATCTGTAGCGTTTAGAATTGTTTATCAAGCAAGCAGAACTTTAAAAGATAAAGAAGTTGAAGTTGTTGAAAATAAAATTATAAAATTATTAGAAAATAAATTTAATGCAAAGTTAAGAAGTTAATTTATTTTGACACAAATCCATTTTTAAGCTAAAATTAAACCATAAAAAATATAATTTATGAATATAAATTCTCTTAAAAATTATTGGCTAAAAAATTTTGAAGAAAAACAAAAAACTGCTACTCATCTTTATAAGTCAAAACGTTATTCTGATTTATAAGTCAAAACGTTATTCTGACTGTCTTTTCTTTTGTCATTTGGGTTTAGAATGTTTATTAAAGGCATTAATTGTTAAAATAACAAATAAACCTTCTCCTTATGCTCATGATTTAGAAAGATTAGCAGAATTGGCAAAGTTAGAAATAGATGCAGAAGTAAAAAAATATTTACAAACCATTACTAAATTTAATTTAGAATCAAGATATCCGGAATTTAAATTTAGATTTTACAAATCAATTGATAAAAAATATTGTGATAAGTATTTTAATATTACTAAAAAATTAATCTTATGGTTAAAAAAGGAAATCAACAAATAATTAAAACAAAAAAGTTTATTAAAGAATATATTTCTCTTTTAAGAGAGGATAGTTTGCCTATTGAAAGAATTTATTTTTATGGTTCAAGAGTTAATGGTAATTATAAAAAAGGGAGTGATATTGATGTTTGCATTGTATCACCAAAATTTAAAAGTCGCTGGGATGCTTTTGATTATTTGTGGAGCAAAAGAAGGAAAATTGATGTTTTGCGTGGAATTGAACCAGTCGGCTATCCGCTAAAAGATTTTATTGATGAAGATCCTTTGGTTTATGAAATAAAAAAAACTGGGGTTGAGATCAAATAAGAATTTTTTATAAAAAAACAGCCCAAGGTTTAAATTTTTAATTTTATGTCAAGACCTAAAAAATCTACAAAAAAAAATATAACAAAAAAATCCAAATCATCTGATTACAAAGCCGAACAGATTACTGTTTTGGAAGGTTTGGATCCAGTGAGAAAAAGACCAGGAATGTATATTGGTTCAACTGGTTCTTCAGGTTTGCATCATATGATTTGGGAAGTTGTTGACAATGGAATTGACGAAGCAATGGCAGGATTTGCAACAGAAATTTCAATTACATTTTTGCCAAACAACACGGTTGAAGTTTCAGATAACGGTCGTGGAATTCCAGTTGATATTCACAAACAATATAAAGTTTCTGCTTTAGAATTAGCCTTAACAAAATTGCACGCTGGAAGTAAATTTGGCGGCGGAGGTTACAAAGTTTCTGGTGGTTTACACGGAGTTGGTGTTTCAGTAGTAAATGCTTTGTCAGAATATTTAAAAGCTGAAATTAAAAAAGATGGAAAACTTTGGGCGCAAGAATACAAAAGAGGCAAACCATTAAAAAAAGTAAAAGCAGTTGGAAAAGCTCGCGGCACTGGAACCACAATTACTTTTAAACCAGATTCAGAAGTTTTTGATACTTTAGAATTTAATTGGCAAACAGTTATTGATCATTTGCGTCAGCAAGCTTATTTAAATAAAGGAATAAAAATTAAAATTTTTGATGAAAGGATTAAAGGAAATTTTTTTTCTTATGAATTTTATTTTGAAGGCGGAATTAAATCTTATGTTAAACATTTAAATGCAAATAATGAAGCAAAACATCAGTCTGTTTTTTATGTTGACAAAGAAATTGCGCCAAATAAAAATGGTTCAAATAACGGAAACGCAGAAGCAGGAGAAGAAATTAAATTAATAAAAAAAGATCCAGTGATTGTAGAAGTTGCTTTGCAATATGTTGATGATTATCGCGAGTCAGTTTTTTCATTTGCAAATAATATTTGTAATCAAGAAGGTGGAATGCATTTAGTTGGATTTCGTACTGCGTTAACCCGCACTTTAAATAATTACGCTAGAAAAAATAATATTTTAAAAGAAAAAGATCAAAATTTGTCTGGTGAAGATGTTAGAGAAGGATTAACAGCAGTAATCGCTGTTAGAATAATGGACCCGCAATTTGAAGGACAAACAAAAGCTAAATTGGGCAATCCAGAAGTCCGCACTGCTGTTGATCAAGTTTTTGGAGAATATTTTTCAATATTTTTAGAAGAAAATCCAAGAGAAGCAGAAGCAATTATTGGAAAAGTATTATTAGCCGCGCAAGCAAGACGAGCCGCAAAGCACGCGCGCGAAACAGTTTTAAGAAAAGGAGTTTTAGATGGTTTTGCTTTGCCTGGAAAATTAGCAGATTGTTCTTCAAAAGATCCGGAAAATTCTGAACTTTATATTGTTGAGGGAGATTCTGCTGGCGGTTCTGCTAAGCAAGGAAGAGATCGTAAAACTCAAGCAATTCTTCCTTTGCGTGGTAAAATTTTAAATGTTGAACGAGCTCGGCTTGATAAAATGCTTGCAAACAATGAAGTTAAATCTTTAATCATTGCTTTGGGAACAAATATTGGTGAGGAATTTAATTTACAAGATTTGCGTTATAATAAAATTGTAATAATGACAGACGCTGATGTTGATGGTTCTCACATTCGGACTTTGCTTTTAACTTTATTTTACAGATATTTTCCAGAGATTGTTAAACAAGGTCATTTATTTATCGCGCAACCGCCACTTTATTCTTTGAAAAAAGGAAGTTTAATGAAATATGTCTACACTGATGAGGAGAAAGATAAAGAAATTGAGAAATTAAGAAAGGGAGAAATTAAGGGAAATAAAATAGAAGATGAAAATAAAATAATTAAAGAAGAAACTGGAGTTGGAGAAAAAGTTGCTGGAATAAATATTCAAAGATATAAAGGTTTGGGTGAAATGAATCCAGATCAACTTTGGGAAACAACAATGAATCCTGAAAATAGAATTTTATTAAAAGTTATTGTTGAAGACGCTGAAAAAGCAGATGAAACTTTTGATATTTTAATGGGTTCAGAAGTTGCGCCTCGTAAAAAATTTATTCAAACCCACGCAAAATATGTGAAGAATTTGGATGTGTGATTCAGCCTGTCCTGAGCGACTTTCATAGTTTTTTAGAAGCGAAGGATCCCGTAATTAAAATTAATAATTTTTGTGAAAATTAAAAATAAAAACTATGCCTTTTGAATCAACAGAATTAATGCAAAAAATTTTAGCTCCTAATCCAGATGTGTCTAAATTAGAATTTAATCAGCAGGTAGAAAAATCCTCAGCTTGGCACGCTATAAAAAGTTTAAAAATAGGGCTTAGGATTTTTCTTCATCAAGAACTCAACCCACGATACGATGAACCAACTAATGAACTATATCTTACAGCCAAAAAGATATTTGAAAAAGCTAATAATGAAATCTTGCGAGATCCGGATGTATCAAAAGAAAACTTGCCGATGAGCGAGATAGATGAGATGTATAAAATGTTACAAGAAGAAAGAAGCAAAGAACCTGAAAAATGTAAATCAAGTAATCAGGAATTAATTGATAGTGTTGATATGTTTAGAGAATTATTAGGGAAGGGAAGAGAGTATTTTAAGTAATTAATCTAAAACTAGTTTAAAAATTTGCCAAAAAATTAACTCTGTGTTAAGATATTCACAGAAGCCGAAAAGGCTGTTTTTAAATAAAAATATGTTAAATAAATTAATAAATTATATTAAAGCTTCGAAACGAGAACTTAAGAAAGTAGTTTGGCCAAGTAAAAAGCAAACTAGAAATTACACGCTACTTGTGATTGGTTTTTCATTAGGTGTCGCGCTTTTTCTTGGAATAGTTGATTTTGGATTAAGTAAAATTATTGAAATAATACTCGCTTAATCCTCCTTCGCTTCAACTCTAAAAAAAACATTAAGAGTTCCTGCCTGTCAGCTAGACAGGTATCCGCCGTAGTCCAGTAGAGTTGTTAGGGGCAAAGGCGGAGAAACGAATTTATGGCAAAACAAACCTTACAACAAGGCAAAAGATGGTACGCAATTCATACTTATTCTGGTTATGAAGAAAATGTAAAATACAATCTTGAACAAAGGATTGATTCTTTAGATATGCAAGATAAAATTTTTCAAGTGCTTGTACCAAAAGAAAAAAAGATTAAAATTAAAAATGGTCGTCGCAAAGTTGTTGAAGAAAAAATTTATCCAGGATATGTTATGGTTGAAATGGTGGTTGACGACGCTTCGTGGTATGTGGTTCGCAACACGCCAAATGTAACTGGTTTTATCGGCGCTGGCACAACTCCAACTGCTGTTTCAGAAGCAGAAATTCAAGAATTGCAAAAACGAATGGGCGTTGAAGAGCCAAAATATAAAATTGATATTTCAATTGGTTCAGCTGTTAAAGTTACAGATGGGCCGTTTAAAGAAATGGATGCAAAGGTTTCAGAAATTGATGAAGCTCGTGGTCGCGTAAAAGTTTTAGTATCAATGTTTGGTCGTGAAACCCCAGTTGATTTAGATTTTTTACAAGTTAAGAAAATATAATCGCCCTATCCGCCTTCGCCCCTAAAAAATCTTATTGGACTACGGCGGACAGGATCTAAATGCAGTTTTAAATTTTTTTAATTTAAAAAAATTTAAAACTGAACTAGAAATTTATCCGCCGTAGTCCAGTAGAGTTGTTGGGGGCGAAGGCGGAAAAACTCGTATGGCTAAAGAAATTAAAACAACAATAAAATTACAAATCAAAGCTGGGCAAGCAAATCCAGCTCCTCCTGTTGGTCCTGCTTTGGGTCAGCACGGTCTTAATATTCAAGAATTTTGCACAAAATTTAATGATGCAACAAAAGATAAAATGGGAGATATTATTCCAGTTGAAATTTTTGTTTTTGAAGATCGTAGTTTTGATTTTAAATTAAAAACTCCGCCAGCCGCAGAATTGTTAAAAAAAGTAGCAAAAATTAAAAAAGGTTCTGGCAAACCAAATATTGATAAAGTTGGAACAATTACTGAAGCGCAAATTAAAGAAATTGCTGAAATTAAAATGCCAGATTTAAATGCAAATGATGTTGAATCTGCAATGAAAATTATTAAAGGTACAGCAAGACAAATGGGAATTACAATTACCTGATCCGCCTTCGTTCTCTAAAAAATCTTTTAACACTTCGGCGGACAGGCTCCTAGTTCTTTTTAAAAAAATTTTAATTTAAAATTTTTTTAAAAAGCATTAAAAATTTATCTCCTCCTTTGCCAAAGGCTACGGCGGACAGGCGCCGTAGCAACAAAGAGTTGCTAACGAGCGGAGGTGGAGAAATTAATATGAAAAATCCAATCATTCGCACAATTTATCTTTACCTTTTTGCTTTAGTTGGTTTAGGAATGTTAGTAATTGGCTGTTCAATGATTATTAATTTAGGTTTAAAAACTTGGATTTTTACTAAGGCTGATTTGCAGGACAATTATATTGGTCGCCCAGCTACTCTTTATTTAAAAGATCCTGATTTACAATCTGTTGAAGAATTAAAAATTTGCAGTGACAAATGTGAATTAACCAAAACGCAGAAAGAACAAATTAATAATTGGTTGGTTGATTATAAAAGTTGGCAGGAAAAAGAAAAAAATCAAGATCCAAATGAATTTATAATTCGTAATCGTCAACGTCAAGCGTCAACTGCAATTTCTTTAATTTTAATTGGATTTCCGCTTTGGATTTTTCATTGGTTTACTATTAAGAAAGATGTAAAACAACAAAAAAATGCCTGAAGAAATTGAGAAATTCACCCTGTGAAATGCAAAGCAATTTTTTCAAAGAAAAAATTATTTCACAGGGTAAAGAAATTAAGGGATTAAAATATTTTATAAATATTTTATAATTTAAAAAATATGAAATTAGAAGATGATCAAATTATTTTGATTAAAAAAGATTTGCTTCGATCACTTCAACAAAGATTAGAAGATGATTTGAGAAATACAAAAATACAGCTTGAGCAAACAAAACAAGCTGCTGTTGAAGCGCCAGGAGCAATGCAATCACACAGTGATGTTTCCAAGAGTCAATACAGTTGCTTGGCAAGTAATTTATACGAACAAATCATAGAATTAGAAAAAGGATTAGAAATTTTAAAAGATTATAAAATAAAAGACTCAACTCAAAAGAAAATTATTATTGGTTCATTAATTGAAACAACACACAACTCACAAGAAAAAATTTATTTTATTTTTCCTGTGGGTGGCGGGAAAGTAATTGAAAATTATAATTTAAATAATAAAATAACAATTATTACTCCACAGTCACCTCTTGGCAATTTATTGTTGGATAAAAAAGTTGGAGATTTGATAATAATAATGCAACGAGAATTAGTTGTTAATAAAATATTTTAATTTTAGGATTCTAAAATTTGAAATCAATTGACCACGGGATCCTTCGGCTCCTAACGACCCTAAAGGTCGCTCAGGACAGGCTAAAAAATATATGAAAAATAATAAAACATATTCCTTTGAAGAAGGAATTAAAAAAGTTAAAGAAAATTCTCACGCGAAATTTGATGAATCAGTTGAAGTTCACATTCGCACTGGAATTGATCCAAAAAAAGGCGAACAACAAATTCGTTCAACTTGTATTTTGCTACACGGAACTGGTAAAACAAAAAAAATTGCAGTGTTTACTGAAAATGAAAAAGAAGCCAAGGAAGCTGGAGCAGATATTGTTGGTGGAAAAGAATTAATTAAAAAAATTAAAACAAAAGCTGTAATTGATTTTGATGTTGCAGTAGCTACTCCAGAAATAATGAGAGAATTATCTCAAATTGCGAAAATTCTTGGACCAAAAGGTTTAATGCCTAGCCCAAAAAACGAAACAGTAACGAAAGATGTTGTTAAAACTGTTAAAGAATTAAAAGCGGGAAAAATCACAATTAAAAATGATGAAACTTCAAATATTCATCAAATAATTGGCAAGGTTTCTTGGGATGAAAATAAATTAAAAGAAAATTTTGAAGCGTTTTTAACAGCAGTGAATAAAGCTAAACCAGCAGGGGTTAAAGGGATATTTATTAAAAGTATTTCTATTTGTTCTACAATGGGGAAAGGATTTAAAATAATAAATTAAAATTTAAAAGTAATAAAAACGGATTAGAACCCGTTTTTTATTTTGTTGATAATTTATTGAATTTAAAGTAAGATAAAAATATGAAACTTTCAATAATTATTGTATCTTGGAATACTTGCGATTTAACATTAAAATGTGTTAAATCTATTTTTAAGTATTTAAAAAATATAGAGTTTGAAATTTTTGTGGTTGATAATAATTCAAGCGACAAAACTGTTAAAGAATTAGAAAAATATAAGAAAGAATATAATTTAGATAATTTAAAAATAATAAAAAATAAAGAAAATTTAGGGTTTTCTAAAGCAAATAATCAAGGAATTAAATTAGCAAAAGGAGAATTAATTTTGCTTTTAAATCCAGATACGGAATTGATTGATGAAAGTATTTTAGAAATGATAAAGTTTGTTGAAAATAAGAAAATAGATCCTTCGGCTCCCAACAACTCTGAAGGTCGCTCAGGACAGGGTGAAAAAATTGGAATTGTTGGACCAAAACTTTTAAATACTAACAAAACTTTACAACACTCATGTCGCAGATTTCCAAAATTATTAGATCAAATTTTTATTCAATTAAAATTTTATAATTTTTTTCCAAACAAAATTAAATTTGTAAGAGAATATTTTATGTTAGATTTTGATCACAATGAAATTCAAGAAGTTGATCAAATAATGGGAGCAACAATGTTAATTAAAAAACAAGTGTTTGACAAAATTGGTTTATTTGATGAAAAGTTTTGGGCGATTTTTGAAGAAGTTGATTTTTGCAAAAGAGCAAAAGACGCAGGATACAAAATTTATTTTTATCCGAACACTAAAATTGTTCACCACAAAGAACAAAGTTTTAAACAACTTGCAAGTTTAAAAAAGCAAATTAATTTTAATAAATCTCTTTATTATTATTTTAAAAAATACAAACCATTTTGGCAGTTTTTAATTTTGTGGTTTTTACAACCAGTAAATTTATTTTTGACTTTTATTGATAGTAAAATTGGGGTTAGGAAAATTTTTGGAAAGAAAAAAAATTTATGATAAATAAAAATATATTTAAAATAACATTTTTATTTCTAATTTTAGCAGAAATTCTGTCATTTTTCGGCTGGCTTTTGCCAAGTTTTAATGTAGTTTGTTTTTGTGTAATTTTAATCTTAACACTGATTTTTAGTTTAGTCAAGTTAGAATATGGAATTTATATTTTACTAGCAGAATTATTTATTGGGTCAAAAGGATATTTATTTAGTTTAGAATTTAATGAGACTTTGATTTCAATACGGATTGGATTGTTTTTAATTATTTTTTCTGTTTGGTTTGTAAATTTTTTAAAAACAAAAAATAAAAAAGAATACTTTAATTTCAAATTTAATAAAAATTATTTATGGTTAGGAATTGTGATTCTCTGGTCGTTTGTTTGGGGAATAATTCGAGGAAATAATTTTGGAAATGTTTTTTTGGATTTTAATAATTGGCTTTATTTTTTATTGATTTTACCGTTTTTTAGTGTTGCAAAAAATAATGATAATTTTTTAAAAAATATTTTAACGATTTTGATTGCATCAGTTTTGTGGATTGGAATTAAATCTTTAATTTTACTTTATATTTTTTCACACGAATTTATTTGGGCTTTGCCAGAAGTTTATAAATGGGTAAGAGATACTGGGGTTGGAGAAGTGACTTTTGCTGGAGGAGGATTTTGGCGAGTTTTTATTCAATCGCAGGTTTATTCTTTACTTACTTTTTTTATTATTTTTCCTTTTTTTAATTTACATAATTATCTAATTTCTAATAAAATTTCAAGTTTTAAATTAAAAATTAAAAAAAATAATTTACTTAATCCTTATTTCCTAATCCTTACTGCCTGTTTAACTACAATTTTACTTTCTTTTTCCCGCAGTTACTGGGTTGCATTAATTTTTACTTTATTAATTTATTATTTTGTTATTTTATTCTTAAAAATTAAATTTTTAGACTTTTTAAAAATAAATGTTAAGATAATAATAATTACAATAATCAGTTTTGCAATAGTTTTTTTAGTTATAAATTTACCTCCAAAAATAGATGGTGGGAATTTGGCAAGTATGTTAGGCAAACGCGCAACTGAAATGGAAGCATCCTCATCATCGCGAATAAATCAATTAAAACCATTGTTACGCGAAATTGCAAAACATCCAGTAATTGGTTCTGGTTTTGGAACAACTGTTACCTATTTTTCAAATGATCCGCGAATTGTTCCTGAAACAGCTGGACAAACAGGGGAGTTCACAACTTATTCTTTTGAATGGGGATATTTGGATTTAATTTTAAAATTTGGTGTGGTTGGTTTTTGTATTTATTTATTTTTGATTTTTAAAATTTTAAGAAAATTATTTGATTTACGATTTGGTTTTTTTCTTGCTTTAATTTCTTTGTTAATTGTAAATATTTTTAGTCCGTATTTAAATCATCCGCTGGGAATTGGGTTTTTAATTTTGGCAAGTGTTGTTGTAGAAAATAAAAATTTATCCTAAAATTATGACTTTATCAATCTGCATTGTTACTTGGAATTCAATGAAATTTATTCAAGATTGTTTGGAATCAATTTTCAAACAAAGTATTTGGTTTGGTGATAATTTTGACATTAAAATTGCAGTTAATATTGTTGACAATGGTTCGCAAGACGAAACAGTAAGTTTCATTCGCAAAAATTATCCGCAAGCGCATATTTTAAAAAATATAAATAATTTAGGATTTTGCAAACCGTATAATCAAGCAATAAAAATGCATCAAACGGATTGGGTTTTAATAATGAATCCAGATGTAATTTTAGAAAAAGATTTTTTAGAAAAAATATTATTAGTTGCTAAAAATTCTAAATCTGAAACTGGAGCCTTTGGTGGAAAAATTTTAAAAGTTGAAAATATAATGCAAGATGACGGTTTGCTAAAAACAATTAAGTCTGAAAAAATTGATTCATTTGGATTAGAAATTAAAAAATCAAGACAAGTAAAAAATATTGGCGAAGGGAAAATTGATAAAGGACAATTTAATGAAATGCAAAATGTGTTTGGTTTTTCAGGAGCTTGTGTTTTGTATCGTCGCGAGGCTTTGGAAGATATAAAAATTAAAGATGAATATTTTGACGAGGATTTTTTTGCGTATCAAGATGATTTTGATATTTCTTATCGTTTGCAAATTTATGGTTGGCAATCAATTTTTGTAGCAAGCGCAAAAGCTTATCATTTTCGTTCAGCTAATTTGCACACTTTAAAACCATGGATGTTTTGGAAAATTATAAAAGCTCGGCGTTCTAAATCAAAAATGATAAATTATCATTCTTATAAAAATCATTTAAGCGTTTTAGTTAAAAATGAAATTTTAGAAAATTTTTTACAACATTTTCCTTATATTTTTTGGTTTGAATTTAAAAAATTTATTTATTTATTATTTTTTGAATTTGATTTTAAAACATTATCAGGGTTAAAAGAATTTTTTAAATTATTACCAAAAATGCGATCAAAAAGAAAAATAATAATGAGTAGAAAAAAAATTACTGTTAAAAATTTGAAAAAGTGGTTTGAATAAAAAATATTTTTTGTTAAATAATTTTAATACAATAAGATCCTTCACTTCTAATCCCGAGTACTCGGGGTTAAAGGTCGTTCAGGACAGGATAAAAATTATGAAATTATCAATAATAATTTTAAATTATAAAACTTGCAATTTAACAAAACAATGTATTAAAAATATTGTTAATTTAAATTTGCAATTTAAATATGAAATAATTGTGGTTGATAATAATTCAAAAGATGAAATTGAAAAAATAATGCGTGAAGAATTTCCAATTTTTACATTTATTCAAACTAAAGAAAATAAAGGAATGGGAGCAGGAAATAATGTTGGAATAAAAAAAGCAAAAGGAGAATATATTTTAATTTTAAATCCAGATGTTGTTGTTTGGGAAAATTCAATTGAAAATTTATTAAATTTTATTGAGCAAAATGAAAAAATTGGTTGTGTTGCTCCAAAACTTTTGTATTCAAATAAAACCTATCAAGAATCGCGCTATAGGTTTCCGAGATCTTTTTTATTGCCAGTTTTTATCAGGACTGCTTTGGGTAAGTTAAATAAAAATATTTTAGATGAATACTTTATGAAGAATGTTTCAACCGAACAATCGCATAAAATTGATTGGGCCAGAGGGAGTGCTTTATTAATTAGAAAAAGTGTCTTAGATAAAATTCAAGGCTTTGACGAAAAATTCTTTTTTTATTTGGAGGATATGGATTTATGCCGTCGTATTCGGGAGGCGAATTATGAGGTTTGGTATGTGTCAGAATCAAACATGATTCATTATTATTCACGTGAATCATATGGTGGCAAATGGATTAATGATTTAACTAAAAAAATGGCATGGATTCATATTGGTTCGTGGATAAAATATTTTATTAAATGGAGAAAAATGGTATAATTAATTTATGCAAATTAAAAATTTTAAAATTTTTTTCATAGTTTTAATTTGTTTTGTGATTTTAAGTTTACCTTTTTTAATTTTTCCATTACAAGCAGAAACTAATTTTGATTTTTTAAAAATTTATAACGCGCAAACTTTGAATTTTGAAAAACAAATTCCTTTATTTAATAGTTCACGAGGATATTCTATTTCAAGAATTGATTTGGGAGGAGACGGACAAGATGAAATTTTAATTGGCGCTGGTCCAGGTGAAAGACCTTGGGTTAAAATTTTGCGTGGAGATGGATCAATAATTAATGAATTTTTAGTCTACGAAGAGAATTTTTTAGGCGGAGTTGAAGTTGAGGGTT
>Ga0265594_1000231_pt1 | contig 45936 bp, 39 predicted proteins | sample saktaG_11_FD_190147 | JGI IMG/M metagenome (GOLD analysis project Ga0265594, IMG submission 190147) | Saline water microbial communities from Sakinaw Lake, British Columbia, Canada - sak_2011_5_24_80m | ecosystem: Environmental > Aquatic > Non-marine Saline and Alkaline > Saline ...
GAGTGCAATGACATATACCATACTTGCCTTTGCAGCAAGTCCAAGAAGGCATGGGAATTCAGAGACCCTACTTGACTGGGTCCTTGATGCGATGCAGAAGGATCCCCTGGTGCAAACCGAGAAGATCGTTCTGGCACAGGCTGATATAAAGCCGTGCCGGGGGTGCAATTCCTGCGAAAAAACCAATATCTGCGCCATCAGGGATGACCTTGATCTCATCTATGAAAAGATTATAAAAGCTGACTGTATCATCCTTGCCGCACCAATTTATTGTATGAGCATCTGTTCCCAGGCTAAAGTGCTTATTGACCGGGCACAACTCTTTAGATCACGTAAATATGTGCTTCACCTTCCGGTTACCCCCCCTGAGCGGCAGGGAAAGCGGTTGGGACTCTTTATCTCAACGGCAGGTCAGAAATGGGATTATGTTTTTGATGCTTCAATACCAGTCATCAAGTGCTTTTTTCATGTCATTGATATCAAAAACCATGACACTAAGTATCTGTTAATCAACAACGTTGATGAAAAAGGGGCAATTCTTTCACATGTTGATGCAAAGAAACAGGCAGAAGAGATGGCAGAGACGATAATTTCTACCCTGATGAGTCGGTAACACAACCGGGATAACAGATGACGATGAAGATAACGATGATGGGAATATCAGGAAGTCCGCATCGACATGGAAACACTGAGCAACTGCTTGATACATTTCTTGCCGGGGCATCTGATGCAGGTGCTGATATCGAAAAAGTAATTCTGAGCAGATTAGATTTTTCATCATGCCATGGATGCAATGCATGTCATAAAACCGGGATATGTGTCCTCTCTGATGATCTGACCCTTCTGTATTCAAAAATCCTGAATTCTGTAGATATTCTGGTGGTTGCAAGCCCGATATATAGTATGAATATGACTGCAGAACTCAAGGGATTCATTGATCGTGCCCAGTTTATCTGGTCTCAAAAATTTATCATCAAGACGAAATCTTTTTCTGATGATTACATACAGAGACATCAGGCCTATTTTCTATCAACTGCAGGAATGGATAGTAATACGGTCTTCGATGCAGCATTTCCTACGATACAGGCAATCTTTAACAACCTTGGTTTTTCCTATGCAGGAAATGTCCTGGCCAATGGACTAGATACCCATGGAGGAATACGGGGTCATCCTTCTGCTCTTTCTGATGCGTATGAGACTGGAAAAAAAGCTGTTGAGAAATTTTCCATCCTGTAACCTGGTAGAGTAATATTCTCCTCATGTATATCTGACTTTGTTCTCTCTTTTTTTGCCTGGATAAAAGAGAATACTTACACCCTGTGGCCGTTGGAATTTATATACCGCCGGTTTGATGATCTATAGAGAATAGATGTCATCAGGTATGCCGTTTTGTGCGGTCAGTCAGGAATTTTTGGAACAGGCAGATGCAAATAGAGACTACCAGGTGATACATCATGATAATGTATTCAGATATGGTCTTTCCCACCAACCAGTTATGGAGTCTGTGTATTGCGATCTTGGTGTGTTGCTCGCTTCTCTGCTTGACCAATACAAAGACTGTTCTATACCCGATGTTCTTACCGGAACAACGATTTCCACCGAATGTGGATCCTGTTACCTAATTGAGCATACACAACCACTCACCATCCCGTGTTATGCAAAAGAAGATATTCAGAAGATATTGTTCCGGGATCTGACCCTTATCAGGGGTATTGGTAAAAAAAGGGCAGCGTTTTTAAGGCAGCGTGGATGTCAGGATGTACGGGATCTGGTCTGGTCCAGGCACTATGCACATCGTGCACATGATTCAATAGATATTATCGAGAGTGGTGGAAAAAGGCTCTATCAGGAAGTTGCCCGCTGGCATGGGCATTCTCATCCCTTAACTCTTCTCACATCAGGTTTGTATCCCCCTGAGTCATTCATGTTTCTCGATATTGAGACGCTTGGCATGTTTTGTCGCCCCCTTTTTCTCATTGGAACTGGAATTATCAGGGGAAATTCTATCCACATCAGTCAGTTTCTGGCGCAGGATATCTGGCAGGAAGCTGCTGTGCTTGAGGCCTTCCAAAAAACAATGCAGGATACAACTGTTTTTGTAAGTTTCAATGGAAAATCGTTTGATATCCCCTATATAAAAAGCAGGCTTGCGTACTACGACAAGGAGCAGGAACTACCAAACCTGCATTATGATCTTCTTCATTGCGCAAGACATTACATGAAAAAAAATCTTTGTGACTGCCGTCTGAACACACTTGAAGAGCACATCCTTGGCATCAGACGGGAGATGGACGTTCCGGGAGCGATGGTCCCGGAATGGTACGAGACGTATCGTATTCATAAGAATCCGGGACCACTCATTCCGATTATACACCACAATCGTCAGGACATTATCAGCCTTGCAGAGCTTTTTGTCTACTTCCAAAAACTGGCATATGGAGATCACAGCGTTTCTTGAGTCACTTAAGGCTGATGAGCGTTTCTCTCCTTATATCACTCATATCGAGAAGATAGATGAGAGACCGTCATCGTGTGTAACCGGAGCAGATCTCCCTGATGTTATTAAAAAATACCTTGAACTGAAGAAAATATCACTATTCACTCACCAGTACAAGGCATTTTGTGAAGTGATGCAGGGCACGTGTGTCATCCTTTGTACGGCGACGGCATCAGGAAAGACACTTGCCTTCTCTCTCCCGTTGGTGGCACTCCGCTCAGAGAATCCTAAAGCAACTGCTCTTGCTATCTATCCAACAAAGGCACTCTCGCATGACCAGAAAAAAACGTTTGAAGCACTTGGGGATGAGACTGGAATAAATCTTGCACCTGCTGTCTATGATGGCGATACCCCACGAAATGAGCGCCCGGGTATCCGGAGAGATGCCGGTCTCATCCTTACAAATCCCCATGAGATACACCATCTTCTTCCCTGGCATCACCAGTGGAGACGTTTTTTTGAAGGACTTTCGCTTATTATCATCGATGAAGCACACCAGTACCGGGGAGTATATGGTAGCCATATGGCATATCTCATACGAAGGATACGCCGGATATGCAACCATTATGGATCAAACCCTGTTTTTGTCCTGGCGTCTGCAACACTTGCCAATCCTGATGAATTTGCCAGGGAACTAACCGGTCACTCATGTACCGTCATCGATACCGATGGTTCCCCGCATAAAGATCAGTACTTTGCATTATACAATCCATACACAAGGAATGGTGTACCCCGCTCCTATTTTTCTGAGAGTGCAGCTCTTACGGCAGCGTCAGTAGAGGCCGGTTTTCAGACACTCTGTTTCACGAGTTCGAGAAAAATGACTGAACTCATCTCAACCTGGGCACAGGAACAGTATCAAAAGAAGAATGAGACACTGTATACACCTATCAAATCATACCGTGCAGGATATCTTCCCAGAGAACGGCGGCAGATTGAAGATGATCTGAAACAGGGTCGTATCCGGGGTATTATCTCAACGAATGCACTGGAACTCGGGATAGATATCGGGGGACTAGACACTATTATTCTCACTGGGTATCCCGGTACCATGATGTCAACATGGCAACAGGCAGGAAGGGCAGGGCGCTGTGGGACCGATGCACTTGCCATCCTCGTTGCGGCACAAAATCCCCTTGATCAGTACTTTGTCCACCACCCTGAACGGTTCTTCTCACGACCACACGAGCATGCCATTATCGACACAAAAAATCCGTATATCATTGCCGGGCATCTGCTATGTGCTGCTTCTGAGCTGCCGGTTACTCTTGAAAACGACAAAATGTATTTCGGGGATCACCTGTCACTCGTGCTCGAAGCTCACCTCTCAACAAAGCTGATTGCGCAGACAGCGCAGGGATATGTATATGCAGGCAGAATGCGTGCAGGTGCTCTGGTCAGTCTGGGCTCAGTCTCTTCATCTGCAACCTATACCGTTGAGGTTAAAGGCCGGGTTCTTGAGACCATGGATAAACGGCAGGCATTTCGTGAGGCCTATCCTGGTGCGATTCTGCTTCATCAGGGTGAACGGTATCTTGTAACCAGCTGTAATACGAGAGACAATCGTATTCTGGCTGAAAAAACAGATGTACAATATCATACCCGGGTTATCTCAGCATCTGATATCAGCATCATCGAGGAGCAAAAAACACAGGTAGGTGATGGATTCACTCTTCACTACGGCATTGTTCAGGTTACAGAAGCAAGTACTGGTTACAAAAAGGTGCTTAATGAGAACGTCATCGGCACTTGTATGCTTGACCTGCCCCCGATCTCGTTTACAACCCGGTCTGTCTGGGTGACTATCTCACCAGATATCTGTTCTGTAATGATAGAGAACGGATATGATCCGGCTGGTGCTCTGCACGGGGCAGAACATGCCCTTATTGCGATGTTCCCGTTTCATGTGCTCTGTGATCGCTGGGATCTGGGAGGTTTATCATCGCTGGCATATAAAGAGACAGGAAATGCAATTATCTTTATCTATGATGGATATAGCGGAGGAATCGGTCTTTGTGAACGGGGATATGAACTCTTCTCTGAACTTGCAGCCTGTACCTGTGAGATGGTTGTAGCATGCCATTGTGAGGTTGGATGTCCTTCCTGTATTTACTCCCCGAAATGTGGCAATGATAATGAACCACTCGATAAAGCAGGGACAATTCATCTCTTAACATCACTCAAAATGGCACCATAATGATAAAATAGATCTTATTTTTCTCGTTTGCTTTCCTGGGCTGCTTTTTTCTTACAGAGGTTGGTATAATGTTCCTGTATCTTTTGTAATGAGGAAATTTTGTCCATATCCTGACCAAAGAGACAATATCCCCTTTTATCGGCTGCTACAATCTGATATGTTCCTTTGAGAACTGATGGGATCTGTACTGACGGAACTGTTTGCATGTCCATAAAGTTTTGAAGCCTGACTGAGAACGTCTTAAATAGGAGTTCTTTTATCTCTTCAATCCATTTTTTAAGGTATCTGACATCTTCCATATTCCAGTTTTTAATCTTCTCTTCAAGGGCAGATATCCTATCTACTGTCTCCTGACTGCTCTCAATATGTTGATCAACTGCCTGAGACAAAGCCATCTCTGCCATCTCCTGAGAAGGATCATACTCATTATCTCTCACGCTGGCACACTCTCACTCTTTTGTTATATAAATAGAGGTGATATCCTGCATTATAGTTACTGGCAAAACGTTCTTGATAGTTTGCCTTAATCTATGTGGCGCGATTAGCGTGCACGCCTTAGTATGGCTCCCGTTTTATTGCAATTATTCCAATACATTATTCTGGGCACTATAATTGTTGTGTGGTGCCATTGCATGTGTAAATCTGTGGTTTTATCTGTTTTTTTAATCTGATATTGGGAACTGGTCTTTATACATACAGAATACGATTTACCGCTATGACATTCAAACGAATGTAATTAAAATACAAAATATTAAATAAGGAGGAAGCCAATTTCTTTCCTTCTATGCGAGGTGCGCCATCATCTGCCACCTGGTGTTTGTACTATAAATTTCTTCAATCTATGACAAAATGGAGATTATAATGGACTTTTCATCTATAAGCCCTGTTGATACCGGTTTTTTACTAATCTGTACCGCACTTGTCATCCTCATGACATTTGGCGTAGCCTTTTTTTATGGAGGACTTGTTCGCAGAAAAAATATTATCTCAATGCTTATGCTCTCCTTTGTGTCATTTGCCCTGGTGACACTCCAATGGACCTTTTTTGGATACACACTCGCATTTGGACCTGATATTGGCGGGATTATTGGAGGATTTGATTATCTTGGTCTATCCGGGGTATCTCTGTCCAGTTCATCGATTTTTCTGAATATTCCTGATATGGTATTTATGGTCTTCCAACTGGCATTTGCTGCTGTAACACTGGCAATTGTTACTTCAGCGCTCGCAGAACGAGTTAAACTTTCTGCTTTTATCGTATTCGGACTTCTATGGACGACGTTTGTCTATGATCCTATTGCCCATTGGGTATGGGGAGGGGGATGGGCAGGCACTCTTGGCATACTGGATTATGCAGGTGGCATTGTTGTTCATATTGGTGCAGGTTTCAGCGCACTAGCCCTGGTATTTGTAATTGGGAGCAGATATGGATTTAAACAATATAGCATGGGCCCATCAAGTATCCCTCTTACCCTTCTTGGCGGGGCACTCCTCTGGTTTGGCTGGTTTGGATTTAACGCCGGTAGTGCATACTGCGTCAATGAAATCGCCATTAATGCATTTGTGGTGACAAACATCTCTGCTGCTGCCGGGTCGCTCTCATGGATGGTTGCATCATGGATATCTGGAAAACCAGGTTCACTCTCCATGATTAGTGGAACTATTGCAGGTCTTGGTGCAATCACTCCTGCAGCTGGTTTTGTCGGGCCTCTCGCTGGTTTTGTTATCGGGTCTATTGCCGGACTTATCTGTTATTATGCACTGATGTTCAGGCTGAAGAGAGGATGGGATGAGAGTCTTGATGCCTGGGCTATTCATGGAGTCGGCGGATTTTTTGGTACACTCTCTCTTGGGATCTTTGCATCTGTTGCCATCGGGGGTATTGCCGGAATTATTGAAGGGTCAGCTACCCAGTTTGGTCTTCAGATTATAGGAGCTGTTGCAATTGCCCTGTATGTTTTTATCGCCACGTATATCTTAGCAAAGATTGTTGATGCCACCATTGGATTGCGGGTATCAGAAGATGAGGAGTATGTCGGGCTCGATCTCTCACAACACGGAGAAACCTTAGATCTATAGGTATAGGTGAGATTCTATGCAGAAACTGGATATTATAATCAGACCTGAAAAATTTCAGCAGGTAAAAGAAGCTCTTGATGAGTCTGGATTTCACGGTATGACTGTCACCGATGTCAGAGGAAGAGGTGATCAGAAAGGGGTATGTCTGCAGTATCGGGGAAAGATGATGAAAGTTGATCTCATCCCAAAGAAAAAGATAGAGATGATTGTACCTGATGAAAAAATTGATGTTGTGATAGAGATTATTAAAAGAGAGGCATATACCGGGAAAAATGGTGATGGGAGGATATTCATCTCACCGGTATCAAAATCAATCAAAGTCAGAACCGGGGAAGTTATCACCGAATAGTAAACACTGCTATATCTACGTTATAATGGAGTATACCGCAGAACATCCCAAAAAAGGGTGGGGTACTGGTCTCATTTTGTAGTATTCTAGTGCATTATGCAGAAAATTCTGGTATTAAAACCAGGAATCCAGTTTCTTTTGCTCTCCCTTGCCACACAATGGTATGAGGACAGATTCAATCCTATCCCGTGAAAATCCATAATCATCAGAGAGACAGGCAATAAGACCATCATAATCCGGATTTTTCCAGGTGAGAGTGTATGCATCAGATACCGGGGGATGCATAAAGAAATCTATTACGGGTTCAGGTTCAAATTCAGGCATTTTTTCCTTGAGCACAGATTCAAATTCCCCTTTTTTCACCTTTTTAAGACCGGTCTTTGCACCAACCCCGTGCACCCCACTATTAAAATCGGTTCCTGTAAGAATAGCAACCTGTATCAACTCTTCACGGGTAATTGCATTGCCATCCAACACTGCCTGTAATGATATCCGTTCCGGACTAACTGTTACATTCTTCCCCTGTATTTTCCGTTTTCCTGATATGGTCAGGTTTCGGATGACAATTGGTGCACCAAAGAGGAGGGTGTCATAATCCTGTGATGCGACAGATGTGATATCACCCTTCGTTCCCATATATGCTGCCTGTGCCTCACCCTCACTTGGGGCATCAATCACCGGGATACCAAGGAGTTGGATGAGTCTTTTTGCTGACCCTAGTATCTCTGCATCAATTTTAGAGGAAGCACGGGCATAGATGTAGGCAGCCTTTACATCACCTTCCCGTCGAGCCTGCTCCCACATTACCATAGCATCTTCCCTGACAGACCGCCGCTCCTCAATGGTATCAGCCTTGAGTGCTGGTGGCATCCCGTCAAATATATAGACAGGTCTGATACCCAGTGCCAAAAGAGACGTTGTCCTGAAGAAGAGGCCGGAGAGATGAGATGTAATTCGCCCTGAATTATCCATCAGGGGAGTACCATCAGGTTGACGGATGATTGAGAGGAACTGATACAATGCATTAAATGCATCAATAGCAACGATTCCGGAGATTTCAGAGAGACTGACTTTTTCACGGAAGGGGACGATGATATCACGTAAATTTACTCCCATATTCTCACCGGTAGATCCTTTTTGATATTGAATCCGCAATTGCTTCAATATGTTGGGATGTCTCATCATACCGGTTGGAAAGATGCATCAAAAGATCATTATCACGAGATAATATCATCTGTTCACACATGGCAACCTCCTCTTGTAATAGGTGTACCTGATATGAAAGTCGTATAACAACAAGTGTCACACAAAAAACCAGACCCAGCAGTAACACGATCTGAACGAGTGAAAATTGTGTACTCAGTACAAAAAGAGAGGCAAGAATCCCCATACTACCTGCAAGAGCAACGTCACCACCTAAAGAACGTATCATATGTATGTATTGTACCTGATAATCAGATATGCATTTAGGCTTATATCTCTCACAAGAAGATATTGCAGATTTTATGGAAGGGATTTGTTTTCATAGAAAAGAAAAAATCAGCCTTTCTCCTGAGTATAATTTGCATTGTTCAGACTGGTTTTTTCCGTCTCTCTTGCTGGTACTACCATGAATCATGGTACCAATCTCACTCGTTGGGAGGTTTAACTGATACAGTATCATAAACCATCAGTCATGTTCCTGTGCAGCCTGTTCTGACACTGATACAAATAGTACCGACGATAACCTTAGAGAGACAATAGAAATGAATGATGAAACAAAGATCCAGATGATAGTTTCCTTTATAGCAATGACCGTACTTCTCCTGGTGACACAACTTGGTGCAGTCTTTATTGCTCTTCCTATGGCCCATGCAGGGTATGCAGCATTTGAAGATCCAGAATCACTCACAAATCCGATCTATTTTATTGTGACACTTCTCATCTTTACTTTGGTATTGCTGCTGCTCATCCGCTATCGGCATTCAAAGATATTTTCACTTATTGTCTGGATATCGATTGCTATCGCATTTGGATATATTTTTAGTGGTATTCTCTTTTATATCACGGAAGATATCACTATCCTTACTATATTCACTCTCTTTCTTGCAATAGCATCAACATATGCTCTCTACCGGTACCCTGAATGGTATGTAATTGATATTCTCGGAGTGCTGATGGCAGCAGGGATTGCATCAATCTTTGGGATATCACTTGAACCGCTTCCGGTTATTGTGCTGTTAGTCCTTCTCAGTGTATATGATGCTATATCAGTGTACAAAACAAGACACATGATAACGCTTGCTGATGAAGTGCTCTCCTCAAAACTTCCTATCATGGTCATGATCCCAAAAAAGAGAGGTTTTTCCTATATCCGGGATGGAGCAGGGAGCATTGAGCCTGTCTCTTTAGAGACCGGAAGTGGCAGACGGGGAGCGTATTTCATGGGACTTGGCGATCTTATTATGCCTGCCATCCTTGTGGTATCAGCAGGTACATATGTCACAAGCGGTGGGGTAGGCCCGTTTTCTCTAACCTGTATCACAACGATGATAGGATCTGTTGCAGGCCTTTTTGTTCTCACCCTGTTATTACGAAATGGGGGAGCTCATGCCGGGTTACCCCCGCTCAATGGCGGGGCGATCATCGGATGTCTTATCGGAATTCTTATTACTACGGGTATATGACGGTGGACGAACCGTGCGATACGCACAGAGCGTGGTAAACAATTCATCAACACCCTCTCCGGTTCCGGTTGAGATATTAGGATACCCTTCAAGAGATTTTAGATCGGTTTTATTGACCGCTGCTACAATCGGGACATCTACAAGTGAGATAATCTCTTCTAACAGATGCAACTGGTGTTCAATACTGTATCCGCAATGTTCACTGGCATCAATGATAAAGAGGATGACATCTGCAACATGCATGATTGCTGACATCGCCTGCTGCTCAATTGCATTTCTTTCTGCTGCTGGTCTGTCAAGAACACCCGGAGTATCTATTAACTGAATCCTGTCATGACCAACCCCATAGTGCCCGACAATGACTGCTTTTGTTGTGAATGGATAGGATGCAACCTCTGGATCTGCTGTTGAGACACGTCGGATGAACGATGACTTACCAACGTTTGGGTAACCGGCAACAACAATAGTGAAGGCATCTTCGATATAGGGGATTTTTCTGAGTACATTTCTGACCTCATTTAAGAAGATGAGATCATCATCTATCTGATGGACAACCGAGGCAAGTCTTGCAATGGCTCGCTTTCTCCCAATGACGGTATCTTCCCCATACCTGACATCCTTTGCAAGGCCACCCTTATGGTCCCGTGTCCACCGGGCAGCCCAGGCAACGGCTCCAAGAGACATCCTGAGTCGGTCGATGCCATATAAAATATCAATTAGTTCCTGATAGAAGACTGGGAGTTCATCAAGCTCAGGGTATGCCTGCATCACTGCGACAAGCCGGTCATGAACCGCTGCAAAGGCTGTCCGTACAAATTCCTCATGGGCACGCCGTTTGTCAGTCTTCTCCCGCATTTTTATAGCAGCCCGTCGTAAACTCCTGTCCAGAATTTCGTCGGCGGTAGGTATAGTCGGGATCTTTTCTAAATTCACGTTCTGTTATATCCTCCCACTACTATCAGTAATAATAGATGTTAACCATTGCCTCATCTGATGATAGTATCTGTCTATGATACTCTCTATACTATCGGTACCTGACACGTAGATTGTGCCCTAAAGAAGTTTAAAATCATGCGCAAAGCTTCGTACTGCACGATGTGGTGCTTTCTTCTTGTTTTTAGTCAGCAGGATTGTTATCTCATTCTGTTAGTGATTATTTAGGATTCAGATAAATAAGGATGGTATATTGGAGAAATACCTCTTGTTTCATACCATTGTATCCTGAATTACCAGGTAATAGTAATAGATTATACTTCGGTTTTTTACTGTTTTTCACTGTTACTGTATCTTTACTACAGGTAATGGGTAACCACTTCTGAAATCAAAACAGATTGCTCTTTTTATTTCCTACCGGCTTTGACAATTACTTCCGCAATCTCGTAACCGGGGAGGCTCCATATGCCCTGGCTGGAATGTCTTTTATTAACGTTCCGTCCTGCAGTGCTATTTGATTGAGACCTGTCAGATACCTGGGTCATCTCCTACTATAGGCTGGCGCTTCTCAATGTTTTACATCCCTCTTTCTTTCTCTCACAAACCCCTGAATTTGGGGTTTCATACTTATTTTAAATCAGATAATGGTTACCATTCAGTCTGGTTCATGCAATGTTGCTGTAGTGACGCTTGTACACAGTTTTATACAGACCCAGAATTTCTTTGGTTTTCTGCTGATCTGATGTATATTTTTATGTTCCATTATCCTGTTTTCTTTTAAAATCGTCGTTGATAATTCTTTAAATTATTTTTAGTTGTTTCATACTTATTGCGATACTCTGACCGGCATGCTGTTCTTATGGTTGCATGCATCAGGTCATGGCATCCAGTGAGATTTTGCAGGTAATACCAATTCGTTCTCTTTTGAAAATTTATTGACTTATATGTCATTTTTTCGCATGACTGACTATTATTTTGTACGACTATGCGTTACGTCAGGAATATCTTCTGCATGAACATATAATGATAAACATGTTGGATCTCTCCCTGATACAGAAAGATATTCTTGTCACCCTTATTAGCCTGTACGAGAAGAAATCAATCCCTATCAAAGGGGAAGAGATAGCTGCTATCATTCGAAGAAACCCGGGAACAGTCAGAAATCAGATGCAGTCCTTAAAAGCAATAGGCCTTGTTGATGGCACTCCGGGACCCAAAGGAGGATACCATCCAACCGTTCAGGCATACCGGGAGTATAACATTGATAAAGGAGGAGACAACTATGACGTCTGTATTTCCCGGGGAAATGAACAGGTAGCCGGGGTAAAGGTATCAGAGATAGCGTTTACTACCCTGACTCATGCTGAACTCTGTCATGCGATGGTGAGTATTGTAGGTAGTATACGAACGTTTGAGATTGGAGATATCATTACGATAGGCCCAACCCCGGTTAATAAGCTCCTCATTATTGGCGAGGTCTTTGGTAAAGATGAGGTGGAACCGGCACTGATGATCTCCATCATTGAGATGGTCTCACTCCCAAAAGAGCCAATAAAACGGTATATGTCTCACCCCATTAAAATGCTTAAAACCGACAACACACTTTTTGATGCTATCACTCTCTTTACAAAAGCCCATATTCATGGTGCACCGGTTATGGAGGGTTTGCTTCTCTGTGGTATCGTAACAATGTCTGATATTCTGACTGCAATAGCAAATGGAACTCATACTGATGCCTCTGTCAGGGAGATAATGACTGAAGAAGTAATACAGACTGATTCTTCAGTTCAGCTTTGGGAGGTCATCAGGATGTTTAAAGAAAAAGAAATTGGCAGGCTTATTGTTATTGAAGATGAAAAACCGGTCGGTATCTTAACTCGTTCTGATGTATTCAGAGTGCTTCCTTCTGTGTAACTCACCATTCAGACGATAAGAATTATAGTGCCCGGCATAACGTCTTGGAATAATCAAAGTGAAACGGCGGTTATTCCAAGGCGTGCACGCTGATCGCACTACATAGATTAAGGTAAACTCTCTAAAAAGTTTTGCCATTAACTATATACAAATACTTCCCCTGTCAGACACCCGATTTTATAACCATCATTTATAAGGGTTGGTTGTTCCATTACTGTATAGACCTCTGATGACCAGAACTGTGATAAAGACTGATCCTGGCTATTGTCTCTATGGTGCACAAACTATTCTTCCCCTTCTCTCGGCACTTTGTAAAGAGACTGATGGCATCAAAGGTGCTGAAGACTCTGAATATGTTCATCGGTGCCGGGTAGCCACCCGACGAATACGGGCAGCACTACCTCTTTTTTCCGATTGTATATCCAAATCGAAAGGAAAGGAATGGCGCAGAGATATCAGGGGTATTACACAGGCACTTGGTGATGCCAGGGATCTTGATGTTCAGATAGCATTTATTGAGCAGTTTATCGCCGGACATACAAGAAAGGAAGAGAAAAAGCCGATCTTCTCACTTCCAGAATCCCAGGAAGATATTACCGATACAAAACCATATGATATATCTTTGTATTCACTCTCGATTATCCCAAAAGCAGAGAAGAAAAATCATAGGATTTTTAGCAAATATTCGTTTCACTCGTTTTGGCACAATATCAAAAACCGGGAGAGAGCAGTGGTTCCATCAGGTACAAATCCTGATCTTTTAAGATATGATGAAAATCGGATCGGTCTTGAGTGCCTGCTCCTCCGTCTCAAACAGAGGCGTGAGGCGGTACAGCCAACGGTTATCCGGGCCGTTGAAAGTTTTGTAGCAGCCGGGACCATGCAGTCGATGCAGGATCATCTCCAGACCTTAATTGCGTCTGCATCACTTCACGATGCTGATATCCATTCTCCTTATGCCTATGAACAGGCATTCCTCGCCATCTCAAAGACGATGCAGGAAGTACTCTTTTATGAATCATATATCAAAGATCCCAGTCAGATACAAAATCACCATGCAATGCGGATAGCAGCAAAACATCTTCGATATACCCTTGAAGCATTTAACGATCTCTTTTCCGGCAGGTTACAGGAGGAGATTAAGGCACTTAAGAACCTTCAGGATATTCTTGGAGAGATGCATGACTGCGATGTCTGGAACGTGTTACTTCCCCGGTTCCTGGAAGAGGAAGAGGCATATCATAAACAATTTTTTGGCAATACTCATGTTTTTGAGATGATTATGCCAGGAGTTACCTATCTTATGGATCTCCTTTTATCCAGACGTTTTGCTCTTCATCAGGATCTGGTTCGATACTGGGACAAATTAAAGAAGGATGATTTTTTCAATCAGATACGAGCGGTTATCTCTCTCCCCCTCCAGACTTCATTTCATCATCTCATCGATATTGCTCCTGAACATCCGGTAACGATTGCTCTTATTGGTGATGTGCATGCAAATCTACCGGCATTGGAAGCGGTACTTGAGGATGCCAGGAAACGGGGTGCTGATGCTATCATCAATGTTGGAGATTTTGTGGGGTATGGAGCGTTTCCTGATGAAGTCATAACAACCATTCGGGGGCATCATATCCTTAGTACGATAGGAAATTTTGACCGGGACGTCATATTACAACGATGGAAAAAAGGGAAAAAATCGAAGGGACATGTCAAAAAGTTTGCGATGGAATGGGCATATCACGCGATTTCAGAAGAGAACCGTGCTTATTTAGGTTCACTCCCTAAAGACCTCAGACTGACACTACGAAATAAAACAATATATGCAACCCATGGCACTCCTGATTCTCTGACTGAATATATCACATCAGAGACACCAAAGATTCGACTGAGGGAATTTGCACAAAATACTAAAGCAGACATTATTGTCACCGGGCATTCTCACGAGGCATTTGCAATAGAGATGGAAGGGGTCTGGTTTGTCAATACAGGAAGTGTCGGCCGTCCTGATGATGGTGATCCAAGGGCCAGTTATGCACTGCTTACCCTGTCTCCCTTTTCCCTTTATCATTTCAGGGTGCCCTATGATGTGGAGAGAGCCATTACTGCAATATATGAGAAGAATCTTCCGTCTTCATTTGCAAGGATTATCAAAGAAGGAAGGCCCCTTGATATCATAAGGCATGCTGATGATAAGGTACCGTGATTCCCATTGATGCATTCACTTTAAGACCCGCCTGCCCGGGTATTGCACCAGCCAGATAATGCGAAAACAAAAAGGAAATGGCAAACGTATCAGAACGTTCCCCTTATGGTATGTAGTTATTCAGGTACATATCCTGAAATAGTCTCTGTTTCATTGTCATCTCCTGATGCCATGGTACCACAATCACCAGGGTGAAAAGTCAGGCTTGGAAATGATCACCCTCGAAACAGAGGGTATTTTGGCAGGTAATGTGAAGGACACGTCACCAAAATATTTCCGGCTTTCTGATATGGAGTCATGGTACAGATTCCTGAACACAGTGGTTAAACAATATGAGAAATTCCTATCAGTCATCTGACGATGAAACATCCCAGGTTTTTGGGTTTATTGATCTTGGAACCAACTCAGTCAGACTTCTTCTCGTCAGGATAAATCCAAATCATTCATTTACCATTCTTCGGAGGGAGAAGCAGGTGATACGTCTGGGAGAAGGGGAATTTACAAATAAAAGAATCCTCCCTGATGCAATGCAACGGGCAGTACTTGTCTGCAGACGATATTTTGAGCTCTGTGAACGGTACCATGTCAGAGAGATCCGTGCTGTGGCGACATCAGCTATCAGAGATGCACAGAATAAGGACGACGTGATTGCACTCCTGAAAGAAGAGACCAACATTGTGTTTACCGTGATATCAGGAGAGGAGGAAGCACGATTAATATGGCGTGGTATCAGTGCAGGAACGGATATTGGTGATGACAAAGCCCTCTTTATTGATATCGGTGGAGGAAGTACTGAAGTTGTTGTTGGTAATCAGTATCAGCACTGGGTTTTAAAGAGCTTAAAGATAGGAGCTGTCAGGACAACAAGTGCTATCTTCCCTGATGGATGGACCGATTCTGTAAGTGAAGAGGTAGTCGAAAGGATTCGCCAGTTTATTCAGGAGAGGATATCACATATGGTTCGTGAAGTTCAAAAACACAGACCAGTATCTGCATTTGGAAGTTCAGGAACAATCCTCACACTGGAATCAATTGCTGGAAAAATGCCGGGACTTATTCACGAGCATCGCCATGGGATCCTGACACGAAAAGAACTCCGCCAGGTCATTACCACCCTCTGTGGTCTCTCATTCAGTGAACGAAGAAAAGTGTCAGGACTCAGTGCAGATCGTGCAGATATTATTATTGTGGGAGCTGTTATCCTGTATACGATATTAAAAGAGACCGGCATAAAAGAGATACGCCGATCAGATATGAGCCTTCGTGACGGTCTTTTGATTGAGTTCCTCTCAAAGGTTCCAGGTTTTCCCTATTATGAAGAGATACCAGTACGATGGCGGAGTGTGCACCATCTTGCGAAATCCTGTCTGATTAACGAGTCACATGCAGAACAGGTTTCAGAACTAGCTTTATTGCTCTTTGATTCGGCAAAAGCATGTGGTCTGCATTCGCTCAGTGATTATTATCGTGAACTTCTTGAATATGCAGCGTATTTACATGATATCGGACAGTTTATTGCATTTTCAGGGCATCAGAACCATTCATACTATCTGATTGCTAACACTCCGCTTCTCGGGTTTAACCGCCAGGAGATAGAGATTATGGCCCAGATAGCTGGGAACCATCGTAAGAAGTTAAAAATATCTGCTGAAGAGGTCAAACAACCCCTAGATACAGAGACACTGACTGCAATCAGTCAGATGGCAGTTTTTCTGCGTATTGCTGAGAATCTTGACCGGAGTTATGATAGCAGGGTAGTGGAGGCAACATTTACTGAGGTTAATGAAACTATGGCAACCCTTGTTATTACCTGTATCAGGGATTGCACACTTGAGAGGCTGGCTCTTTTTGGCGAACAGAAATCGTTTGAGAAGGTGTTTTTCCATGAACTTCTGACCCGCTGGACCGGGACCGAGATGAAATCTGTTTTTTTATGAAGTTGTAATTCCTAACGCTATTTTTACCGCTTTTTTCACTGATTTTTGACATGATGCATTGCTCTTTATATTGAAATGAGCATCTCTCTTCCCACAAACAGTTGCAATAATCTTCATTTCATGCAGCTGAGCCCAGAGGGTAATAGACTCCAGTGCTCGTGCAGTTTCGCTTCTCTTTGATACCACAACCGCAATGATTCGTGTTCCTTTCAGTTGTCTTGCATGCCAGAGTGAGTATGTTCTATCCATGAATGTCTTTAAAGGTCCTGAAATATCATGAAAAAATACCGGTGATCCAATAATAATGAGATCGGCTTTGAGCATCTTTTTTGCAATCCGGTCCCAGTCATCAGATTTGATGGTGCACCGCCCTTTTTTGATACAGGCCTTACAGCCCTTACAGGGTTTGAATGCTTTCTTTCCGATTGAGTAGAACGATATTGTGTGTTTTGATGTTGTGTTGTTGCGTATCTCTTTAATAATCATCGAGATGAGAATTGCTGTATTGCCTTTCTTATGCTGACTACCTGAAATAGCAACAATGTTCATAGGTTATCATTCTGTCAGGGAATATATTAATAGCACGACCAGAGGAAGCACCTGCATAAATGAAAGGTATTGAACCTGATATGTTGGATGGAGTATCTATTTACTAATCAGTATGGAGTACGGGAATGTGCATCATGTATCCTGATGCATGACAAACACAGAAGTATTATGTATATCGCTTGATAGCGATGCAGATTTCATGTATCAAAAAATGGATATATGGCTCTGATTTTCTTTAAGCTCCATATTTCCCTGGTTAGTAAAAGAGGTTTTCAATCGTGTTTTTGCGATCAACAATTACCAGCGTTTTAGGTAATACTGTTGTCGCAGTTCGTTATTACCTGAAAAAGTGACAGATTCTGCATACTGGAAAAAGGAGTCCCGGAATTAGTATCTCCGTATTTCATAATCAAGGATATGAGGATTCAAAGATGGATGAAAGAGTACCATTCTGATTCATCCAGATCCAGTATGCAGTTCCCGGGTACAACAATTGGGTATCTGAATGGATGCCGTCTCCTCCATTGATAATGGAAATGTTATATCGTTGCAGATTGGCATTAAATCCGATGGCAGTCGCCCAGATGTCCTGCACAGAAAGAAGTGTATCCCGTGCTGACGTTGCTACGAGTCCTGAAAATCCGATGGCATTCCATCCTTTGTACACATCTTTTTTTGGTGGTGGATAAATTGGGTCATCTCTGAAATAAAGACCCAGAGAACTTGATTCTGTTACATATATCCAGTACCCAAAAAGGGGCTCAATAGGCGTGTTTTTTGTTATAACATCCCATTGTTCTGAAATGGGGTTATATGTTACGATACTTCGGCCTCCGGTATTGAGATCAGAAAAGATTTCTCCGGTATTCTTTCCTTCACAGAGGGTCTTTGGAACAGCGACATAATTCCATCCTGATTCCAGAACAAGGAAGTAATCAGGTCTGTCCACAGGGATATAGAATGATGTTTCATTGATTAAGGGATATGAATCGGTATTGTTTCCTGCTACCTGATAGTTTTCTTCTCCCACACCATTCCCATTGGTATCGGTTCCCAGATACTCACTCCAGTAATTACCAAGGTATCCATAAAATGTCTCATCATGATAACGGTATACGACCTGTTCAGGTGTAGAAAACCAGTTGTTTGAATCAGAACTCATACCATATACCTCAGATCCTAGGTTTTGTGTGGTAATAAAATCATTCAGCATAAACGTATTGTTATATACGTATTCTGATGCTGGATCTATCAAAAGTGGCTTATTTAGGGATTCGAATTTATTTCGTTCAATGATATTTTCCATTGCGGGTTGAGCTTTTCCTGCACCCCCATATGCATCAACCTGAAGACCGTCTTTTGTTCCGGTAATGGTGTTATCTGATATTTTCATATGTGAAGACCCCATGACAGATATACCACAGGAGCGTGATTCAGATGTGTTAGTTATCTGATTTCCCTCAATGATGCCATATTTTGAGACTTGTGCTACGATTCCTATTTGAGCATCATTGATGGTATTAAATTCGATTCTATATGGTTCTTCAGGGTTTGTGGCTACCTCATCAAGATTAATTCCAATAAATCCTCCTGAAATGGTATTACTTGTAATATCAGAGGAAGTAAGATCGGCAATCGCTGCTATTGCGTTGATGTTATCGATTGCATAATTGTTATTAATTTTGATGTGAGATACATTTAAAAGGCCAATTCCTATATGTCCGTTATCAGATATCTGATTGGTATAGACATCCCCTTCCTCTGTCTCTGCCAGCAGTATTCCCTGATCAACATATCCTGATATTTCACAGTCATGAATTGTTACATTTTGTGAATCTGTCACAAATAGGCCAAACCCATCAGAAGAATGAAATGAAATATCGCTGATTGTTATGTCTTTTGATTTATCTATAAGAATAGAGGCAGGCTGAACTTTAAACTGAGTCCCATCGAGGAGGAGTCCGTTACGATCTGCATAATACAGTATCGGTTTTGTATCTACCGTGTTGTTAGTAATTGATGTTTCAGGGATATCTGCTCCCATAACAGAGAGCCAGATTCCATGTGTATTGCCTGAAAGAAAATTATTCTGTAGAGTACCTGAATTATTTTTCAGGGAAAGTCCAAATCCCTTAGTGTCTATAATAGAGTTATAACAAACACTGCTGTTAGTGAGGCTGTCGATATAAAGTGCTGCTTTCATGGAATCATCTATATCATCAGCATAGACTTCATTGGCATCGAACTGATTATATGATATGTCAGATCCAGATACAAAAAGGAGTGATAATCCTCCCTCTTTATGGTTATTTGCAATAATATTGTTTGTAATAATTGAATCTGATAGTTCATCAGCCAGCATTGCGGGAGAACAGTTCCGAATTTCTGAACCGGTTATTACTGAATCGCTGATATTTAAAAAATCAATTCCAGTCTCATCAATATCCACAATAACAGAATCTGAAATTAGCAAATTGCTTGTTGTACTGTCGCTTGAACCGATTCCCCCCTGGCAATCAGATATCGTAACACCCATCAGATGAATATTGTTGACATTCTCATTGAGTGTAATGCCATAATGAGATTGATATCTGGTACTACTTCGATTTCCGTTGACAATGGCTAAATCCTGTAGAATAACTCCTGACTTTTGTATTGTAACAGGATCATCCGTTCCCTGGCCATCTATGACTGGAGGGAAAGAGGGATCTGCTGCTAAAAGATGTACCAATTTGTCAATCGTTACCCCTTCAGGATAAGTACCACTATCGATAAGTATGATATCCCCATCAGATGCATGGGTTATTCCATCTGATATTGTATGATATTCCTTGTCAGGACCGACATGAATGACAGAATCTAATGAATGAGTTGATTTGTCTGTGTCGGTTGCAGATGATATCAATAGAGGCTCTTGTAATTCTGATGAGGGTGGTATGGTAGTGTCGGTCAGGAATCCGACCCCGGAAGAAGATGTAAGTATGGGATAGATACTATCTTTTTGCATTTCTTGACTGTGATTAAAGATGATTTCCGTCTCTCCCGCAGATACCTGACACAGGAGGAGAAATAAAAATAGCACACTAATTATTTGTTTCATTCTGTATCATAAGGTAATGAGATTAAATCTCTATATTAAATCATGGTAGTATTTTAGAGAAATAATGATGACACGAAACTGTTATGTCGTCAGAATCAGCTTTTTGATAGCCGTACTGATAATATAAGTTCACGATATGAATAAAAATCATAATTATATCGGTGATTTAAAAATTCCCGGTAATTAAAAGATAGTATCTGATCAAAAATTGATTGATACGTTGTGAGGAAACAGTTTGAAATGCACTATTGTTGGTGTACAATAGTTTTAGTATTCATTCCAAATTTATATGTTTTATATAATAATATTAAATAAAATATTTGATACGATTTTTCATATCCCTCAGGAGCTGATATCACTATAAACCTCCTACAAGAATATCATGAAAGCGGTAATCCTTGATGTCGATGGTGTCCTCTTTGAGTCGGTTGGTATCAAGACCAAGGCATTTGCCGAGTTGTTTGCTGACTATCCGGATAAAGTCGGTGAGATTGTGAACTATCACGAGGAAAATGGAGGGGTTTCCAGGTATGTCAAATTCCGGCATATATATGAGAATATTTTACATGAACATCTCACTGATAAACACTTTTTTGAACTTAGTGACCGCTTCTCAGGCATCGTCTTTGAGAAAGTAGTATGCGCCCCCTATGTTCCTGGTGCTGAGTTATTTATCCGAAAATGTCATGGCAGAATCCCGCTCTTTTTGGTATCTGCAACCCCGGCAGAAGAACTGACTGCTATCATCAGGGCACGATGGATAAGTACATATTTTGCTGATATCTATGGAGCTCCTGAGTCAAAACAACATGCTATCAATGAGATACTGCAGATGAATCAGTTCGAATCCTCATCAGTTGTTCTTGTCGGTGACTCTATCAATGACTTTTTAGCTGCAGAAGAGACCGGAGTTCCGTTCATTGGCCGGGTTCCAGTCGGGCAAAAGTCACCATTTCCCGATAAATATCCACTTGTCCAGACCATTCCTGACCTGACTCGTTTAATGACCTGTATCACCAGTATCTCATGACTATCATCAATCTATCCCATCCTCTCACATCTGCCTTCCCCCTTTATCCGAACACCCCGGGACCAGTCATCTCTTCCCACCGTTCGATTACAGCAGGTGACACTGCAAACACCTCTTTACTAACTATCCACAGTCATACCGGTACCCATATCGATGCTCCGTACCACTTCTGCCAGGATAAAACCCCCCTCTCTTTTTACCTGCTGAATAACACACTCATCACCGCTCCGGTCAGGCTCATACACATCCCTGTAAAACCTGACCTGATAATCACCCCTGACCTGATTGCCCCTCATCTTACCGGACTGCATTCCATAGCAGGGCTACTCATCAAGACCGGATTTGGCAGATATCGCACAGAAAGTCCAGATACCTATGTCATGCACACCCCCTTCATTCACCCGGATGTTCCTGCCCTCCTCCGCCGATGCTGTCCGTCACTCATGCTGCTTGGAATTGACACCATATCGATTGCACACCCTGAGCAGAAAGAGACAGGCCGCATTTGTCATCGTGCCTTTCTCTGTGACAATCACCCCATCCTTCTCATTGAAGACATGAACCTGGCACGGTGTACCACAGAAATGAACGAGCCATTCAGACTCACCATCATTCCGTTTTATACAGAACTTTCTGACGGATCCCCGGTCATCGTAATCGGTTCTTCATTACGTACATCTGTGCAGTAAGAGTCAATCCTTTATCAGAAAAGGGCATATGATATCAGGAAAGAGAGGTGTATCATGAAAACTTCACGAATTGTAATCATCACCATTGCTATACTTCTGGCGATCATCGTAATTACGTCCATCTTCATCTTTCCGACTCTCATTCCTCTTACCATCAAAGAGACTATGTCTGGGATATCACAATCACTCCCAGGTTTAGAGAGAGAAAAACCGGTAATTACCCCTCTCAAAACACCGGTACCTACACCAATAAAAACCGTATCCACACCTACAGAAACCCCGGCACCACCTCCCCCTACAATCGATCCCTGTGATGGGACCCTGTACATTACCACCCTCTGGATACATAATAAAACAAAGACTTACAGCCAGACAAAGACCATCTCTCACAACCTGTGTGTACCAAAAGAGACCACATCAGTCATGCCAGAGGATGGCACAAACTGGACTGCAGTCTTTGTCGAACATACCAATCCAGATGATCCTGAGAACTCCCGGTTCATAGTGTATCCCCGAGGGATGTCCCTTTATGAAGAGGTAATGAAGACATACAAACCGGCACCGGGAACTCCTGATATTACGATAACAAAATCCGCTTATCCATCCCGGGATATCCTTTATCCAATACTGAATTCTGTCTGTAACGACGGGCATGGCTACTGCACTGCGCAGTTTGGCTATGTTAACATGGCAGATTCACCTGTTTTCATTCCGGTCGGACCTGATAATTATTTCACACCGTCACCGGATTTTCAGGGCCAGCCAATTGAATTTCTCGTCGGGTTCCACCCGGAAGTCTTCTCAGTCACATTTCCGGCATGGAGCACCAGCAGAATGTGGTGGCTGAATACAAAGACCGCAGTTGCTATCCCGCCTGACCGGATGGGTGCAGCAATAACATGTTCTCTTCCTGATGGATATGCCCCACTCATGGTCACTTTCACTGCTGAAGTAACCGGGGAAACACCTGACGCTCCCCTCTCCTATCTATGGAGGTTTGGAGATGGATATCAGTCTGACGAACAGAAACCCACTCATACCTACCAGACACCCGGACAGTTCAGGCCGACACTGACTATAACCAACCAGTGCGGCTCAGTCACGGCAACAACCACTGTCAGGGTTGACAACGCTGATTTTACCTGGGAACCTGTTGCAAATCAATCATTTCAGTATCAGTTCACTGACATATCAGATGGAGATGCAGGATCATGGGTATGGGTCTTTGGTACCAAAAAACAGTACTCCGAAGAACAAAACCCGGTTTATACCTTTCCACAGCCTGGCATCTATGCTGTTACCATGACGGTTATCCGACCTGGAACCAGCCGGACCGTTCTGCATGAGATTCCTGTGACAAACCCCCGGATTCCCTGAATGTATGGTACCACATTATGGAAGAGATACCAAAATCCTGGTTAATCGCAACAGTCGTAACAGTTGCACTTGTAAGTTTCGTCTTTATCATATGGTTCTTTGCCTTTCCTCCTGATGCTGTATCTGATAAGACTTCGGATATCCGGCAATCAGGCCCGTTTATCTCAACGTCTCCTGCATCTGATAAAGACACACGCCCGGTTATTGTCCGGGTACTCCGGTATAATGAGACCAGTCTTATGTACCGGTTCACTGATCATGAGCTTTCTTTGGGTGACATGCTTATGCTGACTGATGATTTGAGTAATCAGATTCCGATCCCTACTGATGGCGGCCCGGTTGCACCCGCAATGATCCAGGTTATAAGAGGAGGAGAGAATGACCGGACCATTGAACAGACACGTTTTATCCTGCCGGTTGATGATGTGCAGGAGATCTTAAACCGGTACAGCCTGTACGGTCTTGTGACCCCGACCCCGACACAACCTCTCCCCATCCCAACGGTTCGGCCAAAAGCTGTTACAAAAAAGCATATGATAATTCCAATTACTGAGTATGTCTGTAACAATAATGATGCCAGCTGCACAGTTCATTTCAGTTATATCAGCAGGTATGATACAGCGGTCATGGTTCCGACAGGCCCGGATAATTACATAAGTCTCCCTCCGGAGAATCGTGGCCAGCCGGAAATTTTTTACCCTGGTTATCAGTATGATGTCTTCACTGCGAGATGGCCGGCTAACAGCACATCAATCGTCTGGTATCTCACCGGGGAAGAAGCATTGGCAGAACCGGTTTCTGTGTTGCAGCCACGTATCCATGCAGAACCCCAGGATGGGTTCATCCCGCTTACCGTTACCCTGACAGATTATATAACCGGTGTGGGGGAAAAAAACAGTTTCTCATACCATTGGGACTTTGGTGACAAAAAAAGCAGTGATACAAAAGATACTATCCATACCTACCGGTTTCCGGGTCAGTATACAGTGAATCACACTGTTACAAGCCGCTGCGGAACTGTTTCTTCAACGCTTATTGTACAGGCATATGATGCTGCATTCAGCTGGGAGCCCGATATAAAAGATCCTCTGGTAATCAGGTTTTCAGATAATACAATGGGTATTTCCGATACATGGTTCTGGGAGTTTGGTAGCCAGGATGAGACGTCATTTGAACAAAACCCGATTCATACATTCCCGTCTCCCGGTGCATATCCGGTAGCATTGACCGTCCATATTGGAAACAATGCAAAAAAGATAGTTACCATGGTTCAGGCAGGATAGTCCTGTATCAGCTCATCATGATCTGCCCTGTTCATAGGATAGTCCTGTATCAGCTGCATCGATGCCGAATCATTGAAAGGGTACAACATCGCAGGTATATATATGCAGATCTCATCGTACATCTCTCTCATGGCATTGCTTGTAGTATCTCTTCTTATCCTTACCGGGTTGCCTGCATGCAGTACCGCATCAGGTTGTGATATCCCGGCTGGACCGGTCAGTGATGAAGTGAGCATCATGGTTACCGAATCGAACATATCAGAAAATACAACGTTTCAATCAATAGATCCTGTTTTACCTTCCGATACTGTCATCGTTGATGCTGTGGTTCCTGTAACTCCTGATACTGCCAGTGATACTGAGCAGGAACAAAATTTCCTGACAGAAACTGATAATGAGATTATAGATCTTTCTGATGGCACAACGGTTCCTGTTTTGGCTGCAACAAATACATCAGAAGATACGTTTGATACCCTGTATAAAAGAGGTCTCTCTCTTATTGCATCAGGTGATTATGAAGGGGCATTACCCGTATTTGCAGATGCAGTCGCGAGTGATCTCTCATCAGATGCAGCCTGGACACGCTATGGCGAGACACACAATGCCCTTGGAGATTTTGCAAAGGGATATGCAGCGTTAAAACGAGCACTTGATATCAATGAAGAGAACAAAGAGGCCTGGTACGGGGCTGCAATAGCACTTGCCGGGATGGGGCGCTTTGAGGAGGCAATACCAGCATTAAAGACCAGCTTTTCATTGATGCCAGACAATCCTGACATTCTCAATGATCTTGGTGTCATCCTTGACTCAACCGGCAGGTATGATGAAGCAATTGTAGCATTTAAGGGAGCCCTTGATCTTGTAGGTACCAGATCAGAGTTCTGGAATAATCTTGGAGTTTCACTCTTCCACCAGGGAAGGTACTATGAATCAATCGGCCTTTTCTCTGAAGCTTTATCTCTGGATTCTGGATTCACACCGGCATTGTACAATAAAGCCGCTGCCCTTGAAGCACTCGGCCATGATGAAGAAGCACTTGCAATCCTGACTACATTACAGGATAATATGCCTGATAATTCCGGGATTCTCTATGAAAAAGCTGTAATTCTTGAGAAGATGGGACGGTATGAGGAGGCAGATGAGACATTGTCAGTGTCTCATTCTGCAAACAATATCACGCCAGTGGCGATTCCTGAAACAGAAGATCTCTCTTCTGCTACCGCATACATCACGATTACCCCGGCATCTGATACCGAATAAGGAAATGGTCATCTCTCTTTATGGTACGTTCATGAGGGAATGACGTACACCTTTTTTAAAAATGATACCTGTATTTCAGATGTATCTCCGATTCTTATCCCGTGATGTCATACCAAATATAGGTAATGGCAAAACTTTCTGGAAAGTTTACCTTAACCTATGTAGTGCGATTGGCGTGCAAGCCTTGGAATAGCCTCTGTTTTACTGCGATTATTCCAAGATGTTATGCGAGAGCACTATAATCGATTCTTGCCTCTGGGATTCTCTCGGTATTACCTGATATAAAAAAACAGGATAGAACCTGAAATTTCGTTCTCGTTGCTTTTAGACATTTATCCCCCTGGGTATGGTTGCTGATATCAGTTCACTATGAGGTCTCTTATAGATGAGATGCGATGCAGAGTTATCTCTACCAAGACATCAGAGAAAAACCAATATCCCTGCTAATGCCTGTTCTATTCTACAGGGTGCATCACATGGCATTGGTGTTGCAGATTACAGTTGCCAGAATGGATTTCAGTATCAAAAAAAAGAAAGATTCCCTGGGTTTTTGTTTCTTTTCAGAGGCTCATACCTGACTGGTAATTAAATGCCTTTGTTACCCGGGTTATGCCACCTGACACCATTGTTTTATCACTAAAGGTTGTGATCCGTGCAGGATCATCCCAGTAATTTGCAAATGGATCTGCAGTGTGGGCTGGATCGTAATAAACCTGATTATCATCAAGACGGTCGTTTGCTTCCATAATTCTGGCAGTAAATTCGGTCTGGACAGTTCCCATGGCATACTCTGCACCTGATGCTGCATTTGGTGAGACATCTATCTTATACGATAGTGCAGCGGGTACATCTGCATTCGATGCCGTGAACCGTGCATTCATCGTGGTCTGTGCCGACATGCTGGTCACTCCGATAAGATTGCTCTCAGCTGTTACTGTGTTACAGAAAGCCGGGTTGACAGCATTGTTACTCTGACCAAATACACAGCGGGTTGAAGCTGCAGTATCTGAGAAGTTACCACATATCTGCATCGATATACGCTCTGAAGCTGCCAGTGTACTACCATCGATACTCTCATAGGTCAGGATCTTGTCAGTTTCAAGGTTGTATCCTTCTGGACCCTGGTTACCTGAACCATAGCCAAACGTCTTTGTTTCCTTGAGATACCCTCCATTTGTAATAGTTTTGTCGCTCCACACAATTTGTGCGACCCGTTCTCCAAATGCGGCGTTACCGACATCGGCATCATTTCCAACGAGGATGCCATCATGGAGATAGGCTGAGCTTGACTGGGAAGTAAACGAACTCTTCTCAATCACCATACCGATGGTCTCGATATAGGAATATACTGAGATCATCTGGTTCTCCGGAACTGCTGGGGGAAGGACATCGGCTACTGTCGGAGGGAGACAGAAAAATCCGATACCTATCAGCAATAAGAAAACAATTTGTTTTGACTGCATAAAATTCACAAATCACATACAAGACTCATAACAAGAAGTTCCATCTCAATGAGCCAGTATAGCATCTATGCGTCTGTTTTTAGCTATATATAACTAAGTATGGTACATGGTGGTATAGGAGAACCGTTTGGTTCAAAGGGTATGGCAATTATCAGTGGCGATTTACAAACCAATTTTTAGAATCTCAATAAATGTCATTTTAATTTGAATATAAACTATAGATAATCGGAAAAAATATACAGATTTCATCAAACTGCTGACACGCGCTGTATTCCCAGAAAAAATGGGGTTCACATATGTTATCTTTTGTTATTTCATGTATGTTATCTCAATTCAAGTACAACCACCTCAAAAAAATTACAAGGGGTTATACAATGCATACGGTTTTGTGTATAACTGGTGCGCAGATTAGTACGATCTCGTGTATACTCTGAAACAATACATGGAAGACTGCCGCAGGAGACAAAAAATAATCTCCCCATGTCATTTGTCCTTCTATTAACTCTGACTTTACTCAGGGTGAAGATGTTTTAAGGTTTAAACCCCATTATGGTTCCAGAATGATTTGTATCAGGTACCAGGATGCAGAGTTACAAATAAACTGATGGTTGGGTCATGTGTGTCAATGTTGACACAAAAGATTCTTTTACCATACTATTCTTCAATGTTAACTATTATGCATAGGCCCATATGTGGCATATATCGTCATTTATATTTTATCCAAAAAAAAGATTGTAACTGAACCTTTTTACTTAAACAAAAAGGCAGTATCCGGTATATCCGGTACATCTTCCAATGAAACTTTTTCAGAGTAGACATAGATATCACTTTCAGAACATGAATAGTCATCAAGATCTCTGAGTTTCATCAGATCTTTCATCTGTTCATCAGACAATGTTTCCATCACCTCAGCAAAGTGCATTGCAAAGTAATAGACATTTTCTCCATCCAGTGCACCATACTCCTTAGCATATTCCATTACAAGATCCTCATCTATTGTTTCTTGAACCAAGTAATTTCTGAGTTCTGTTGAGATTGCTTCCCTTAAATCTACAATTCCAGCCAGATTATCTCTCTGGACATCAACGAGGTCACTAATTAATTTACTTTGATCAGTCTCAAGCATGCCAAGCAATATTTCACCTTTATTTCCAGTTATTGTCTCATCAATTACATAGCCTGCATTTCCCATTGCCGGTGCATCTTTCATATAGAATGAACCAAAATACGTCCCGTGTCTCTCAGGACAAAAGTATGTGTCTGCTTCAACTGAGCCGGAATACCATCCAAACATCTCACTTGCATAAGTCATAACCAGAACATGTTCATCACGATCCATACTGTTTTTGTCAATCTGATCTCCTCTTGGAGTCCACGAATCAAATCCGCCACTGACCATTGCATCTAAAAAGGCGATCTGATCTTCATCAAGTGACCGGATTATATCTCCAAAAAGTTTTGCTCTATGCATGCTGATATCAGCATCAATCTGATAGATTTCTTCTGAATATTTTATTACAGCCTCCTTATCCAGCACAGTCATACCGGTTGGGAGTTCTCCCTCAAGCTGCTGACGAAATGCCACAAGCAAAGGATATCTGCTGTATGCATATTTATTTACAAGATCTACCTGATAAGTTGCAAGATCTATCATTTTTTGTTTCTGTTCATCATTTAAGATATAAAGGACATTATTTGCACAGTTTGTAACAAAATCTGTACCATGCCCCATTCCATTTGCGGAATTATCCCTCAGGTACTGGTATCCGAAGAAATCTGAGACCTTTCCGGGTGGGAGAAATGAATCAGCACATCTGCTTCCTGTAAAGAATGCCAGTGCATCATATGCAATGGTGTTCTCCTGTGCCCGGTCCGATATTGCCTGTTCAATATTATACTGTGATTTGTTTTTATCATAGTAATCATCAGGATTGCCATCCTCTTTTGAAAGCTCTTGTTTATCATCACCAAAGGCTTCATTACACGCAGTTCTGCAATATTGATAATCTCCGCACTGAAGTCCCATTGATTCCTCACAACAGGTTTTACATGCATCCGAACTTCCACATTTTACACATTCTGAGTAATCTTTGTCCGGGCCTAAAACAGATGGACATTTTACTGATATAAAATCTGAGTTTTCACTAAAATCATGAGTCGCACAGGCATCTCTGCAGGCAGTTCTTAGATCTCCGGCTGCACCCTCGAGACAGTCACAGCAGTCTTTACATTCAGGACAGTCTCTTGTATTATAAATACAGGATTCAAATAATGATTCATCATAAGAGCCGGATGTACTCTTTCTGTCCTGATTAATCTGATTTTTGCCATCTTTGGCATCAGTTGCTACCCGTGGAGGCATCATTTCATTATTCTGTGCAGCCTCCTGTACATCATTGTTAATCACCCCGCTGTTTTTTAAGTCAGCAGGTTCTGCCATCCCTGTACATCCGGCTGCAATACATCCGAATACTGCCAGAAGCAGGAGGGAGGCGAGGATATAAACCCTTTTTTTATCTTTGCTCATTTTTCATCCCTGATTAGTATAACGGGATGACAGTACTTAAGCAAAAAGTAGGTGAAGTATGTACTTCAGGTATATCCTGCTTAAATAGGTATGATATAAAACATTGTTATGAACACCGCCCAGGCAGGATTCTTTATTGAGATTATCTACTTTGTAGCAATATCTGCACTCTGTCTGGGTATATATGTTAAGACCAAGAGAGTTCACAGGGTCTCCGAACATCCGGGTATAGGGTATTTCAGAAACGCATTCCTCTTCTTCTCTCTTACCTATCTCTTCCGTTTTATTCTGCTGAATCTGGATTTTCTGAGCGAAATTGCAGACAGAAACCTGATAGTATCTTTGGAGACTTTCAGTATGTTTCTGGTCGTTTATTTCAGCCTGCTTGCCGTTTTTTATCTCGCGGCAAGTTTTTCATGGAAGGATTTTGGGTTTATCAATGATAATTTCCTCCATCTTACGGCCCTTTTCATATCCGGCATTATCTTTTTCACAAAACTGCCTGTCCTTTTAGCAATGCTCGGATTTATAGCAATTATATTTCTGATACTGAAAGGATATTCAAATTATAAGTCGGAAAAAGGGCGTATATTCTCAAAATTATTTGTAGTATATACTCTGCTTCTTGCCTTCTGGTTCTTTGACCTTGTTCCGTTCACCCAGAGCATTATGAGATTTGAACTGAATTCTTTTGGCTATTTGATATCAGTCTGTATTTTCATCTATATTTATTACAGAATTACAAAGGTGCTTGCTGTTGAAAAAGAAGAGGAATAAGCTTGAAATCATCTATGATCTTCTATTGGCAGTCAGAAAAAGCAACAGTGCCATAAGCATCACGCACCTGATACGAAGATCGAATCTCTCCCCACAGAGTTTTAAGGAGTACTATTATGAACTTATCAGCAAGGAGTTTATTGAAGAGATTTTCAATGAAAACGATAAGAAGTATATCTCCATTACAGACAGGGGCAGAAAATATATTCATGAATATAAAGTAATCATTGATTTCATTGAAGAATTTGAGCTTTAAATAAGGAAGAAATCAGATAAAATATTCATCTCCTGACAAAAAAATTCAAAGGCGCTATCACTTCTTAAGAGCCGATCCCTTAACCGTAAACGAACCGCCATGCATATTTATCCACTTCGTCTCAATAACCCCGATATGCTGACCGCAGGAGCAATAGACATCCTCCCCCTTCCGGACTGTATAATCGGATGAAATATGGGTAAGCCAGCAGTGAAGAAGTCTTCCCTTCCCAATCTTCTGGTAACGAAAGAGTTTCTTCCCGCAGGCGGCGCAGCATACTGTGATCATTGATTATCCAATATTGCACAAGTAAAATATTATGGCTTTTTCATCCGGAATTATAAATTATCCCTGCCCACTGTATACATTACTTAAAGGCTGAAAGAATTTATTAAAATCATATACAAAATATGGTTCATCGCTATTTCATGTGGGTAAGTCAAATTTGAACTGACCCAATCTCAGGTAAATCATGGTCATAAAATTTTTAGTATTCCGATATCCTTTTGCACATTTTTTCAGTGCCTGAATACTACTGTTTAATCCTTCCAATAGTCCATTGGTTACTCTTGATTCAATATAATTCACTACACCTTTCCAATGCATTTTTATAGTTTTTGCTGCTTTGATTATCGGATCTAGCCTTGAATGAGTTGCCCAGAAATACCATTTTATAAGATATTTTTCAGCAATTACCCAGTCTTCAATGCTCCAGAAAATCTGAAGGGCAAGTTTGATATTATAAGCACGAACCGTCTTTAAATTTATCTGTTTTAAATTTCCAAGTTCTTTTTGCTGTTTTTTCGTTAATGATGATGGATTTTTCAACCAGATATATCGCGTCTTTTTGAGAAGTACATTCCCTAACTGTTCTTTTCTCCTAACTTGATCTAACGCCTCATTCAGTAATTTCATTATATGGAATTTATCAAACGTAATATCAGATCCGGGAAAATTATTATTGATTCCAAAAATGAATGCAGGAGACATATCACAACAGATTTGGTTGATATTTGCTGGAATTCCCTTATGATGGGAAAAATCCTCTTTGAACCGAGTAATCGTTGATGAATCCTTACCTTCAGTTAGATAAAGGACCTTTGAAGTATCCAAATCTGCAACAACCGTGATATATTGATGGCCTTTCTTGCATGATGTTTCATCGATTCCAATTACTGAAACTTCTGAGTGATCCTCAAATTTTCGGGCTCCATTGACATAGTATTCAATGACACGCCAGACCTTGGTATCATGCTCTTCAATAAGATCTGCGATGTGAGATACAGGCATTTTCTTTGCCATAAGGAGAATTAAACTATCCATAAGGAGAGTAAAACCACTCTTTTTTCGTGCCCAGGGTACCTGTACCTGGTGAATCCCACAATCTTTGCATTCAACACGAGGTACACGACAATGAAGATAGCATTTATGTTGGAAAAAGTTCAGATGACGCCAGATCTTCTCAGAAGTATCATATGCCTTACAGCCGGGTTGTTCACATTCGGGACAGGGAAATTCAGAACCTTTTTGAAAATTTATCCAAATATCAAGACGTTTTTCATCTGAATTAAAATCTATACAATCAATTATCCACGGATCCTGAATGTTCAAAGCGAGCTGGAATAAATCTCTTTCAATCAAGAGTTTTCACAGATGAATATTGATCTATAAGGATAGTGAAAGTGATTATTACTACCCAAACAATTTAGAGAAGAGCTTCTTTTATATATTCCAGCGCTTTTTCCCAGCGATTATGAGTAACTGTAGAGAAACAGGATTTGGGGGACGCTTGCTCAAAAAAGGTATGAATGAGATATATATGCTCTTCTATTGCATTTTTAAGTGCAATTGTATTATCTGTTATGCTATAATTTATATCAAGTTATATATTTTTTAATATAAAGATTTACCTATTTATCTTTAATGCTATCGGTTTCGAACATGACATTTTAGAGTTATTATATCATATTCAAAGCCGTATTCGATGCCATAGACCGAAGATAAATGAGTGCCCTAACAGCAGGTTTGCATGTTGGGTCACAGACAAGTGCCTGTTCATAGGAACTGATGGCTCCTGATATATCTCCTGTTACTGCAAGTAAATATCCACGGTTATTCCAGAGGAGAGAATTTTTCGGGATATACCTGGTTGCTGTTTCGTAGGATTCGAGTGCGTCACTGTACCGCATCAGATCTACCTCAGTATCAGCACGGTTTTTCCATGCAGTTCCATATGCAGGATCCAGTGTTACAGCACGGGTACAGGCATCGAGGGCATCTCCTGGTTTTCCAAGATTTTTCAGAGCAAAACAGATGCCATTGTAGGCCCCGGCATAGGATTCATCGATTTTGATAGCTTCTTTATACACATAAACGGCTTTTTCATACTGATTTGTTGTACAATAGAGATCCCCAAGATTGTTCCACGCTTCTTTACAACTTGAATTTGCCAAAATTGCGTTTTTGAACGCTAAAAAAGCTTTTTCATAATCTCCGGTATGTTTGTATGAGATACCAAGATTGTTGAGGATGAGGTCATTATCCGGATCAGTCTTTAGTAATGATAAATATATTCCGATGGCTGCCGTTTCATTCTCTTCATCCAATTCTTTCATTATATCTGCTTCTGTTTTGATTTTTGGTTGAATCTCTGATCCAGAACCAGGGTTATCTACCTCAATAGCATCAATCCCGGTTTCCTCTTTGATTTTGTTGGGAAATTGAGAAGAGACTGAGATACAGGATATCATACATACGAGTAATACGATTAGGATAACAGGGCGTAAGGCCCACATGATTGTATATACATTCATCTTCATTCCTGATGTGCCAGAGAGGTCTGAACAGTCTCACTCTTATGAAAGAGAGATCCTGGATATCCCAAGGGAATACCCCCCCTTTTTTCTTATATCAAGATGGGGTTGGATTTTCCATTGATACATTTTTTCTATGCATCTGGTATTATCCGATACCCATGTTTTTTCATTCAGGATTATCAGTACTAAGTACTGTGGCTTGTGATGTGTACCTGGCTCGTCTTCGGATGACCAATTATGAAGAAAATACCCAGACAAAGATTAAAAAGCTCTTTGAAGCAGCTGGGTTTGAGCGTTGCATAACTTCTGGTGACCTGACAGCAGTCAAACTCCATATGGGCGAACGAGGAAATGACGGCTATATCAGACCCCCCTTTGTCAGGCAGGTCGTCGAAAAAATTCGTTCCCTTGGTGGTCTTCCTTTTCTGACCGACACCAATACAATGTATATCTACAAGCGGAATAATGCAGTCGATCATATTGAGACCGGATTATTAAACGGTTTCTCTTATGCAACTGTACAGGCGCCTATCATCATCGCAGACGGCTTAAAAGGGGATAATAGTGTTTCTGTCAGCATTCACAAGAATCATTTTGACTCGGTAACCATTGCCGGAGATATCGTTGCCGCCCCCTGTATGATAGTTCTTTCCCATGTAAAAGGACATATTCTTGCCGGTTTTGGTGGTGCTATTAAGAATCTTGCCATGGGTTGTGCAACTCCTCTGGGTAAAAAAGATCAGCACCAGGGGATGAAGGCACGTGTTGATACACAAAAATGTATTGGATGTAAAACCTGTGTCACTGCTTGTCCATTTAACTGTATCAGCATGGATGAAGAAGGAAAAGCGCAGGTGGACAAAGATGCCTGTTATGGATGCGCCGCATGTCTTGGGATCTGCAGCAATGAAGCACTAGGATTTAATTGGAAAGACGATCAGCCGGTTTTTATTGAGCGAATGGTTGAGTATGCGTATGGAGCTGTTGCAGGCAAAGAAAATAAAATTGGATATATAAACTTTTTAATGAATATTACACCCCATTGCGACTGTGAAGCCTTCAGTGACTCACCAATTGTTTCTGATATTGGTATCCTCGCATCCACCGATCCCGTGGCGATTGATCAGGCCAGTATTGATCTTATCAATAACGAGACAGGAAATACAGGAACACTACTACACTCCCATCACGCACCAGGGGAGGATAAGTTTACCGGTGTCTGGGAGAATATTGATGGCAGGCATCAGCTCATCTATGGAGAAAAAATAGGACTTGGAACTCGTGATTATCGACTGATTGAGATATAATAGCCGGAATTTCCTGTCAGATGTCTCTGCTGTGAGGTTTCTCATTCTTTGCAAATGTTATCCTGCGCTTTTTAGGGGCGCAATGCGTGATTTATACATAAACGCACATTTTTTTATGATGCAAATGACAAAATCTCCAGTGGAAATAAAGGGGTTTATATTCTTGATCAAAATCGATGTGACTTTTCGTTGGATTATCAGTAATTTTCAGATATTCCTAAAGTGACAGGCAATAAAAAAACTGCATATATCAGTTTTATCTCACTGCGCCTGGTTTATACACGATACCTCTGGTAATAGTATCAGTCTGCACCTGTGCACGGGCCTGAGGGGGGACTGCCCCGTATGAATACTGCCAGTCGCCGGCAACACAATAGACTCCATGAATGATATCAGGAACCATCTCAAAACAAGAAATACAATCAGGACGAATCTGGTTACAAAGTGTGGTTGCATATGCATCTGCAAATGCAGGATCAGAGGAGAAGACGGTCACACTATCTGCGATACCAAGAGATATCGAGTGACCAACTGTTGCTGATGAGGTACAGACTCCATAGATCCGCTTCTGAGGCGGGAGAACAAATGCAACATCTGACTCTCCTTTATGGGTGCCGGTGTACAGTCCGATACACACAGGCCGGTCAGAAACAAGTGCAATATCCCCCCCATTGTCAATGATACCATACACTGCTCCTGCCTCAACCATTGCACGGCACCCGCACCAGGCGATAGTCCCTGCAACTGCTGCCATTGGGCCAGTCCCGGCAGACTTTGCGGCCTCACCCATCTTCATTACAACACTACTCTCTGATCTGACTGATATTGGAACGAAACTAGTGAGAAATTGAGGATCTTCTGCGATATATCGCTCGATCTCCTGCCGGGCCTGTATCATCGCGCCCTTAGCTGCCTTAATATGATCTTCTTCTTCCGCAATAATCGTAGCAAACGTATCGCGAAACTCAAAATGAGTCCTAATAACCGGCATAAAAATAAGAATCAGTATGAGATGCTGAGTGCCTGGTGAGGACAGGCAAGGACACACCGTCCGCATAAAATACACTTCTTCTCATTGGTGATAACCAGCCATTCATCATCAAAGGAAAAAACCTCTTTTGGACAGATGCTGATGCAGGCACCACAACTCACACACCGGTATGTATCACGCTGAACACCAGAATCTATGATTCTGACTTCTGCACCAAGACTCCGCAGCGCATCACTGACAATATGGCATTCGGTATCAGGGACATCAACAAGTGCTTCTCCCTCACTTGAGTTTATAACGGCCCGTTCGACATTTATCAGAACACCGGTATCTATGACGGCCTTTGCGATGATAGGATTTGTCCCTTTATCATGGAACCTGACAAGGAGTTTCATATATCCATCCCCTTTGATTTGAAGAGTCTGCCGAGATCACTGGCATGCAATAAGGCGATACAATTACCTTTTGCATCAACAACCGGCAGGGCACTGATGTGATGATGTTCAAGTTTCTGTGCAGCAATATCAATTGGCTCCTGTGCCTCCGTTGTTATGACGTTACGAGTCATTACCTCTTTCACTTTCAACTTCCGCTCCGGATGCACGACTGCTTTAGAAATATCAAATGTCGTTACGATGCCAACGAGATGTCCCTCATTATTCTGGACCGGGAGGTGATTTGCCTCACCTTTAAGGAGTTTCTTTGCTGCATATTGTATCTCTTCATCCTCCTTTACCGAAATGACCCGGGTGTCCATGATCTCACTCACGAGAGGAACCCGTTTTGTCTCACGCATCGGTCGGGATATCGTTGCCGCATCTATCCGTCGTGTCGGGAGACAAAGTGTCATATGGCCCTGATCCAGCCAGTCTTTCAGTTTCCTTGCTACCATAAGAGCATTATGATAACTCGACAAAGAAGACGTCCTTACTTCTTCTCCATTTAGTTCAACTCTGCCGCTCTTTAGCTCTGCATAACTTACCTTTCTTATGGAAGGCCGGTTCCTGCTTGGGACACCATAATCTTTGATACCGACGAGTATATCCTCATCTCTGACTGCAGTGCTTCGCACCACATCGATATCCAGTACAGGCAGGGGAATGCCAAGACCCACATAGAGCGTAGGACCATACATGTGCATAATTGCCGCTCGCATGTAGTCTGGGGACATGTCTTTCATATCTCCGGTAGTCATCAGAGTTCCAAACCCACCTCCTGATGAATGCTGTGTTCCCTCCCCGATAACCATTCCCTGTGCACCGCCAAGGAACATGGGCACTCCACTTCCAATCAGACGAAACCCTGGATCATTGCTTATGGGATTTAAGGTCCCGGCACCTGAATAACTGATATTACCGGCGTTTGGAAGGAGTGTTCCCATATACGTGTACAGTGTTGTGTTTGAGGTATTAGTTGCAGCATCGTACCGCTGATAGGCGTTTCTTGGGTTGACCATGATGGCCTGATTGAGATCATCAATAGTGAGTTCTGTGGTGATACTCCTGCGTGGATAACAATCAGAACCCCTTGATTGTGCTCGCAGTTCAATGGGTTTTCGCGTGATGAAGTCTTCAATGACGTGAGCACCGCCATATTGTTCCCCTCTGGTCTCTGACTGCATCGTTGCCCCGATATAGGTATCAACGGCAGCAATTCCGCCATATCCCTCTACATCATTGAGCCAGATTCGTTCCATCTTGATAGGGGGTTCTGCATGACCAAAATTTAAAAATCCACCAGATGAACACATCGCCCCAAAGGTCCCGGTTGTAACGACATCAACCTCTAAAAGTGCGCCTTCTTCGCCGAGTTCGTCAACGATGGCAGGCATCTCGTCAGCAGTGACTATTCGCGCAGTCCCATCCTGCAAACGCTGGTTAATGAGGTCGATGGACTTATGCATACCGTACCTATGGGTAGTATACCGATAAATAGCAAGGGTTCTCCCTATAGCTTATGGTGTCGGATATGGTCTCTACTGATAGTAGTTATTCGGCCAAATTGGCAATCGCCAGGCTGTTAAACAGATCGTATGAAGTATGACGTCTGTGGGGTCTCTCATGTATACCGGATTCATTACCTATATGCATTCAGCCTTCTAAGAAATGGGTTATGGACGATACACTCATTGAGCTCTGGATAATGATGGCTGATCGTGTATCGCCACAACTCTGCTATATTCATCCATCTCATATGACAGCACTTATTCAGGAGGCTGTTCGTCTCTTCTCGCCATTTCGACATGAGATTGATGCGGCTGTAGAAAACCTTCAGTACATAATTTCCCACGCACCAGCAGACTCGTTTGCATTCAGGCAGGCAGAAGAGCTACTCAACATTATCGACTGGCAGAGACACTATCATCCTGACTGGAATGCAGAATCACACCAGCTCCGTCATATCCGTTCTGGTAGATGTGGGGAGGATATTGCTCATGCTCTTGCACTGATGCAGGCAGGAGCAGACAAAGAGGTCCTCCAGCTGACGCAAAAAATAATAGAAGAAGGCGATCCAACCTCTGATGACCTGATAATGACACGGCTCATCAGGGCAGCTTCGTACATCTGTAGTGGTAATCCGGATGAGGGCGAAAAAGAGATAATGAACCTGTATGTGATACCCGATTGAAGTGAAAATAGTCCAGGATACGGTTAAAACAAAAAGTTTGGAAAATTTATCGTTTAACCAGTCAGAGGAACCAGCACAAATAATATCATTGTATCTGTGAGTTACCCAAGTACTCTTCTTTGTAAAGAACGTAGGTATGGTATGGATCGGGATAATATCATACAGGAGCTGGAGATGATTGCCCCACCTGAAACAGCAGAGGCATTTGATACCGGAAAAATAGGGCTTATCATCGAAGGGTCACAGGAGGTTCACACCGTATGTACAGCGCTGGATCTAACCCCGGAGGTTGTCAGAATGGCTATCGAAATGAGTTCAGAGATGATTGTAGTTCACCATACGCCGATTTGGTATCCGCTCACTGCTATCAAAGGTGCACCAGCGGTGCTGTTTCGTTCGGTATTGCGTGCTGGTATCAACGTGTATGTGATGCACACGAACTATGACCATGCACAAGGAGGAGTAAACGATATTCTCTCGCAGATGCTTTCTCTCTCAAACACAACCCGGATGAGTCTGGGTAATATTGGTGACTGCAGTCTGTCTCTTCATGAGATATCAGCACGACTGGGAGGGGGAATTCGTGTATTTGGAGCAGAACGACCAATTCACCGGCTGGCGGTAGCCGGGGGTTCCTGTTTTGATCTGGATCTCATCACAGAGGCATCTTGTATGGGAGCAGATGCATTTCTATCGGCAGAGTTACGTCATTCTGTCGCCAGGGCATCTCCGATACTCCTGATTGAATCAACACATTATCAGACAGAAGCCCCTGCAATGCGGGTTCTTGCAAAGAAGATGGGCTGGACGTTTCTTGATGATCCACTGGTATGGCATACAGTCAACGCGACCCGATAGAAGCACTGGAAGTAGGCGAACCCCTGAATCTATACCTCCGGCGCCGGATATCAGGTCAGTGGCAATCACGTGGCTCAAAAGCACTTATGATAATTGACGATGGAAAGGTCATGCGGTTTTATGACTTTTTTGTGGTTACGGGAACAAGTGGTGAGTATGTGGTCGAGGATGACTTTTGTACCTGTGATGATTTTCTCAACCGGGGTGGTCCATGTGGTCATATTCTTGCGGTCAGGATAGCCCGTGCCATTGGCAAATATGAACTTGCTGATATCTGGTACTATACAACGTTAGATTACCCTTAATATTGCCAGAACATAGTACCCAGGTTAGTATACAAGATTCCGGTTTCGAAAAAGACAGAAATCGTTTATTTTAGAGAACAATTGGAACGTATCGAATTTTTGCTCCCGATAATAAGCAGAAGAAAGAGAACTCCTCCAGCAGCAGCAAAGATTCCCATCACCCCGAACATCACCCCGAGTCCTGCGGTATCTGCTATAATTCCCGCAAGGATAGGACCAACAATATCCCCTGCACCGCGTAATGCATTATACGCACCCATTGTCTGTCCCATTTCATATATCCGTCCGATAATGACCAGTAATGCATTCACCGCCGGATAGACAAAGAACATCCCGACTGCCATTCCTATTGCTACCAGGAATATAAGCGGCATAGTGTTTGTCAGTTCAATACAGATGAGTGCTCCCCCGCAGATGAAGGATCCGATACAGACAAACCATTCACTTCCAGGTCGGTCTGATACAACAGATCCAAAGAACATCTGCAAAAAACCCGATAAAAAGACCATAACTGATATAACAAGACCTGAATCAGAACCCATTCGTGTCGTACTGATGGTGGCAATATGGAGTGGGAGAAACGAGAGCAGGCTTACAAAACCCATCTCTATTAATAGTGAGATGCTACAGATACCAGCCATCATTGGATGAGAGAGAAGTGTCACCCATGTTGTTTTTACCTGCTCCTCTTTGTTACCCGTTTTTATCGTATTATCAGTCAGTTCTGCAGTTCTGATATCAGGAAGGAAGATGATAAGAATAATGCAGGCAACAGCAGAGAAACCTGATAATGCCAAAAACGCAGCATCAAATCCGAAAAGATCATAGATGAAACCACCAAAAAGAGGTCCGGCACCGAATCCAAAGAGAGTCGTTGCCTGAAATTTTGCCATATACCCTCCTTCCTCTCCTTTTTCAGCAACTTCTCCAAGGTATGCCATTGCAACCGGTGCTACCATCGCTGAAGAGATACCATGCAGGATTCTGATGCATATCAATGCGGTGACATCATCCACAAAGAGGTAGCCAAGTGATATGATGCAGTACCCGAACAGGCCCAGTGTCATAATCTTCTTCTTACTGGTCCGGTCAGATAATTTCCCAAAATATGGCATGCAGACGGTTCGTGAGAATGCAAACGCAGAGAAGACCGCTCCTATCCAGAGACCCGAAGCTCCCATGGTATCAGCAAAGACCGCCAGGAGAGGAACTACGATCCCGATACCGATTAAAGAGATGAAAAACGCAAGCGATATGATAAAGAGAATCTTCGTCTTGTCGTTTGAATCACGATATGCATATGCAGACAATGGATATCTGTTGGAAGGCATTCGAGATAGAGGTTGGTATCACAATTAGGCCATCAGGAAAGCGGGGTGAGAGAGGGATTATCAATTCAATTCAGGAGAGAATAGAATAAAGTGCATGTATTCATTAAAAAATTGACAATTTCTATGAATTTTCCAGGTATTTGATATGCCGAAGCGTTAAATGTACATGCCCTGCAATTCATATCAAATAACCGGGAGAATGCATGAAGATACCTTGGTACGCTCTTTCACAAGAGGAGATAATTAAGAGACTGAATACCGGATCAGAGGGACTTTCGAGTGCAGAGCGAAAGAGACGCCTGAGTGAATATGGAAGAAATGAGATAACAGAAGAAAAAAGAGAATCCCCGTTCATTGTCTTTGCAAACCAGTTTAAGAATATACTAATAGGCATTCTCCTGATAGCTGTGTGTATCTCTTTTCTCATAGGAGAAATCTTCGAGGCGGCAGCCATTCTCTTCATCGTCATATTGAATGCATTCATCGGATTTGTGAATGAATGGCAGGCAGAATCCGCGATTGATGCGCTAAAGCAGATGCTTGCATTACAGACTGTTATTTTAGTTGATGGTGAAGTAACGCTGGTCGATGCAACAACCATCGTCCCTGGTGACATTATCCTCCTGGAGATGGGACAAAAAGTTCCTGCTGATGCAGTACTACTGGATGCAACCTCTCTTGAGATAGATGAAGCACCGCTCACCGGAGAATCTGAACCCGTAGAGAAGTATCCCGGGATAATACCCGAGGAGACTGCCTACAGCAATCGGAAGAATATGGTAATGATGGGAACATCGGTTCTCAACGGAAGAGGCAGAGCTGTAACGGTATTGACCGGGATGCAGACTGGGTTTGGAGAAATTGCAGGGTTGACCGGCACGATAACAGATGAAGATACCCCTCTTACGAAAAGCCTCAATACTCTTGGTACTCACATCAGCATCATCTCTGTTGGAATCGTATTGCTGATACTTTGTATCGGCTTTTTACAGGAGAGAGGTCTGCAGGAATTGTTTATGATTGCTGTCTCACTCGCTGTTGCTGTCATCCCCGAAGGTCTTCCTGCGGTTGTTACTCTCACACTTGCTCTTGGTATCAGGCATATGTATACCAAGAAGTGCCTTATCCGGCATCTTGGTGCAACAGAAACTCTTGGAACGGTCTCAGTCATCTGTACTGATAAGACAGGGACCCTCACCAAAAATGAGATGACAATACAGGAGATAATCACTCCTGATACCCGGTTTTCTGTTACTGGTACCGGGTATGAACCAGAAGGAACTTTTCTTCATGAGGGTGGATCCGTTAGTCCCTCAGGGCACCCGGATTTGATACGGTTTCTTACTGCAGGGTTTCTCTGTAATCATGCAATCCTCAAAGAAGAGGAGGGCTTATGGAAAATAATAGGTTCGCCGACTGAAGGGGCATTTATCGTTGCTGCAGGAAAAGCGAAAATTCCAGAATCTGTATCCTGGAAACCCCATATTTTAAAGGAATTTTCCTTTGATAATGTCAGAAAACGGATGACGGTGGTCTACCAGCAACAAGGACAGTATATAGCCTTTACTAAGGGAGCACCCGAGATGATCCTGGATAGATCATCTGCATTTTTCAGGGATGGAGTCTATACCCCGATGACTCATGCCGACCGAAACCGGTTTAGTGCAATCTATGAATCCCTTGCACAGCAGGGACTCCGGGTTCTTGCCTGTGCAGAGCGGAATATTTCTGATACGATCCCAACGAGTGCACAGGATTGTGAGCAGGATCTGCTTTTCCTGGGGTTTGCAGGAATTATTGATCCACCACGGGAAGAGGTCAGAGAAGCATTACAAGATTGTGCATCATCAGGTATCGATGTCATTATGATAACTGGTGACTCTGCTTTGACGGCAAAGGCAGTAGCAGATTCAGTAGGTCTTGTAAGTCCGGCTGTTTTAACCGGCCAGGATATTGATGCCCTTTCTGATGATGAACTAAAAAAGCGGCTTTTTAATGTCCGGATCCTTGCACGGGTCACTGCTGCCCATAAGGTCAGAGTGACACAACTTCTCTCTCATTTGGGCCACATCGTTGCCATGACCGGTGACGGTATCAATGATGCACCTGCTTTAAAGATGGCTGATGTTGGGATAGCAATGGGAATAAAAGGGACTGATGTATCCAAGGAGGCGAGTGATATTGTCCTTGTGGATGACAATTTTACGAGTATTGTCGCTGGAATCCATGAAGGAAGACGGGAATATGACAATATCCAGAAATTTACCCGGTATCTTCTCTCCTCAAATATTGGAGAGATTATAGCTATCATCGCCGGCCTTATCATGAATCTGCCACTGGTCCTTCTTCCCCTGCAGATTCTCTGGGTTAACCTTGTAACAGATGGTATGGCTGCACTTGCCCTTGGTGCTGAACCGGCAGAAAAGGATGTAATGAGACAGAAACCCAGAGATCCAAAAAAGCCGATTCTTGATAGGAATGCATTATTAGTGATTGCAGGTTTTGGTATCTGGATAGGACTTCTAACCTTTGTAGTATTTTTAGCCTGGATGGGTGATTCGACAGAGAAGGCCAGGACCATGGCATTTACCGGGCTTATCGTCTTTGAACTCATCAATGTGCTCAACTTCAGATCGTTTCGATCAACCCTTAAAGAGATCGGATTATCCTCAAATCCCGCTATTGTATATGCTCTCATTGGAAGCATTATCATTCAGATAGTTGTTATCTACCACCCGTTCTTCCAGACAATATTCAGAACCGTTGCCCTATCTATACAGGACTGGATTCTTCTTATGATAATTGGCCTGCCACTTCTGATTGTGGGAGAGGTGTATAAATTTTTGCAACAGAGAAAAGATACACCTGAGTATCTGGTGCATACGGGATCAAAAATTGCGAATAACCAGAAGTGATGAGATAGATTCATACCAGTTTTCTGTCATGTCATCCCGAATGAATGGGGGAATGAAAAAGGGTTTTTGGATATCGCATCTCTCAAATGTGCCATAATAGGAGGCTCAACGTGCTAAAATTACGTTACGATTGAGTATTAAGAAAGACGAATGAAAAATTTCCCTTCTCTATAAATCCTTTCATCACCAACCTAATCGTTCTGACATGCTACAATCTCCGTGTAACCCGGATAAACAGCACCAGGACAATGCAATAACAGATACCATAAACCAGTCATGAAACCATCCATCCCAAAAACCGCATCGTTACGGCTCCCCCAGATAATCGCTCTATATATCGGGTCAGTCCTTGGGTCTGGCATTCTCCTTTTGCCTGGCATCACCGCTGATTTTGCCGGCCCGGCATCGCTCCTTGCATGGGGATGCATGAGTCTTTTGGCGTTCCCCATGGCTCTTACCATGGGTCTGTTATCGATATATTATCCTCATGCAGGTGGCGTTTCGCATTTTGTATCCCGGGCATTTAATCCCAAAGTCGGTTCCCTTGTCGGATGGTTCTTTCTCCTCTCGGCGATAATGGCGGTTCCAATCATTGCCCTGACCGGGGCAGGATATGCCACTGTTGCATTCGGACTGACAGAATCATTCAGGCTCATCATCACGGTATGTATCCTGATTACTGGTATCGGGGTGAATTATATCGGCATGAAGATGACAGGTCAGATTCAACTGGCTGTTGTAATCGCAACCATCCTCATTCTTGTCTGTGCAATAGCTGGGAGTATTTCTTATATTGATCCTGCAAACTTCACCCCGTTTATGCCATATGGAAGCCTGAGTGTCGGGTATGCAACAACCCTGATATTCTGGTGTTTTCTTGGATGGGAAGCGATATCCCATGTATCAGAAGAGTTTGAGAATGCACAGCGTGATGTCGTAAAAGCCACCATCATTGCTTCAGTAATCATCGGATGTATTTATTGTGCAACAGCCGTTGCTGTCATTGGGACACATAGCTATGGAAATGGGATATCAGCGGTCTCTCTCATTCATCTCATCAGTCTCTCATCAGGTCGGTCAGGTATGTTTATCGCCGGTATTATCACACTTTTTATTACCACGGCTCCTGTAATCGCCTATATTAGTGCAGCTTCACGTCTGGCATACTCTCTCTCAATAAATGGGTATGCACCTAAATTCCTCTCGTCTCTCTCAATCCGGTTTCACACCCCGGCAGGGGGGCTGATATTTCTTCTGATCTGCTGCATCATCCAGCTCATCCTTTTCTCCCTCTCTATTATATCCTTAAAAGATCTGGTTCAGATTCCAAATGCAACATTCATTCTGACCTATCTTTTTGGGTGTGCTGCCGGCATTGTTCTCTTAAAAAGGCATCGGGGCGGTGTTTTTGTTAGTGTTACCTCACTCATCCTTACCAGTATCATCTTCTGTTTTGTGGGATGGGCATTTTTGTGGCCGGTTCTTATCACAGGCACATGGTTCTGTTATATGATGATATCACAAAAGGATAGAAATAAAAAAGAATTTTAAAAAGGAGGCGGTTCTGTCGATTTTTTAAGTGATATTGCCAATCATGTCTTCACTCTTTACATCGATGTTTCCAGTTGAAACGACATTCGTTTGATGATTGAAATGATGTAACCCCGGAGGGGAGTGAGGTTCACAGAGTATCTGACAC
>Ga0265594_1000238_pt1 | contig 45157 bp, 49 predicted proteins | sample saktaG_11_FD_190147 | JGI IMG/M metagenome (GOLD analysis project Ga0265594, IMG submission 190147) | Saline water microbial communities from Sakinaw Lake, British Columbia, Canada - sak_2011_5_24_80m | ecosystem: Environmental > Aquatic > Non-marine Saline and Alkaline > Saline ...
TTTCCGTCTAGTTTTAAATTAAATTTTTCTTTACTCATTTTTTTAATAAATATTTTTTGGGAGTTGAACCCAAGTCAATAAACTCGTCGGCTATTTCTCTTAACTTAGAAGAGGCTGATTTTCCGAAAGCAACTACTTCTACTCTTTTCCCTTGATTTTTTAAATATTCTACTAAAGAAATAAAATCTCCGTCTCCGGAAACTATTACCAATGTATCAACGCTAGGAGCGATTCTAATAGCATCTATAACTAATCCAACATCCCAATCAGCTTTCTTTGCTCCTCCATAAAACTCCTGTAATTCCTTAACTCTTGTTTCAATACCTAGTCTTGTTAGAGCTTCAAAAAAGGGTTTTTCTTCTCCCGTTTTTGTGCTTATAACATAAGCAAAAACCCTGATTAAACTTCTCTCGTCTATTGATGTTTTTAAAATCTCTTTGAAATTAACTCTGGCGTTATATAAATTTTTGGCTGAGTGATATAGGTTTTGAACATCTATTAATACTCCTACGCGTTGTCCAATATGTTTTATAACCATAAATTTGAATAATGAATTATGAATAATGAATTATGAACGACGTCGTCGAATTCATGATTCTTGATTCTTGATTCTTGATTCTTGATTCTTGATTCATAATTCTTGATTCTATCGTTTAAGCCCTACGGCTTTAACGATCTTATTATATCTTTTTTCGTCTTCCTTTTTTAAATGTTTTAAAAGTTTTCTTCTTTGGGAAACCATTTTTAAAAGACCTTTTTTAGAATGAAGATCTTTAGGATGCTTCCTTAAGTGAGAAAGTAATTCTTTAATTTCTTCTGAAAGCAAAACAATCTGAACATCGTCAGATCCAGTATCAGCATCATTTATTTTATGCTCTTTAATTATCTTTAATTTTTCTTCTGTCTTTAACATGTTTTTTAAGCATATCATATCTCTCCAAAAAAAACAAGCCTGATTCTCTAAATAATGTTTTGATATATTTGTGCCCCCACCAGGACTTGAACCTGGAACAACCGGCTTAAGAGGCCGTTACTCTACCAATTGAGTTATAGGGGCATTTTAATGTTTTACTTTAAATATGTTCTCGTTTTCTTTCATTAATTTGTCAATCTCATCATAGGTAGGCGTTGATGATTGTGTTTGACTCGTAGGGCAATTAATTTTCCACCAACCATTACGAAAACCTTCCCAGTCTGATATTCCAATTACCAAAAAGAACATATTAACAATTAACCAAGCACTATAAGCTATCAAGAGGCCTATGGCAACCGACGAAAATATCTTCTTAGCACTAGCCAGTTTTTCAGGATCACCCCGACTAATAAGATAATATACTCCGCCAATGGCTATCATTAAACCAGCTAAAATTGGAATTATTTCTTTAAACAAAAAATCTGTAATATTCCCAAACATTACAAAAAGATGACAAAACGTACAAGCTGGCAGATCGCCATCACCAGTCAAACTGCAAGGAACTAAAGGTTTGGCCATGGCGAAAGCCGGAAAGAAAAGCATACTGACTAAAAATAAGAATAAAGCTTTTTTCATATATTATTGAAAGGGGTTGCGAGCTCCACGGACATCAAAATGAACATGACATCCAGTTGATATTCCAGCACCAGTTGTTCCTGGTTTTCCGCCGACTAAAGCAATTCTTTCTCCTTGAGAAACATTTTGTCCTGGAACAACTAAACTCTTCTGAACATGTCCATACATTGTAACGACACCGTTGGGATGTAAAATTCTAAGATAATTTCCGGCCCCCCCATTCCATCCATATTCCACTCTCTGAATTACTCCAGCAGCGGCAGCATATATTGGCGTTCCGCAAGGAGCAGCAAAATCAATAGCATTATACCAATGAAGTCCTTGGGTAATTGTATATTTGGCTAAAGGAGCAATAAAATAACTTGAGCCAACTGGGATATTAGCAGTGTAAGCACTTGACCCAGAAACCTGTATTTTCCCATTAGGAATAACTAAAATATCTCCGACAAATATGTTACCCTCGCCAGAAAGATTATTAACAGTAATTATTTCCGTTGTTTTTCCTTTATATGTCTTAGCAATATCACCCAATGTATCTCCATTTTTAACATGATAAATAACACCCGTTACTGGAAGAATAATAAGTTTTTGACCTGGTTTGATAGTTGACTTAGACCCGAGATCATTAGCTATTAAAATTGTACTTAAAGAAATATCAAACTTGTCGGCAATTGTTGAAAGAGTGTCATCTGGCTCAACAATATATTCAAGAATTTCTTTCCGAGTACCATCATCTTCTTCAATACCACCGATCATGCTTCCCAAAGTATTAACATCAATCGTCATTGGAGGAGCGACGGCAACTAAGCTATTATTTTGAACAAAATTCATATTAGGGGACTCTCTAGCAATATTACTAGATCCTGCGACAAATAATTCCTGACCCGAATCTACAGCTGAAGCTAAAAGAGAAAAATCTTCAAGAGATCTTAACACCGAATTTGAGCTGAAAATAAAGAAGCCGAAGATTAAAACGGCTAAAACGATTAATGATTTACTTAAATAAGAACTTATCTTATCACTCATTTTATTTATACTACCTTTTCGAAAATATCCAGTCAACCCCCTTTTCCACAAGTGACCGAGTCACTTTTATCTGTTATTATTGAATAATGCAAATAAAACCAATAAAACATTTCGGCCAAAATTTCTTAATTAACAAAAGGGCTATCTCTAATGTTATTAATGGAGCTAAGCTCCTTAAGACAGATATTGTCTTAGAGATTGGACCAGGCAAAGGGGCCTTGACGAAAGAATTAGTTAAAAGAGTTAAAAAGGTTATTGCTGTGGAAAAAGATGAGCGATTAGTCAAATTCTTGGAGCAGGAATTTAAGAATTATGAAAACATAAAGATTATACACGGAGATATATTAAAGAATCATGAATTAGGAATCAAGAATCATGAATACAAAATAGTAGCGAACCTGCCTTTCTATATAACAGCGCCTGTTATTAGAAAGTTTTTAGAAATAGAGAATCCTCCAAAAGAAATGACTTTAATAGTTCAAAAAGAGGTTGCTCAAAGAATATGTGCCAAACCACCCAGAATGAGCATCTTAGCTGTTTCTGTCCAGTTTTATGCAGAAGCAAAAGTTCTTTCATATATATCTAAAAGATCTTTCAAGCCCGTTCCAAAAGTTGATAGTGCTATTATTCAAATAACTCCTAAGAAGAAACACGACATCAATCCCGATAAGTTTTTCAAAATTGTTAAAGCCGGATTCTCTCAACCAAGAAAACAACTTATCAATAATTTATCAAAGAAATTAGATATAGACAAAAAGGAACTCGGTTCCTTGCTTTTAAGCAAGAGGATTAAGCCAACTCAACGCGCCGAAACTCTATCTGTGGAGAACTGGCTAAATCTAACAAAAAAAGGCGGGCTCTGACTTCGGTAGTTTTTCTGACAAAAACCAAAAGCCCCCGAAGGGGCTAATGGCCAACCAACATATAACACAAAGAAGAACTTTAAATGTTATATATTTTGTGAGTTCGAAAGCATCGAACTTATACCTACTACCCTTATTATACCATACAAGAAACTTTGTCAATAGTGCAAAAGTCAAAGGTGAGTGTGGACGGGATGGGATTCGAACCCACAATAAATAGGTATAAGTTACTTGTGATGCCGTTTCACTACCCGCCCATTCTCACAATTATATTTTAACATATATGAAATACACAATAAAGCAATTTCAAAAAGACTTTCCTTGCTTTTAAGCAAGAGGATTAAGCCAACTCAACGCGCCGAAACTCTATCTGTGGAGGACTGGCTAAATTTAATTTCAGTGTTGCACGAGACAAGTGGTGATGGTATAATTATTCAATGCTGTGGAAAACTAAAAAACTTTTCTTAATTTCTTTTACGGTTTTTTTGTTTTCTGTTTCTATCTATTCTCTCGTCTTAGCCCAAGATTTGGAGGTTGACTATCCAAGCATTATGGGCGAGGCGCCACAAACAGTTCAAGATGGATTGCCTTCTTATGTAAAATATATATTCAACTTTGCTATTGCTATTTCAGGTCTTTTAGCTTTCGGTTCTTTGGTTTATGGAGGTGTTCTATATATAATGTCAGGAGCCGATCCATCTAAATTGAAAGCGGCTAAAGATCAGCTAACCGGTGCTGCTCTGGGAATAATTATTCTTTTTTCTTCATATTTAATCTTGGTTAATATTAACCCCCAATTATTAATTTTTGATTTTGGTCCATTAACTCCGATTGATCTAGACGACATCAAGACCTATACTGCTCCAGACAGAGAAGTTCTTACATGGATTGTGGCCGAATTGCCACTAAAAAAAGCATTGAGAGACGGCAGTGTTTGGGAGAAAAAAAGAACAGAAGAATTAGAAACTCTTATCACGGAATTTGAAGGTTTTCTCAAACAAGAAATAGATGTAGACGATTCTAATTTAGAAAACGATAAGCTTAACAGAATTTCTGATTTAAACAAATACCTAAAAACGATCACCGATGAATGCCGATGCGAAAACACCAAAGCTCTTTGCACAAAACCCGAAACGGGCTCTATGCCTATCGGCTGTTCGGGAGATCCTTGCGAGAATGATGATGACAACCCAACAGCCAGAGAAAGAATAGAAAAGGTTCTAGAAATAGACAAAGGGAAAATTAAAACCCTTTCAAAGTATAAAGAGAAAATTTCTGAGCATAAAGAATTATTGAGAAAAGAGTTGGGGAAGTTTCAAGAAATAGAAGGAGAAGTTATTTCTTGTCGAACCCAAAATCAAGAATTTATGACACTTAATGATCTTCTATTGGCTAAAAAAGATTTTGAGGCATTAGGAAATCAAGTTATTAAAATATCCGGCTATGAAGAATCGGGAGATGAAGCCTTGACTTTTTATTGCTCCGTGGGAGGAACTATTTATGACGCTCCATATATCCCCCAGAAAATAAAGGAGCTTTCTGAAGAACCCGTTCTCCCAGAGATGACAGCTGATCCATATGAAGTTCAGTTGATTAGTTGCCACACTAGAATACCAACAGGAGAAACAATGGACAATCTTAGAGAATTGGCAATTATTGCTATTTTCAAATTAGAGGAATTATCTCGCTTAACTGAAAAAATGGCTCAACAAGTTCAGGAGATGACCGAGCTTGTGTCGCAATGCAATCGGACTTATTGCGAACCTTCTTGTGCTTGCATACCTAATCCATGGTATAGATGCTGTACTATAATTCCATGTGGCCCAATGGCTGTTTTCTGCAAATCAAAATGTCTTCAATCCGTTCAAGGATGCAACGGAGAAGCCTGCCCCGTAGAAGAAATCACCAAAAAATCAGAAGAAATTAAAGAGACAGAAGATAAAATTCTTGAAATTGATACTGGAGTTATTGAAGAAATAAAGAAGATATTTCCAAAGGTACTATACCACGCAGAAGAGCCCAAAAACCCCTATAATCTTCACAACCTTGATACCGCTGTCCGCCTTTGCTTTGATCCTAGTATTAATAATCCAGAATTTACTCTATTAAGCTGTGAAAGTGCCAAGGGTAATTATGGTCCTAGCGGAACAGTTATGACTAGTTGCAATCCAAGAGATGTTTATTGTTGCTCTCCGGCAAATACTCCTCCGTTGCCAATCTCATCTGATTCCAACCCTCTGTATATCGTTCCCCTTAAAGAACATTCTATACTACCCTCAGAAGACGGCTGTCCCAAAGGATTTGATTGCACTAGTGGTGTCCGAAATTACAACCAGTATGACAATGACGCTTCCAAACCACTCAAACAGCTTCTTTCCTGTATGCGTCAAGGGCTAGACAAATATCAAGAAGCAGAAGAAGAAACAGAGGAAATAATAGGATTAATATCTTCTATTTCTGATGAAAAACTATATAACGGAACATGTGAATGGGGCATCAGCCCTAAAAATCAGGAAGAGTGCTCTCACACCTATGGAATAGAACAAAACAAAATGAGAGTTTCGGCTCATTATGGAGGCACCTTTTGTCGAGATACAGAAGAATCTTATGCTGTGGACTTTGATATGTCTTCTGAGCTTCAGAAAAAATATATAGATGAAATAATAAACACGGCTAAAAAATGTGCTCCCGAAGCATATGTCTTAGATAAAATAACTCACCTCCATATAGATATTGGAGAATTATACGATTGTGAAACAAGCGATTATTAAAATGATAAAACTATTTAATCAAAAAAAGAGATATATTATAGCAGGAGTTTTAATTCTAGCGGTTTTAATTAATATCCTTGTTCCATTGCTAGAAAAATCAGGCACTAGTTCGGATGCTTTTGCCCAATGGCTAGAATATTACCCTCACTATCCCAATAGATTAAAATTTATTATTAGCGAATTAAATCAAACTACTCAAGACCTAGAATTTTTTAACGAAGAATTAAGTAATCAAACATCCCAATGTAATTGTGCCAATGCTATATCTCAATGTATAAGAGATGGAAATGTCGGTGTCTTCGGTGAAACCTGTAATAATAAGGAAGATTTAGAAAAAACCAAATTAAAAATTAAAAGCAAAACACAGCAAATAGATTCTTTAAAAGAATTACTTCAAACAGAAATGGATACTGGCTTAGCTGAAGAACTAGAAAGAATGGATAAAGACCAGGCAATATTACTAGAATCTAATTTAAACAATATAATTTCTTCTAGCGAAAATGTTGTTGATTCAGCTTCAAAAAATATTGATATATTGGACAATTCGGCTTATTCAGCTAAAAACCATTGTCAAGCTCAGTGCAACACCAATACCATCCCCGTAATTAATGCTTGCGTTTTTGGAAGTGGCGGAGGGCAAAAACCAATAACTATGGCTTTTGAAATAGGGGTTCGTTTAGGTGATTTGGACTTAGGAAGAATATCAATTGACGAAGTTGGATTAAATTTACCAGATAGCATTCAGATGTCAGACACTGCCAATTTAGGCGATTTTGATATTGATCTGCAAGATATCAATATCACCTTTCCTGATATTCCAACAGACAGATTATCAGACATCTCTTTAGATCCGATTGTTTTTCACCCTCCCTATCTAGATATTCCGGGGATTCCTCCGGCTAGCTTTTCTTGCACCCAATTATTAGATGTCAGTTCTTATCAATGCACAAAGGAAAATGCCCCTGGAAACAATCAGTATATTGACTTGGAATGGTTTTTACAAACATTATCTTGGTTGTCTGATAGATGCCAAGAATTGCCCGGCTTAACAGATATTAATAACAACCCTGTCCAAGAAAGATACGAACAATGTTTTAATGAAGATGCTGTTCATCTTACAATCATTGATCAATGCCAAATTTTACGACAAAGACATTCCACTTGCACAGGAACCAATTGTGCTCGTCCTCCTGAAATATGCTATGAAATAACTAATGTTAACGCAAAATGTCAGGAGTTATTTAGATCAGAAGGAGAAACAACACCACCAACTTGCAATCTCAACACCTTAGTAAACAAATGCTCTGAATTAAAAAAGGCTGGGGAAATGAACATTCCGGAATCGTGCAAGTTTCTTCCTTTATTTAATAGAACATTTGAAAATCCTGGAGCTCAAACATACCAAGGAACATCGGCCTCTTGTGCTTCGCAAACAGTTTCTAATCATTCCCAAAATAGTATTCGGTTAGATTGCCCTTCTTTGCCTTCTATTAACTCAACCTTATTCCCAAAAATAGAACTTCCAGACACAATAATTCCTGACATCAATCTACCTTCTTTTAACTTTATGCCCTTTCTAAGGGTTCGCCTTCCGAGTCTGATTTTTGAAGATTTAATTCTTCCCGATTTAAAACCCTGCAATCTAAATAGCTGTCAAAGAGATCTTTCTTCAATGAAAGTAGATTTTCAATACCCATCTTTAAGAATTCCTGATATTGATATTCCAACTATTTATGCTGATATGCCCGCCATTCCAGATGGTCCTCAGCTTGATCCACTACCCATAAAAATGAATGATATTAAATTTCCGTCTATCCCTATTCCAATGCCTGAAATTGACTTAACCGATTTGCTTAGTTTGGATATGAAAATACCTGAAATATCCCTTCCACAACCAGAAGTTATTTTGAATTTTACAGGCATAGACATCAGTATAGAAAATATGCTTCTAGGATTAGTTTCTTCGTTGGTTTCTATCCCCAATGGATGTGTTAGTGGAGGAATTTCCGGCATCCCATTAGATATTGGTTTCTCCGATTATCACTTTTTCTGGCCAAGATTTCCAGAAATACCCGATTTGTGCGATAATAAATATATAAATGTTGATAAATTTTGTAAAAATGTTAATAGTTCTTTGAAGCAAAATGTGGCTAGCAGAATTAGTCAAATTCAAGGCGTTCTTGATAATACCGTTCAGTCACAAATTCAGTCTCAGCTTGATAAAGCCGCTAAAATACTTGAAGACCTAATTAAAAAATCTATTCATGAACAACTAGATAATGTTAAGAGAAAAGTAGAAGAGGCTATAGCTGAAAGTTTATCACGAACAGTTGTAGAAAATGGTATGTTTAAAATACCAGATGCTTATGCTCTTCTAGATAAAATTAACATTCCTATGGATACTGTGAATGCTGAACTAGCCAAAATAGCTAACAGAATAGATATCCCCTGGCCAGAAAATTTAAAGAAAATTCCACTAACTAATCCTATAAATTACCAGCTTCCATCTATCCCTTTAGGCGACTTAAGCTATAGCAAACAAAAGAGATTTGACCTTCCTGGATTTCAAACACCATCTTTTGATTTTGATCTTGATCTGTCAGGTCTTTATCCCGGGTATGAAAGTGTCCCACCTTCAGGAGGGAACCCATACCCAATGGATGATATTCGTGTTAATATAGGGGAAATAGTAAATATTAATCAAAATATTACCAATAGTTCAAATGAAATACTCAACATCTTATATTAAACCTAAAAAACCACGAAAAGTGACCGAGTCACTTTTCGCTATAGTTTGCTTATTGATTATAGTTGCTCCCATATCGTCTGTTTTTGCTCAAACCGATCCTCAGGCAGAAGAAAGAGCTCTTGAAATAGTTTATCCTGTTTTTAATGACTTAACATTAACGCCTACCACTGGTCTCCCCCAATATGTCCAATACCTTTTCCGCTTCGCTATGGCCATCATTGGTCTCATAATTCTCTATGTTATGATTAGTGCCGGTATAACATACACTATGTCAGCCGGAAACGCTGGCCAGCTTCTTGAGGCCAAGAACAGCATGCTTGCCTCCTTCCTCGGAGCCATTATTCTCATCAGTGCCTTCGTTTTATTCAACAGCATAAATCCTAATTTAACCGACCTAGGCGGAACTGATCAGCCCCTAAGTGTTATAGGTAATATAGTTGCCCCAGGGATATATCTTTGCGATAAGCAAGTGCCTCTCATAGGCGAGACCATCAGAAGATATATGGCCATACACGAAAACGAAACAAGCACAAACGAAGAAATAACCAAAATAGCCAATGAGTTTAGAAGTATAATGAATAACGAAAATGAAAATGTGGCAGACACAAACAAGGGTTCTTGTTACAGAGCAAATTTTTCTGGCAATGTAGATGTGTTTAATTTTGCTCTCAATGTAAGTCCTCCTGAAGATCATAGCATATTTGTTATACCAGAAAGAATATATGATAATCCTGCCACTCTTAATATAAACGAAGAGCGTTGGGAATATGGTTACGGAATAGTTTTTCACGAAAAAGATAATTTTAGAGGAAAATGTAGATTATTCCGTAGAGTTTACGGAACTAGCGTTGAAGGAGTTATTGGCAATATAGATTTCAGTAGAATTAAATCATTTACTGTTTTTAAAAAACCTGATGGCGATGTACTTCCCGCCGAAACAGGAGCTACCTTCTCTCAATGCCTTAATCACAATGAAGGCGCTCTTTGTCCTCCTGGACTAACAGGAACACTTGGGCAGGCATCTTATAAAGTAAGTGCGGAGCCTGGATATGATAAAATATCAAATGAAACTCTAGATTTAAGCAATCTAGCAGCGTCTAATAACGCTAATGATATTCTAAAAGGAACCAGGTCTATCAAGTTCGAACCCGTCGACTCTTATCTTGTTATACTGTTTTCAGGAGATGATTTCCAAGGCAATATATGCGAAGTAATTAGCGTCAACGACAATAATCTACTTGACCAACCAATTGGTCAATGTGAACGAACTGGAGATGGGATTAGGGAGTGTGTATCTATATTCGATCCCAATCAGGATACGCGAGAAGCTCTTCGTGATTGTCGCCCTTGTACAAAGTCAGCTATAGTAATCAGAGGCAAGGTCTTAAGTTCTCGTTAAAAAACGTCTTATGTTCAAAAAACTTTATTCAAATAATAAAAAAATATTGATTACGTTGAGTTCTGTTTTTGCCTTACTTTTATTTCCCTTAAAAACTGTTGCCCTGGATGTGAGCTTCATGGGCATTCTCACGGCTTTACCATCATCACAGATAGGAATTTTTATGGGCGTAACCGTTCTTCTTACAAATTTATTTGCCAAAATTACCGGAGCTCTTCTTAATTGGGTGACTAGTCCTGGTTTTATGAGTTTAAGTTATACTGACCCAGCAAGGAATGAAATTATTAGAATTGGGCTAGACATTACTAAAAACTTTGTTAATTTAGGATTAGTGGTTGCTTTAGTTTTCATTGCTATAGCTATTAGTTTACAAATAAGAGAGTACGGAACCAAAAAGACCTTTATAAAATTAGTTATTGTTGCTCTGCTAGTAAACTTTGCCCCTGTCATCTGTGGATTAATTGTTGATGCTACAAATATTGTTATGCATTTTTTCCTAGCAGGAATAGGCCAAGGAGTTTCTGGCATATTAACGGGTATTGATATAGGAGATATATTTAGCGATTTAGTAAAAATTACCTTTGGGTCTTTATCAACGAAAGGATCTCTAATGGCTAAAGGGTCAACAATGATAATATTAAATATTTCTATTGGTTTTGCCTTTTTTCTTTTTGCGTTTATTTTCTTGTTTAGATATGTTGCTATTTGGATTTTAGTTATTTTATCTCCTTTAGCTCTTGTTTCGTGGATACTCCCCTCTACCAAGAGTTTTTGGGATTTATGGTGGAAACAACTTATTCAATGGTCAATTATTGGAATACCTTTAGCATTTTTCCTCTACCTAGCAATACGATCTGCAACAGTTTTAAATGAGACAATCAGGGCGAACCTAAAGGCACCGGGACTAGACGCACCCCTAACAGGCTTTCTTGATAACATTATTCCTTATTTTGTAATAATCGCCATGATTTATTTTGGTTTCTTTATCGCTCTTAAAACTACCGCCATGGGTTCATCGGCAGCAATAAGGGCAGGTAAATGGAGCCATGCAAAAACATTTGGAAGAGTGGGCAGGGGAGTAGCCAGAATGCCAGGGACAACTGCTAAAAAGATAGGAAGAGGTTTAAAGCCTACAGTCGAAGGAATGGCAAGAAAAACTGCTGGTGGTGTATATTCTAGAATGATAAAATTAGGTAACTGGTCGCCAACTGCTGGAGGCAGGTTTAAGCCCTTTGCCATCTCTAAGTGGGCAGCTCCAAAAAAACTTAAAGAATTTGGCAATTTAAAACCTACTATAGACAAGGGAATGGAGGATGCCAAAGGAAACTCTGGCGCGGTGATAGGTGACGAATTAGCAAACGAAAAGATTAAGGGAGCAGAAGCCACAGGATGGTACTCTCAACTGTTGGCACAAAATGATTCTCAAGACCTCTTCGAAGCTTTTAAAAGAAAAATTGGCAAGGGGGCAGGAGGCAAGAAATGGAAAGACATGAATGATGAAGAAATAACAAGCGACAAAGATTTTAAAAGAATCATGGCTCCTATCCTCGTGGATGCTAACAACTCAGGCAAGCTAGGATCAATATTAAGAAGAGATCCTCGTTTAGCCGAAGTAGCATACGAGAAAAACATTGGAAGTTATGGCAGATTAGACAAAGATGGCAAGCCACAGATGGCTTCTGCCCAAGTTGCCGTGAATAAAGCTGTTACAGAAGCTAGAGACCATCTTAAAGATTGGGAACCTGAAAGTCTTAAAAGCCAAAAGGTTACAGGTGGAGTCATGGCTCACCTTGATAGAGACAGACAATTACAAGTTAATCGTCAAATTAAGAATGGTCAAGATACCCAACTTAAAACCATGGATGAGATGTTTTCTGATTTTGTTAGAGGAAATAAGAAATCTATTTTGGGCAAATCAGACTTAAGCGAAAGTAAGATCGCAGAATTATTAGCAGACATAATAGATGACGAAACAGGAGTTTCGACTGAAACCGCAGATCATAAAAAAGCATGGAGAGAATTTGACAAGCATATTAAAGAAAACTTTGGTGATCGCAAGTATTTTGTCTCTGTAGAAGACGATCGATTTAAAAAGACTGGTTGGAGAAAGATGAACTTTATACCACAAGGTGATTCGGATGATTCATCTCTCAACACGCCACCAAGCTCGCCAGCAATCGGACTCGGAATGGGACCTCTCGGACAAAAAGTAAATGTAAAACCAACACCTACAACGGGAGCAGGAGGTAGCAAAAAAACAAAAACACCTACAACGGGAGCAGGAGGTAGCAAAAAAACAAAAACACCTACAACGGGAAAGCAAGCAAAAATAAATCCAATACTAACAGACAGTCAGATAGATAAATTAAGAAAAATGGGGTGGCCTGACGAAAGAATAAAAGGATTTACATCACGAGAACAAGCAGATATAATTATATTTGGATAATTTAAGATAAAATAAAAAGGGACCACCGAGGTGATCCCTTTAAGATTTTTAAATTCTTTTTTCGTTAAGCGGGAGGCAGAAGAGAAGGACTATTTTCTTCTCTACGACTACCACGCATCAAAGCAAGAATACCTGTAAGAAGTGGTGATAAGTCGCCACCCCCCTGCAGATGAGTTATAGTTCCTGTATCTGCTCCCTTGAAGTAGATAACAAGCTCTTTGGCAACCCTTTTGGCCTCCTCTTCTGTATGTCCGCCATATTGTTTCTGCATCAAGAGTTTGGCCATCACCCCATATAGACCACCTATCTCTAAGGCCTTCTGACCAATTTCGTCTTTTGAAGCTTCTTTGCTAAGCTCAGCAATTGCAATCGACCTTTCCTCTTCAAAAACTTTCTGTCTTGATGCTACAACTGCTGGGTCCCAATTGAAATCACTGATGGTTAGGCTGACTGGCACTAGACCATAACTCTTAATGGCCTCTTCCAGTGCTGGAAAGTTCTCTCTCACTGCCTCCCACCACGATGCTCTACTAGAGTCGTGTGTAGCAGAAAGCACTTCTTCAACCATGAGATTGTTAAGACAGGTTCGTAGGGCATCTTCTCCGCCTTCTGTCACTGCCTCTTTCCAGTCATCAACACTGTAGGCCATTCGGAGTACACTTTCGTCTTCTAGATCTGTCCCAACGCCATCCATCCGAACCCATAAAATAGGTTCAACTAATTGAGTTTTTCCACCTTTTTTAAGATCAATATGCACTCCGTTAGGATATCGCCTCTCAGGAAACAAATCAACTGGTTGTTTCCAAGTATAAGCGACCATCCTTTTGCGCATTAATACGGGGGAAACCCATCTTAAGCCAGGATTCTTGACGCAATATGCTCGTCCCAAAAATTCTATCAAGAATCTCTCTTCAGGCCCAACGACCATTAATCCGCCAAGAAAAAGAAACAACACCGTGACCGCGGGAGTGCAAAAGACACAGCCAACAATCCATTGCCCGAAAAGAAAACAAATACATCCAAGCATTAAACAAACCCCAGCCACAAATACAATAATTTTGATTAACAGATTTACCGTTTTTGTAGCTTTTTCCATATCTCTCTTTATTGCTTCTATTTGTGCCGTTGCTCGTCTCCCTGGCCGATTTTCTTCTTGCTGTTCTTTTTGATTGTTCTGTTGTTCTACCATTTTTCTATCCTTTCAAATTCAGTTTCAGTTTAATATTAACTTGCCAATGATCTAAATTTTTTAATGCTCTAATTGTATCACATATCCATATATTTGTCAAACTTTATTGTTGTAGTTGTGTTAAAATGTCACATAAAATCCGTCGAGGCCCGTCCTCGACGGATTCATAAACTAGGATTATTGAGATTATTTTGCTTTAATCCTTTAATTATGATATAATAAAACATATGAAAAAGATTATTCAAGTCCGTATATATAAAGGAGATAAATATTATATTGGTGAATCTGTTGATTTACCGGTTGTTACTCAAGCAAAAACTCTTGATGAACTTATTGTTAATCTAAAAGAAGCTATTGCTCTTCAATTAGAAAATGAAGATCTAACAGATTTTGATTTGGCTCCTCAACCATCTATTTTAGCAAATTTAGAACTTGATTCTCAGGTTTATGCCTAAGTTGAAAGTTTTATCAGGGCAAGATGTAATAAAAATACTTTCATCTTTTGGTTTTGTTATTGCTCTTCAAAAAGGTAGTCATGTTAAATTATCACGAATTAAATCTGATAAAACGAAACAAACGCTAACAATACCCAATCATCCCGAATTAGACAAAGGAACCCTCAAAGCTATCTATCGCCAATCATTAAAATATATCCCCGAAGACAATTTAAAATCTCATTTCTATAACGAATAGAAAATCCGTCTAGGTCCGACCTAGACGGATTTATTTTAAAAAGGGAAAGAAAAAAGGCAGGGAGTTTTGTCAACTCACTGCCTTGTTGTGAAATGGGTGAGGTTACCACCCATCCTTTTGTTTTTTCATTGCCCCACATTTGGCTCGTTTGCATCATCCATGATGCGAGCCATAGTCATTGCTATCTCGGCATCCTGCTCTTCGCTAGGGGGCATTTCAAGAAGTTCCATAACATATGTGTCGGAGACTTCCGGCTCAGAAACTTTGGTGATTTGTGCTTGTGTGTAAACCACCTTGAATGTCGCTCCCGTTGCAACGCCTAGAAAATAAATTACTATAGCACACAAAAGCCACTGTTTCATTCTTTTTTCGGTCATTCTTTTCCCTTTCTGAAAAACTTTTGCTTGTTTATTTTATTTTCAATGGTTCCATTATATCATGCAATAATATATTTGTCAAGTGGCTTTGATGGGCATGACGACATAGAGATATGTTTCGTCATTTGGGGATTTTAATACTCCTGGACCAGAATCATTATTTAATTCAAAAATAACTTCAGAGGTTTTAATGCTTTGCAAGCCATCTAATAAAAACCTATGATTAAATGAAATTTCTACTGGCTCTCCTTCTACTTTTCCCGCTATAAATGATTGATGATCTCCAAGCTCAGAACTCTGACTTGAGATATTCACTTTTTTAGATTTTGGCTCCACTTTAATTTTTATCTCATTAACCTTTCCACTAAATAAACTAGCTGTCTTAACTTGGTTAAGAAATTCATTTCTATCTAAAACTAACCTGGTGGTATATTTTTTAGGAATAATTTCTTTATAATTAGGATAATCTCCCTCTATTAACCTAGATATTATTTGAATTTGAGGATGACTGGTTTCTTCCATCGGACATTCAAACATAATCTGATTCGGTGAAAAATACATTTTGAGCTCTCCTGGTTTCTCGTTAAAAATATTAATTATTTCTTTTATTGTCTTTTGAGGAAGAATTAAGGAATACTCCTTAGTTAAAGACGAACTATTTTTAAGAAAAATTCTCTTCTCTCCAAGACGAAAGCTATCTGTAGCCGCTATGGTAATTGTGTTTTTCTGAAACGAAAAGTAGATGCCTGAAATCTCTGGTCTAGTCGTAGAGGGAACAGGAATATCAGCCACCTGATTTAAGTCCCGACAGAAAGCTAAACTATCAAGAGAAATTGACTCGCCATCAATAATGGTTGGGATAATTGGAAACTCTTCAGCGCTTAATCCTTTTATTTCTGTTTTATAATTATCACTTTTTACAGACAAATTATTATTTTTACTCTCAAGAGCAATATTACTATTAGGAAGCAAGTTCACAAAACTAGACAATAGGCGAGAGGGGATGGTAACGCTTCCTTGTTTTTCTACTTTGCTTAAAACCCACCACCTAACACCAATCTCTAAATCAGTAGCCGACAAACTAAGAAAGTTTTTCTCTGTATTGATAAGAATATTGTTTAATATTGGAAGAGTTAGAGATTTAGATGAAATTCTTTCGACAATATTTAACCCTTGTTTTAGTTTCTCTTGTGGAATTAATAATTTCATAGTAATAGTAATTAATAAATATATTTAACTTGTTATTATTATTAGTATTGTGGAAAAGTTTTATTTTACACTTGTTTGTATTGGGGATAAGGCGTCTAAAATTCTTGGGAAAAAATGGGTCTATTTTAGTGGATAAACTTTAAGCCGATTTTATCCACAGTTTATTAAGTGTTTTAACTAGTGTGTATCCTCTCTTTTATTAACTCTATTTCTTCTTCTAATCTTTTATCTGTCTGGACACATCGACATATTTTCTTGTAAGAGTGGATGGCTGTTGTGTGATCTTTTCCATTAAACTTTCTACCAATAAAAGGAAAAGAGCTTTTTAATTCTTCCCTTAATAAATACATTGCTATCTGTCTTGGTTTAACAATTTCTTTCTTTCTAGAAGATGTCAACAAATCTCTCTCCTTAAGGTCATAAAACTCAACAACGCATTGAACTATCTTCTTGGGCGTTATAATTCTATTGGGAGAAGAAAGCAAGCTTTTGAATAAGGTTTTTGTTAATTCAAGATCAACTTTCTGATTACTTATTTTCTGATGAACAATCAAACGATTTAAAGCTCCCTCTAACTCTCTAATGTTTTTCTGAATAGAGAAAGCAATATATTGATAAACCTCATCAGGAAAGTCAGCGTTCTTCTCTTGGGCTTTTGTTTTTAGAATAGCCATTCTTGTTTCTAGGTCTGGAGAGCTAACATCAGCAATCATTCCACCCTCAAAACGAGATCTCAATCTTTCAGCTAAAGAATTAATGGCTTTGGGTGGTCTATCTGAAGAAAGTATAATTTGTTTATTGTTTTCATAAAGGACATTGAAAACATGGAAGAACTCCTCTTGAGTTTTTTCTTTTCCAGCTAAGAATTGAATATCATCTAAAATTAAAACATCCATAGATCGATACTTTTCCTTAAATGCTTCCATCGTGTGATTCCTGATTGCTGAAACAACTTCCGAGGCGAATTTTTCAGAGGATATATATACAATCTTTTTCTTTTTAAGGGTTTTGCTGATTTCATTTCCAATGGCTTGAAGTAAATGAGTTTTACCCAGACCAACGCCTCCATAAATAAAAAGAGGATTATAGACAAGACCGGGTTTTTGGGAAACAGCGATACTGGCGGCATGAGGTAATTCATTAAATGGACCAACAACAAAAGAATCAAAAGTATATTTAGGGTTAAGGTTCGTGTCTTTGTTGACTTTAAGTTCTTGGAAATCAAGTTGGTTGGTCTCTTCAAGAATTTCAGGCTCTTTTTTAAATATGGCTAACTTTGTTTTACCAACACTATAATCAACATCTTTAATATTGCCATCCATATCATGAAGAACTTTCAAAATATTTTTATTGTATTTATTTTCAAGCCATTCTTTGGCAAAAGAGTTGGGAACCAAAACGGTAACCTTGCCTCCTTTTTGAGATGTTATCTCAGTATTCTTAAACCAAGTAGAGAAATTAGCTTGAGAAATATTTAATTGTATCTGAGCAAGAACTGCTTGCCATAATTCTTCATTAACCATGATATTTTATTCTATCATACCAAAACTAAAAGCAAAGCACAACTTTTGTTAACAAGTTGTTAACAATCTGTTAATATGCTAAGATATTAGATATGAGTATCACATATAATCCCAAAAAACAAAAAAGGAAAAGAACTCACGGATTTAAGGCTCGTCAGTCAACTAAGAGTGGTCAAAGAGTTTTAAAAAGCCGAAGGTTGAAAGGAAGAAAAAAGCTTACTGTTTAATGTATGCTATCTTTTAGAAATCGCCTCAAGAAGCAGAAGGATTTTGAGAAGATCTTTAAGAATGGCAAAAGTTTCAAGCAAGGTTCTTTATATTTAAAGATTAATAAGAACGACTTACAGTCAAGTCGTTTTGGTTTTATTATTAGCAAGAAATTTTCTAAAAAAGCCGTGGAAAGAAATAGAATTAAAAGAATATTGAGAGAGATTGTCAAAGAAAGAATTGAAGAAGTCGTAAAAGGATTAGATGTTGCAATAATTGTTAATCCAGAAACAAAAGCTGATTTTCAAGAGCTTAAAAAAACAATAGACATCCTTTTCAAAAAATCAGGCCTAGCGTAAGCTATCGAACATCGGATGTTCAATACCATGAAAATAATCTTTTTAGGATTAATAAAAATATATCAAAAAACTCTTTCGCCCTTATTAAATCTACTAGGTATCCATTGTCGTTTTCATCCAAGTTGTTCGAATTATTGTGTGTTAGCGATTAAAAAACACGGAGCTTGGAGAGGAATCTGGCTGGGCTTTAAAAGAATATTAAAATGTAACCCTTGGAACCCTGGAGGAATAGATAAACCATGAATTTTTTATCAACCGCATTCAATATAGTATTATATCAACCACTTTTAAATATTCTGGTGTTGTTGTATCTTTATTTACCAGGTCATGATTTTGGAGTGGCTATTATTGTTTTAACTGTTCTGACTAAGCTTATCTTTTATCCATTAGGAGTGAAAGCGATTAAATCTCAAAGAGCTCTTTCTACTCTTCAGCCAAAGATAAAAGAAATTCAGGAAAAGTATAAAGACGACAAAGAGCAACAAACAAAAGAGATAATGACTCTTTATAAAACAGAAAAGATAAATCCTTTTTCTGGTTGTTTGCCTATTCTTATTCAACTACCAGTTTTAATCGCCCTTTATAGGGTGTTTTGGTTTGGCTTAAAGCCAGAACAGATGACTTTATTGTATAGTTTTGTTCCTCTACCGGGAACGATTAACCCAAGTTTTTTAGGAATAATAAATTTAGCAGAGCCGAACATAATATTAGCCATTCTGGCTGGCGTATTGCAGTTTATTCAAATAAGAAAGAGTATGCCGACAACAAAGATTAAAAAGGACTCGGGAGTTTCTGAACATATGCAAAAACAAATGCAATATTTTATGCCTATTTTTATGATTGTGATTTTATTTAGATTGCCTTCAGCTATTGGGCTTTATTGGGTAACGACCACCATCTTTACAATCGTCCAACAATATGTTATTCTCAAGAAAGAGAAAATATGACAATAGAAGACAACTTACAAGAAATTAAACAAACCATTAGAGAGTTTTTTGAGAAGACCGGTTTTGATATTGAAATAGAAATTTTAGCCCTAGACGATAGAACCATTCCGGTTAATATAAGCACAGACGATCCAAAAGTTTTAATTGGTCAAAACGGTCAAACATTGGCCGATGTCCAGCATCTATTAAAGGCGATATTAAGTCACAAGATATCAGAACAGTTTTATATTGATCTTGATATCAATGATTATAAGAAAAAGAAAATTGCTTATATAAAAGAAAATGCCCGAGAATGGGCCAATGAAGTTTCTTTAAACAGAGAAGATAAAATGTTGAGTCCGATGCCTTCTTATGAAAGGAGAGTTATCCATATGGAGTTAGCTAATAGAAGCGATGTCAGAACTGAAAGTGCTGGTCAAGGCATAGATCGTTGTATTATCATTAGACCTATTTAAATAAAAAAAACAAAAAAGTGACCGAGTCACTTTAGCGAAAGTGACTCGGTCACTTTTTTGTTTTTACATAATAATTTTAAGGAACCAAGTTGGCAGAATATCGCTTAATATCGGTATGCGTTCTAAAATAAAAGGGATAACCAGTGATTTAAAAGAAGCATCTTTTACTAATAATAAGAAAAATACAATAAAAGCTATTTCTAGAGGTAGTTCCCACAACTGATCAATAAAAGGAATAGGAATCAAATCAATAATTTCTATCGTAAGGGCGAACATAGCTAAAACCATTCCTGCAGGGGAAAGCAAAACATGAGTTGGTATTTTTTGAAACCAACCCTTTTTCTTTTTAGGAATAGCAATTACTGCTGTGTCGTCTGGCATATTTTATTCAGAAGCTATTCTTTTAGCTTCTTTTATTTTAACAAGTTGTTCGGGAGCGGTGGTGATGATTTGCTCTTCTGTGTATGATGCTAAGACCTTTATTAAGACATGTTTGGCTCCAGCGAAAAAGATACCTTCTCCAACAGGAGATTCTAATAAAAGCATCTTTTCTTCATCGGTAAGATGAAATGTTTTTTGAACAGTATCAATAGTTGCCGGACTCTGCTTCATTAAGAGAGCCAGCGAAGAGTTAGTTATAATCGGCTTACCGTAATCTGATTTCATAAAGTCATTGACATCTTGAGTTATGGTTGTTACCCCAAGCCAATACTTTCTAGCTCTTTTAACTGTTCCAAATAAGAAAGAAGCACCCTCTTCGTTTTTCATGAGTAGCCAGGCTTCATCAATAACAAGCATTCTCTTTTTAAGGGAAGCGGTAATAGTTTTCCAAATATATCTAAGAACAACAAAGAGAGCCATTGGACGAAGTTCATCTTCCATGTCTCTTATGCCAAAAACAACTAACCGATTCTTTATGTTTATGTTTGATTGTTGGTTGAAGAAGTTGGCGTAAACTCCCTTGGTAAATCTTTGAATTCTTTTAATTAAACTATCAGCTCCCTCCATTGTTATAAGAATATCTTCTAGATCACTCATGGTTGGAAAGGAAAGTTCTACGCCCCATTTTTTAGGGTCACTATCAATAGTAATGTCTTTAGCTGCATAAACCTCGGTTATAGCTCTGTCCATAATGCCATCCTCTTCAGGAGTTAGTCCGCCGAGCATTACGCGCATCAAGCCAACTAAATTAATAATATTAGAACGCAAAACATCTTCTGATCTTTCATCTTCTCTCGGTTTGGCTAGATCGAAAGGATTAATATGATCATCCGATGATAAGGAAATATTGAAAAAAGAACCGCCAACCGACTCAGCTAAAAAGCGATACTCATTATCAGGATCTATAATAATACAATCTACACCAAGCATTAAGTATCTCAAAGCTTCAAGTTTAACAGAAAACGATTTTCCAGCTCCCGATGTGGCGAAAATAACTTCATTGGCATTAGCCAAGGTGAATCTATCAAACAATACTAAAGAATTATTGTGTCTATTAATACCATAAAGTATTCCTTCGTTAGAGCTTAAGTCATTAGAAATAAACGGGAAAGTACTGGAAAGTGGAGAAGTGTTCATCAGGGTAGTTACCATCAACAAGTCCATATTGTAAGGAGAAGTGCAAATAAAACCCTCTTTTTGTTGATATAGAGCTGGCTTGATATAAATTAATCTGGATTCTAAAACAGATCTTAAATTTGTCTCAACGGTTCTTAATTCTTTTTCATTATCGCCATAAACTGTAAGATACAAACTAAAACGAAACATCTTTTCCTGAGCTGTTTGAAGTTTATCCCTTAATTCTTCTAGGTCTTGGTGGGCGGTTTCTAGGGTTGGGTCTCTGATCAGTCCCTTTTCTTCATTTTCAGCTAGTTGAGCTTGGACTTCGGTAACTTTTTTTCTTAGTTTTTTTAATATAATTTCGCTTGGAACGGGATGTAGATAAAAGGAAATATCCATTGGAACATTCAAATTGATAATTGGCGAAAGCCAGCCAGTGCTTAAATATCTTGGATAAGAAAAAATAAAGTAACTTTTAGCCATTCTTTCGCCTATCTTAATAAAGTTATTTTTGACTTCAATAGAGGAAGGGGCAATAATGTCAGCAATGCCAATTGGTTTAATATCAAACATTTCGCCTTTTATTTCTTTTTTCCCCTGTAGTCTGTCTAAAAAAGGTATTTTCATAATATTACTCTATTAATTCACTAGGTATTTCTGGATAATATCCTCTTTCTGCTTCTATAGGATGGTGTAAGCTCCAGAAAAGTTCAGCAATTTCTAAATTAGTTAATGGAACAGCCTCTAAGCCAGAAGATCCTAAGCCCAGCATCACAAATTCTGCGCGTTGAAGGAGTTGGTTCTTGGCTCTTTGAAATGCATCTTCGGTCAACTGAGGTATTTTAGGTATTCTTTTGCCTTCCTCGGCGAACATCATTTCAGATACAGAAAAAGGAACGATAACATAAAATGTTTTTTGCATAATGGAACCACCTCCAACTATTTGTTCAATGAATTTTCTGTATTCTCCAACCTGGATTTTCATTAATTCGTTAGTTTCTTTTTCCTCGATAGCTGTTAATTTGTCTAGGTAACCAGTCATATTTAAGCGTCTAGATTGAACAATAATTTGAGCTGGGAAATCTAAAGAATTTAAAAAGTTCTGGAATTGATAGAGAATAGCGTTTTGTTCATCAACTGATTTTAAGGCGAAATTTAAAGAGGAAACCATTAGTATCAACCTAAGACCTTTATTCTTTAAGATAACAACACCTTCTTTTATTTGATCAAATTTTAAAAAGTCTTGTGTGCTAGGCATATATTTACTTAGTTTCTAATTTTGTGAATAATTCATCTAAGCGACTTCCGCGCGATACCTTTAATTTTATCCCTTCTTCTTTATTTTTCTCTTTTGTTAGGTCTTGAGCCATAATCTTTTCTTTCTTTAAAAATTTAGGCGAGCCAGTTTTTTTGTCCCATAAATATATTTTTGGTTTGAAGAAAAAAGTAAAAAAGTTAGCTACAAATACTGGTAGAGATGTTCGGCTTACTTTCATAAAAGCTAGAGCAAAAGCTGCTCCGATTAGGGGAATAGCAAGTATTATAAATAAGAAGAAAGGAAAAACGAAATACATAAAAATAGAGAGACCACTGGCGATTCCTATAAAAATAAACTGCTTAAAAGTAAAAGGCCCAACTATTTTTGCTTCTTTTTCTATAAATTGTGGGACGGTAAATTCCATAAGTTATATTTTTTCTTTATAAATATCTATGGCTGGTTCTTTTTTGGCGGGTTCTGTAATTTTTATGGCTTTAATCTCTATTTCATATAATATATCAAGACTTTTCTTTAATGGTAAAAAAACAATATTTGTTAAACCGCCACTTATTTGATCGGCTGTCTCTTTCTTTATCTTTAAATCTCGCTGAAGCTCTTCGGAAAATTTATCAGGAGATAATAATCCCAAAAAAACATAGCCGACATTTTTAGTTATTTTGAGAATTAAATCTTCATCAGTAATTCCATTTTTATCGCATATTTTCCGTATATCCTTGCCTACTTGTTCAGAGAAAGTGGCTCGCTGTAGGTCTTTGGGAATTTGTTTATATAAGCTCCAAAGCTCTTCTTTTGAATATTCAAGCATTAACACATTATATCACAATTATTAATCTAATTACTAGTGGAAAATTTTTAATAGACAAAATGAAATAATTATGCTATTATGAAAAACGAGAATAATTAGCATTTTAACAATTTTGTGAAAGGGATATTGGAATGATGATAAGAGCGGAAAGGCAACTGGTTTTAAATAAAGGAGGCGAAAAGTTTATCTTTCTCTACGAGGAAGGTGGAGAGGATAAACTTCTGGATGTTTTGATAGAACAGGCCAAAGATCCAGCAAGTAATTTTGATTGGCTTGATGCAGCGGTGCTGAGTTTCAAACTGATTCAGTCGCTCATTGATCAAGCAAACGAAATTTTAAGGGAGCCTACATTATAGGCTCCCCTTTTTTATTCTTCGGTTTTTTCTTCAGGATTAGGTTCTGGTAGGGGCGGAGTGAAATCTTGTTTGGGGAGTTTGTTGAGTGCGGTTTCCATAAAACTTCTCCAAATAGGTCCGGCTATTGTAACCGATGGTTTGTGAGACATTTCGGTGTTATCGTTATTGCCTACCCAAACACCAACAGAAATGTTGGGGGTATAGCCAATTGTCCATGCGTCTCTATAGCTGTTAGTTGTCCCTGTTTTAACAGCTACCTGATAGTTTGGGAAGTATAAAGCAGAATTATACCCAAACATTGGAGCTCGAGCATTATTATCTGATAAAACACTATTCAATATTCTAGTTGGTTCTTCATCCAAAATCTTTTTAGGGGTTTTTCTTTTTTGTTCAATAATGTTTCCTTCTGAATCCTCAATTCTCAAAATAGAAGTAGGGGGAAGTCTTGTTCCTTCGGTTGCAAAAACACCATAAGCAGAAACCATATCAATCAACCTTACTTCTCCACCGCCTAGAACAATAGAGGGTCCGTAAAAGTTAGAAGATTCTTTTAGGGTTGTAATGCCACACCTTCTTGCAGTGTTGATGCTTTCTTGTAACCCTGACAACTCAAGTAAAACCCTAACAGCGGGAACATTTAGCGATTGAGCCAGAGCTGATCTTAAGGTTACTTCTCCTCTGAATAAGCCATCGTAGTTTTGAGGAATATATTCTTTACCTCCCCAAACGCCAAAATTTGTTTCTTCATCAATTACAGTATTTTTAGAATTATAGCCATTTTGAAAAGCGGTAACATAGACAAACGGTTTAAAGGCAGAACCAGGTTGACGACCAATTCTGTAGGTGGAAACATTCAATTTTGGATCAAGCATACAATTTTTGCCCGAGGTACATCCTTCTGGGTAGGACTCTCCAAACCAGTTAGCTGATCCAACCATTGATAGAACTTCTCCCGTTTGGGGGTCAATGGCGACGAGAGCAGCATTATACGCTTTGTATTTTTTGTTTTTTTCAGCACCTTCTTCAATAGCTTTTTCGGCTGCTTTTTGGAGTTCCCAATCCAAAGTCGTATAAACTCGATATCCTCGTTCTTCTAAAAAGTTTTTACCGTATGTTTCAAAGAGATATTCTTGAATATGTAAAACAAAATGGGGCGCTTTAATTGTTTGAGATACTTTGGCAAAGATAAGCTCTTGTCTTTTAGCTTCTTCAGCTTGTTCTTCGGTTATAAAATTCTCTTGAGCCATTCTGTCTATAACATAATCTTTTCTTCCGTAGAGTTCATCTAGATGATTACCAAAAGGAGAATAATAGCTGGGTGCTTTAATTGAGGCAGCTAGAATAGCCGCTTCGGCTATTGTTAGCTCGCTAGCTGGTTTATTAAAATATGTTTTAGAAGACGATTGAACTCCATAAAGATTAATTCCCATTGGAACTTGATTTAAATACCATTCTAGAATTTGGTCTTTTGAATAACGCCTTTCCATTTCTAGGGTAAGAATTAATTCCTTAACTTTTCTGGCAATACTTTTTTCTAGCGTTAAGAAGGTGGAGCGAATAAGTTGTTGAGAAATAGTTGATCCCCCATAGGTTGGCTTTCCAGAATTTAAATTAAGCTTAAACGCTCTTAATATTCCAAAGAAATCAATTCCATGATGAGAATAAAATCGAGCATCTTCGGTGGCAATGACAGCATTTTTGATGTTATTAGACATTTCTGATAAAGGGATTATTTCTCTTTTTGTTTCGCCGTATAATTCATATAGAAGAACCTCTCCTGTTCGGTCATATATTTTAGTTGATTCAATAAAAGATCTTTCGGTGAATTTTTCTGGACGAGGCAAATCTTTGGCGTAATAAATAAAAACACCTATTCCACTAAGAATAGTTAAGATAAAAAGAATAAGCAAAGAAAAAAGAATATAGACGGCGATTCTTCTTTTTCGTCCCTCTTTCTTTAACGACTTCTTGTCAAATGTTTTTCTATAAAAATGTCTTTCAGCCATAAATATAATGCGAATCTACGAATAATATGCGAATGCTACGAATAAACATATTAAATTTCGTTGTAGGGGCGGGGTTTCCCCGCCCTTCTATTGTATTCGGTATTCTTTTATTCTATCATAAAATAATATGTTAACAAAAACTAAATCCCAAAAAATTGAAGAAGTTTTAACTCGCGGCGTAGAAAAAGTTATCAAAAAAGATAGCTTAGTTGAAAAATTAAACTCTGGGAAAAAACTAAGAGTGAAGCATGGAATAGATCCAACAACCAAGGATTTACATTTGGGGTATTCTACAGTTTACCTGAAATTGAAAGAACTTCAAGAGATGGGACATCAAATTATATTTTTAATCGGTGACTTCACTGGTCGTTTCGGTGATCCAACTGAAAAAATAGAAGCAAGAAAATTAAGAGATGCAAAAGAAGTAAGAAATTTAGCTAAGAACTATTTAAAACAAGTAGGAAAAATTTTAGATCTGAAGAAGACCGAGATCCGTTACAATTCAGAGTGGTATGGAAAAATGAAAGCTGACGAGCTTTTATTGTTAATGAGTAACTTCACGACTGCTAGAATGTTAGAAAGAGACATGTTTCAGGAAAGAATTGAAAAAGGAATAGAAACTGGTTTGCACGAACCTGTCTACCCCGTTTTGCAAGCATATGATTCAGTGATGTTGAAATCAGATTTGACTGTTTGCGGAACAGATCAATTGTTTAATGAGCTTAAAGCAAGAGAGCTTCAACAGAAATTTAATCAACCGGGTCAAGAAATAATAGCTACTAAACTTTTGATTGGAACTGACGGCAAACAAAAAATGAGCCAAAGCTTAGGAAATTATATTGGTTTTGAAGATTCTCCGAATGAACAATTTGGAAAAATAATGTCTATTCCCGATAATCTTATTTTTGAATATTTTGAATTAGTAACAAGGGTTCCCTTGATAGAAATTGAAAAATTAAGAAAATTAAAAACCAATCCCAAGAATCTAAAATCAAAGTTAGCAAAAGAGATTGTTCGGATGTATCACGGAGAAAAAGAAGCCGGAAAAGCCGAAAAAGAATTCAACAAAGTTTTTAAAAACAAAGAATTGCCATCAGACATCCCAGAAATAAAAATTAAAGAAGCTAAGCTAGATATTTTAGATTTATTGCTGAAAACAAAATTAGTTTCCTCAAAAACAGAAGCGAGAAGATTAATTGAGCAGGGTGCTGTAAGAATAGACAGCAAAATCCAAAAAGATTGGCAAGCAGAAATAACAATCAATCCATGCCTAATCATTCAAATCGGCAAACGCCGTTTTGCAAAAATTAAATAGTTTTGATGTTGCGAGTGTCTAATGCGTAGCACATGGCGATTCCCAGAGCATCTGTGGCGTCGTCTTTTCTTTTGTCTTTATCTTTGGGCTTTTCTTCTAAATTAAGTTGGACTTGAATCATTTTTTGAACCTGCTTCTTTTCGGCTCGGCCATATCCAGCAATAGCCATTTTCATTTGAAGAGGAGTGTATTCATAAACAGGAATTTTCTTTCTAGCGGCGGTTAATAAAACAATCCCCTTGGCCTGACTAACAGGCATAACCGTCTTTAGGTTTTTAAAGAAGAATAATCTTTCTATGGCTAAAACTTTTGGTCGATGGCACTTTATTATTTTATTAAGTTGGTTATAGATTGTTTTTAGACGATCAGCGTCGCACATATCTGGAGTGGTATTAATGCAACCATAATCAATGACTTCTAATCCGTCTTTGTGTTTTTTTAAGACGCCAAAACCCGTCGTTGCTGTTCCTGGATCTATCCCTAATATAGTCATGGTTTTAAATTTGAATAAATATTTTGAATATCGTCGTTGTCATCCAGAGCCCCAAATAACTTTTCAAGAGACTCTTTGCCGTCGGCTTCTGTCTGCTCTTTAGCTATCCAATCAAGAGAGGAAGATTCAATTTTAATACTTTTTTCCTCAAGATTTTTTTTAACTTTTTCTAACTCATCTGGCTTTGTATATATAATTACAAAATCATCTTGTTCTAAAATGTCTTCAGCCCCAGCTTCTATTGCATCCATTTCTAATTCTTCTGTGTTCACTGCTCCTTGTTCATTATTCACTAATATACTTCCTTTTCTTTCGAACAGCCATTTAACAGATCCTTCGCTAGCAAGCTTTCCATGGTATTGGTTGAGTATTTTTTTTACTTCTGCTAATGTCCTATTTTTATTATCAGTAATTCCTTCTAAAATAATAGCGATGTTATTTGGGCCATAAGCTTCAAAGATAACTGATTCTAACTTTCCTCCTTCTAGTTCGCCAGTTCCTTTTTTGATAGATCTCTCTATTTTATCTTTAGGCATGTTTACCTGTTTTGCCTGGTCAATAACTATTCTTAATTTAGAATTGGTATTCGGATCACCGCCACCTTCTTTGGCGGCAACAATAATAGCCCGAGCCATTTTTGAAAAGGCCTTGCTTCTTTTAGCATCCGCCGTCCCCTTGGTTCTGGCTACTGTTTTAGCGTGAGAGTGTCCCGACATAATAATCTATGTTACTTACATCTTAATCTTATCTTAAAAACTGCACTTTGTCTAATTAATACCAAAAACCTTTTATGTTGCTTTTTATTATTAGGAAAGCGATTGAGGAAAATAAAGCAACAATAAAACCAATTAAAAACACAGAAATTCCAGGAGGATCCTCAAAACCATCTACCAGCTTATTTCTAAGAATCTGCGGAGGACGGGCCTCCGCAGATTCTTGATTCTTACTTCCAGTGAGATTGGTTTGTTTTGGTTGTGGAGCCGATTTTTTTACTATAACATTTTGTTCTCCTGGAGTCAGCGTTGTTGTCCAAGACCATTCAGAAGAAGATCTGTTATATGATTGTCCTTGTAATGCCTTTCCAAAACTTACTGAGTCAGCAATTTCTTTATTCGGATTCATTAAAATTAAGCCATCATTATCATTATTTAAAGTTATTTTTGTCTCAGGTCTTTTTAAAAGCAAATATCCTAAACCAGTAATTTTAGTTTCCAAAATATGCTCTTTGATGCTTCCTGTAGTGTCTTTAATCACCCAATTATTTAAATCAACTTCAAAATCATTCTGATTGTATAGCTCGATCCATTCATTTTCAGAATCGGATCCTTCAGGCGAAGGTAGTATTTCGTTAATAACAATTCCACTCGGAAAAGCTCGAGGCCCGTCTTCGACCTTAATCTCTATTTCTTCAATGTCAACGTATGAAGGAGGTTCAACCTCATTCATTGGTTCTGTTGTTGGCATTGGGGTGGTTTCTACGGGTTTTTCTTCTACATAAGCAAGTTTCTGTTCTTTTATTTTCTCTAAAGTTTTCTCTCCAATACCGCTTACTTTCAACAAATCATCAATCGAAAAAAAGGGCCTGTTATCTATTATTCTTTGCGCATAAGCTGGCCCGATACCTGCTAATATATCTAATTGTTCTAATGTAGCCGTATTAATATTAATTTTCTCTTGACCCAAAACAAAAACCGGAAAAAACAACAAAATAATAATTATTTTTTTCATTTTAGTACTTTAGATATTTCAGAAGCAAGAATTTCAATTGATTGTTTCCCTAGGGCGTAGGCGGCTACTTGATATTGTTCAAAAATAACAATAATACCATTTTTGGTTAAGGCAATATGTTCATAGTTTTCTTCGGTCGGGCTAGCGCCATTATAAATAGAATTAATCATAAATTCATCTGGCTCTATTTTTTCAATTAGTCTTTCAGTGCAGATTTCTGATAAAACATCCAAATAATTACCCGTAAATATTTCTTTATTGTCTATCCTTTTTTCTTTGTCGAGATCATAGTTAAAAACATTAGTATTGCTTACTGGGTGAGCGGCCCCTGAAGGATAAATAGATATATCGAAAATAATACTTAAAATAGTTGGACTATTGAGAGAAACTATATATGAGATATAGATTCCGCTAGCAAGTTCTTCAATAGGATCTATGATACTCTCTTTGAAATTATTGATTTCTGACTCAATGAGATTATCTATTTCTTGGTTAACTTTTTTATTGTCAGTTTTAGGATAACGAACGCTGACGATTAAATCATCGGTTTCTTCTTCTATTTTTTCTTCGTTTATCTCTAAGCTTACTTTTGTTTTTTTGGTCTCTTTGTTATCCTTTGGGCTATCTTGGAAAAATAGATAAGCCAAAAAAACCCCGCCCAAGACAGCTAAGGCAATCAGAACAGCAACGATAATAATTAAACTTTTATTCATTAATCTATGATACCAGAAAACAAAAATTAATTAAATAGATTTGGGGATTTAGCGTAAGGAATGCCAAGATGTTGAAAGGCGGCTTTGGTGGCAATACGACCCTTGGGAGTTCTTTCTATAAAACCGAGTTGCATTAGGTACGGTTCATAGACATCTAGAATAGCATCTTGTTCTTCAAGGCTGGCGGCAGCTAAAGTTTGGAGGCCAACAGGACCACCTTGAAATTTATCAATAATTGTTTTTAGTATTTTTCTATCGCCTGGTTCTAATCCAAGTTCATCAATGTCTAAAAATCTCAATGCTTCTTCAGCAATGTCTTTAGTGATTATTCCTCTGCCCTTTACTTGAGCATAATCCCTGATTCTTTTGATGAGGCGGTTGGCAACTCTTGGTGTAGATCTTGAACACTTGGCAATAATATTTAAAGCTTCTGGTTCGGTTTTAACATTTAAAAGATTAGTAGATCTTCTTATAATTCTTTCCATGTCTTCTTCCTTGTAATAATCAAGTTGGAAGGTCGCTCCAAATCTGTTTCTTAGAGGCGAAGACAATAGGGCTAAGCGAGTAGTAGCACCGATTAAAGTAAATCTCGGCAGTTCTAATTCCATAGTTCTTGCCATAGGTCCTCTGCCTAGAATAAGATGTAGTTTAAAATCTTCCATAGCTGGATAGAGGAATTCCTCTATTAGCTTATTTATTCTGTGGGCCTCATCAATAAATAAAACATCTCCTTGGTTGAGATTGGTAAGAATAGCTGCCAAGTCGCCAACTTTTTCTATAGTTGGTCCAGCGATTACTCGGATGTTAGCCCCAAGCTCGTTAGCAATAATATGGGAAATGGTGGTTTTTCCCAATCCGCTTCCTCCGTAAAAAAGTAAATGTTCTATTGGTTCTCGCCTTTGTTTAGCTGCCTCAATAATAATTTTGATGTTTTTCTTCACTTTTTCTTGACCAACATAACCGTCCCACGTTTTTGGACGAAGGGTTAAATCAAGACTTTCATCTTGAATTTGAGTTGTAGGACTTGACAAATCTTCCATAATATATTAGAATGGAGCTATTAAAAAGGAAAAATAGATCAAGGGCTGGGGGTCTTGGAATTCTCTGCAGATGGATAGTTTGGCTTCGGCGAAACTACACCTCGGGAAAATTCTAAACTTTTGTTCCTAAGCTAAAGTCCTCCCCCAGCCCTAGGTCTATTTTTTTATTCCGCAGTAACTCTCTCTACTTCTTCAATAGTGGTAATTCCTTCAATAACTTTCATAAAGCCGTCTTGTCGAACTGTTGTCATTCCTTTTTTGATAGCGAGGTTTCTCAAGGCAACAATAGAGGGAGCGGTTAGTATGAAATTCTCAATTTCCTCGTCAACAAGTAAAGCCTCAAAAATACTTATTCTTCCCTTATAGCCAGTTTTATTACATTGGTCACAGCCCTTAGTTTTAGCAATTTTCAAGTTTTGAGGTACATCGGTTACCTCTTTTTTTATTATTTTTATTTCTTCTGGTGTAGCCTTTTCGAGCTTAGAACATTCCTTACATACTTTTCTTACCAACCTTTGGGCAATGGCCATATTTATTGCCGGAGAAATATTAATTGCTTTTTCTCCCAACGCTTGAAGTCGAGCAATTGTTCCAGCGGCATCATTGGTATGCAGGGTTGTAAAAACTAAATGTCCTGTTAGGGCTGCTTGTAAAGCTGTTTTAGCAGTTTCTAAATCTCTGATTTCTCCAACAAGAATAGCGTCGGGATCTTGTCTCATTATTGATCTTAACCCACTGGCGAAACCATATCCCTTTTTAGCGTCAACTTGAGTTTGGGAAATTCCGTCTAAATGATATTCGATTGGGTCTTCAAGGGTAATTATTTTTATGTCTGGTTTGTTAATCTTTTTTAAAAAAGCATAAAGAGTTGTCGTCTTGCCTGATCCTGTTGGGCCAGTAACAATGATCATTCCGTTGGGTTTTTCAATCTCTTTATTAAAGATTTCTAGCAAGTCCTTTCTTAACCCTAATGCCTCCAAACTGATTAAGCTTTTAGGATTTAAAATTCTTAAAACAATTGACTCGCCATTTTCAGCTGGAAGAATAGAAGTTCTTATCTCAATATTCTCCCTACCTATTATAATAGAAAAACGACCATCTTGGGGCCGGTCGCTCACATTTAATTTCAACTTTGATAATAATTTTATACGAGATAAAAGTCCTCTGTATTTTTCAATGTCCATTTCTAAGATATCTTGCAACATTCCATCAATTCTAGCTCTGAATTTAACATTGCTTTCTTCTGGTTCAATATGAATATCTGAAGCACCTAAGCTTATCGCCCCAATTAAAATAATTCCTAAAACTTCTGTTGTGTTTCTGTTTAGAGATAGCTCAATCTTTTCTTTAAGCGATGGTATATTTTTAACTTTCTTTTGGACATCTTCAATAATGTCTTTCGGTATTTCAACTTCTCCTATGTTTTTCATTGCTTGTTTCATGTTATGATATATTAACATGAAAAAAGAATATATTACAAGTAGCATAAAAGAAACCCAGAAAATAGCCGAAGAATTTGCTAAAGAAATTTCAAAAAACCTGCCTTCAAGCAAGCAGGGAATTGTTATTGGGCTAAAAGGAGAACTTGGGGGAGGCAAAACAACTTTCACTCAAGCCTTTGCTAATGCCCTAGGCGTCAAAGAAAAAGTCTTAAGCCCCACATTCGTAATATACAAAAAGTTTGCCATAAGTCCGACTTCTGCAAATCTGCAGAAGTCGGACTTCTGCAAACATCTCTATCATTTTGATTGTTATCGTATAAAAAAAGCAAAAGAGATTTTGGAATTAGGATTTAAAGAAATAATTTCCAATCCCCAAAATATCGTAGTTATAGAATGGGCTGACAATATCAAAAAAATTCTCCCTCCAAACACCATCTGGATAAACTTCAAATTCATAAATGAAACCACCTGCAAAATAACCTTTCAAATTTGACTTTGGGGGGTATTTTGGTAGAATAGAATTGTAATAATATTTTAAAATTATGAATAATCAAGATAACAATACAATAACTATTTCTAAAGAATTCATTCTCAAAATGGGAGGAGTGGTTATTTTACCTTTAGAAGAATACAATAAATTATGTGAAAAAGCGTTAATGATCGAAACTGGATTAAAAAAGAAAGCAGAAAAAAAGAAAAAATAAAATTACGAAATATTATGGAAAACTTATTAACTATTATAAATAACAAAAATTTAAGAGGCGTAATAGCACCATCAAAATTGCTCTCTAAAAAATTATTAGAAGATGTTATTGATTTTATTGAATTATCTACTCCTGAATCAATCAAAGAGAGCGAAGACAGAGTTGCAGAAGCAGATCGTGATAATTCTTGGATTTCAGCAAAAGAAGTAGAAAAAAGATTAGAGAAAAGAGAAAAATTGTCTAAATAACTATTTTATGCTTTCTTATTCTTTTCACCCAGCTGCTGAAAAAGAATTGGTTCGTTTGCCGGTCAAAATTCAAAGGCAAGTTATTAATGGAATTAATTATCTTTGCCAGTTTAGCCATCCCTTGCAATGTAGAAAGGTTATTAAGATTCAAGGGAAAGAAAATGATTTTTTTAGAATGAGAATTGGAAATTATAGAGTTAAATTTCTTTTAGAGAATTCTATTATTAAAATTACCCATGTTCAGCATCGTCAAGCTGGATATTAAAAATGTGCAAAGCTTAGCTTTGAACACTTAGATGAATAAATTTAAAAGTAACTCGGTCACTTTTTTTGTTTATTCTGCTTTATTCTGTTAGAATAGAATATATGGATAAAGATAAAAAGACCCTGGTTATTATTGACGGGAATGCGATTGTTCATCGGGCTTATCATGCTTTGCCTCCTTTGAGAACTAAAAAAGGAGAACTCGTAAATGCTGTTTACGGTTTTTTGTTAGCTCTTTTTAAAGCAATTAAAGATTTTGAGCCAGATTATATCGTTGCTACTTTTGATCTTCCAGGAAAAACATTTCGTCATCAAAAGTATAAACTATATAAAGCCAATAGGGTGAAAGCCCCAGACGAATTATATGCTCAAATTCCCAAAATCAAAGAAGTTTTAAACGGTTTTGGAATAAAGATTTTTGAAAAGAAAGGATTTGAGGCAGATGATTTAATTGGAACAATTGCCAAGACGATTCCTAAAAAACAAATTTATCCACCAATGGAAGTAATCATCTTAACTGGAGATATGGATGTTCTGCAATTAGTGGATAAGAATATTAAAGTGAGTGCTTTGAGAAAAGGAATTAAAGACACTGTTATTTATGACGAGGAAGCAGTTAAAGAAAAATATGATGGATTAACTCCGGAACAGTTGATTGACTATAAAGGGTTGAGAGGGGATCCTTCAGATAATATTCCTGGAGTTATCGGTATTGGAGAGAAAACAGCCATAGCTTTAATTAAGGAATTTGGCTCCATGGATAACATCTACGAAGGGATTAGTAAAAATACAAGAGGAATAAAAGAAAAAATTAAAGAGAAATTAGTTAATCAAAAGGACCAGGCTCTTGTTTCTCGAATGTTGGGAAAGATAAACGATGAGGTCCCTCTTGATTTTAATTTGGGAAAATGTGCTTGGAAAGGATATAATAAAGATAAGGTGAATAAGATATTAGAAGATTATGGGTTTAAGAGTTTGGTTAAGCGTTTATTTGAGCCTGTTAAGGTTGAGAGAAAAACTCAAAATCTATTATGATGTTTTTCCAAAAGAAAAAAACAAAACTAGCTAACAGTAATAATATAGCTATTACAAACTATCTTACAGATGGGCTTTTGGTTTTTAACTCAGAGAATAAGCTTACTCTGCTTAATCCTAGAGCAGAAATGTTATTTGAAGTTTTAGAGGGAAGAGTGTTGGGCAAATCAATTCTAGAATTAGCCCGTTTTGAAAGATTAAGTCCCTTAGTCTCTCTTTTGGGAGGAGAAATAAAACCGATGGAAAAAACAGAGCTTCAGATCAAGGAAAATCTTATCTTAGAGATAACCAGTACTCCAATAGCTCGTGACGGAGAAAGAATAAATACATTAATCGTTACACATGATATTACTAGAGAAAAATTATCCGATAAAATGAAGACAGAGTTCGTTACCTTAGCTGCTCATCAGCTAAGAACTCCTACTTCTGGAATAAAGTGGTCTCTTGGCGGAGTATTAGACGGAAGCTACGGAGAATTGAATGAATCTCAAAAAGAAATATTAACCAAGGCTTACAAAACAAATGACAAGGTAATTGAATTAGTAAGAGATCTTCTAGATGTTGCTCAAATTGAAGAAGGAAAATATCTTCGTAATCTTGTTTTGACTAGCATAGAAGATGTTATCAAGACTGTTTTAGAATCAAGAAAGCAAGAAATAATGAACAAAAAACTTAATGTTGAATTTCAAAGAGAAGATGTTCAAAAAATAATGCTAGATATTGAAAAAATGGAAATTGTTTTTAAGAATATATTAGACAATGCCATAAGATACACTAGCACTGGTGGGAAAATCATCATCACTCTAAATAGAAAAGAGAAAGAAAGAGAAGTAGAAATTCACATAAAGGATAATGGAATTGGGATTCCCGAATATGAGCAAGACAGAGTTTTTACTAAATTCTTTAGGGGTTCTAATGTTATGAGAGTTGATACGGAGGGAACAGGACTGGGACTGTATATATCCAGAAACATTATTGAAGCTCATGGAGGTAGAGTTTGGTTTGAATCAAAGGAAAAACAGGGAACAACAGTCCATGTTACAATTCCTATTAAGGAAAGGTTTGGAGAGTTCTTGACAGGAAAATTTTACTAAATTCTTGTAATATATTAAAATAAACTAATAAACATTAAATAAATAAAAATATGAAAAAGATTTTAGTAGTCGAAGATGACAAGTTTCTTAGAGAATTAATTTCTCAAAAACTTGCAAAAGAAGGGTATGATGTTGCGGAAGCGGTTGATGGAGAAAAAGGAATAGAAAGTGTTAGATCAGAAAACCCCGATTTGGTTTTACTCGACTTAATCCTTCCAGGCATAGATGGTTTCGAGGTTTTAGCTAAAATGAAAGCCGATCCAAAATTAGACGAGGTCCCAGTAATCATATTGTCCAATCTGGGTCAGAAAGATGATATAGAAAAAGGATTAGAAATGGGAGCCAATGATTATTTAATTAAAGCTCATTTTACTCCAGGAGAAATTATCGAAAAAATTGAAGCAGTCCTAAAATAATGCCAGAACTACCAGAAGTAGAGACAACAGTTAGAGGTTTGCAAAAGGTCCTTATTGATAGGACCTTTGTTGATGTTTGGACTGATATTCAGAAATTTACTAAACTTAAAAAAGAACTAAAGAATAAAAAGATTAAAAAGATTTGGCGAAGAGGAAAGAATATTATCTTTGACCTTTCCGATGATTACTCTCTTTTAGTTCATCAAAAAATGACTGGCCATTTTTTATATGATAATTGGAACAAAGAAGATAAATATAATAACTACATACATCTAAAATTCTTTTTAGATAACGGAAGAGTGTTGGCTTTTTCCGATCTTCGGAAATTTGCTAAAGTTAAACTTCAAAAAAGCCAAGCTTTGATTAAAGAGCTTGGTTTATTAGGCCCCGAGCCATTAGAAAAAGAATTTACTTTTAATAAATTTAAAGAAATTTTAAAAAATAAGAGAGGAAAGATCAAGCAAGTTTTAATGAAGCAAGAAGTTATTGTTGGAATAGGCAATATCTATGCAGACGAAATATTATGGGAAACTAAAATTCATCCCTTTAAGGATGTTTCAAAGCTAACTGAGAAACAGCTAAAAGATATTTATCAATCAATCAAGAAGACTTTAAGAAAAGCACTTAAAATGGGAGGAACAAGCACTTCTGATTACAGAAATATAAAAGGAGAAAAGGGAACCTTTGGAAAAGTAATAAAAGCTTACCGCAGAGAAGGAGAACAATGCTATCGTTGTAAAACCAAAATGCAAAGAGAAAAAATCAACGCTCGTAGCACTTGCTTCTGCCCTAAATGCCAAACATTTAAGCGATTTGGGATTTTATGATTAAACGGATTATTTTTTCGGCCCTTTCATTTTCATCTAGTTTTGAACGAATTAATTTAATGTTTTGAATTATTTGAGGAATAATAATATATTCTAAAGCATTGACTCTTCGTCTGGTCTTCTCTATTTCAAAAGATAAAAGACGAGCCGAATGTTCAATATTGGCTAATTCTAACATCAGAGAAAAAGTATTTTCAAACTCTTTAATACTTTTTTCCATTCCAATTGGAAAGAAGAAATAAGAATAGCTTTTTTCATCGGGGTCTATCTTGCAGGCCTGACAAGAGAATACAGGAATCTTTACTCCCATAATGTTTTTTTCTTCCATTGAAACTTCAGCTTTCATTGAAGGTAAAAGAAAAAACTGCTCCACTTCTTTAGGAGAAAAGGGAGACGAAATAATAGCAAAGTCCTTTCCAGAATTAGAAAGCTTTTCTTCCATTTCAATTCTTTTGACCTTAGCTTCCTTAATAATTTCCATAAACTTTTTCATCAAGCCATCCCTCTTTTCTTTTAAGAGTTTATGTCCTCTTTCGGAGGTCTTTAATCTTATCTTTAATTTAATTAACTCTATTCTGGTTGGTTTTATCTTTTCCATATTTCTCTATGTGCTCGGGTTTTAATCTTTTCATCTCTTCTCTTGGTAAAATGTTGATTAATTCCCATCCTAAATTTAAAGTATCCTCAATAGACCTATTTTCTTCGTAGCCTTGAGTGACAAACCTTTTCTCAAAATCATCAGCAAACTGAAGATACTTTTTATCAGTTTCTGTCAAAGCTGACTCACCTAAAACTAAAGCTAACTCTCTAATCTCTTTTCCTCGAGCATAGAAAGCAAATAATTGGTTTAAAACTCCTGCGTGATCTTCTCTGGTTTTGCCTTCTCCAATTCCCTTATCTTTCAAACGAGACAGAGATGGTAAAACATCTACAGGAGGATAGATCGCTTTGTTATGAATCTCTCTGGATAATAAAATCTGACCTTCAGTAATATATCCAGATAAGTCGGGGATTGGATGAGTAATATCATCATCTGGCATAGTTAAAATAGGAATCTGAGTAATAGAACCCTTTTGGCCTTTTATTTTTCCAGCTCTTTCATAGATGGTGGAAAGATCAGTATATAGATAACCTGGATACCCTCTTCTTCCCGGAACTTCTTTTCGAGAAGCCGAAACTTCTCGCAAAGCTTCACAATAATTAGTCATATCAGTTAGAATGACTAAAACATGTTGTCCTTTTTCAAAAGCTAAATATTCGGCTACCGTTAAGGCAATTCTCGGGAGAGTAATTCTTTCTACGACTGGGTCATTGGCTAAATTAATAAACATCACCGACTTAGAAATGGCCTTTGCTTTTTTAAATTCAGAAATAAAGAACTCAGCTTCTTCAAAAGTAATTCCCATTGCTCCAAAAACAATTGAAAATTCTTCTCCACCAGCTACTTTTGCTTGGCGGGCAATTTGAGCCGCTAATTTTGAGTGGGGTAGACCTGCTCCTGAAAAAATAGGAAGCTTTTGACCTCGGACTAAAGTGTTTAAGCCATCAATAGTGGAAATTCCAGTCTGAATAAAGTCATCTGGGTATTCTCTTGCTTGAGGATTTAAGGGTAGCCCAGCCACATCTAAATATTTTTCAGCCACTACTTCTGGACCAGAGTCTTTTGGTTTTCCGGCCCCATCAAAAATTCTTCCCAAAAGATCTAAAGAAACGCCGAACTTCATTGTTTTTCCTAAAAACTTTACTTTGGAGTCTTTTAGGTTCATTCCTCGAACATCTTCAAAAACCTGAATTACTGCCTGATTTTTTGAAGCCTCTAAAACTTTTCCTCTCTTCATCTTTCCATCTTGAGTTTCTATTTCAACTAGTTCGTCATATTTGATGCCCTCTACTCCATCGACGACTAAAAGAGGGCCAGCTGATTCTGTAATTGTCTTATATATTTTTTGCATAATTTTCGTGGTTATCTATTATTTCTTTAATCATTAAATATTGTTTTTCTAAAGAAGTATACGAATCTTCTTCGTCAAAAGCGTTTTGATGTAAGAAATCTTCTCTAATTGACTTAGCTGTTTTAAGGAGTAATTGATCTTTCGGAGATAGTGAATCCACTCCCACTAATCTGACAATTTCTTCTAAGGCAGCTTCTTTTTGTAATATTTTCATCGCTTTCACTCTCAAATCGTTAAACCCTTTTCCTCCCTTTTCTTCTAAAAATTCCTTAATGTCAGAATCATATAAAGAATAGGAATTTAACCAATTAATAGCTGGAAAATGTCTCTTATAGGCTAAAGCAGAATCTAAAGCCCAAAAAACTTTAGTTACTCTTAGAGTGTTTTGAGTTACTGGTTCTGACAAATCACCTCCTGGAGGAGAAACCGCCCCGACGACTGTTAGATATCCTTCTCTATCATCTTTTCCTAAACATTTAAAGTAGCCAGCTCTTTCATAAAAAGCTGCTGTTCGAGATCCTAAATAAGCTGGATATCCTTCATCTCCCGGCATCTCCTCTAATCGACCTGATATTTCTCTTAAGGCTTCAGCCCATCTAGAAGTAGAGTCAGCTAAAAGTGCTACGGAATAACCCATGTCTCGAAAATATTCAGCAATCGTAATTCCAGTATAAACAGAAGCTTCCCGAGCCGCTACGGGCATATTAGAAGTGTTGGCGACTAAAACAGTTCTTTCCATTAAAGGTCTTCCTGTTTTAGGATCGTTAATTTCTGGAAACTCATTTAAAAGATCAGTCATTTCATTTCCTCTTTCTCCGCAACCGATAAAAATAATCACATCGGCATCAGACCATTTAGCAAATTGATGCTGAACCACTGTTTTTCCACTTCCGAAAGGTCCTGGAACGGATCCCGTTCCTCCCTTAGCGATAGGGAAAAAAGTGTCAATTACTCTTTGACCAGTAATCAAAGCCGTATTTGGAATCATTTTTTTCTTAGTTGGTCTAGGTTCTCTAATCGGCCATTTTTGAGCCATCTTTATTTCCTGCCTACCGGCAGGCAGGCCTGAGCCGTCTATTTTAGCAATAATTTCATCAATAGTATAATCGCCCTCTTCGGCAATAAAATCAATTTTTCCGTTAATAGTGGGAGGAACCATTATTTTGTGAACAAAGAATTCTTTTTCTTGAACTTCTCCTAAGATATCTCCACCGCTTACTTCTTCTCCGTTCTTTCCACTCGGTTTAAAATGCCATTTCTTTTCTGAAGCTAGAGCTCGACAATCAATTCCCCGACCAATAAAAGCTCCAGATTTTTCAACCAAATCCTTTAAAGGTCTTTGGATTCCGTCATAAATATTAGCGATTAATCCAGGACCCAATTCTACCGACAAAGATTCTCCAGTTAGCTCAACTGGTTCTCCTGGACCAACTCCAGCGGTGTCTTCATAAACTTGGATATAAACATCTTCATTTACAATTTTAATTACTTCCCCAATGATCTTTTCGTTTCCAACTCGCACTACTTCATACATTTTTACTTCGCTAATGTTTTCGGCGACCACTAAGGGGCCAGTAACTTTTTTGATTCTTCCTTGTTTCATAATTTTATTTTTTATTTATAATCCAATATCCGCCCCCAGGGCTCTTTCTATTGTTTTTTTTAAACTTTCTTTTCCAATCCCTTGATTATTATTAGTTCCAGGTATTATTAAAATAGCCGGTAATGATTCTTTGTAAAATTGTTCTATTTTGTTTTTATATTTCTCAACGATATTTTCGGTTACAAAAAGAATGCTGTAATTGCTGTTCTCTATCTCTGTTACGGCTAAATTGAAATCTTTCTCTTTATCAACCCCAAAAACAGAAACCCCTAAAGATTTAAAAGCTAACACTATTTTTTTCTCTCCTAAAATGGCAACTTTCATTTTTATTATATTGGTAAAATATTACTTTTAAGTTCTTTAATCGAAAGACTGCTTTCTTTGGCAAAGAAAATCAATCTAATATTAGAATGAGCATTAATCTTTCGATAGAAATAAGAAACCACTTTGTCAATTCCGGTTCCTCGGTTTCTTTCTTTCTCTAAAATCTTTTCTGATAAAAATACTTCTAACATTTTTTCTAATTCAACTTCGTCATTACTTTTATCAAATTTTGAGATTATCAAAGATAAATTATAAGCCTCTAGAAACTTATCTAAATTTTGAGAAAAAGATCTTCCCTTTCCCAGTAAAATCTTTAATTCCGATTTTGTCAAATTTCCGTCATCAATAAATGTTTCTTTTCCCTTAATTATGTTTTTAAGGTTAGCGATATCAATTTCTAATTTAACGATTTGGAAGGGTAGTTCCCCAGCTTTTCTAGCAATCTTGACTTTGGTTTTTAAAAAAACCATGTCAACAGTCTCTTCGATTTCGGAGGCTTTTTTAATCTTTCCCAAAACTTCTTCGATCATTGATTCAACATATTTGTTTTTAACTTTATACTTGCTGTCCTCAACTCTTTTCTGAATATCCGAAAAAGAGACAATAGAACAATCAAAGGAGTAAGTAGATTTAAAATCATTTGAGAATTTTTCTTTTAAGGCTATCTTAAGATTCAAGGCATCAAATTTTAAGAATAAAAACCAAAATAGTTCTTCTCTTTCGTCTTCTACTGTTTGACGAATAATATCCCTTAAAGAGAGGAAATCTTTTTCTAAGACTTTTTCTATATTTTGTTCTTTAACGCTAATTTCTGCTAAATCGGTATCAAAGAGAACTTTAAAAGCTGACTCTTTGTCGGGAGCATTAATCATTCTTTCCTGATCTTGATGATCAAAAATATTTTTCTCTAAAACATTTATTAATCCAATAGCGTATTCAAGCATATTAAAATAAGATCTTAATTATTTTAGGATTTAGATTTTCCCTCATCTCTTTCAGGACCTCCTTGATTCGAAAATCTAAATCAAGATTCTTGGTTTTAACTAAAAATCCTTCTTCTTTCAAGTTGTCTTTGATTTCAAAATTCTTAAGAGACCCTTTAAGAATTTTAGCTGTTTTTCCAGAAGCCTTAATTTCTCCTTCTATATTAGTAGGAATAAACTTGATTAAAAAATCAATTATTTTTTCAAAAGAATCATTAGGCATTTTATTAATTTTTTCTTCAACTCGATCCCAGACTTCTTGAATGATTTTATTTTTTTCATTCTGAAAAACAAAATCTATTTCCGTATTTTTTTCCTGTAAAAACTCCGATACCTTTCTTGATTTTTCTTTGTTTAAAGCTAATAAAGCTTCTTGTTTCTTTAAAGCAATTTGTTTTTTAGCTTTTTCTTTTAAACTCAAAAGAGACTGTTCTTTTTCTTGATTGATTTTCTCTATTTCTTGATCCCTTTTTCGATCAATATTTTTTAAGATCTCTTGAATCATCTTAAACAAGATTAATCCCTTGAATTAAAAGAATTGTTGCCAAAAGACCTAAAACAGCATAAGTTTCTACCATCGCCGAAAGAATTACTCCCTTACCTGATTCTTGAGGTTTTTTAGCAACGATATTCATTCCTGCGATCGAAACTGATCCTTGAAACATCCCGGAAAAAAGTCCTCCTAAGGCGACTGGTAAACAAGCCAAACAAATAGCTAACCCTGTTTCCCAAGAAATCATAGGAACCTCTCCTCCTAAAAGTCCTAACTTCAAAATAACCCAAAAAGCTCCAATAAATCCATAGATTCCTTGAGTTGAAGGAAGGGCTTGTAAAAGTAACACCTTTCCAAATTTTTCTGGTTCTTCGGCAACAATTCCCGAAGCCGCTCTTCCAGAACGAGCTACTCCAACGATAGAGCCGATACCGGCTAAAGCTACGGCTAAAGAAGCTCCTAAGACGGCTAACGCTAATCCTAACATATTTTTTTTACAACCAATTTAAGTTATTGATTATAATATTAATTTAATTAATTTTTATATACCTTAATTCTTCTTGAATCGGATCCAACCTTCGACCCCCCCCTTCCATAAATTTAGGAAAGAATTCGACAAACTGGAGTCGTGCTGAATGAATAAAACCTCCTAAAGCATTTATTCCCAAATTAAAAATATGGCCAAAAACTAAAATTATCAAAGTAAGAATCCAGCCCACATATGGAATCATCCCACCAAGTAAGAAAGCAATCTGATTAACAATCAAAGCAATCACTCCCGTTCCAAGTCCTAATGCCATCAATCTTGAATAAGACAAAATATCCGAAACTGTGTTAATTAATCCTTGTAAAATTTTAATACCACCAATTAAAGGAATTAAAAATATCTTTTGACCTCTTCCTTCGACTAAGAACAACCCCACTCCAAATAAGATCAATCCTATCTTACCGAATATTTGTAAAAAAGCAAAGGGGATTGAAAGTAAATAAATCCCTGCTGACAAATAGAAACAAAACCAAACTATCCCTGAAACTATTCCCTCTTTATTGCCTTGGTTTTTATTAGAAATTATTTTTACTATTTGAGCAAAGCATATCTGAAAATATCCCAACAAGAAAGTGATTCCCATAAATAAAAGGGTATCTTTGATTGGATCAATTACTTTAAATCTCTGCATAAAAGGAAGACCAATTTCAGAAGCCGAAACCCCAAAATAACTTCCAAACAAAACTCCCATTATAATGGTCGAAATTCCAGCATAAAAAAGAAGTTTAATCAAATTACTTTTCCCGAAACTTTTTTTGAAGAAAATTAACATTAAACCTGTGAAGAGAGCCAAAAGAAAACCATAGCCAGCATCAGTAATACAAATTCCAAAATAAACAATAAAAAATAAAGATAAATAAGAAGTTGGGTCAATTTCTGAAGCTGAAGGTAATCCGAAAATATCTGTAACTGCTTGAAAAGGAGAAATAACCCGAGAATTCTCTAAAAAAACTGGAGGTGATTCGTCTTTCTCTATTTGGACTTTAATAATTTTGATGTCATCGGAAATATTTTTTACTTCTTTTTCAAATCTTTCCTTTTCTTCTTTAGTTGCCCAAAAAGCAAGATAGCTTAAAAAGTCACTAATCAAAATTCTCTTTTTAACTCTTACAATTCTTTTTCTTAAGCAAAGAAGATCATGATATATTTTCAAATCGTCTAAGTGAAAAGATTTCAAAGCTAATTCTTTTTGAATTTCTTTCATTCTAATTTCTTTTTCTTTGATTTCTTTCGAAAGAAGCTCTCTTTCTTCAGAAGGTATTTTTTTAAAATTATAATTAACAATTTCTCCGGAATTGTTTTTTAAAAAGTTTAAAATATCTTCTTCTCTTTCTTTTAAGAAAATCGTCGTAAAGTATGTTTTTGATTGATAAACACTTATTTCTCTGTTAGTAATTTTATTCTTTCCAAAAAACTCTGAGAATTCTTTGACCTTGTCTGTTTTAAATATCAAAGATTTAGTATGGTTAGTTTCTTTAGGGATAAAACTTAAATCATTGAATTGTTCTAATTCTTTAATCTTTCCGCTTTTTTCTTTAATTTCTTTTTCTATGGTCTTTATCTCTTTTTCAAACTGAACGACTTCGTTGACTACGGATTTAAGACTTTCTTCTTTCTCAAAATTATCTATTTCCCTCCTTTTAATAATAATCTTAGGATTTTTTAATTTTTCAATTAAAGATTTCTTCTTTTCAAAAGGAGATAAGAAAGAAATTGTAAAGTCAACTGAAGATAATAAATAATTTGTTTCTTGAAGTTCTGTATTATTAATTTCTAATTGTTTGACTTGATCGCAATCCAAAACTTCCAGATGCCAATCTTTTTTCATTGAATGTAATATTTTGTCATTTAAATCTTTGTCAAAGGCAATTATATATTTTTCGGTAACTTTCAGCATTTACTCTTTAAACGAATTTTCAATAATAAAGTTCACGGCTGACTCAATCTTTCCTTCTCTATTTTTGTTTAATTTTAACATTTTCGAATCAAGTTCTTTCTTTTTGTCTTCTTCTATTTTTTTGAATTCTCTTTCTTCTTCAGTTAAAATTCCCATCTTTTCTTCAGCAGTTAATCCATGCTCTGTCTCTAGCATTTCAACTATTTTTTTTTCTTTATCTTGAAGCTCTTGGGCTACTTTCCCCCTTTCTTTCTCTATAATATCTCTATTT
>Ga0265594_1000239_pt1 | contig 45063 bp, 45 predicted proteins | sample saktaG_11_FD_190147 | JGI IMG/M metagenome (GOLD analysis project Ga0265594, IMG submission 190147) | Saline water microbial communities from Sakinaw Lake, British Columbia, Canada - sak_2011_5_24_80m | ecosystem: Environmental > Aquatic > Non-marine Saline and Alkaline > Saline ...
AGGCGATACTCCAGTGGCAGCTTATCTTCATGCTTCTTAAAGTACTCATATAATAGCCGAATCACCTCTCTTGCCTTTTCCGATTCCTCTTGGGCTGAGCGCAGGTCATATACTCTGTCAAAAAGGGAATTGCGCAGGGTATCTGTTGCCTCCAGAACCTGCGGGCTCATCCCTATAGTTGGGCTACCGGTTGCATTACGACCACTGGCTGCCCATGAAAACTCAATAATATCACAGACCATAGTATTTACCCGCTGCGAATGGGATAAACCTAGCACCTTAATGGCTGAAAGCGGTAAATCACCCTTAGTGATGATGTCAGCTCTTGTGGCGTCGCCAATATCATGGTTGATGTAGGCAACGATGTCAGCAATTTTACATATCTCACCCTCTAAGCTATTTACCTTCCCCCAGTCTTGCCCCAGGATTTCTACCCTTGTCTTAGCGTGATTAACGATGCCGTCTCTTACCTCCCAGGTAAGATTGAGCCCATAACCGTCATTTTCTAGCTGGTCAACAACTCGCAGGCTTTGCTCATTGTGTCTGAACCCCTTATGGTATAGCTCATTTAGGACATCCTCGCCCACATGCCCGAAAGGAGTATGCCCCAGGTCATGACCCAGGGCAATCGCCTCAGTCAAATCCTCGTTGAGGTTTAGGGCGCGAGCTATGGTGCGGGCTATTTGAGAAACCTCTAGGGTATGGGTCAGTCGGGTTACATAATGGTCGCCCAAAGGAGCGATGAATACCTGTGTCTTGTGCTTGAGGCGGCGAAAAGCCTTTGAGTGGATAATGCGGTCTCGGTCACGCTGGAAAGCGGTGCGTACCGGGCAAGGCTCTTCGTATTTAAGCCTACCCCGCGAAAGCTTACTCTTCACCGCGTAAGGAGAAAGGCTTTCTTCCCTCTCCTCAGTTAGCTGGCGAATATTAAGCTGGCTAATCATTTTATTTTTAATCTTGCTTCTGCTTTTGCAATTATCTCTCTGGTAATCCCAATCATGTCTGGGCTTACTGAAACTGAGGTAATGCCCCACTCCACTAGTTTTTCAGTAAGCTCAGGATACACCGAGGGTGCCTGACCACAAATAGATGAAGTAACCCCCATACTCTTGGATACTTTAATGGCTCTTTCTAGAGCGATAAGCACTGCTTCATCTCTTTCGTCAAACGTCTCGGCTAACTTTACACTATCCCTGTCAATTCCTAGGATAAGCTGGGTAAGGTCATTGGAGCCGATGGATATGCCATCAATACCGACTTCAAGAAACTTTTCCATAAGAAAAATGTTGGATGGTACTTCAACCATCATCCACAGTTTGAAATTATCAGAGCGCTTTAGCCCTACGGATTCCATAATTTTTACCGTTCGTGTCAGCTCATCAACGGTTCGTACAAAAGGAATCATAACCCATAGGTTAGGATAATCCTGCCTTACTTTCTTAATGGCTTCTAATTCTAACTTGAACACATCAATCTCAGTAATATACCTGAAGGCACCCCTGTAGCCAAGCATAGGGTTCTCCTCCTCGGCTTCATACTTTTCCCCACCTTTAAGGGCTCTATACTCATTGGTCTTGAAGTCATTAGTTCGGTAAACCACCGGGCGTGGGTTAAAAGCCTTGGTAAAGGCGGTTAATCCTGCAGCCAGTTTATCTACAAACTCGCGACCTCGGTTTTGGCTAATCATGTAGTTGGGGTGCTCACCAATCTGGGCAACCATGAACTCAGCTCGGAGCAAACCGACGCCATCTACATCACGTTTCGCCACCCTGTCAACCAGGTCAGGCTGAGCCAGATTTACATAAACCCTGGTCTTGGTTTTAATTCTTTCCCTGGAAATAGCCACCACCTCTTCTCTACCGGCTACTCTACCTGCATAAACCTTCCCCTGTGAGCCGTCTACGCTTATAATTTGCCCATCAGTCAGAATGGTTGTAGCTTGCCCAGTACCGACGATGCAGGGGATGCCTAGCTCTCGGCTGACGATAGCAGCGTGGGCAGTTCTGCCCCCGCGGTCGGTGACAATAGCTTTTGCCCGTTTCATTGCCGGCACAAAGTCGGGGGTAGTCATTTCGGCAACTAGGATATCTCCATCTTTTACCTTGTCTATTTGACTGGGGTCAGATATTATTTTGACTGGGCCCGATGCCATACCAGGACTGGCAGGTGCCCCGGATAAAAGCACCGGGGCTTCAATTTCAGGTTTAACCTTGGCTTCTCTTTCCTTAATGGTGGTTACCGGGCGGGTTTGAACGATAAATAGTTTATTATTCTCCTTTGCCCACTCAATATCCTGGGGGAATTGATACCAATCCTCAATACGTTTTCCTAGTTTAGCCAGAGTAATTATGTCTTCGTCACTTATTTTTTGCTGGGCTTGCTCCTCAGGAGTAAGCACTACTTTAACATTAGTCTCCTCACCTTTACTTCCCTCTCTCTTTATCAATTTCCATTCCTGGGGAGCAATTGTCTTTCTGCTAATTCTTAGCCCATCTTTATCAACCATATACGTGTCCGGGGTTACATCTCCTGAAACAATCGTTTCACCAAGTCCGTAGACTGCTTCAATAATAATCTTGCTGCTATCGCTGGTTACCGGCTCTAAGGTAAACATGACCCCAGAAGCCTCAGACTGTACCATTTTTTGGACTGGGACAGCAATGCCCACCCTCAAGTGGTCAAAACCCTGTTGATGCCTGTAAAAGATAGCTCGTGGCGTAAAAAGGGATGCCCAGCACGCTTGAACAGCAGCTACCACCCCCTTCTCACCTTGCACATTAAGAAAGGTGCTTTGCTGACCGGCGAAAGAAGCTTCAGGTAGGTCTTCGGCGGTGGCTGAGGAGCGTACGGCAACTAACCCCCTCCCCATTTTTATATAGGCTTGTTCAATTTCCTTAGCCAATTCTGGTGGCATGGGAGCGTCTAGAACTACTTGTTGAACTTGGCCAGCAATTTGTTGAAGCTGTTTACTATCGTTCGGGTCTAGTGGTTTAAGCAGATTATGAATTTTATCACTGATTTTTGACCTTTGTAGAAAGTCATAGTAGGCGTTAGCAGTTACAATAAAGCCAGGGGGAACGGGTATATGGGCATTCGTCATTTCACCTAGGTTTGCTCCTTTACCACCAACAAGGGGTATGTCCTTCTTAGTAACCTCATTAAACCAGACAATAGCCTTCTGGCCTTGGTGCATGATTATGTCTCCTTCTTCAGCTAGGTTAAAAATTCTTACCTTTATTATTATATCATAATACGAAGAAGTGGGCTAAGCCCTCCCGCCTAATAATTCTCTTCTCCATTGAAGGGTAGGGAGCAAAGAAACGAGTTGATGGACTTGTATTATTTCTGGTTGACAGTAGTGCCGCTGTGGAGTAAAATCAAATATGGGGATTGAGAAATTAGGGGGTTGACCATGATAGAGATGACTATTGACAGCATTCGGGTTAGCCTGATGAATTATCAACGGGTGGTGATTCTGAAAGAAAAGATGGCAGAGCGCTATCTACCTATCTGGATTGGTCCTGCTGAAGCTGATGCTATAGCCGTAAAACTTCAGGGTGTTACTGTACCGAGACCTTTAACTCATGACTTATTACGCACCATTATTGATACCCTGGGGGCTACTATCAACTCTATCATCGTTAGCGACCTTAAGAATGACACCTTTTATGCCAAGATCATTCTCAATGTAGACGGGGGGCAAATGGAGGTTGACTCTCGTCCCAGTGATGCCCTGGCACTGGCGGTAAGGGTGGAGGTGCCGATTTATGTCGAGGAGGCAGTTTTAGATAAAGCCAGTATCTTGCTGGACAAGGAGACGGGTAAACCTATTATTGAGGAACAGGAAACGGGTGAGGCTGGTGGCAAGGACAAGAAGGTTAGTCAAGAAGAGATGCGGAGTATGTCGGCCTTTTACGATTTTATTAACACCCTTGACCTAGAGGACTTTAATAAGCGTAAGTCTTAGTATTAGAGACTGAACCGTGGACAAAAGTTTAATCAAAAGATTGATAGCTTCAATAAAGTGCGGTGCTTGTGGGCAGCGTTATGAGGTAGATAATATTGATGTCCTCGGTCATGAGGAAGATTTGTGGTTTTTGGAGGTATTCTGTCCAACTTGCCGCACTCAGTGTTTAGTGGTGATGGTAATTAAGGAAGGTAGAGCACCTAGGGTTATTACTGACCTCACTGAGGCCGAGCTAGATAAATTCAGGAATGTGAGTATGGCATCAGCCGACGAGGTGCTGGATATGCATAACTTCTTGAAGAATTTTGACGGGGACTTTTCTCGGCTTTTTAGCCAGAAGAAGGCTTGACCCAGTAAAACTAAAAGCATTATTAGGTGTGGTTGTCCTAGAGTTATAAATTGATAATAAAGAGCCCTAAACCTAAAGATTGAAGCAATTAGGGCTCTTTTAATGCGTGGAGAGAGCACTTAGCAGGGGAGTTTAAACAGATGTTTTGACCTTAAGCGGCGGATTTAATCTGCCGCTTAAGGTCAGGAGTAGTAGGTATGCGTAGGTGGGAGGCGGCTTTAAGACTGACCGGAGTGGGCTTTTTTATCGGTGGCTCTATTGCCTTGGGGGTGTGGGGTGGTCTCTGGCTTGATAACAAGCTAGAGACAAGTATATTTTGGATAATTGGCTTAATTCTTGGAATTGTGGTCGCTTTCTACGGTGTCTATCAAATGCTTCTACCCCTTATTGGTAATAAACGAAATGAAGGGAAAAGCTAGTGCCTAAACGGGGCTGCCTTGGTTGCTCATTCCCTCTTATAATTGGAATTCTGGTCGTTTTTATTGTCCTCTTTGTGGTTGGCTTTGCTATTGGCCCTCTGGGTAGGAGCGTGCTTGGTGATTTAGGCTTACCTAGCTGGCTTAGCGTTCTCAGACCTGAGCCCCAGCTTGCTGCTGAAGAGGTCTTCCATCTGTTTGGCTTTCCTATTACTAATAGCATCGTTGCTGCTTGGCTTACTATTATTGTCCTGGTCGGGGTATCCTATGCTGTTACTCATCGGATAAAGCTTATACCGGGTAGGTTGCAATGTTTTCTGGAGCTTGCTCTTGGCTGGCTTTATGACCTTTGTCAAGAGGTTGCCGGTGAGGAAAACGGGCGTAGATTCTTTCCCGTAGTGACTACCATCTTTCTTTTTGTTATAATGAATGCTTGGCTGAGTTTGCTACCCGGGTTTGGCTCAATACTTGTTACCGGTCCGGAGGGTGAGTCTGTATACTTGCTTCGGGGTGCCAATACTGATATTAATATGCCCCTGGCTCTGGCTCTGATGTCTTTTGTCTTTGTTGAATACTTTGGGCTAAGGTCACGTGGCACTAGTTATCTGGGGAAGTTTATTAATGTAGGTGGTTTTTTTAGAAGTTTGGGGCAGCTAGCTAGAGGTCAGCTCCGCGCCGGGTTTAGTGGATTAATCACCGGAGTTATTGATATTTTCGTTGGTTTTCTGGAAACGCTGAGCGAATTGGTTCGCATTATCAGCTTTACTTTCCGTCTTTTTGGTAATATGACTGCTGGCGAGATACTCCTTTTAATAGCTGTTTTCCTCGTCCCGTGGATATTTGCTTTACCATTTTACGGACTTGAGTTGCTTGTTGGCTTTGTCCAGGCGCTTATCTTTGGCGGGCTAACTCTTGTATTTCTTACTGTTGCCACCGCTTCTCATGAGGCAGAGGCAGCTTAATCTAGACACCAGTTTATCATTTATGAAAGGGGGATAAACAATGGATCCACAAACGATGAAAATGTTGGCGGTGGGGTTGGCGGTTGGTCTGGGAATGCTAGGACCAGCGCTGGCTATCGGACTTATTGGTTATTCAGCTTTGCAGGGATTATCCCGTAACCCTGAGGCAAGCGGTCCCATAATGACCAATATGATTCTGGTTACCGCCTTCGCTGAGGCTATCGGGATTTATGTTCTCATTGTAGCTATTATCTTAGCTATGATTGTATAGAGAAGTTAAGGGGGTATTATGGGACAAGAGGGTATTCCTCTTTCTATAGGTATTATTATTGCAGCCGCAATCTTAGGAGCCACTTTTATCGCCGGTATGGTATTGCTGGCAATACTTTTTGTTTGAGTGCACCTTTATTAGCTTTTTGTACTCATACTAAAGGGGGGCAAAATGGGAGGCCTGGCTAATCTTGGCATAAATCTGCCAACGCTGCTGGCACAAATAGTGAATTTTGTTATCCTGTTCGGTCTTCTTTATCTGGTTGCCTACAAGCCCTTGATGAGGATGCTTGATGAGCGCTCGCGGAAGATTAAGGAGAGCATGGAGCAGACTGAATACATTAAACAGCAGGCAGCCCATGCTGAGGAGGAAGTCAAAAAACAGCTTGAAACCGCTGGTAAGGAGGGGCAGGAAGTAATAGCCCGGGCAGTGCGAACCGGCGAAGAGGTTAGACAGCAGACACAGCAAGAAGCAAGGCAGGAAGCTGAGTCCCTTATCACTAGGGCACGGATAGAGATTCAGCAGGAGCGGGATGAGGCTATTGATGACCTGCGTAAACAGTTTGCTGACCTAACCATACTGGCGGCAGGAAGGATTATTGACCGCTCACTGGATAAGGAAGCACATCGCCAGCTTATTGAGAAAGTGCTGGAGGAAAGCACAACCCTGAAAAAGGGTTAGGGTTGTTTTTAGGGGTGAGGTTGATAAATAACCTTAAAAGGGTTGGTCTATTGTATTTGAGGAGTTAGTAGTGGCGAGAAGGATTTATGCTAAACGCTATTCACAGGCAGTGTTTGAGATTGCGCTGGAGACTAAAGAATTGGATAGATGGCAGTCTGACCTGACGAAGATTGCCAGCCTGAGTAAGGATGCCACATTTATTGCTTGGCTTGAAAGTCCCAAGTTTCATTTTGATGATAAAGCTAGACTGCTCCGTGAGCAGTTGGGTGATGTAAGCCCTCTAGCCCTAAATCTGATTTATTTACTGATAACTAGAGGCGGGCTAAGTATGGTGGGTGATATTGCTAATGAGTATCAGCGATTACTGGACAGCCATCGGGGCATAGAACAGGCTGAGGTTACTACTGCCATTCCGCTTGATGACGAGGATAAGCTAAAGCTAGAAGAGCGTCTCGGTGCCGCTATCGGCAAGAAGGTAGTGCTCAAGCCTGAAGTAGACTCTAGCTTATTAGGCGGGATTGTAGCTAAAATTGGTGACAAGTTACTAGACGGTAGCACTCGTAGTAAATTAGTGGCGTTAAACAGGGAGCTAGGGAGATGACACGGCAGGTTTGAAGGGATGAAACCCCTTCATAGCCGAGAGACCCCCCTTTCATTGGAAGGAAAGGGGCAGAAAGGGGGTAAGTTAGATTAGATGACAACCAGAGGCCAAGATATCGTTTCTGTTATCAAACAGCGGATTGAGCAATTTGGTATGCCAGTAACCTTGGTTGATGTTGGCACTGTGATTGAGGTTGGTGATGGTATTGCCAGGATTCAAGGGTTAGCTGCGGCTAGGTATAATGAACTCCTCCAGTTCCCCAACCAGATTATGGGGATTGCCATGAACCTGGAAGAGGACAGTGTGGCTACCATTATCATTGGTGACTACTCTAAGATTAAAGAAGGGGACGAGGTGCGGTGCACAGGTCAGATCGCTGAGGTGCCTGTGGGCGAAGCCCTTATCGGCAGGGTAGTCAATTCCTTGGGTATACCCATAGATGGCAAAGGCGCAATTAAGACTGATAAGACCCGACCACTGGAGCGAGTTGCCCCCAATGTTACCCTGCGTAAACCAGTGGATACCCCAGTGCAAACGGGTGTCAAGGTTATAGATAGCATGATTCCTTTGGGTCGGGGGCAGAGAGAGCTTATTATTGGTGACCGCTCAATAGGTAAGACAGCCATCACCCTTGATACCATTATTAACCAAAAGGGTGGCGATTTAACCTGTATCTATGTTGCCATTGGACAGAAAGTATCTAAGGTAGCGCGAGTAGTAGCTACTTTAGAAAACCACGGAGCTATGGGGCATACTATTGTTGTTGCCGCTAATGCCTCCGATTCAGCCGCCTTACAGTATCTTGCCCCTTATGCTGGCTGTGCCATGGGTGAGGAGTTTATGGAGCAGGGAAAGGATGCCCTGGTTATCTATGACGACCTTTCCAAACATGCCTGGGCTTATCGGCAGCTTTCACTGTTACTCCACCGCCCCCCAGGACGGGAGGCTTACCCCGGCGATGTTTTCTACTTGCACAGTCGCTTGCTGGAGAGGGCAGCTAAATATGCACCTGAATATGGCGGTGGCTCTCTAACCGCATTACCTATTATTGAAACACAAGCTGGCGACCTATCTGCCTATATCCCAACTAATGTTATCTCGATTACTGATGGTCAGATTTATCTGGAAACAGACCTGTTTAATGCTGGTATCAGACCAGCATTAAATGTAGGCCTATCAGTATCTCGGGTAGGAAGTGCAGCCCAAACTAAGGCAATGAAGCGGGTGGCTGGTAGACTTAGGCTGGAACTAGCTCAATATCGGGAGCTAGCCGCTTTTGCTCAGTTTGGCACCGCTGAGCTGGATAAAGCGACCAGGGCTCAGCTTGACCGTGGTCAGAGAATTACCGAAATCCTGAAGCAGCCTCAGTATGCTCCGATGCCAGTGGAAAAGCAGGTCATGATTCTATATGCGGCTATTAATGGTTATATTGATGATATACCTGTAGATAAAGTCACTACATTTGAAGCTGATTTCCATAGGTTTATGCAAGCAAATCACCCTGAGATAGGTGAGAAGATTGCTGGAGAAAAAGAGATTAGCCCTGAGAATGAACAGACTCTAAAATCAGCCATCCTGGAGTTTAAACAGGGCATGGCATACTCATAACCCTCGTGATGGGCTGGGTTATTTATCAACGGAGGCTTGAAGGGGCCACGCCCCCTCAAAAACTATCCTTCTCCGTTTTTGCACTAGTAGTAATCAAGGGGAGTATTAGAGGGGCGCAGCCCCTCTAGAGAAATTATTTCCCCCTTCCCCTTGTCAAGGGGAAGGGGGACAAAGGGGGATAGGGTTACCAAATAGAAAACCTAAGGGGGTGAAGTCAAAGATTGGCTAATATTCGCTTAATTCATCGCCGAATTCGCGGCATTCAGAGCACGACTAAGATTACCAGGGCTATGGAGATGATTGCCGCCTTAAAGATGAGGCGAGCCCAGGAGCGTGGCTTAGCCGGGCGACCCTACTCTGAGAAGATTCATCAGGTGCTAGCTGACTTAGCTGCTTTACCCCAGCAAGGTGAGCCAATGCACCCCTTATTACAGCGTAGGCCAGTAACTAAAATCGCTATTGTGCATATCACCCCTGACCGTGGCTTGTGTGGCGGGCTTAATGCTAATATCAATCGGCTAACCGCCAGCTTCATACTGGACCAGACTGTTCCCATTACCCTTATCGGCGTTGGTCGCAAAGGGATTGATTTTATGAGGCGGTATGGTCGCCATATTCGCGCTGAGTTTACTCAGCTTGGCGACCGACCCAGCTTACTTGATACCCTGCCCATATCCCGTATTATTATTGACGACTATACTAGTAGCATTATTGACTTGGTCTACTTGGCCTACGCCAAATTTGTTTCCACAATGTTCCAGAGACCAATCCTGCAGCAAATACTGCCTGTTGAGCCAGCACCTATACCCCGGGGACAGAATGTAGACTATATATATGAGCCAAGCTCAGCTGTCGTGTTAGGTGAGCTTTTACCCCGCTTTGTTGAGATGCAGATTTACCACGCTATTCTAGAGTCCATTGCCAGTGAGCAGTCAGCCAGAATGGTGGCAATGCGAAATGCTACCGACAACGCTAACGAGCTTATTCAGGATTTGACCCTCCTGTATAATAAAACCCGCCAGGAGGTAATCACTAATGAGCTTCTTGATATTATTGGTGGCGCCGCCGCTCTGACTTAGGTAAAGGAGGTTATTATGGCCAAAGGTAAAGTAGCTCAGGTGATAGGAACGGTGGTTGATATTGAATTCCCACCTGATGAGTTGCCAGCACTTTACAATGCTATTGAGATTCCGGTAAATGGTGGCAAAATTGTGCTTGAAGCTCAGGAGCATGTGGGTAATAACTGGGTCAGGTGCCTGGCTTTGGCGCCCACAGACGGGCTGATGCGTGGTAACGAAGCCATAGATACTGGGGTAGCTCTCAGTGTGCCGGTAGGACGAGCCACCCTGGGCCGCCTGTTTAATGTTATGGGAGAGCCCATAGATAATCTTGGCCCTGTTGACGCTGCGGAATACTTGCCAATTCACCGTCCCCCGCCTTCATTCCAGGAACAGGAGACAACAACCCAAACCATGGAGACGGGACTCAAGGTTCTTGACCTAATCACCCCCTTTACTAAAGGGGGTAAGATAGGTGCCTATGGCGGTGCTGGAGTGGGTAAGACGGTTATTATTATGGAGCTTATTCGTAACATTGCCACTGAGCATGGTGGCTTTTCTGTTTTCTCCGGCATTGGAGAAAGGTCTCGTGAGGGTAATGACCTCTGGAATGAAATGAAGGCTTCCGGTGTAATTAATAAGACGGTGATGGTCTTTGGTCAGATGAATGAACCCCCGGCGGTTCGCCTCCGTGTGGGACTAACTGGGCTAACCATGGCTGAATACTTCCGCGATGTTGAGCATCAGGATGTCCTGCTGTTTATTGATAATATCTATCGCTATACCCTAGCTGGTATGGAAGTATCAGCTTTGCTGGGGCGGATGCCCTCAGCGGTGGGCTATCAGCCTACTCTAGCTACCGAGATGGGCGACTTAGAAGAGAGAATTACCTCTACCAAACACGGCTCAATTACATCCTTTCAAGCTATCTATGTTCCCGCTGATGATTATACCGACCCCGGTGTAGTTACTACTTTTGGTCACCTTGATGCTGTTATTGCTCTTGAGCGGTCTATTGCTGAGCAAGGCTTATATCCAGCTGTAGACCCGCTAACCTCAACCTCTCGCATACTTGACCCCGGTATTATTGGTGAGGAGCACTACAGAGTAGCTCGTGAAGTGCAGCGGGTCTTGCAACGCTATAAAGACCTTCAGGATATAATCGCTATATTGGGCATTGAGGAGCTAAGTGAGGAAGACAGGCTTACTGTAGCTCGGGCTCGTAAAATACAGAGGTTCTTATCTCAACCCATGTTTGTTACTGAGGTTTTTACTGGTAGGGAGGGAAGGTATGTGCCTGTGGAGGAAACAGTGCGTGGCTTTAAGGAAATCCTGGAAGGTAAACACGATGATTTACCAGAGCAGGCGTTTTATATGGTGGGGACTATAGATGAGGCTGTGGAGGCAGCCAAGAAATTAGAGGCATAAATCAATGGCGACTATGAAGCTTGATATTGTTACCGCCGAACGGGTGGTCTTCTCCGAGGATGTGGACGTGGTTGTTGCCCCCGGCATTGAGGGTCAACTGGGAATCTTGCCCCACCACGCCCCATTGATGACTGCATTACAGGCCGGTGAACTGCGAGTAAGGAAGGCTGGGGAGGAGTTCTTCTTAGCTATTTCTGGTGGCTTTCTGGAGGTGCGACCGGATAGGGTTATAGTTCTGGCTGATGCTGCTGAGAAAGCTGAGGAAATTGATATCGCTCGGGCTGAGGAGGCAAAACGCCGAGCTGAGGAAGCACTTAGTCGCCCTGCTCCTGGAGTGGATGCGGCTCGAACTGAGGCAGCACTGCGCCGCTCCCTCACTCGCCTCAAGGTAGTGGAGAAGAGGAAGAAAAAGAAAGCCGGAATCTAAACTCAGCTAATACAATGATAACCTATTGAATATGGCGGCTGCGTTTATTAGTCGTTTTTTGATTTAAACTTAGCAATCCCTCAATAGGCTCAATAATTATGCACCCCTTATTCAGGTCAATAGATTTTACTACATCCTCAATGGCAGGAATAAGAACCTCACCCTCGCTCCCCTTGACTACATAGTTATCATTACTCTCTGCGGTTAGAATTTTAGTGATGTTCCCCACCAGCTTTCCTTGGGTTGTCCATACCTCTAGCCCAATGAGCTGAAAATGGTAGTATTGCCCCTCGGGTAGGGGCTGAAGCTGGCTATGGTGTATTTCTATTGGTTGCCCCTGCAGCCTTTGAGCACCTTCAATGCTATCAATTGTGTCAAGCTTAATAATTGCCTTACCTTTATACCACTTGGTGCTCTCAATATTCATGGGCTGTCGGTTAATATAAACCTTTGAACAAGGGGCAAAGCGTTGAGGAAAATCAGTTACTACCTCTACCTTTAATTGACCGCTGCTACCCCACGGGGCTAGAATTTGGCCAATAGTTATAAATCCCCGCTTAGACGGTTTCATCTCTGATTCTGGAGGGCTAACTGTCCTGCTTCTAATCTATCTTTGGCTATGGAGTTATTGAGGTTTTGCTTATCAACCTTACCACTTAGATTCTTATCTAGATAATCTCAAGGGTGGCTCTGGTATCTTGTTTGGCTGCTTTAACCCTGATTAGGGTGCGCATGGCTTCAGCTATCCGGCCTTGCTTGCCGATAACCCTTCCCTTATCGTCATCGGCAACCTGCAACTTAAGCGTTATGCCTTGCTCACTCTTTTCCTCAGTAACTACCACATCATCAGGCGCATTGACTATTGATTTGGCAATGTATTCTATTAGTTCTTTCATGTTTCAGTTTCCTCCTTGCTTGTTTTGGGTTCTTCTGTGACGCCAGCCTTGGCTTTCTTCTTGCTTGCTTTAGGTTCTTCTGTGATGCTGGCTTGGGGTTCCTCCTTGCTTGTTTTGGGTTCTTCTGTGACGCCAGCCTTGACTTTCTTCTTGCTTGCTTTAGGTTCTTCTGTGATGCTGGCTTGGGGTTCCTCCTTGCTTGCTTTAGGTTCTTCTGTGATGCTGGCTTGAGGTTCCTCCTTGCTTGCTTTAGGTTCTTCTGTGATGCTGGCTTGAGGTTCCTCCTTGCTTGTTTTTGGTTCTTCTGTGACGCCAGCCTTGACTTTCTTCTTGCTTGCTTTAGGTTTGGCTGCAAGGCCGGCAAGGCCGGCATTGATTTTCTCTTTCCTTGCTTCGGACTCTTCTATAATACCGGCTTTGGCTAGTAGCCTGGCGGCGGTATCCGTCGGCTGAGCCCCTTGCCTCAGCCAGTTTAGCGCTTTTTCCTCGTCTATAACTATTGTTTCTGGGTCAGTTAGGGGATTATAGTGCCCAATAACGTTAATGAATGCTCCATCACGTGGTGCTCGAGCATCAGCTACCACTAATCGGTAACTCGGCTTTTTTTTGCTCCCTACCCGTCGTAATCTAATCTTTACCATTCTTACTTAACCTTATTTTTGAATTATTATGCACTATAATTGGGTGGCTGTCAACTGTGGCTTAAATTATGGTTGTCAGAAGAGTCTATTTGGGGCTATAATCACAGTATGGAAGTAGAAAAATTACACAGTTGGCAGCTTAATATTGCTCAGGCTATAGACACTCAGCAGAGGCTATCAACACAGGTGTCTAGAAGCGGTGAGGTTTCCAATCCACGCTTTATAGCTGGTGTAGATATAGCGGTAGGAAAAGCCCGGGAGATGGCTACCGCGGCGGTGGTTGTCTTAAGCTACCCCGAACTTAGACCAGTTGAAGCGCAAATAGCTCAAGGCGAACTCGGCTTTCCTTACATCCCGGGACTTTTATCCTTCAGGGAGGCACCATTAACGCTGACTGCTTGCCAGAGACTTACCATTACCCCTGACCTTATCCTGGTTGATGGTCAGGGGATTGCTCACCCCCGACGAATGGGTCTCGCCTCTCACCTAGGGCTCTTTTTGAATACACCAACAATTGGCTGTGCTAAATCCCTGCTGTGTGGCAGACATGAAGTGCCTGCTGAGGAGGTGGGTAGCTATGCCGAAGTAGTGGATAGAGGGGAGACTATAGGGGTGGCTTTGCGAACCAAACTCGGAGTCAAGCCCGTTTATGTCTCTATCGGCCATAAGATTGACCTTCAAACTGCCATTTACTGGGTGCTAAAATGCTGTCGCCGTTATCGCTTACCAGAGCCTACCCGCTTTGCTCATCTGACCGCAGGCGGAAATTTGAAGCCAGAAAGGAATGTGGCACCACTTGAGGCAGGCTATCAAGGGGAACTTTTTGGCTAGAAGAATCGGGTGAGGATAAATGCAGGAATTAAGTGACAAATTAAAGGATTTAAAGGCTAGAATCTCTATAGCGCTGGTGCATCTTTGACATTGCTGATAAGGAAAAGGAAATCATCAGCTTAGAGAAGCAGTCAGCCCAACCTGACTTTTGGTTAGACCAGGCCAAGGCGCAGGATGTTATGCGCCGGTTAGCTGAGCAGAAGAAGGTGGTGCACCGGTGGCGAGAACTTGAGAAAAGGGTGGCTGACACTGCCGAATTAATCTCCCTGGCAGAAGGGGACGCCTCACTCAGGCTAGACATTCAATCTGAAATTGACAAACTGACCTCCCATCTTGATGAGCTGGAACTAGAGAGGGCTTTTAGCAGTGAGTATGATGCCAGAAATGCCATCTTGGCTATTCATGCCGGAGCTGGAGGCACCGAATCTCAAGATTGGGCGGAGATGCTAATGAGAATGTATCTTCGCTGGGCTGAGCGTCGTGGTTATAAGGCTGAGATATTGGATATTTCCCCTGGTGAGGAGGCAGGAATAAAAAGCGTGGTCATCGGGGTTGGCGGTGATTATGCCTGTGGCTACTTAAAATCGGAGCACGGCGTCCATCGCCTGGTTCGTCTTTCCCCCTTTGATGCTGACCATGCTCGGCATACCTCCTTTGTCTTGGTAGAGGTTATGCCTGAAGCTGAAGCCGATGTTGATGTCAACATAGAGCCTGATGAGCTGAAGGTTGATGTGTTCAGGTCTAGCGGACCGGGAGGACAGCATATGCAAAAGACAAGCAGTGCTGTCAGACTAACTCATCTCCCCACCGGCCTGGTGGTTACCTGTCAGAGTGAGCGTTCTCAGCACCAGAACAAAGAAACTGCTTTAAAAATCCTTCAGGCTCGCCTGCTCAAGCTACAGTTGGCTGAGAGAGCCGAGGAAAAAGCCAGGCTGAAGGGGAAGCGCATAACTGCTGGCTGGGGTAACCAGATTAGAAGTTATGTCCTCCATCCCTACAGGATGGTAAAGGACCACAGAACTGATTATCAAACCGGCGATACCGATGCTATACTGGATGGGGAACTGGACGGCTTTATAACCGCCTACCTCCGCTCTAGTATGGGTAAAGAAGAATGATTAACAAGGCTGGTATATTAGCCCTAGTTATTTGCTTATTCCTGAGTATACTGAGCCCCGTCTCGGTTCAAGCCCACAACGGGCTTACCATCCTAGATAGCTCAGTTCAGGCGGAGTTCCCGTCTAAGCTTAGCTTCAATTTATCAGCCCAAAGCGATGTTAACATTACTGATATTCGCCTCCACTATACCGTTGACCGACTAGGCTTTGCCCAGATAACCAGTGAGGTTTATATTGACTTTGTGCCCAGTCCTACTGTTGATGCTCAGTGGACCTGGGATATGAGGAAAACGGGTGGCTTACCCCCTGGGTCCAGTGTGGACTACTGGTGGACAGTAGAGGATGCCGATGGTAACCGGGTTGAAACAGCTCCGCTTCAACTTCAGTTTGATGACCTCCGTTATCCCTGGCACAGCTTAACCGAGGGTGAGGTAACTATATACTGGTATGAGGGTGATAACTCCTTTGCCCAGGAGATAATGGCAGCGGCTCAGCAAGCACTGGCTCGGCTGGTTGATGATACCGGTGCCTATCTTGAGAGGCCGGTTAGCCTCTATATCTACGCCAGTGCCCAGGATTTACAGGGGGCTATGATTTACCCTCAGGAGTGGACGGGAGGGGTAGCCTTTACCAGATATGCTGCTATCGCTATTGGCATAGCTCCAGATAAGCTTGACTGGGGGAAGAGGGCAATTGCCCATGAGCTAACCCACCTGGTTATCCATCAGATGACCCTTAATCCCTACAGCGGGTTGCCTACTTGGCTTGATGAGGGTTTAGCCATGTATACCGAGGGGCTGATTGCTCCACAATTTACCGCTTATCTAAGTAAAGCAGTAGCTGAGAATAGTCTCATCTCGGTGCGTAGCTTATCAAGTCCCTTTTCAGCTTATGCTGGCGAGGCAACCCTTGCCTATGCCCAGAGTTATAGTGTGGTTGAATTTCTTATTGCTAATTATGGACAGGGTAAAATGCTGGAGCTTCTGAATACCTTTAGACAGGGTAGTGGCTATGACGCTGCCTTACAAAAAGTTTATGGCTTTGATATGGATGGTCTGGATACTCTGTGGCGGGATTATATTACTGAGCAGTATCAGACACCAGAGGCGACGACAACCGCAGTGCATCCAGCACTAGTTGGAACATTAGCCGCGCTAACTACTGCACTCCTCCTATGGTTAGCTCTGGTTGCTGAAAGTTGGGCTTGGAGGCGAAGCTGGTGAAGAAATCATTTACTATCCATGATTTACCTATTTCTGAGCGACCCAGAGAGAGGTTGCAAAAATTCGGGGTAGAAGCCCTATCGGCTCAGGAGATTTTGGCTTTGATTCTAGGTCGTGGTATCGCCGGTGAGTCGGTGATGGTAACCGCCCAGAGACTATTATCTCAGTTCGGCAATCTTAAACGAATCGCTACTGCTTCAGTAGAGGAGCTAGCTCAGGTGAAGGGAATTGGTGTGGCTAAGGCATCTCAGATTAAGGCTGCTTTTGAGTTAGCTAACCGGCTGGAGGGCTATCCCGAGACTGGAGAAAAGCCAGTAGTTAAGACCCCTGAACATGTGGCGAGCTTGCTAAGAGGCAGGTTAAAGGGTAAAAAGAAGGAGCATTTTCTGGCGCTTCTGCTGGATACCAGAAACCAGCTAATAAAAGTCTCTGAAATCTCAATTGGCAGCCTGGATACCAGCATCGTCCATCCTAGGGAGGCATTCAAAGAGGCAATCTCAGCCAGTGCTGCCTCAGTAATCTTTGTCCACAATCACCCCTCGGGCGACCCTGAAGCCTCGGAAGATGATATAAAGCTAACCAAAAGACTAGCTGAAGCCGGAGAAATTGTCGGCATAGATGTCTTAGACCATATTATTATCGGCGATAAAAACTACCTGAGCCTGAAAAGACAAGGCCTATTTTGAGGTTATTCATCTACCCTATCCCCTTTATCCCCTTCCCCTTTGAAGGGGAAGGGGAAGAATAAGAAGAGGGGCGTTAGCCCCTCTTAAACACCCCTGGAAGCAAGGGGAGGAGGATAAATAAATGAGGGGCTAACCCCCTCTCCTTGTTAAGGAGAGGGGGATTAAGGGGGTGAGGTTAATAAACGGGTTTCAAAGGAGAGGGGGAGGTACAGGGTTTTGAAAGGGCGAAGCCCCTTTAACCTTGCCTTGATAAACGCCCCTTGTTTTAAGGCTTAGGGTGGAATTAGAATTATCCATCCAAACAAAACCAAAGGCTTCGTTTAAGACCTAAATAGATAACCTGGATATTTTGTTAGAGAAGCAAATGATTAAAAAAATCGTATATATAATTCTTTCGCTAGTATTAGCATGTAGCCTGCTGGTGTTCTACTTACCACGTGTTGCCTGCCAGCCGGTTCAGCAAGAAGCGCCTGCCACCGAAGAGGAAGTTCTTAACCTATACGGCATTGACCCCTATACCCTTGACCCCGCCGTCTCCAATGATATGACCTCCCACGAGTATATAATGCAGCTATTTAGTGGCTTGGTCCGCTTTGGTGATAACCTGGAGCCGGTGCCCGATATTGCCCGGTCATGGCAGGTTAGCCATGATGGCATGACCTACACCTTTTATCTACGAAACGATGTTAGATTTCATGATGGCAGGGAGGTTAAGGCTGAGGATTTTAAGTATTCCTGGCAGCGTGCCTGCCACCCCGATACTCAGTCTCAGACAGCAGCTACCTATTTAGGTGATATTGTCGGGGTGAGGGAGGTATTAGCTGGTAAAGCTGAGGAAATTAGCGGCGTCAGGATTATTGATGATTACACCCTTCAAGTAACTATAGATGCTCCCAAATCTTACTTCTTATCCAAGCTCACCTACCCCACTGCCTTTGTCGTGGATAGAGCCAATGCGGAATCGGTAGGGGAGTGGTGGCGCCAGCCGAATGGCACTGGTCCCTTCATGCTCAGGCAGTGGGATGAAAATAGCTTGCTCGTCCTGGAGAAGAATGACCTTTACTACGGCAAATTGGCTAAGGTCAATTTTGTTGCTTTTCAGTTGTGGAGTGGTGTGCCGATGAATATGTATGAGACTGGTAAGATTGATGTCACCAGTGTTAGTCTTAATTATATTGATAAGGTTACCGATGAAGCCGGCCCCTTTTATCACGATTTAGAGGTAGTCCCTGAGCTAAGCTTTTACTATATTGCTTTTAATCACCATAAACCACCCTTTGACGATGTCAATATTCGCCGTGCCTTTTCTCAGGCTGTAGATAAGGATAAACTAGCTTCCTTGGTATTTAGAGATATGGTGCAGTCGGCAGACGGCATCTTACCCCCGGGCATGCCTGGATTCAATGATGATTTGTCAGGGCTGAAATATGATATAAATAGGGCAAAGGAGTTGATTGCCACCTCAAAATATGGCGATGTATCTAACCTGCCGCCTATCACCATTACTACTATGGGCTGGGGAGGCTTAATATCACAGGAGCTGGAGGCTATCATTCAAGAATGGCGAAACAACCTGGGGGTGGAGGTAAAGGTAAGGCAACTGGAACCACAGAGGTTTCTTTATCACCTTAAGCAGGAGAAGGATGACATGTTTTATGTGGGTTGGATCGCTGATTACCCTCATCCACAGGATTTTTTGGATGTCTTATTCCATAGTGGTACCGATAATAACTATGGTGAGTATAGCAACCCTGAGATAGATGCCCTGCTGGAGATGGCCAGTGTGGAACTGGATAATAAATTGAGCTTGGTACTATATCAGCAAGCTGAACAAAGACTGGTTGACGACGCTGCTTGTTTACCTTTATGGTTCGGCAAGAATTATATTCTTACCAAGCCCTACATTAAGGGGTACAACCTGAGCCCCCTCGGTTTTCCTATGTTAAATAGTGTCTCCGTTGAACCTCATTAGGCAGGGCACTTTAAATCTTATAGCCAGAGATAGCTAGGAGGTTAATTAAGGCATGGATTTAATTGAGCAATTAAACCACATTTTCTATCCCAGAGCCATTGCCGTTGTGGGTGCGTCAGATAACTCAAAGAAGGTAGGATTTATGTGTGTAAAGAGCCTCTTGGAGGCAGGGTTTAGTGGTAAGATTTATCCCGTAAATCCCGACTTATCTGAGCTTTTCGGCTTGAAGGTATATCCCTCGGTTACAGCTATACCGGGGGAGGTTGATTTAGCTATTATTGCTATCCCGGCTCAGCTAACTATACCTGTGGTTGAGGACTGCGTTGCCAAGGGGGTAAAAGGGACAATTATGTTTACCAGTGGCTTCAAGGAGCTTGGCTCGCAGATTGGGCTGGAGCTGCAGGACAGAATCAGGGATGTGGCTGAGAAAGGGGGGATGAAGATTGTAGGCCCAAATTGCCTGGGAGTAGTTAATCCCCAAGTTAACCTTAATGCTACATTTGGCGTGGAACTGGGTTTAATCAATCCTGGGAGTGTGGCGGTAGCTGCTCAGAGTGGGGCGGTATCCCAGTATATAGCCGACGCTTTAACTGGCAACAATGTGGGTATTAGTAAGTTCATAAGTATGGGCAATAGGTGTAACCTTTATTTTGATGAAATGCTGGAGTATCTTGCTCAAGATGAGCAGACTAGAGTAATAGTTATGTATATTGAGGGCTTGGAGAGGCCCCGGCAGTTTATGAGTGTCGCTAAGCAGGTAGCCAGGCGAAAGCCAATCGTGGTGTATAAGGCTGGTAGAAATGAGAAACTTAATCAGGCCAGTCTATCCCACACTGGCGCCCTGGCTGGTAACTATGAGTTTTACAAGGCACTTTTTACTCAGACGGGTATAATTGCGGTAAATGGTATGACTGAATTGGTTGACGTTACTAAGGCGCTAGCTTTTCAGCCACCCTCATCTGGTAATAGAGTAGCTGTCCTTTCCGGTGGAGCTGGCCCTGGCATCGTTATGGCTGATAAATGCCACGAACTTGGCTTGCGCTTGGCTGAGTTTTCACCGGCAACCTTGCGCCAGCTCAGACAACTAATATCCCCATTGAATCCAGTTGATAACCCCGTAGACCTGGCCTGGGTAAGCGGAAATTTTGACGCCTGCCGGCAGGTATTAAAGGTTGTTATAGAGGACGATAACGTTGATATGTTAGCTATCGCCGGTGCCTATATATACCGCCAGCTAGGCCTTATGAGAGCAGTAGTGGATATATCTGGCTGCTACCGAAAACCACTAGCCTTTGCCTGCCTTTATACCTTGGTAGGAGAGGATGATGCCGAGATAGCTAAGCTGGAGGAAAATAGTGTTCCTGTTTATCCCCTTCCAGATAGGGTGGTTACTGGTTTGGCAGGGCTGTTTAAATATGGGAAAATCCTCAACGCTACCGATTAATGCCACTACAATGGCGGAGGGGGTGGGATTCGAACCCACGGTCCCCACAAGAGGGACAACGGTTTTCAAGACCGTCACCATAGACCACTCGGACACCCCTCCACAACAACAACCATAGAGTATTATACCGAGAAGCTGGGTAAATTTCTATGGCATGGAAGCTTATATTAAGGCTAGTCCATTTGATACCCTAAAAATGAAGTGCAGCATAAAACGATGGCATAGCATATAGGACACTAAAAGGTGGCTAGGAATCTCTCACCGATTTTAAGTAATGACTCGGCGAAATTAAAAAGTGTACGAAAATGGCTAGGGATACCACCAAGACTATATTGTGTCATTTCCACAAGAGCGCCCGACACCTCAGGTGGGTAGTGTGCTGGCCCCAGACTACTAGCCACTTCGTTAATTAGTCTTGTAGGGGTAAATTGGGCGCCTTTAATCTCTGCTACAGGCATTCTAAGCCATTGCTGGATTGTTACTTTTTGTGTCCATGGTTTTTCGCAAGTTAAACTCACCGAATCTGCTACCCAATAATGTGTCAAACCTTCTCGTATTATTCCTGTGGCTGGTGGAATTGTAAATAGTTCAAGCGGGAAATCCCTCTCTTCAGCAAGAGAAATAAAGAGTGCTTCTCCAAATAACAATCCTCTTAGCTCTATTGCTATAATGCCTAACTCGGCAATCTCACCGTTTTTCTTATATCTATTTATTGCCCCGTCTAGTCTGTAGAGAGCTTGTCTTAGGTCTTCACGCCTTTGCTGAAAGGACTTCTTAAATTTACTGTTTTGGGTAGGTAAGATTTACGGAATTACTAATAATCTACCTAATCACCTTCTTTCCCATAAATGACTGGAGCACTTCGGGAATTAAGATACTGCCATCGGCTTGCTGGTAGTTCTCCATTACGGCAATGAGCACCCGGGGCAGAGCTAGCCCTGAACCGTTTAGAGTATGGACAAACTGGGGTTTAGCCTCAGGGGAGGGGCGGTAGCGGATGCTGGCTCGCCGGGCTTGAAAATCACCGCAGTTGGAGCAGGAGCTTACCTCTAACCACTCATTACAGCCTGGAGCCCACATCTCAATGTCATAGGATTTAGTAGACGCAAAGCCTAAATCAGCGGTGCACAGTTGCTTCACCCGGTACGGCAGCCCCAGCCTCTGGCAGACCTCTTCTCCGTTATGTACCATTTTCTCCAGCTCTTGGTTAGAGGTGGGTGGCTCGGTAAACTTGTACATCTCTACCTTATCAAACTGGTGACCTCGTTTTATGCCCCGTGTATCCTTCCCTGCTGACATCTTTTCTCGACGAAAACAGGCGGTATAGGCTACATAATAGAGGGGCAGAGTTCCCGGCGGTATAATTTCATCACGATGTAGATTGGTAAGTGGCACCTCAGCCGTAGGTATGAACCAGAGGTCATCCTCTTCATCATGATATAAATTATCAGCAAATTTTGGCAGATTACTGGTGCCTACCATACACTCCCTCTTGACCATAAATGGTGGATATACCTCCTGATAGCCGTGCTCGGTGGTGTGCAGGTCAAGCATAAAAGAGATGAGGCCCCTTTGCAGTCGGGCACCTGACCCCTTGAGCACGTAGAAACGAGTGCCTGATAGCTTTACCCCCCTTTCAAAGTCAATGATGTCCAGAGACTCACCCAATTTCCAGTGGGGAGCTGGCTGAAAGTCAAAGCTTCTAGGCTCTCCCCACGAGCGCACCACCACATTATCCCCCTCATCCTTGCCTGAGGGCACTGTTGGCTGGGGGATATTAGGCACCTGTAATAGAAGCTCTTCCAGTTGTTTATCTAGGCTTCTTACCTCTTCCTCTAATGCCCTTATCTTGGTGCGCAGTCCCCGCCCCTCATCCATAATCTCTTTGCCCATTTTTCTTTCCCGGGCAACCTCTTTTCTGGCGTGCCTGAAGCCCTCCAGCTCAAGTATTTTCTGGCGATGCTCCGAATCAAGCTGCAAGATTTCATCCAGAGGAACACTGTCCTGGCGACTTTCTACTGCCTCTCGCACCAAATCTATATTCTCCCGTATAAACTTCAGGTCAAGCATAAATCTTTCCTCATAAAATTGATTGCCAACCCTCCCCCTTTATCCCCCTCTCTTGATAAGTGGGGCGTGTATAATGTTATGCAAGGTATAGACTAAGACTAAAGCTAAACCCTACCCCCGAAAGCAAAAAAGTCCTTCACATAACTAACTTTACTGATTTACAGTCCCAGACTCAAAGAAGTTTCCATAAAATAATTCAACTTACTGTCCTCAGAAGCACTACTAATTGTAGTATTGCTAAACCAATCATCGCCAAAGCTGTCACGAATAATCCTATGGTTAGCCAGGTAAGCGTCTTAGAGTGGCTAATAAGGTTCTCGGTACTCATATATGTTAGAAGGTTAAGTTTCCCCAAATACCACTTAGGTACTCCCTCAAAATTTATCGTTTTTAAATATGAATTAATTTCTGCACCTTCGTTAATTACTTTTAATATTTCCTGCTTACGTTTATCACTCAACAATTTCTCACCCCCTATGCAGAGTATAGCTCAGAACTTCCATAACATTTTCTTGTTTAGAAACCTATTCAGGTTCACTTACTTCCATCAGAGCTTCTTGTATAACATCCTGGCTGCCATCTTCAAACTCAACAAACCACCAGCCTCTGAAGTCTCGACCTTCAAGTGCGCCAATGCCTTTGGCAATCCATTCCGCGATTGCCTCTCCTTTCTTACCTTCGTGTTCTCCTTTAATTACTCTGATTTTATCTCCTGCTTGCATATTACACCCCCTGCCGGGAGTATAGCACAATAACTACCGCTAATACTGCCCTGTTGATAAGGGAGGGGGAGGTGGGTTTATAAGAGAGGCTTCGCCTCTCTTTGACTCTCCTTACGGTTTCTTCCTTTGCTTCAATTTTACCCTGATTTGGGTGTTCCTAGCCATCTTGGGGTTCTATTCATATATTCACGATAGGCATCCCCGTATTGCTTGAGACAGAAGCGTTCTTCGGCAGGCACCACAATATGAAAGAACACTATCCACAGAAGAGCACACAGCAGAACTACCCAAGAAGCACTGGCTATGCCTATGCCAACCAGTGTCAGAAAGCCACTAAGGTAAATAGGATGTCTCGAAAAGCGGTAGGGTCCTCGGGTAGCAGGCTCATCTAGTGGAGTATTGGCAACGCTAATGGTAATCATGGCCTGCATAGCCAAGCCCACTACGAAAATTAGAAGCCCCACATATAGCCATGGTGTACCTAGCTTCAGCGGCAGAAAGATGGAGTAAAGGATAACAAAAGGCCAGATTACTAGGTGGGTAGACCAAGCCAAGATTTTCTCGGTTCTAGTAGATGGTACAAAGCTCTCCAGCCTTTTGTTACTCTTTTTCCCTTCCTCGCTTAGAAAAAGATTCGGAGTAAACATAGTCACGAAAACGAGCAGTAGGAGTATCCAGGCATTCCACACACCTATTTCAAAGGCTGGCACGAGCGACATTTTCTCTCCTCATGCCTTTTCTTTAAGCTGGGGAAATAGAATTACCTCACGAATTGATTGCTGATTGGTTACTAGCATCACCAGGCGGTCAATACCAAGTCCCAGCCCCCCGGTAGGAGGCATACCATACTCCAGCGCCAGCACAAAATCCTCATCAATAACCCCTGCCTCACCCTCTGCCTCGCGTTGCTTTTGCTGTTGGAGAAAACGCTGTCTTTGGTCTATAGGGTCATTGAGTTCAGTAAAAGCGTTGGCAATCTCCATCCCTCCAGCATAGCCTTCAAAACGCTCTACCAGACGGTCGTTATCAGGCTTCTTCTTGGCTAGGGGCGATATCTCTATCGGATAATCCAGAAGAAAGGTAGGCTGTATCAAATTGGGCTCAACATAGGTTGAAATTAGCTCATCTATCAGCTTCCCCCTGTCCTTTTGAGGGTCAACCTCCATTTCTAACTTTAGCATCTCCGCCCTGAGTGAATCGGTATCAGGAAATTTGTCAAAGTCAATGCCGGCGTAGTTCATAATCGTCTGGCGCAGGCTAAGTCGCTGCCACGGAGGTTTAAAGTTAAGCACATTATCACCAAACCTAATCTTATATCCGCCTGTGATTTTTCTAAAGATGCCCGATACCATTTTCTCTACCATCTCCATCACATCATTGTAGTCAGCATAGGTTTCGTAGCTTTCAAGCATGGTAAACTCAGGATTGTGCTTGGTAGAGATACCCTCATTGCGGAAAATACGCCCCACCTCATAGACTTTATCAAAACCACCTACAATTAATCTCTTAAGATACAGTTCAAGGGCAATGCGCAGGTAGAAATCCTGGTTAAGGGCAAGATGGTGCGTAATGAATGGTCGGGCTAAAGCACCCCCGGCTAACGGTTGCAGCACCGGCGTTTCTACTTCCAGAAACCCTCGCTTGTCCATGAATTGCCGTATGCCAGTAATAACTTGGCTGCGCACCTTAAAGATTTCTCCAACTTCGGTGTTGGCAATAAGGTCTAGATAGCGTTGCCGGTGTCGCTTGTCTATATCACTAAGCCCGTGCCACTTCTCAGGCAGGGGTCGGAGTGATTTAGACAGCAGGGTAAAATTTTCTACCTCAAGGGTAGGCTCTCCACTCTTTGTTCGGAAAAGCTTACCGCTGGCTCCGATAATATCACCTATATCTATATCCTTGAGCAGTTTGAGGTTGGCTTCACTGACAAGGTCGCTATGAAAGTATAGCTGAATTTTCCCTGAACCATCGCGTATATCAAGGAAAGAAATTTTACCCATACGCCGGTTAGCCATAATCCGCCCGGCAATATTAACTACCGGGGTTTCACCCTTACCACCGCCTTCCTCTTGCTGCTTGAGTAGGGCAATGGCTTGCTGTGTCGTGTGGCTGCGATGATAGCGATGTGGGTAGGGATTAATGCCACGAGCCCGAAGCCTCTCTAGCTTTTCCAATCGTTGTTGAGCTATGCGGTCTAATCTGGATGTCATCTCTCTCCTGTCCTCACATATATCATAGTAAAAAGACCGAGGGCTTTTAGCCTCTCAGCCATATTTTTACTTATTGGCTATTATATATTTTCTTACTCCTGTAGTAAAGCCGTTTCTCTGACTTGCTCCTTCAGGCTATCCAGCCAGGCGGCTGACTTTATCTCTCGTTCCAGGAGGTATTTAAGGTAGTTCCTCATTAACCCCTCTAACTCATCGACTAGTTCTGGGTTCACTTTTAGTTTCTCGGCAGTGCTGTAATCACTGCTCTGCAAAAGTCTTAGCACCTTTAGGCCGTTAACTGAGAGCGGGTAGGTTAAAATCTGGCTCTGACTGCAATTGGGGCACAGCACGCCGCCAGCGTTGGGGCAGAACGAGTTGGTAGTAGGTTCTAGTGGCAGGTGACAGGAGACGCACTGCTGAAGCTGAGGTCGGTAGCCAACCTCGTTTAATAGCTGAAGCTCAAAGTAGCGCAGGGTTAGTTCATTATTGCTGCTCTGGCACAGGCGGTGCATTGTCTCCAGTAGCGACTGAAACAGGGGGTAATTTTCAACATTGTCGGCGGTGAACTGGTTAACTAACTCGGTGGCGTAAAGACCATAGGAAGCAAGCTTTAGGTCGCTTTTTAGAGGAAGAAAGCTGTTGATAGTCTGACACCCGGTTACCGTATCCAGATTTCGCCCCCTGGCTAGTGACACTAGGCTGTGGGTTAAAAGCTCAAGATGTCCCGCCATCTTGCTCCTCGGCCGCCTGACCCCCTTGGCTACCGCCTGAATCTTACCCAGGTGTGGGGTATAGAAGGTAAGGATTCTATCCGCCTCCCCCAGCTTGGTCTTCTTAATAATAATCGCTTCCGTTTGATAAGTTCTCGGCTTAGACATCTTTTAATACTTATCTAACAAATTCCACTTCGTCTGGTTTTCTAAATCCTCTTTTTATTAAAATATCCCTTTCCTTTAAAAGGCATGCTCTATTGTGGGCTATCGCTTTATCAAATTCTCCATCTTTCCATGCTTTAATACATGGAAATCCTCTACTATAAAATGGGTCATCATAGTTAGAAATATCTAAATCTTTAACGGCATCAACTTTAGATTCAAATTTTTCCTTTTGTAGTTCTTCATCAAAGTCAACCTTCTTGCCGAGTTCGTAAAACAGAACGCCTTTCTCAAACTCGCTATTGAATGCGTAAAAAGGCCTTTCCAAGCTATCTATAGCCTTCTTCGTTTTTTCCTTTAGCTCGCTAATTGCCTCTATCCCCTTGGCGCAGAATATGTGTAGAGCGTGGCTATTGATGAATCCAAAAATTACTAGCTGGATACCCTTATATCGCCTTGAATCGTAATATTGTTTGAGGAATCCCCCAACGGTCTCAATATCAATAACCGTTCCTTCAAAATTTGAACTTATGTCTTCCTTGTGCTCTATTATCACTGCCATTTCTTCTTGGGTGAGCCTTAACTTTACTTAGTTAGCATGGGGAGTAGCATTTTATTTAATCAAATTTGACTTTCTTAGCTATCTACCTCTCCCCCTGTATCCCCCTCTCCTTGAAAGGAAAGGGGGAAGGATTGGAAGAAGGGGCGAAGCCCCTTCAAACTACCCTTTGATAAGCGCCTTGGCTACTAAAACTCCTGTCTTCCCTCCATAGCTCTGGTCAGGGTAACATCATCAGCGTATTCCAGCTCGGTGCCGAACCACGCTGCTAATTTGATTCTTACCTAAACCATTGCCAGGATAACTGTGTAGTTTTTGCCATAAAATTTGGCGCACTTCGGGCAGGTGGTATAGAAGAAATACATTTTCTTAATCTCTCTACCCTTTGCTTTGACATAAGCCTTCATTTCTTTGACCCATTTGCCGATATTTTTGTATGGCCCCTCAAAAACCTTGGCCAGGAAAGTTCCTGATATTCTTACCATCTCTGCCTGCGGCACTTCCTTACTAACGGCAATATAAAGGTCGCTTCCCCAGAGAGAGTTCTCATCCGAAAGCATAAGCGGTTGAGGGGCAAGGGCGTCTGCCGCCTTAATCATTTCCATATTTTTTACCATTACTTTCCCGAAGCCCAAAGGGATGTGAAAAAAACTCCTGACATGGTCTTTAATAAATAAGTTATCTTGCCAGGTTATCTCCTTTTCATCCCACGGCTCAGGATTAAATCTCGGGCAACACCCTGTTTCTGATTGCTCATATAGTTTGTTCATAACTATTACCTCCCTTTTTTCGAGATAGGGTTTAGAATTTAAAAATTGTCTTCTATATAGACAAACTCAGAATCCGCCTAATCCGAGTTTAGCCTGTTTACTTCCTAAAACTCCTGTCTTCCCTCTAATGCTCTGGTCAGGGTAACATCATCGGCGTATTCCAGCTCGGTGCCGAAGGGTAATCCTCTGGCTAGGCGGGTAACCCTGATACCCAGGGGTGAAATCAGCTTGTTTACATACAGGGCGGTTTGCTCTCCCTCAAGATTGGTATTAGTCGCCAGGATGACTTCATTTACCGACCCGCCCTGCAGTCGCTCCAGGAGTTCCTTGATTCTTATGTCGTCGGTGCCTACCCCCTCAGTGGGTGAGATGGCACCGTGGAGCACGTGATACAGCCCGTTATAAATCCCGGTATGCTCTAGAGCCAAAATGTCCTGTGGCTGCTCAACAATACAAATCTTACCCCGGTCTCGCCGGTCACTGCCGCAGATAGCGCAGGGGTCGGATTCAGTAACATTAAAACAAACGGAGCATAGCCTGGTCCTCTGCTTTACTGATAATATAGTCTCAGCCAGCAGCTTGGTTTGCTCTTCAGGGGTGCGCAATAGGTGATAGGCAAGTCGCTGGGCGCTCTTGGGTCCAATTCCTGGCAGCTTATTCAGCTCCTGAATGAGCTTGGATACCGCTTCGGTGGTAGGGGTAAAACCCTCGTTCAATGTTAGCCTGCCTTATATTAAATTAGCCCCGGGATTTTGAGCCCGCCGGTAAGCCCCTTTAGCTGCTTGGCAGCCAGCTTCTGAGATTTGGCAACCGCTTCACTTACCGCTTTTAACACCAAATCTTCCAGTTGCTCTGCCTTATCCCGGTCTATCACCTCTGGTGATATTTTTATTGACTGTATTTTTTGTTGACCATTGATGGTAACCTTAACTGCGCCTTTGCCTGAGCTTGCTTCTACAATAGTGTTGCCTAACTCTTTCTGAGCCTTGTCAAGGTTTGCTTTGAATTCCCGAGCTTGATTTAACATTGATAAGTTCATTTTTCCTCCATATCAATAATTTGACCACCCATCTTCTGTGCTTCCCGTACTAGGTGGTTATCTTCTGGCTGGTAAATACAGCGCACATGGCAGGAACGCCCCAGGAAGTTGCCAATAATTTTTTCAGTTACCTTTTGATTTTCAAGTTCTTCTATCTTCTCCATATGATACGAATATCTGAAGGCTAGGACTGCAGTATCATCTTCAAATGCCACCGGCTTAACCCCAGCGCTCCTCAGAATGGCAATAGCCGGCGTTCTTTTGGTATCTTCCGGAGCTTGTGCCATAACCTGTTTCCAGTTTAATCTCAGTTGCTCCAATTCACTCCCTGGCTCTGGTGGGGTAGTTATAGTAGCCGCCTCCGGTGCTGCTGGTGGGGGGGCACTTACCGGCTCAGGCGGTGGCTTGGCTGGGTAAGTACGGGCAACTGGCGGCGCCGCCCTTTTCACCGGTTGACCAGTTTCACGTCCTGTTTGGCTGGCAGGAATTCCCCTTTCTTCTTCTGAGGGCAGGACACAGTCAACCAAGGCTAGCTCCACGGGTAAGGTAGAGTAGTTATCAAAACCAAGCTCAAGCTGACCAAAGAGCTTGACTGCCTTCAATATCTGGGCTAGGGAGGCTTTAGCCGCTAAACTCTTCAGTTCAGCTTTGTCCTCGGCAGTAAGGTCTACCGCCTCATCGGAGCCAGCCTTTATTAACAGTAATCCTCTGAGGTATTCCACTATTTCCCGATTGAATTGCTTTAAGTCCAACCCATCGCTATTAACACTGTTTATAGTTACCACCCCGCCAGCAACATCATTATTTATAATGTGCTTCACTAGCTCTTTGGCTCTCCAGTCTCCGGTGATGCCCAGGGTGGCCTGAACCTGACGGAGTTCAATGTTATCGTCATAGTAGGTAGTTAGTTGTTCCAGTATGTTTTCCGCATCTCGTAGGCTACCTGTAGCACTCTTGGCAATAAGCTGTAGCCCTTCTGGCTCTATGTGGATGCCTTCTGTCTCGCAAATACGGGTTAGTTTTGACACTACATCTGCTTGGGAAATACGCCGGAAATCAAAGCACTGGCATCGTGACAGGATGGTGGGTAGGACTTTGTGGATTTCAGTGGTGGCTAGGATGAAGATAGCATGTGGCGGTGGCTCCTCAAGCGTCTTAAGTAGAGCATTGGAGGCTTCCTTGGTGAGCATGTGGACCTCGTCTATGATATAGACCTTGTAGCGGGCTTGGTTAGGGGCGTAATTAACCCGGTCGCGGAGGCCTCGGATGTCATCAATGCCACGATTACTGGCAGCATCAACCTCAATCACATCCAGAGCCCTACCCTCGGTGACTGCCTGGCACATAGGGCAAGTGTTACACGGTTCACCCTTGCCATTGCTAAGGCAGTTCACTGCCTTAGCCAGGATGCGCCCGGTGCTGGTCTTACCTGTCCCTCGTGGACCATAAAAAAGATAGGCGTGAGATACACGACCACTATTGAGGGCGTTGCATAACGTCCGTGTTACCGCTTCTTGACCGACCACCTCAGCCAAGGTTTGGGGGCGCCACTTACGATAAAATACTTGGGAAGCCATTTCTTTCGTCTCTATTATACTCTATATTATCCAGTTTCTAAAAGTGGTTCCGCTGGGATAAATTTGAGTTTTTAGGTGGGGGAAGGACGGTCATTAAATAAAAGAAGTCAAATGTTGAAAAATTGAACGCCTCAGCATAAAATAGAGGGAAGGTTTAGAAGGATGGATAATAAAGCCAAGAAACTGGGTAATGCCTCCCTTGAAGTCTTAGGGGATACAGAAGGTGATACCGGAGCCTTTGAAAAAGCAGTGGCTAGGGCTGAGAAACTTAGCCAGTTGGCTAGGCAGGCGGCTGAAGGCTCAATAGTAGTATCCCAGGAAGTCATAGCCAAGGCTGAGGAGATAAGCAAGGCAGCTAAGCAGGCGGCTAATGCTGCCGAAAGAGCATCGCGGGAAGCGGTGCGCAGAGCTGAGGAAATAGTCAAAGCGACCGAGGAAGCTACTAGGGAGTCAAGGGATACTTTTAAGCAGGCGCTAAGCAAAGCTGAGGAAACAAACAGGGTAGCTAAGGAGACCTCTGAGGCATCAAAGAAAACATTCGTGGAAGCAATACGCGGAGCTGAGGAAACAATCCAATCAACTAAGACAGCGGCTGAAGAATTGGTAAGAATGTCCTTGGAGGCGTTAAGTAGGGCTAAGCAAACAGGTCAGTTGGCTAAGGCGGCAGCTGAGGAAGCGGTGAGTGTATCCCAGGAGGCGGTAAGCCGGGCTGGGGAAGCAGGCCAATTGGCTAAGGGAGCGGCTGAAGAGTCAGTAAGAGTATCCAAGGAAGCAGTAAGCGAGGCTGAGGAAGTAAGCAAGGCGACCAAGAAGGTTGCTGAGGAATCAAAGAAAGCATCACGGGAAGCAGTGCGCAAGGCTGATAAAGTAACCAAGTCGGCTGAGGAGGCTGCTAGCACCTCAGCAAAGACCTTTGAGAAAGCGATAAGCAAGGCTGAGGAAACAATTCAATCGGCCAAGGATGCGGCTGAAGAGGCGGTAAGGGTATCTCAGGAGGTAGTAGGCCGGGCTGAGGAAACAATCCAGTCTACCAGGTGGGCTACTGAGGAATCAAAGAGAGTGTCACAGGAAGCTATAAGTAGAGCCGAGGAAATAAGCAAACTGTCTATAGGGACTATTGAGGAATCAAAGAGGGCATCACAGGAAGCGATAACCAGGGCTGAAGAAATAAGTAAATCAGCTAAGGAGACTGCCGAGGCATCGGCAAGGGCATCTCAGGAAGCGATAACTAGGGCTGAAGAAATAAGTAAATCAGCTAAGGAGACTGCCGAGGCATCAGCAAGGGCATCACAGGAGGCGATAATCAGGGCTGAGGAGGCAGGTAAATCAGCTAAAGAGGCTGCTGAGGCATCGGCAAGAGCATCACAGGAAGCGATAACCAGGGCTGAGGAGGCAAGTAAATCAGCCAAGGAGGCTGCTGAGGCATCGGCAAGGGCATCACAGGAGGCGATAACCAGGGCTGAGGAGGCAAGTAAATCAGCCAAAGAGGCTGCAGAGCAATCAATAAGGGCTGTCAAGGAGGCTACTGAGGCATCGGCAAGAGCATCACAGGAAGCGATAACCAGGGCTGAGGAGGCAAGTAAATCAGCTAGGGAGGCTGCTAAAGCCTCAGCCGGAGCCGCCAGGGAGGCTGCTGAGGAATCAATGAGAGCCGCCAAAGAGGCTGCCAAGGCATCAATAAGAGCATTTGAGGAAGCAATAGGCGGCGCTGAAGCGGTGGACAAAGTAACCAGAGAGGTGGTCAGGGAGATTGCCAAGGCACCAGTGGAAACACCCCCGGAAGCAATAATAAGTCAGGCTGGGAAAACTAGTGCCAAAGAAAAAAGAAAGGAGGAAGGGGTTCACAGGGAAAAGATTGAGAGTCGTTTGGAGTTCTTAGCCAGAATGTATGAGACTAGTAAAGCCAAGCAAGCTGCGAAAGAGGATGAAGAGGAAGAATCATAACTGATTATCGGCGGGAGGTAATTGACCGCCAATATCTTGACTTTTAACTGGGCAAACAATATACTTGTGTCATATTTGGTAGATTTCGGGTTAAAGGGGGTAGCTTACAATGAATCCGAGGGAGTTGGAGAAAAAGACCGATAGAAAAGCTGAAGAGCAGGCGGCGGAACCCGTTACTAAAGCTCAAGAACGAGTGGAAGAAGCTGCTGCTGAGGTTCGAGAGCAGGCTGCGGAACCTCTTGCTGAGGTTCTGGGGCGAGTTGAGATGGCCTATGCCGCTTATATGGATGCTGAGAGGGAAGTGGCGAAGGTATATAAGGCCAATGAACAGCAAATGGAGAAATCCTATAAGGAGGCTGAACAGCAAGCCAATAGCACCTGTGAGCAGACTATAGCACAAGCCTTAAGGGTTAGCGAGGGGGCTGAGCAACAGACCGAAAAGGCATATCAGAAAGCGAAAGAGCAAGCTGAAGAAACATCTAGACGAACTAAAGAGCAAATCAAGAGGACTTATGATGAGAATGTGAGGCAGGCCTTAATGGTTCGTCAGGAGACTATAGAGCAAGCTTGGGCAACTCGCACCGAGGCTATAGAGCGAGCTTGGAAAATCTTCTCCAAGGAGAAGAAATAGCTGGCTTCAAATCAGCTGATACCTTGTTACCTGATAGGCTTGGAGTGAGTAACTACAGTAGGGAAGGTATATCCCTAAAGGCTTCCTCAATTCCTTTATGTTCGTACTCTAACCCCTCCCATCTCTTCTTGTAAGAAGAGATATAGAGGATGGCTTTAGTAAAGTATTCCATAACCTTTCCCACATTAATCAGCTCGGACAGAATTACAGTGACATCTATCGAGCGTTTTTCCCTGGGATAATCGCCGCTCCTTATGATAGCCTCTGGGGCTATACGTTTTAGGCAATTCCCGATTTCATTAATCAGGCTCATATTCATTTCCTCGGCTGGCGCCGAAAGAAGATAGAGGGCTCGCTTTGTATCTGATGGGTTGCACTTGAGCGATAATTCGTTTATGGCCTCGTTCATTACTTGAACTCCCTTTTGGGTTTCACTGGCTTTCTCCCTGAAATTAGACGTCCCAAAAAGAAACTTGAACAGCGGTATTTGCGATTTACCATAGCCTATTACTGTCCATCCCGACAGAGTCTGTATTATGTCTCCGGCATCAACAATCCTTGACCCAATGTATTTAGGCTTTTTCTCCTCACCAGCACAAAGTAGGTTGTAGAACGGCTCAGCTACTAGGGCATTAATTTTGGCTAGGTTGTTCTGAATCGAGAAATCCTTTCTAACGTACCTTTGATTATCAACCAGAAATATGGCGTCAGCCACTAAGTAAGCAGATTTGAGACATGTCGCTGTATTATAAATAGTCCTTTCCTCTATTTTCTCTTCATGCTTAAAAGGAAGGACAATAAGATTATATAATGGTTTTTCCCCGTAGTGCTCTTTTATGTATTGCGTTAGTATTGGTATTGCCCCTGAGCCGGTGCCACCAGCAGCACTGGCGATAAGCAGGAAGGCATCTGTCTCATGGAGATGCCGTGTGGTTCTAATAGATTCTACAATCTTGTCACCATCTTCCTTAGCTATCTCAGAACCCAGTTCATTTATTTTACCTACACCATGACCACCAGTCTTCCTACCTCCGATGAGGATTCTGTGCTGGAAATCAGGTCTTATAAAGGATAGCCCGGTTAAATCAGCAACATCGGTATTGACAGCCAGGGTGTTAGTGATTATATCAATTCCACGCTGGCCATGTGCCCTTCTATTTAGCAGAGCAAACTCATCGGCAATCCTGCCGCCACACTGCCCACAACCTATAACTAGTAATTTCACCTTCCACCTTGATACTAGATAAGTATATTATTTTAGTTTAATCTTACTTACATAGTATTTCTATTTTCCTACAGTAGTGTCGGTAAGTCTTTTCCTACCTCTTCCATACTCTTAAGTCTGCCTTCTATTTCCTCTCGTCTCCTCTCAAATTCAGGGATGAGGTTCGTTGATTTATCATAGTATTCCCTGATTTTTTCCATATCGCTAAGCCCGGACAGGATTAAAGTAACCTCCACCATGGCTTTTTCCCTGGGATAATCACCATTCCTTATGATAGCCTTTTGCGCTATACTTCTTAGATAGTCTCCAAGTTCCTTAACCAAGTTCATACTCATTTCCTTGGATGGTGCTGACAGGAGATATAGTGCCCGACTTGCATCAATTGGGTTGCAGCCAATGGATAGCTCGCTCATAGCCTCGTCCATCGTCTGAATTCCCTTGTGGGTTTCGGTACTCTTGCTCCTGAAGTCAGACTTTCGGGTAAAGGGCAAATTAAACATTGGTACCTGTGCTTTGCCATAGCCTATTGCTGTCCATCCGGTTAAAGTCTGGATTATGTCTCCGGCATCAAGGGTTTTTGCCCCAATGTATTTAGTTTTCTTCTCTTCACCAGCACAGAGTAGATTATAGAATGGTTCAACTATCAAGGCGTTAATCTTAGCTATGTTGTTTCTAATCGAGGAGTCCTTTCTAATATACCTTTGGTTGTCCACCAGAATTACGGCATCAGCTATTGCATTGACAGATTTAATGCATGTGGCTGTGTTATAAATAGTTCTTTCTTCCGTTGTCTCTTCATGCTCAAAAGGCAAGACAAGAAGGTCGTATACTGGTTTATCCATATAGCGCTCTTTTATATATTGCGTCATTATTGGTATTGCCCCAGAGCCAGTGCCACCAGCAGCAGAGGCTATTAGTAAGAAGGCATCTGACTCATAGAGCCGCCTAGTCCCTCTTACAGCATCAATAACCTTATCGCCATCTTCCTTAGCTATCAAGGCGCCAAGTTCATTTATTTTACCTACGCCATGACCCCCGGTCTTCCGACCCCCAATGAGAATCCTGTGCCGGTAATCAGACCTTATACTGGATAGCCCACTTAAATCAGCCGCATCGGTGTTAATCGCAAAAGCGCCAGTAATTATATCAATTCCACGTTGACCATGTGCCTTTTTATTTAGTCGAGCAAACTCATCGGCAATCCTGCAGCCGCATTGTCCAAAGCCTATAACCACTAACTTCATTTCCCACCTCACTATTAAATAGTTCTACTATTTTAAGCGTACTCATGTGATAAAGTCAATCTGTTCCCCCTCAAAAGGGAAGCAAGTGCCTCTTCCAGCTATATTCCTTTATCGGCAACATAAGCAGCCAGGTCAGCCAAACGACAGCTATAGCCCCATTCATTATCATACCAGGCAAGCACCTTGACCATATTATTAGCCACCACCATAGTGCTCGGCGCGTCAACAATAGAACTGGCAGGATTGCCCTTAAAATCCATACTGACCAGCTCCTCCTGACAAAACTCCAGGATTCCAGCTAAAACTCCCTCAGCGGCAGTTTGGAAAGCCTGGTTGACTTGGTCAACGGTAACCTCATTATCTAAGACGGCGACAAAATCAACCACGGAGACGGTGGGTACTGGAACCCTGAAGGCTAGCCCATCAAGTCTGCCTTTGAGCTCAGGAATAACCTGGGTTACTGCTCTGGCAGCGCCAGTGGTGGTGGGGATAATATTTAAGGCTGCGGCTCGGGCTCGGCGCAGGTCACTGTGGAACATATCCATTAGCCTCTGGTCATTGGTATAGGCATGAATGGTGGTCATTAACCCCTTGCTTACTCCAAAGCTTTGGTGCAATACCTTAACCACAGGAGCAATACAATTGGTAGTGCAGGAGGCATTGGATATAATGTTATGCTTATCTGGGATATACCGGCCTTCATTAACACCGAGGACAATGGTTATATCTTCATTACGCGCCGGCGCTGAAATTAGCACCTTCTTGGCACCGCCCTCTAGGTGAGCCGCCGCCTTGGCAGCATCTCTAAATAGCCCTGTCGCCTCTATTACTATATCAACACCGTAATTCTGCCATGGGATGTTACCCGGATTGCGCTCTGAGAGCACCTTTACCTTTTTACCATCAACCATAATTGAATCCTCGGTTGCCTCTATTTTGCCAGGATAGGCACCGTAGGTGCTATCCCATTTTAATAGGTGAGCATTGGTTTTAGTATCGGTAAGGTCATTAATAGCCGCCACCTCTAGTTTGCCACTGTGGTATTGGTTAACTGCCTTGAGGGTTAATCTGCCAACACGCCCAAAGCCATTAATCCCAATTCTGGTTACCATCTTTATACCTCCTTAGCAATTTTTAGCCTGTATGGTTGCTTACCCTAGACCACAGCCTGCTGACTATACTTTAGATTTTGGCGACTTCGCTCTACCATGTCAAGAAAAGCCTCAATTCGTGTTTTTATATGGTTGGTTAAGAAAAAGTCGTCATTTCCCTCTAGGGTTAGGATGGGCAATTTCAGGCCATCTCGGAAAATGATGTCACCAATGCCTCTATGGCAGAAGGCCTGGACATAGTGAATAACCCCGTCAACTTGGCGTCGCTCAAGCTCGGTGGTGATGTCCTTTAGCCGCTGGTATATAGAATAGGGGTAGGTATAGTTAGAATATTGTTCTGCCAGGGACTTTCCTGGTTTGGGCATAGCAAACTGGCGCTGAATTTCGTTGAATACCACCCTTACCCTGTTGCTCTCTAGATAACGGTAAAGGTCTTGCCCATAGACAGAAGGCACGCCAATATATGCCAGTCTAAGCCAGTCTGTTGGGTAGGACTGACGCTGGTGGCACTCGGCTAATAATTTTTGTAGCTGATGGTGGTATTTATGGTAGTCTTGATTAAAATCAGAGGTTGACACCAGCCACAGATGGTTCTCCCAACTACTGACCAAACCCTGCCCCCAGGTAAGCTGGTCAAGCTTTAGAGCTAGGTGGCGGCTCGGCTCAAGTTCATCCCTAACCCTGTTGGCATCTTCTAAGGTGGTGCCTAAGGTCTCAGCTAGTGTCTCTAGGGCATACTGCATTCGCTGTATATCCGGCTGGTCGGGGTAGGCAAAGGGTATAACCCGCAGCCCTTTAAGTTTCAGGACTTCCATTAACATAATAGTATTGGAGCAATCGCCGGTGGTAACGCAAAGAATGGTATCAATTCCATAATCCATACAAACCCCGTAGATTCCTTTAATCCAACTGCAGCAGTTCAGGGGAAAGCCCGCCCTCTCAGCAATATTTATTAGCCGCTCTGGACTGGGGTCGGTAATAAACACATTATTCAGGTCAACCGGCTGATAGCCAGCCGCCTGTAATATCTCTATCGGAACTGTGGTAGTAATACCTATTTTGTTCATTTATTCTAGCTCGTTCACCAGTCTACAGCTTCAAATGATAAAATGCTCCCATCCCGGCAAAGCTAGCCTTCTCCCCTAGCTCGTCTTCTATTCTGAGCAGGCGGTTATATTTGGCAGTGCGCTCTGAGCGGCACGGGGCACCAGCTTTAATCTGGCCCGTATTCAGACCTACCGCCAGGTCGGCTATAGTGGTATCCTCAGTCTCGCCCGAGCGGTGGCTTACTACCGCTGTCCAGCCCGCCGCCTGTGCCATCTTAATGGCAGCCATGGTCTCACTAAGTGTGCCAATCTGGTTAGGTTTAATCAGAATGGAATTAGATGCCTTTAAGCTGATACCTTTACTTAACCGCTCTACATTGGTGACGTAGAGGTCATCACCAACCAGCTGTATTTTGCTGCCTAACTTTTGGGTCAGTAGCTGCCAGCCATCCCAGTCATCCTCGGCTATCCCATCCTCAATACTAATAATAGGATAGTCTGATACCCACTTGACATAATAACTTACCATTTCACTGGTGCTGAGTGAAACACCTTCCTTGGTCAGAATATATTTACCATCTTTATAGAATTCACTGGCTGCCGGGTCTAGGGCAATGAAGCAGTCCTTACCTGGCTTATAGCCCGCCTTTTCAATAGCCGCCAGCACTGCCTCTATTGCCTGTCTATTTGAGGTTAAACAGGGGGCAAATCCCCCCTCGTCGCCGACATTGGTATCCAGCCCTTGAGCCTTGACTATCCCCTTTAGGCTATGATATACCTCACTGGCTATTTGAAGACTATGCCTGAAGCTGCTGGCACCGGCTGGCACCACCATAAACTCCTGAAAATCTGTTGAGTTGGTGGCATGTTTGCCGCCGTTCAGGATGTTCAGCATTGGCACCGGCAGGGTGTAACTGGCTACTCCACCTAGGTAGCGGTATAGGGGCATACCACCTAGGTTAGCCGCAGCCTGAGCCACTGCCAGCGATGTCCCCAGAATGGCATTAGCCCCCAGGCGTGATTTGTTGGCTGTGCCATCAAGCTCTATCAGCTTGTGGTCAATGGCTGCCTGCTCGGTAGCTGACATCCCGATTATACCAGCAGCGATATGTTCATTAACATTGGCTACTGCCCTGAGCACCCCCTGCCCGTTAAACCTGGAGCCTCCATCCCGGAGCTCTACTGCTTCATGCTTACCGGTGCTGGCTCCCGAGGGCACAGCCGCCCGACCTGTTGTCCCATCAGATAGCTCTACTTCAACCTCCACCGTCGGCTTGCCCCTGGAATCCAGGATTTCTCTGGCTTTAATATTCTCAATAGTTGACACTTCTCTTTGACCCCAAGCTATTACTTTATAGCCAACTCAAGCGCTTTATTCACCGCCTCGGCCGGACTTTGAGCCGCGATAATTGAGTTATCCTGCTTGCCATTCTTGGATAATGACCAGGTGTTCAGGCCGATAACCGGGATGCCGCTTTGTAACGCATGACCTATCTCGGAGAGGGTGCCGTAGCTTCCACCAATAGCAATAACTGCCTGAGCCGATTTGACTACAGCCACATTTCTGGCATAGCCTATTCCGGTAGCTATGGGAATCTGGACATAGCGGTTAGCTGCCTGGCGGCTTTCTCCGGGGAGGATGCCGATGGTCATCCCACCCTCAGCTTGAGCCCCCTTGCAGGCTGCCTCCATAACCCCACCCAGACCACCGCATACTAGGATAGCCCCCTCCCTGGCTAGCTCACCACCTACCTCCTCAGCCAGCTTGGCTTCCCGGGGCGACGGTTGCCTGCCGCCAATAACGGCAACAAATTTATTCTTATCTATCATCCTGAAAGTCCTTATCTCATATAACTATAGAGATTATATCACCTGAGCCTGAACCCTGGCAAAGAACCTGTTGTTTAGCAACCTATCCCCCAGACCCCCTTCTGGGCTTAGCCCTTAAGGGCAGAGCCTCTCCTTCAAAGGAGAAGGGATTGTTGTATAACAGAGGCGAAGCCCCTCTCAAAAATCTCTTCCCCCTCTCCTTTTAAGGAGAGGGGGATAAAGGGGGTGAGGTCAATAAACAATCTGGCAGAGAATTAGTTATATTTATTCATAGCTCCCGTCAGACCTTCAGTGAGGATACAGAGAACAGCTTCACTCACCCTGGTTATAGCCTGCGTAATAGGTTGTTTTTCCTCACGGGTAAAATCGCTGAGCACATAAGCAATAATATCAGCTTCACCGATTTCAGCCGAGCCTCCAGTTACACTCGGTCGCCCGATGCCTACCCGAATACGGATAAAATCTTGGCTTCCCAATTCAGTAGTGATGGAGTTAACCCCCTTGTGTCCAGCCGAGCCACCACCCTGGCGGATGCGGATTTTACCCAGGGGGAGGTCAAGGTCATCATGGATAACAAGTAGGTCATTGAGGTTAATATCAAACTTCTTTACCAGAAGACATACTGACTGACCGCTCAGGTTTACGTAGGTCTGGGGTCTAGCCAGGGCTACTTTAGTGCCAGCTACCTCACCAATGCCAATCCGGGCTTTACCCCGCTTTTTATCAAATCTGATACCCTGCTTTTTGGCAAAATAGTTGAGGCACATGAACCCCACATTATGGCGGTTGTTGGCATAACCCCGCCCCGGATTACCCAAGCCTGCAATTAACTTCATATCAGGTTTTCTGCCCCAGAAGCTGAAGGAGTTCCTCCTCCTTAATTTGCTCAATGCCCAGAGCCTGAGCTTTGGCTAACTTAGAGCCCGGGTCAACGCCTACCACCAGGTAGGTGGTCTTCTGGGTAACATCGCTCTTGGCGGTGCCACCGAGGGCTTTTATCCTTGCCTCTGCCTCATCCCGGGAAAATACCTCTAGCCTGCCGGTGATGACAAACTCCTTTCCAGTTAGGGGTAGCTCCTCCCCCTTAGCTACTTCTTCCTCCAGCCTAACCCCGGCTACTCTCAATCTCTCAATGATGTTACGATTTTCTTTTTGCTTAAAGAAAGTAGCTATGCTATCGGCAATCTTGGGTCCGACGGCATCAATAGACATACGCTTTTCTCTTGTAGCTAGAGCCTTAAGCTTCTCTCTTGTATCTTGAGCCTTAAGCTTCTCTTTTGCAGCTTTAGCTTTAAGCTTCTCTTTTGCAGCTTTAGCCTTAAGCTTCTCTCTTGCAGCTTTAGCTTTAAGCTTCTCTCTTGCAGCTTTAGCTTTAAGCTTCTCTTTTGTAGCTTGAGCCTTAAGCTTCTCTTTTGCAGCTTGGGCCTTAAGCTTCTCTTTTGTAGCTTGAGCCTTAAGCCCCTTCCTTGTGGTTAGAGTCTTGAGTTTCTCTCTTGTATCTTTAGCTTTAAGTCTCTCTCTTGTAGCTAGAGTCTTGAGTTTCTCTCTTGTATCTTTAGCTTTAAGTCTCTCTCTTGTAGCTAAAGCCTTAAGCTCCTCTCTTGCAGCTTTAGCTTTAAGTCTCTCTCTTGTAGCTAAAGCCTTAAGCTCCTCTCTTGCAGCTTTAGCCTTAAGCCACTCTCCTATAGCTTTAGCCAAAGCGTCAAGGTCGTTAAATTTTTGAGCCAGGACTCCGGCCATCTCTGCCCCAACATGGCGTATACCCAGGGCGAAGATAAGTCTGGCCAGCGGCCTATCTTTGCTTTTATCAATAGCTTCGAGCAGATTATCTACGCTCTTCTCCGCCATTCCCTCCAGCTTTAGTAGCTGCTCCCTTTTCTCTTTAAGGTAGTATAGGTCAGCTACATCCCTAACCAATCCGTTCTCAAAGAGCGTGGCACTTAGACTTTCACCTATCCCCTTGATGTCCATAGCCCCCCGGGAAACAAAAAGCTCTATTCTCTGTTGAACCTGGGCCGGGCAGGCAGCATTGGAGCAGTAATACATGACCTCACCCTCAGGCTTAACCACCTCAGCCTTGCATTCAGGGCATGCCGGGCGCTTTTTCTCCGTATCAAAAACCTTCTCCTCGAGAGAAAATTCCCTTTCTTTGCCGGTGCGCTTACTTATTACCGGCCCTATTACCTCAGGTATCACCTCGCCGGCTCGCTGGACAATAACCGTGTCGCCAATGCGGATGTCCTTGCGTCTAATGTCATCCTCATTGTGCAGGGCTGCCTGTTTAATGGTTACCCCCCCCACCGAAATCGGCTCTAGGATGGCATAAGGGTTAAGGGTGCCGGTTCTGCCCACGCTGATGCCAATATCTATCAGGCGTGTGGTGCCCTGAATAGCGGGAAACTTATAGGCTATAGCCCATCGTGGCTCATGACCTATAGCCCCCAATCGCCTTTGCAGGTCAAGTGAATCTACCTTAACCACGATGCCATCAGCTTCATAAGGCAGGCTCTCCCTTCTCTCCACCCAGGTGTGGTGATATTCTTCAACCTGCTCAATACTGGTAATCAGCCTGTTATTAGGGTTTACCTTGAAACCGAGGGACTGGAGGTATTCCATAGTTTCCCAGTGGGTTACAGGGGTTGGCTTGCCTTCAGCATAGCCCAACATATAGATGTAAATATCCAGCGGGCGCTTAGCCGTGATACGGGAGTCAAGCTGGCGCACTGAGCCAGCAGCCGCATTTCTGGGATTGGCAAAAAGGGGTAATCCTTCCTCAGCCCGCTCCTGGTTTAGCTTATCAAAGCCGGCTTTGGGCAGAAAAACCTCGCCCCGTACTTCAAACCGGGTCGGGGCTTCCTTTGGCATTGATAGAGGGATACTCCTGATAGTTCTCAGGTTCTGGGTGATGTTTTCCCCCCGGAAACCATCGCCCCGGGTAGCCCCGATAGCTAATTGACCATTAACATAGCTCAGAGCCACCGCCAGCCCATCAATCTTATGCTCACAGACGAAGTTGAATTGCTGTTTACCTGTTAGCTTTGAGGTTCGGGTATACCAGGCTAGTAGCTCTTCTTTAGAGAAAGCGTTACCTAAAGATAGTAGGGGAAAGGGGTGTTCTACTACCCCGAAAGCCTCCACCGGGGCGGCGCCAACCCTCTGTGTCGGTGAGTCCGGGGTCAGAAACTGGGGATATTGCTCCTCCAGTTTCTTCAGCCCCCTCATTAACTCATCGTATTCGGCATCGCTAATCTCAGGACTATCCAGCACATAATAACGATAGTTGTGATGGTTAATTTCTGCTCTTAGTTGCTCTATTTCCCTTTTTACCTTGTCTAAATCTTTCATTTGACCTCAATGCAGGGCTATTCTAACTATATTATAGTATATAGCTATGCCAAAGATAAATAATAAAGAAATTACCTATTAAAACCCTACCCCCTTACCCCCTTCCCCTTGTCAAGGAGAGAGGAAGAGATTTTAGAGAGGGGCGAAGCCCCTCTCTTACTTACCCTCCCCCTTCCCTTATTAAGGGAAGGGGGCTAGGGGGATAGGTTGCTAAATGACATCTAAAACCCCTTTCAACTGAGCTAGTTCAGATAGATGAGTGACAGTTCAAAGTATAAGAGTATCCTTCACTTTAGGTTGGGAGCAAGCCCTGGTTGTTCATTTCATTGTGAGGCGCCCCTTCCTATTGTCATTGCGAGGCACAAAGTGCCGAAGCAATCTCTAGGAATGCCCGGGGATTGCCACGCCTTCGGCTCGCAATGACGAGGTAAGAAAACAATGTGTCACTAATCATATGAACGAGTACAACAACTTGAACTCTAGCTGAGATATAAAGTAAACTATAATGGTTAGTAGCTGTCCCCCATAGGTTTGATAGAAAGGGGCTGAGAAATCAAGCGTGGCTGAGATTCACCCCTTTCGGGGCGTACACTATAATCAATCGCTGGTTAAAGACCTGTCCACTGTTATCTGCCCTCCCTATGACATTATTACCCCTCAGTTGCAGCAGGAGCTTTATCACCGCAGCGAGTATAACTTTGTTCGGCTGGAGCACAGTCGGGCATTACCCCAGGATACAGCTACCGGTAACCAGTATGCTCGTTCGGCAGCTACCCTGGAGCAATGGCTGAAGCAGGCTGTTCTTAAGGTTGATGAGGTGCCGGCTATCTACCTCCATGACCACTACTTTATCCATCAGGGAAAGGAACATAGACGCCGGGGTATAATCGTCTGTGTTAGGCTGGAGGAATGGGATAGAATGGTGGTTCGCCCTCATGAGGGCACGCTAGCTGAGCCTAAGCATGACCGGGTAAGCCTGTTATGGGCACTCCAGGCCAATACCAGCCCAATTTTGGCTCTGTTTGACGACCATGAACAGCAGGTCTCCTCCCTGTTAACCTCGACAGAGCCAACCAAGCCGGTAATTAGCTTAACCAGTGTTGGTGGGGAAAGCCATTATGTTTGGGCTATTACCCAGCCTGGGGTTATTAATCAGATATGTCACAGCCTGGCCCATCAGCCACTCTATATTGCCGATGGACATCACCGCTATGAGAGTGCTCTTACCTACCACCGTGAGAAGTGTGTCTGCTCCCCATTAGTCTCGGGAGATGAGCCATTCAATTTTGTCTTGATGGAGCTGGTAGATTTTTCTGACCCCGGGCTTATTATCCTCCCCCCCCACCGCCTGCTTCGTGGTAGGTCAAAATCAACTCTGGATGGGTTGATGGCTGAGTTAGAGCTGCTCTTTGAAATAGATAAATTGCCGTTGACTATGCCTGGTGTCTGGCAGCAAGTTGATGATTTATTGATGGAGGCAGACGGGATTAGGCTAATCCTTTTTGGCTTAACTACCGAGCAGCTTTTGATGCTGAGGCTGCGCGACTTTGATGCTGTTAGCCAGATGATGCCCTATTTTCATTCTGAACTATACAAGACGCTGGATGTTAGTATTGTTGACCATATCATACTGGAAAAGTTGCTGGGACTGAGTGATGAGGAGACAATCCTTGACTATAGCTATGATAGACTGGATGCTATAAACAGGGTATTAGACCAGGAATACCAGCTAGCCTTTCTATTAAAGCCGATTACGCCCGCAGTGGTTAAAGCTGTTGCTGATGCCGGTGACCGTATGCCCAGGAAATCAACCTACTTTTACCCTAAAGCGCCAGCCGGCTTAGTTTTCCATCGGCTGGTGTAGCCCCCTAACCTTCCCCTTACAGTTTTACCAGTTTGGCAGAATAGACATCAGGGATGGATAGTATTTGCTGTTGTTGCTCCTCGGGCAGTGGTTCATCCAGGGTTAATACGGCTAATGCTTGCCCCTTGGGTTTAAGGCGGCTTACATACATAGCGCTAATATTTATCTCGGCATCACCGGTTATCTTGCCTATCGTCCCCATCAGCCCGGGACGCTCTCGGTGTCCAATAAACAGGAAGTAAGCCCCTGAAGGCACAATATCAAGCCAGTAGTTATTAACCTGGATAATATGCGATTCCCTGCGCATTACCGTAGTAGACACCATAGTAACTCCAATGTTGGTAGTGGCTTCTACAGTAATGAGGCTGGTATAGTTCTCACAGGTAGCTTCCTTTTGCTCCACCACTGTCAGACCTCGCTG